>SESF01021881.1_pt1 | contig 44630 bp, 45 predicted proteins | sample 3171521 | NCBI WGS metagenome assembly SESF01 (sample SAMN10866945, study PRJNA518727) | freshwater metagenome | biome: subpolar coniferous forest; feature: holomictic lake; material: water; isolation source: holomictic Lake 227, 6 m and 8 m depth | place: Canada: near Kenora, Ontario | collected...
ACTAGGAAACTCGGGCTAGGGGGGCCTTATTCGAAGCTATAGCCGCACTTCACGTCGCCATGTGCGACCAAGTCGCGATCAGCGATATCGCGTGCATCCACAGGGAAGATGATACAGTTCGGCATGCGGACGGGTCCATGTATCTTGCAGAGCGAAAGCCCCGACTCTTCAAAACCCAACAAAGGGCACCCTTTTTTCGCCATTAAATTACAACAGGCTCCACAACGCGAGCATTGCCCTTTACGTGCTGCAATGCTTTTACGCACATAGCCTGGACGAAAAAAATGAAGAAAAGAGCGTCGCAAGACACCTCTTAACAGAATCATTCGAACACGAAAATCCTGCATTTTAAATTTAGGTGGTTGACAAGAACAGTTCATAAAAATAAAAACCCGAATAAATAAAGAGTGTTGGAACAATCCCCTATAAAACGTGTATAATAAACGGGCTAAAAAAAATTTACAAGTGAAAAGATGAACGAACTATCAGCCATTTTAGACAATGACCTATTGGATCCAGATGTTGGGGATGAACGCGTGATCACCATACCTCTTGGAGCGGAAGGTCGCTTAGATGCTTGGTTAACTACAGAAGTGCCTGAGCTTTCGCGGGCTCGCATACAAGCTCTCATGAAAGAGGGGCATATTACTTGCGATGGCGTCAGCGTCAAACCTAACGACCGTCCCAGAGCGGGAAAAATCATACACATACGTCTGCCCATACCAATCTCCGCTATCCCACAACCAGAAGCCATTCCCTTATCAGTTATTTACGAGGATACTGACATCCTTGTTATCAATAAGCAAGCCGGACTTGTTGTCCACCCCGCACCAGGGCACCTCACTGGAACCCTTGTTAACGCACTCCTCCATCATTGTAAAGACCTTGCCGGTATTGGCGGCGTTGAACGACCGGGGATTGTACATCGCCTCGACAAAGATACCTCGGGCTTGATGGTTGTGGCGAAGAACGACGCGGCCATGGCTGGATTTGTCAGGCTCTTTCAAACAGGCGGTATCATCAAAAGCTATTTAGCGCTTGTACACGGTAGGCCCCTGAAAGAGAAAGGTGTCGTCCAAAATTTAATTGGACGACACCCTGTTGACCGCAAAAAGATGTCCACCGTCACCCTCAATGGCAAACTAGCGACCACTCATTATTGTGTAGAACGAAAATTCAAAAACGCCTCGTTGCTACGTTGCCGAATTGAAACAGGACGCACTCATCAAATTCGTGTACACCTGCACTCCTTGGGCTGTCCTGTCATGGGTGACGCACTCTATGGGCGGCCCTCAGCAGACAAGCAAATCCCTATTATTCCACAACGTCAGATGCTACATGCAGCTCAACTTAGCTTTTCACACCCAACGACGGGCGTTGCGCTCGTTTTCGAATCCACGCTACCCGAAGATTTTTCAGCTATACTTGGCGTGCTCGCACCACTATGACTCTTTTATAGTACGCGATACGGCTTGACCTTCCGGACCCAGCGCAGCACGCGAGGAACCGCATGTGGCCAAGACTTGATCCGTTGTACGAAAGTGACATTTGCAGGTCTTCAATAATATTTCCGGGCCTGCTTTTTTGACCAATTCAACAGCAGATGTTTTGACTTGCTCTGACGCGCCTTTGTGCGCCTGAATTCCATGCGTTTCACCCAATCGTCCGAGTGACCTCAAAAAAGCTTCACGTGCCAATACCGATGCAGCGGCAACGGCAATATCCGATTCCGCCTTGTGACGTTGCTCCAATTTGATCGTACGCCCTTTTTTCATCAGCGCATTCTTGATGACACGCTCAGCACCAAACTGATCGGCCACAGCACGGGGACAATCCGGAACGGTCTCCAAAATATTTTCAATGCAACGCGCATGGGCCCAAGCCAAAAGCGTATTAACATTCCGCATCTTCGCGTAAAGACGATTATAGGCTTCAGGACCAATCGAAACAATTGAAAATTTTCCAGGGCCGAGCAACTGGCGCGTCTTATTGCCAATAAAAAAAACAGCCTTATCCGTCAGTTGCTTACAGTCTTTTACGCCTAAATCCTGCATGGCATGAGCAATGTCCGGATCGACATAGACTGCGCAGGCGACCAACGGACCAAAGAAATCGCCCTTGCCACTTTCATCAATACCCATGTGGGGTGCTACCGAGTCTGGGTTGAGAATCTCTTCATATCCCATCGTCGCGCTCTGCAATACGTTTGGCTCAAGAAAAAAGAGAACAAAGTCAGCGGCGCCTTTGCCCTGTACCAGACACTTGCCACTCGTATAAAGATTCACGTTACAATCCTGAGCTGCAACTGCAATGATCGTATGGGGCACCTCCTTGCGCTTATAGTTGCCCATATTCAGCAAGATTTTAAGTGACTCCTGTTGTTCCTTTGTGAGCACAAACGTAAAAGAATTTTTTTTAATGGGGTCCATGGTGTATTTTATAACTCGTGGTAAGGGTTAGGGGTTCAGGGGCTCACTTTAATGGGTCGTTGGAAATGGAAAAAGGTGGCACATATATCATGAGCCACCCTCTTTCCATCAAACCCTGACCCACCTATTCAAACCGGTCTTTCATACCCCCGGGGAGCGGCATAGTACCTTCCCACGAAGCTGGCGCTGACCAAGGCATTTCCGTGTCATTGGGTTTATACGACATACAACCAGCCAACACGAAGGATCCTATAACCCCAACGAGAAACACCAAAACCGTGCAACTCATTTTAGAAGAACACGACATCGGATTTCTCCACTGGAACTTGCTGCCAATCCGTAAGAATATCAGCGACAACCAAATTCTTTCCGCGCACAGCCTGTCGAATTTTCACACGAGTGACAAAGTCACCGCTTGCGCTGTGGCGTCCGGTACGGCGTACATTCATCTCCAACTGCGGTAGCGGATTCGCACGTTCAGCGCCCATCATTTCAATCATAGCTTCATCGGTAAATTCAATGATGATGAACTTATACTCATCATTTGCATCAACAACCTTGCCCTTGATTCCGGCGGTGAGCTGAGCTACAACAACTCCGTCACCTGCTCCGGCCCCTGTTGGCTGGCTTCCAGGACGAATACGTTCCTTCAATTCCTTAATCATCTTTTCTTGCGTTGCAAGCTGATCTTTCATCGTCGCCATTTCAGCCGCCTTCGCTTCAACATCGGCCTTGGCATCCGCCACTTGAGCGGACAATTCCTTTTTGTCCGCCGTCAACTTCGCAACCTGAGTTTCGAGCGTAACTTTTTCCCCTTTAATCTTCTCGGCCTCTTCTCGGGCTTCCTTAAGTTCACGCTTGTTCACACGCCCATCAACCTTCATCTTGTTCATCTCTGTCACCATCGTCGTCACCAATTCACGTGACTTCGTCATCTCACCACGTGTCTTCTCTAAAACAGTCTTCTGCGCCATGGCGCGAACAAACAATTCCTCAAGCAACGCGGCCATCGATCCTGGGCCATCCTTCCTCGGCTTGCCATCCAATTCAGAGAGCAAATATTTACCCGTTTGTGCATCTAACACATAGTAGCTACGCAACTGACGACGCTTCTCAATCCCCGAGTAATCCAGGGTTGCCAAATTCTGAGTCTCTAATTTAGCCGGATAATTTTCAAAAACAGGACTGCGTTCAGGACTGGCCACTTCACGATCAGATACTTCTGAGATATCCTTCTGCACATCGGGAGCGGGGACATCGGGGGCGTCAGCAGCTTCAATCGTTTTTGCGATCTTGATAACCTGCTCTTCAAACAGATTATTCCGGCCCAACAACACTTGCCTCTTGGTAAAAGACAACTGCGCAAAACACATTGCCACAATTGCCAAAATCAAAATGATGATCGCCAACACACGTAAAGCTTTATCCATTTGAGTAACCTCTTATAAACAGAGTTTTTTTGTTATTTGTAATGTTCAAACTTTAGATGAAAAAGGGGCGAAAAGCAATAACAAAAAGATAAAAAATGAATAATCTTAATAACAACTTGGAAGCTTCTCAACCCATCAGCGTTTGCGTTCAAAACGAGCCTCGATCTCCTCAAGCGTCTTCCCCTTAGTCTCTGGCAGGAAAAAGGCCGCTGTCACAAAATAGGCGACCGTGCACGCGGCAAACACGAAGACCATCGGTCCATAACCATATTCATTACTTAGTCATTTCAGTTTCATCAGCGGCCTCGATCTAACGCTGGGCTGCCGAATCTGGTGGCTTCTGCGCCGCGTCTCCCTCGCCAAACGCAACGTCGATTAGCGGCTGCGGCAACGGACGAGACATCAAACTGACCAGTGGTACAACCACCAACGGCAGAAACATCGTGATAGCCCCCGCTAAAGGCACGCCGTCCTGGCCCCACCTAGAGAAAAGGGTGAATGCGCTCACCAAACCGACAACGATTCCGGCATAAACACCTGCCCGGGAGGTTCTTTTCCAGAACAGGCCATACAGGTAAGGCGCGAGGAATACGCCCGCCAGAGTGCTCCACGACATGATCATCAAGTTCACGATAAAAACAGGCCGCTTCAGGGCGATATAAAGCGAGCATCCCACAAAAACAGCACACATGCTGCGCAGGAAACCCATTGTCTTTTTGGGGTTGGCATGTCGGTTAAAAAATGCGCCATAGAGGTCGATCGCAATGGCTGAACTCGACACCAGCACTAACGATGACAAGCTAGACATGGAGGCCGAAAAAACCATCAGAACAATCACCATGATGAGCATAGCGGGCAGCCCCGAAGTCGTGATAAAGTGAGGCATGATCTTATCCCATATCGGCCCTTTGGCGCTCATCAGCTCGGGAGGTAACTTCGCCCCATAGTAAAGATGCGTCAGAGCGCCGCTGTAATAGGCACCGAACGCCATGAAGAGCGCGAAAACGCCAGCGATCACGATGGCCCGATTGATGTCTGCCCTGCTGCGGATGGAGTAAAACTTCTGCACCATTTGAGGCAGCGCCCAAGGTCCAAAGCTCGTAATGAGTACCAGCGACAACAGGGTCAGCCATCCTGGCACCGTCACGGCCAACCAGCTTCCAGCCCCAAGGGCCTTCACACCTCCCAGAGCTGGTGCCGCAGACGGATCTGCCAACAGTTTGCTGGTGGCCTGGACAAAGCCTCCGATCTCCGGCCGATGCGCCAGAAGATACACCATAACCATTACGCCGACAAACTCGATAATTCCCCGAATAAAATCGCTGACAGCGACAGCGAAATAGCCACCCATGACCAGATAAACTGCGGTCAGAGCAGTCAGAAAATAAAGAGCGTGCTCATAGGAAATATGGAGCGTCATCTCAAACAGGTAACTCAACCCCATCAGTACCGAGGCGGAGTACGGAACAAGAAAGATGAACACGACCAGTGCCGAGATCACCTGGAATGGGGTGTGCCCATAGCGTGCGCGAAGAAATTCCGGCATAGTGATGGCATTCAGCCGGGTCGTCATATCCCGCGTCCGGCCCGCCAACAATTTCCAGGCCAAAATGGTGCCAATGAGTGTATTGCCGATCACAATCCACATCGTGTGAATGCCGAAGCCCCACCCCAACTTGCCGGCATATCCGATAAAAAGCACTGCGGAAAAATACGTAGTACCATAAGCAAATGCACTCATCCACGGACCCAAGGTGCGGCCACCCAGAAAAAAATCGCCCACCGATTTGGTCCTGCGCATGCACCAGTAACCGACACCCAACATCACTAGAACATAGAAGACGACCGTACTCACGTAGATCCAAGAATTCATATTATCTCCGTTAACCAACCCTTTTAGGAAGTCTGTTTATCTGGCCACTACAGTGTCGCGATCTCGCACCGGCTGCCGTTTCGTTATCAACCTACAAGCCGTAAAAACCTAATACAGTCTCACGACAAAAATGGTTTATAGGTTTTCAAAAACGTACGCGCTTGTCAAGCGTTTACAGAAACACGAATTACGATTCCCTTTGCCCTACTCTGATAGGAAGGACGACAAAGGGGATGCCGCTCTGATAGAACTTCCGTTGCAATGAAAAGATGGTGCCGTTGTGAAGCCAGCGGGTCAAAAGCGACTCTTTGGGAAATACGAGTTGTCCGCCGAAGATCACGGCATGCGGGAACCGCTGTAAAACATCGACGATGACCTTTTCGGCCTCCTCAAGGACATCGACTCCCATATAAGCCAGCCCCTCAGAAAAACTCCCGTGGCGCTGCATGAGTTCCACATAGCGCGCCAAGTCCCGCTTGATCTGTGCATCAAGATTGCTCACCTCGGCAGCGCCCTTGAAATTTCCCGCGTCGATCACGCCGATTTGCACGAAGATGAAGTTCTTGAACTCTTTGCCGAAGAAGCGGGTGACATTGAACAGCGTATGCAACCCAAGGCCGTTGAACCCGTTCACCAGAACGACCGCCGTGCGGCCCGCTGAATCGAAAGCAGGTATGTGTTCCAATGGTTTTGCGTCTTTCGAAGCCACATGAACCAACACATTCAAGTGGCGGAGCATCTTAGCGACCTCGAGATAATGCTTTTTGATGAACACCGCTACCACGATGAGTGCTCCCGTGACAAACAAGGTGATCCATCCGCCTTCATCAAACTTCAAGACCACCACTGACACGAGGATCACCGTTGTCAACAGAAGGCCTGATCCGCTGACCAGAAGGCTACGTTTCCATTTCTGCCCGGCCTCTTTACGCAGGCTCCACCAATGCTTCGACATTCCCAACTGGGACAGAAAGAACGTGATGAACACATTGATACTGTAGAAGATCACCAGGAGCTGGACCTTGCCGTGCGCTAGGACAACCGTCGTAAGCGCAGCCGCACCCATGATCAGAATGCCGTTCTGAGTCACGAGCCTGTCGCTCAAATTCGCGAATATGTTCGGAAACCAGCGGTCAAGCGCCATGTTCGCAATCACCCGCGGGCCACCCAGAAAACCTGTCTGTGCTGCCACGAACAACAAAAGCGCCTCCGCAAGAAGTGTCGTGATAACAAAAACAGTTCCCCACCGACCCCAGCCGCTTGTCATGGATTCAAAGAGAACGGCATTCAGCGTCTTACCCGGCTGAGGACTCACCTTGAAAAGAAGATATGCAATCATCAGTCCGAAAACCGTAATAGCCAATGACCAGACCATATATCGCATAGTCCGCTTGCCAGTCTGGACTTTAGGCTCCCGAAGGATATTCAGCCCGTTGCTGACCGCTTCTATGCCCGTGTACGTACCCGCCCCTAGGCTATAGGAGCGGAAGACCAGCAAGAGAACCCCCCAAAGGCCGATCTGGGCGGTCGCGTTTGTGGTCTCCTTGGAGACCTCGGCGATGATCTGCGGTACCTGCCCAGCATGCGTCAGAAACGCATAAAGGATTACACAGATGTGCGTCGCCAAAAAGATCAAAAAAACAGGGATAAGGGGTTCGACACTCTCACGGACACCACGCATGTTGAGGACGATCAAGACCGCAATGACAACCACTGAGGCTTCGACTTTATAAACAAGCCATTCGGGAGGCAGAAAACTGAACAAAGCTTCGACCCCGCTAGCCGCAGAAAGGGCTATGGTCAAAACATAGTCAATGAGAAGCGCACAACCCGAAACCATGCCGACATTCGGACTGAGCAACTTACTGGCGACCAGATAGCCACCGCCACCGGTTGGGAAAAACTCAATGATCTGAGAATAGCTCGCGCCGATCAGGAAGACTGTGACGACCGTCGCCAACGCCACGAACACACTCAAATAGGCGTGTCCCTGCAAGGCCATAAACGCAGCTTCAGGACCGTAGCATGAGGAAGACAGTCCGTCCGCGCCCAAACCGATCCAGGCCAAAAAAGCGATGAGCGAAATCTTGTGAAAAACATCGTGGTCAAACGGACTCTTGGCCTTGCCGATGAACACGTTTTTTGCATATTGAATGAGACTCTGCATGAGACCTCCTTTAGCAGCTGACATCGAAGCCTGAAGAACTTTTTTTAAAGGTCCTTCTTGCGCTTATCGCTTGACCGGACGGAGCTACGCTTGGTACCCCCCGGAGCAACGACCGGGCTGTGGCTTTTCGTCTTATCGACTGAAGAGACTGAGTTGCGGGGCTTGACAACTTCGTCGGCATGGGTAGGGCTATTGTCGCCTGTACCATGCTTGACGCTGACACCTAAATGTTTAGCGCCGCAACGCTTAGCGGCATCCATGGCCACGACAACTTTTTCGAAGGAGGCGTCGCGGTCTGCGGCAATCACCACGGGCTGGTTCTCGGGGTCGGACAGACGTTTGAGGATGGCGTCGTAGGCGCCGTCTTCCGAGACAGATGTGCCGTCCACGCGAATCGCGCCGTCGCGCGTGACGTCGATCTGCACGACGCGTTTAGAGTCCACAGGCGTATTGACGGATTTGGTGGTGGGGAGATTGATCTTGATCTGCTCCTTCACGAGGAAGGGCGTCATGACCATGACGATAATGAGCAACACCAGCGTAATGTCGATGAACGGGATCATGTTGATCTCCGCCACGATCTGGTACTTGTCGCCGGAAGAAGAGGCGGTCTTCATTGCGTGGCATATCCTGACACACGGCGCGGCGCGGTTACTGGCGCCACCGCAGGCGGCTGCGGCAGATCGCGCTCCGACATCCAGGCCACGAGTTCGTAGACAGCCAGTTCGGTTTCGCGAGCCAGATTCTTGATCTGATGGATACAGTAGTTATAAGCAGCGACAGCCGGTATGGCGACCAGCAAGCCGCAAGCGGTTGTCACGAGAGCCTCAGCAATGCCTGCTGAAACCACCTCCGTGCCACCGGAATTCACGGCAATGCTACCAAACGCCTTGATGATGCCCACAACTGTGCCTAACAGACCTACGAACGGGGCGAGACTAGCAATGGTGCCCAGCGCTGCAACGCCCGACTCAATCTGATGCACCTCCAGCTCGATGGCATGCGTCATGGCCGCATCACGGTCGCCACGGGCATCAAACACGGATAAGGCGGTTCGGGCCACAGGCAAACTGTACTTGCCACAGTAGGCGCGAGCCGCGTCAGGATCGCGCTCGCCGGCAAGACGAATTAGATGCCTCACAAATTTCAAAGCGTTGCAACGGCTTCGCCGGAACGCACGCCAGCGGTCGATTAGCACAGCCGTGGAAAAGATAGACATTATAAACAAGACAGACAGTACAGGCCAGCCTTGTTTGAACATCGAAAAAAGCGAAAAATCATGCATAAAAAAGCACTCGAAACGTGAATCCTATAGATTCCCTATATTCACCTTGATGTCGGTGGTGTCGGTGGCCTTGGGCGCGATCTCCTCTTCAACATGCAAGGCTTCCTTGCTGGTTGTGGGCAGGTAACGATAGTAGACCATCAGTTGCAATGCCGCGAGGCAAGTATCCATGACGGGGCGGTCACCATGGGCATCTTTATTCTCCCAGTAGCCGATTTCTTGAGGATTACCCTTATGGTCAACATAACCTGAACTTGCCTTGGGGGTGACCTTTTGCGCCGGAACATATATTTTCTTCATCATGGAGTTCCAAGCCTCCCAGCGACGTCCTCCCACATGGAACTTACATTGCGTTGCATAGTAAAAATAATACTGCAAGTTTCCACCGCTTAGCCCTGCTTGCTTTTCTTCAAAAGAGGGGCTCCATGCATCCATGACATCGAGGGACATCTTGACTTGCTTTTCATTAGAAGCCCCTAAGAGCTGCATACAAAGGGTTCCGACTGAGGTCAAACCAGTGGCACCTGGGGTTCTGTATCCGAAACCACCGGTTGGCCCCGCATTTTTTTTGAATCCGTTAACCGCGAGTTTACTTGCCTTCTCAATCCCGTCAATCTGAAGGTTGGCCATTTTTCCAGCCTTAAGCGCCTGTGCGCACCATCCCATTACAGACGTGTCACTGGGGTCATCCGACTTCAATGCATAACACCAACCACCGTCTGGATTCTGTCCTTTAATGATAACAGCAAGTGCTTTTTCAGCGGCTGACTTCACATTTGGATTCATCGTCATCCCATACGCCTCACACAGCGCATAAGTGGCAATTGCATGGGAATAGGATGCACTGATGCGACCATCCGCATTCTGCGACTTAAGCAAAAACTCCAAAGCTTTCTGGATCGTTGGTCCAAATTCCGCTGAATCGCCCGGCCTTTCACCATGAGCAAGGAATGTGAGAATCGCCAGACCCGTCATGGCGTGTTGCTGCTTGCCCCACGCCCCATTCGCACCCTGATTTTTCTTGAGCCACCTAAGCGCGCGCATAACCGCATCTTCGGTATGTCTATCGCCGCCACCACCGCCACCGCCGCCACCACCCGAGAGCAACCCTTTTGCTCCTGGTGAACGGCTAGCGTAGACGCCCTTCATCGTAAGCGGACTCTTAACTATCGCAACGCTGTCAAAGGCAGCCGGCTTCGGACTAAAAGGGGAACTCGGCCCTGCAGAAGGACCGACGGGACTCGATGGACCAGCCATAGAGGTGGTAGGATCGCCGATCTCTGGGCGAATGTTAGCATCTTCAGGCGGGGGGGGCTCGACGGGTGCGGGATCCTCTTTATTCTTCGGGTCGTCCTTTAAGACATCATTATCCTTTGTGGCTTCGATGGTAACGGGAATCGCATCCTTGTCCACAACGACTTTTTCAGGTGTAGCCAACATAATGAGGACTAACAAGAGCGGAAGGAGAACACCGCAAACAGGCGACCAGAGATGCTGCAACTGCTGTATAGCATACCTGTACTCGCCTGAGTTTTTGGGCATACTCAAACCGAGGCGCACGGATTGGATCCACTCGATCAACGACATCTCACCGAGCAAAGCCTTTATCGTCGGCCTATGAGCATGTTCCGCTTGCTGGATCACCTCCTCCGCCGGTGCTGGTGCTGGCTCTCCCTGTCCTGCTTCGTTCATAGTGGTTCTCCTCGTCCAGCATCATTCACGCTTGGCCTGCGCACATCGCAGCAGCCGTCTGCGTGCGTCCAGACTATAAGCTAAAAATCGAAATCTTGCGCAACTCGTGCTTGGCACACAGATCCAGCACGCTCACCAAACCAGCTTGCGTAGAGTCGCCGGTACACTTGATGACGATCATGCTCCCCTTCTCCATGCCCGCAATCTTCTCCAGTTTGCGGTCTAATTCGGGCAATCCCATCGGCCGCTTGCCCATCGCGTAACCGTCCTTGTAAATCATAACTTCAAGCATCGGCGGCAGTTCCTCGTCCTGCTTCGTGATAACTTTCTCTGCCTGCGGCCGAAAGACGTCCAGATTAGCGAAGACGTCGACCGGATGGGTTGTGATGACGAAGAAGTTAAGAAGCTGGAACGCCACATCGATCATGGCGGTGAGGTTCAACTCGCCGGCATGCCACTCTAGCACTCTTTTTTTGCGAGCCACGCTGACACCTCCGTGAGCCTACTGGCCCTTTTCCTTCAAAGCCGCTATTTTAACTTGCATAATGCCCGCAGCAGTACATGTATCCATGGCCTTACGAACCATGGCGTGCGTCGCTCGTCCGTCGGCGCGGATAACGACAGGAACCTGCTGGGGTCTGCTTTCGTTGATTGCCTTTTTAATGACAGAATACAATTCACCGTCGGTCAAGGGACTACGCCCCACGGTCAGGCGACCGCGAGAGCTGACCTCGATCTCGACTTGCAATGGATTTTTTTCTGTTTCGGCCTTACCATGCGGAGCCGACGCCAGCTTGACCTGAGCGTCACGCGAATTGTCCTGCATACTAGCCGTGCATACAAAGAAGATGATGATCTGGAAGATGACGTCAATCATCGAAATTAGACCACCGCTCTGCATTTCTTCTTGTTTTCTACGCATCGTCTCTCTCCTGCAACCAATCTAACTGGGCGAACATCAATCCCCGACTACTTCCACGTTGCGCAGGCTCTTGATGATATCGAGCGTCAGCGCTTCCATACCCAAGATGATCTTGGTGGCTTTGTTTTTGAAGTAGAAATAACAGATCGTGGCTGGCACGGCGGTCGACAACCCAACTGCGGTTGCCCACAAACCATGCGAAATGTTCAACGCCAGCATGGCCTGCTGCGCAGCGCCTGCCTGAGTCGTACCGAGCGTAGCGAACGCAAAAATCATGCCCTGCACGGTACCGATCAGCCCGAGCATGGGGGTGGTGTTCGAAATGACGCTCAAATAGGTTACGCGAGAAAGCAACTTCTCGCCCTCGATATCGGCTGCTACGGCTACGGAATCCTGAACGACTTCGAAACCTTCCTCGACATTACTGAAACCCGAAAGCAAGATCTTGGAGAGTGGCCCAGGATTGTGTTTACAGTAGTCGATGGCCTTGAGCAGGTCTCCATCATCAATGGCCTGACGTACGTTTTCAACCACCAATGCCGGCGATATCTGTTTCTCCCGAATCGATAGATAGGAGTCGACAATCAAAGCCACGGCAATTACCAAGCAGGCAACGAGCATCAACCAAATCAAAACGCCAAACCAACCCGACCGTAAAATAACGACGATCAAGCTTCCCGAGTGAGCGGATTTGGCCTTCGTTTCACCGACGGCAACTCCCGTATCCGTGGCGACTACGGCCGGTGCCGTAACTGTGGCCGGTGCTGTAACTGCTGCCGGTGCTGTAACTGCTGCCGCATCGGACTTCGCACCAGCCTCCTGTGCACGCAACACCTGCCATGGCATAACCACAACTATAGCCGCCATCGCCAGACCCAAAAGAACTGCTCTGCGCATGTGAATTCTCCGAAATTCTCGTCGGCCGCCAGAAGTTATATACTCCCGAGAGAACCGGCCAAAACGAATGAGTGAAAGAATATCATAAACACCGTCTATGCGTCCATCAAAAAAATAAAAATATACGTGGAAAAAATGTTATGCGCCCGACACCGAATTTTGCTATATTTATGCGCATGTCCGACGATGTTACCATCAAGTTGCGATGCCCTTATTGCAAAAAGATTTTTCCGAAATTGACCGCCCCAGTCTGCCCTGGGTGCGGGCGGACGTTGCGAATGACATGGGGATCTGACCTGAAGAATCCGGCGGAGCGTGCCTCCTTCCGCATCAGCCGCAATCAGCGACCGCCACCGCCACGGCGTAGGGTCGACATGCCACCCCTAAAACATTCCCCCTTTATGATCCCTTGGTTCCTGTTCAACTACCGCTCACGCATCTTCATGTGGGCGCTGGTTCTGTCAAGCGTGATTGTCGGACGATTGCTGTTCACGCATGTAAAAGACGTCCCACTCATGCCCAGCGAGAAGCGAGCGATGGAAACACGCTGCTACAAGGAGCTGCAGGCACTGCGTACAGGGCTAGAATGGTTTCGCGCGCACTGCAAGCGTTATCCAACAGACACTGAGGGGCTACGAGCACTGGTGCGTGATCCTGGCGTGCCAGGCTGGCACGGTTACTACGTGGATCAATTGCCGCCAGACCCATGGGGACACCCTTATCTGTATAGTTGTTCCAACGGCACTGTCACGGTAAGAGGGGCTGGCGTGGATGGAATCGCTGGCACTTCAGACGATATCGCCAGTCCAGAGCCGGACTGGCGAGCTTTGCTGGAACGGGTCAACGTTCGTGACCTCCCACGTTGGTATACGAATTCGGTACCAACTGCGGCTACGAACCACCCTTAACTTGATGCGCCCAATCGCTGTCTTTGAACTCAAGCAACAACTGCTTGCGCATCGTTTCGGCGCGGGTCGCCTGATTAATCTGATCGAACGCCTTAGCCGCTTTGTAGAGCGCCTCAGGCTGGGCCGCGCGAACTGCGCGAAAAAGTGTGATCACGCGCAAATAACCATCCTTGAGCGCACCCTTGAAGTCGCCCTTGGCAACCAGAATGTCACCACGCATAATCAGTGCATAAGCCGTTGCATCGGGGGCGCCGGTCTTGATCGCTTGTTCAAGAAGGTCATCTAACTTAGATGTCTTTCCGGACTTGAGCAGTGCCTGCCAGTAAAGAGGCGCCATTTCTCCAGAATATGCCGCTTCAGGCTTTGCAGCGATAACTTTGTCGCATGCACGCAAGGCTCCGACAGTGTCGCCACTACTCAAACAAGCCTCCGCCAAGGCGCGAGTAGCAGGCTCATCCCACTGCAACATGGCGTAGTCCAAGGCAATTCGCTCGAGCACGGGGATCGCCTGCTGCGGACGCCCTTCCTTAACAATCTTGAGCGCATCCTTTAAACCAACGGGTTCGGGAATAACCATATCCTTGATCTGCGCTGGCGCAAATTCAAGGTCCATCTTGCCGGTGGCGACAACGTAGACACGCGCACCACCTTTCCACTTGATAACGCCAGTGAACGTTTTGTCTTCTTTCGTAACAATAGAGCCCGTTACATCGGCTGATTGCGCGGCATCAGCCGTCAAGATGAGGGCCACCATCATACAGGCCCGACGAAGCGTTTTAAACATAACCTTGGTTGTCATTCTCGTTGCTCCTTTAAACAATCTTATTACTGCTGTCAGCGGGAAAAGTTTCAGTTGCTAGGTTTGGTCGCAGGGGGCTGGACAGGATGGGGCTGGGATGTCAATGCAGGCTCCGTCGCAGGCGTCTTCGCGCCACCCCCTGTCGAGATCTCGATACTGGCCTGATTCTTCAGATTACGGATGTCGATGGCGTGCTTCCCGTTGGGAAACGCAGCCAAGTAAGCGTTGCAATCGTCGGAGACATCTTGCCAGCGCTTGATCTCTACCATCAACGGCAAACATTCGTGGTAGGCTTCTTCAAGAATCGGCCTTATGATTACGTTGGCGGGATCCGAGGACATCAACAGAGCCTGATAAGCCGCAATCGCCTGCCCTTTATATTTGCGCACACCTTCAGCACCCCCGAACTTCTCCTCGGCGCGTGCCTTGCGCGTCAGCAGCCGTCCAACTTCCATGTCCGTGGACGCACGCTCCAACAGATTGGTTCGGTAGATCTTGACCGTCTTCATGGCCACCACGGCACGATTAAAATAGTCGAGCCGTTTATCAGAGTCCTGCTCACGCATCCCCTGCTCACTAGCGGCGCGACTCAGGAGCAAATCAACATCCACCAAGCGGCTCGATCCCTTGAGCGCGATAGTCAAGCTGGTGAGCACTGGGATCGCGGCGGCGAACTGTTCCTGTGCCATCTGTACTTCCGCCTTGCCGAGCTGAGCGGAGGTGCGCAGAGACTGCTCCTTAGTTGTCGCCACAACGCGGTCGAACGCCTGTGTTGCCAAATCGTATTCCTTGGCTTTTAAAAGTTCCTGACCGGCCACGAGGATCTGCACATCCTTGTAGTTTCCTTGCTCTACGAACATCTTCTTAAAGGTCTCAACGGCCTGAGCACGGTATCCCATGTCTAGAAAACGTCGTCCCATCTCAAACAGAACGTTCTTAGCCTCGGCCGATTCCGGATAATCCTTACGCAACTGCTCAAAGAGCTTATTAGCATTGCCGGAATCGCCAGCGAGGCTACGGATCGAGCCGGCCTGCATCAGGGCGCCAGCGGCATACTTCGACTTCGGGAACCGAGCGACCAGATCAATGTAACCTTCGACGGCCATCCGCTGTAGCGCTTCCAATTTTTCAGCCGGTTTGGTAACCAGTTGCAGGCAGTAGGCCTTATTGAACAATGAGGCCTCGAGTACGGCATTGTTGCGCTCGCGCTCCGCAGCGGTGCGTCCATAAGTATTGTTCGGATCGCTAAGCGCCTTGGCGAGCTTATCGAAGTATGACGCAGCCTTAATCAGGTCGCGCATACGGTCGGTGGGGTCGCTTACGGTGTCCGCGTGCAAAGCGGCGAGGGCCATATTTTTCTGACCCAAAGCCAGTCGAAATTTGGCCGAAACAAGCTCCGGTCCCGGACGACCCCTCAGCTCTGTCTGCTGGATGAATTCGGACAGGACCTTCATGGCGTTAGTATGGTTGCCGCTCTCCTCGTAGATTTGGGCTGTGCGGTTCAAAGCGTAAAAGTATTGCGGCGAATTAGTATACACGCTCGCGATCTGACCGTAGTAATCGAGCGCCGTCCCGAAATCCTGCTGTTGAAAGGCCTGCTCACCAAAACGCATCAACATCGACGGCGCCAGGCTGTGGTCGCGATAGTTCCGGACGTATTCACCGTAGATCTGCTTACGCTTTTGATCCATCTTGCGCTCGCCATAGTACTCGGCCACGCGCAACAACTCGTTACCAGCATCCTCCTGCAACTGCCGATTACGGCAGAACTGCTCAGCCAAATGACCCGTCACCACGTCGGCGCCCCAGTCGTCCTGTAGTTCAATGTAACTACGCGCGAGGTCGCCGAGAGCCGAAATCGTCTCAGGCATGGACGGAAAACGATTAACCACATTAAGCAGCGCTTCGGCGGCTTTGCCGAACTGACTCTGATTAAAGAGCATGCGCGCCTCTGAAAACTGTTTTTCACGCATTTTGGACCACTGGTCGGCAGAAATCGGAATCTGAATAACAACACCAAAATCCTTTTTGACCATTTCTTTAATCTCTTCCACACGGGCTCCAGCATCGGCGGCCCATTGGCTTTCGGGGTACTGCACAAAAACGTTGATGAAATGGTTGAATGCTCCGTTACCAGCACGTTGCTTGCCGTCCGCTCCCTTAACGCCGAAGAGGAGCGATTTGACCTTCTCTTGATCGTAGCTCGGCGTCTTCGTAAGTTTACGCGCCTCATCATAAAGCATGACGCCTAGCAGATACCGACATTCAGCCATCGGACTCACGCGCACCAGTCCAGTGACATTCTGTTGCTTCTCTTCCTTCAGCAGCGTTTCGTGGATCTGCTTAAGCTGAGGCATATAGTTTTCTACCATTTTCTGCGCATCCTCAACTTTGCCGCTGATTAGCTTGACGTGCGCCTTGAGCACCACGGCTTTACCGAACCAAATGTCCTGGCTCCAGAGAAGCGCGTCAACAACCTTGTCAGCCTCGGCCAGCAACGTCTTCTTCTCAGCCTGATCCTTGGTGTCGTCGGCGATAAGCACCATCAGCTCTGCCATTTCAGCCCGCACCTGTCGTTCAACATTTGGCTCCAACTTCTGGCTGAGCATGCGGTGGTAGGAATCAAGTGCCGCACGTTCCTGTTTGAGCTGCAGCATCATCATGGCATACTTATAAGCTGAGTCGCGGTAGAACGTCGACAACTCAGGCGGCGGCGTCACGAATCGCTTGAAGAAGGCGTCATAGATCGCCTTAGCTTCGGTATATTTAGCAAAGACAAAATAACCGTCTCCCAAAGCCAGCTTCATACCCCATGTTTCGGCGCTGTCGCGGTCCGTACGCGCTTCGATCATCGCCTTGACTTCATCGAACTTCCCTTGAGACAGTAGCCCCGCGATCTCGGCCACGCGCACTTGCACGGCAGCCTCGGGGTAATTACGCTTGAGATCCAAAATGACCAGAGCCGCGAAGTCTGGCATGCGCAACGAGGTCTGAAGCTGATTAATGTATTCCATCTCCAGCTTGATGGCAACCTGTTTAGGGTCGCTTTCTAGAGATTGCACCTCCTGTGCGTGCGCCAACGATACAGTTAAAACTAAAACGACTCGTGCCAATAATTGGATACCGAGTATTTTTGATGAGATTACGTTCATGACGTGGTAAGTTATACAAAATGTGCTTGGAGGTGTCAACACGATTCTACGGGAATGTCGAGAGGAAATTAAAAGCGTGATTCCGAATTTGACCAATCGGCCTATTTATCGTATATTGCAAAACACATGTCGAAGCATATACATACCTCAACGGCTGCGTGGTTCCCAGAACAGATGCTGGTTACATTCTTCAGCGAGCGCAAGTTAACGCTTGCTCTCGCAGAGTCATGTACAGGAGGTCTGATTGCCGCTCGCATAACCAGCATCCCTGGTTCATCGACCATGTTTAATGGGGCCGTAGTCTGTTATGCGAATGACGTCAAACGCGATTTACTGGGCGTTTTACAAGCGACACTCGAAACGGAAGGCGCTGTCAGCGCCTCCTGTGCGAAAGCCATGGCAGAAGGCGCACGGAAAGCATTGAAAGCCGATGTTGCGGTTTCCGTCACCGGCATTGCCGGTCCCGGAGGAGGAACACCCGCAAAACCAGTCGGGCTCGTCTTTATTGGCGTCGCAACGGAAACGGTAGTGTCAGCAGAAAAACACTTCTTCACGGGTGACCGCGAAAACATCCGCAAACAAGCTGTAGATGCCGCAATGGCTACAGCCCTTCTCGCAGTAAAACAATAAAACTCCCTTTTTTCTGAAAAACAAAGAGGTTTGCCTGCGACGCTTCGCGGACAAACCTCTTCTTTGAAAAACAAGCAAGCTTATTTAGCTACTTCTTTTTTCTTAGCCACAGGCTTTCTAACTGCTGGCTTTTTCGCCTCAGTCTTCGCTACAACTGGCTTCTTCGCCGTTGTCTTCTTTGCTTTGAGAACTACGCCTTCGCCAACAGTTCCGTCTGCTGTCTTAGGAGCTGCGCTCTTCCTTGCAACGATCTTCTTGACCAAAACGGGCTTCTGAACCAGCTTACGAACTTCTTCTATCAACATCTTGGCAACCGTGGTCACATCGAGACCAAATTTAACCAAACGTGCGCGCTGCGCCTTTGTACGACGACGCTTTTCGCCCTGACTCTTAATCGGGCGTGTGCGAGGGTGCTTATTTAATGTGCGGCCTGTACCCATAAAACTTCATCCATCCTTTCTTCTATTGCTAAAAAGTGCTTAATAATATGACTGAATTACGTGGAACTTGCAAGCCCTTGTTACGAAAAACCAAAAATATTTTTTTTGTATGGATGAAAGGTTGCTAACTCAAAAAGGGCGTGGTAATATTTTTAACAGTTTTTTAGTGAAATAAGCATTCTATAACAGAATAGGAGAACTCTATGAATCATTCACTCTGGACCCGCAATGAATTTCCTAAAGTGGGTATCCGTCCCATTATCGATGGCCGTTGCAACGGCGTACGTGAATCATTAGAAACACAAACCATGAATATGGCGAAGTCAGCAGCTAAACTGATTTCTGACTCGCTTCGCTATCCAGATGGTTCCCCTGTCCAATGTATACTTCCTCCGTTCACAATCGGCGGTTGCACGGAAGCAGCTATGTGCGATGCAATCTTTGAAAAGGAAAATGTCGGTCTTTCGCTCAGTGTGACCCCATGTTGGTGTTATGGATCAGAAACCATGGACACGCATCCGCTCCGCCCTAAGGCTGTTTGGGGATTCAATGGTACAGAGCGGCCTGGCGCAGTCTATCTCGCGGCTGTGCTCGCAGGGCATGCACAAAAGGGACTGCCTGCGTATGGCATTTATGGCACAGAGGTTCAGGACGCAAAAGACACCTCCATTCCTGCTGATGTGAAGGAAAAACTATTGCGTTTTACACGCTCTGGACTTGCAACAGCCATGATGCGTAACAAATCCTATCTCTCGTGTGGCACATCCTCCATGGGTATTGCCGGTTCCTTCGTGGATCCAGACTTCTTCCAAGATTATCTCGGCATGCGTACAGAACAAATCGACATGTGTGAGTTTGAACGTCGCATTGAGAAGGGTATTTACGACAAGGTCGAATTTGAGAAGGCTCTCGCATGGACGCGTAAAAATTGCAAGGAAGGCAAAGACTGGAATGCCAAGGCCATCCAGAAGCCTCGTACGGAAAAGGATGCTGATTGGGAATACGTAGTCAAGATGGCGCTCATCATGCGTGATCTCATGGTCGGCAACCCCGCGCTGGCGAAACAGTTCCCCGAAGAATCCCTCGGACGAAATGCGTTTATCTCTGGATTCCAAGGTCAGCGCCAGTGGACCGATTACCGTCCGAACGGCGACTTCTTGGAAGCGATCCTAACAAGTTCCTTTGACTGGAATGGTATCCGTGCGCCCTATATGGTTGCAACGGAAAATGACTCGCTCAATGGCGCTTGCATGCTCTTCATGTATCTACTCACCAATCGCGCGCAACTCTTCGCAGATGTTCGCACCTATTGGAGTCCTGATGCTGTCAAGCGTGTCACAGGCAAAAAGATGACCGGCATCAATGCCAACGGCTTCATCCATCTCATCAATTCCGGTGCAGCCTGTCTCGACGCCTGCGGCAAGCAGCGCATCAATGGCAAGCCTGGCATGAAGCCCTTCTGGGATATCTCAGAGAAAGAAGCGGATGCATGTCTCAAGGCCACACAATGGTGTCCGGCTGATGTCGGCTATTTCCGCGGTGGCGGTTATTCATCAAGCTTCCTCTCGGAAGGCGGCATGCCGATGACCATGACACGCATCAGTCGCGTCAAGGGTTTCGGTCCCGTGCTTCAAATAGCCGAAGGCTGGTCTTCAACCCTTGCTAAGGACGTCAATGACAAGCTTATGGCACGCACGAATCCAACATGGCCCTGTACATGGTTTGTGCCACGTCTCACAGGCTCTGGCGCGTTCCGCGATGTCTACAGCGTCATGAATAACTGGAGCGCAAACCATGGTGCCATCAGCTACGGACACATTGGAGCAGATCTCATAACCCTTGCGTCCATGTTGCGTATTCCGATCGCCATGTCAAACGTTGCGGAGGAAGATATCTTCCGCCCGAACGCATGGGGACTCTTCGGTGCCAACGATGTGACAGGTTCTGACTATCGTGCCTGCCAGCACTTTGGGCCGATCTATAAATAGACACGATGCATTCATACCTCTGGAAAGAAGCGCTCCAGCGTTTACGTACGCTGGACGCTTCATGGCAGGATGAAGTTCAGCGAGATTCTCAGCTCCGCGCCTGCCGTGATTGGATTGCTGATAAGAGCGCTTTGCCCCGTCTTGCAACGCTTGCCAGACTACTCACCCCCAACATGACGCGCCAGCAGTTCTGGAGCGTGTTGGTGCCTGTCGAGCGCGAAGTCGCACAAGTCAAGATCACCGATATTGATATTCTCGACAGCGATTTACCCGATAGGGCCGCATCCCCTACTCATCTGCCCATACCCCTTACGGTTGTTCTCGACTCAATACGTTCAGCATTCAATGTCGGCGGTATATTCCGTTCAGCTGAATGTTTTGGTGTAAAGGAGCTAGTGCTTTGCGGATACACACCCCTGCCCGATCAACCGCAGGTTGCAAAATCTGCTTTGGGCACAGAGCATCGTGTTTCGTGGCGATATGAAGAAAATATACTGACAGCCCTTGCAAATCTTAAAGCCTCGGGCATCACCTGTTACGCGCTTGAAACAGTAGCAGAGGCTCCATCAGTCGCTGACGCAGACTGGATATTTCCTGCAGCTCTGATCCTGGGCAACGAACGCTTCGGGCTCAACCCTGACGTCATCGCCGCCTGCGACGCCATTGTCCGCATTCCCCTTTTCGGACGCAAAAACTCCCTCAATGTCGTCAGTGCCTTTACGATTGCGGCGTATGAAATGAAGAAAAATCAAAACAGCTCGCCAGGACGCTGACAGAAGGGACGTACTTCGTCAATATCAGGTGCGTCACAGGCCAACATGACCAGCCTGTCCACACCCAGTGCAATCCCACCACACGGAGGCAAACCGCGCTCCAATGCCTTCAAAAAAGCCTCATCCATGGGATAGACAGACTTGCCAAGTGCACGTCGTTCATCAGCAGCCACTTCAAAACGTTTCCGCTGCGCAACAGGATCGCAGAGTTCCGTATAGGCATTCGCCAACTCAAGCCCGCCAATATAGACCTCCCAGCGTTCAGCAACAGTCGGGTCATCTGGCTTGATGCGCGCCAAGGCCGCAGTCGGCGCAGGATAATCCATCAACACACACGGCGTGTGACCTGGCAAGAATGGTTCGACCTTAGATACCAAGTCTTCATCAAAACGATTCGCGTCCCAGTTTTGGGTCGGATCCCATCCAGCATACGTCATAAATGCATCACGCACCTTGATGCGAGGCCATGGCGTGGATAAGTTAATGTGGCGTCCTTGATACGTCAGAGAAGAGGATAAGACGCGGCGAACAAGTTGTTCAGTGTCCTGCAGGATATCCAGATAATCCGCCTGCAAGCGATACCATTCAAGCATCGTAAATTCAGGATTATGCCGTCGTCCGCATTCAGCTTCCCGGAAGCAAGAGCCCATTTCAAAAACGCGGTCACAACCATCGACCAACAGCCGCTTAATATGTAATTCTGGAGAAGTTCGCAACCATGCCTTGCCCGATACAAGCGCATCAATATGTGTTTCCAGTGCTGGAGCTGGAATACGAATCGGCGTCTCAACTTCAATAAAGTCTTCACTGTAAAAAAAATCGCGCACGGTCCGTAGCACTTGGCTCCGGATCTTCAAACAGGACAGTTGTCGTGTACTCATCATGATCAGTACATCTTCTCGTATTCGCCTTTGCCAATCTTTTTCAGCTTCGTAAAGCCTGCATTCTTGGCGCGGTCGTCCAAGCTACTCTTAGATCGTCCGATCGCAGGCGCGACAATACATTTCGTGATCAGATTTCCGCATTTCGGGCATACGGTCAAGCGAGACTCTGAAAGGCGTTGAACGGCTTCAAATCCCTGTTCGCAATACTCGCACGCATGCGATTTATCAGTCGCTTCATAATCATATACTGGCATAAATTGTCTCCAAATGCAGGTTAAGAATATCATAAATTCTGATATGAGGCAAACAGGACATTGACGTGAAAGACCATATAACGGGAGGGATTCCGACTCTCGAATGAATCGATGGGATCGAATCATTAGAAGATTACCTGACACCCTTACGAGGACTTGACAAAAACCGAAAGTTGCTTTTGTCGGTTTATGAGACTGTACGCATGACAAAAATATGATATTATTTATACGTTATTGCGAAGGATAAGCTGAGAAAACCACTATGATTCCACAATGGATAATTGAACAAAAGCGAGATGGCGGGATACTGGAGGACTCTGATATACGCGCGTTCATCGACGGCTTTACAGACGGCACCATCCCTGATTATCAGATGTCCGCATTAGCCATGGCCATATTCTTTAAGGGGATGACGGACGCTGAAACAACTATTCTGACCGATGCCATGATGCGCTCAGGTGACCTCGTTGACTTCAAGGGATGGCCACGTCCTACAGCAGACAAACACTCCACGGGCGGTATTGGCGATAAACTATCGCTCATGATTGCACCACTCGCAGCATCAGCAGGTCTAGCGATCCCGATGATTTCCGGTCGAGGACTCGGCATTACTGGCGGTACCCTCGACAAGTTGGAATCTATTCCCGGCTATAACACACGTCTCTCCATCGACGAATTTAAACGTGTCATAGCAGATGTCGGGTGTTCCATCATAGGCCAGACTAAGCATCTGGCGCCTGCGGATAAAAAACTGTATGCCTTGCGTGACGTCACTGGCACGGTACCCAGTATTCCCCTCATCACAGCAAGTATCATGTCTAAAAAACTCGCCGAAGGCGCGGAAACCTTGGTCTTCGATGTGAAGTGTGGTCGAGCGGCCTTTATGAAGTCTCCGGAGCAAGCCCGTGCACTAGCAGAAAGTTTGACACGCGTTGGAAGCGCGCTCCATCGCAAGACAGCAGCCGTCATCACAGACATGAATCAGCCCTTGGGACGAACAGCCGGTAACGCCATCGAAGTAATCGAGGCTGTTGAAACGTTGCGTGGCAAAGGTCCGGCTGACACCCGTTTACTGACGATTGAGTTGACAGCCCAAATAACTGCACTCAGTGGTATCCATCCTGATCTCGACACCGCGCGCTGCGAACTGACAAAACATCTGGATAGCGGACGAGCACTCGAGGTCTTTAGAAGAATGGTCATGGCGCAAGGCGGCGATCCGCGCTTCATCGATGACCCCACTGCATTGCCTCAACCTGGATATACCCTGGAGGTCCGCGCAACCAGCAACGGTTATGTGGCAGATGTCGACGCACTGGCAATCGGACGGATCGTCTTGCAACTAGGCGGAGGACGCACAAAGACCGATGATGTCATCGACCCCTCCTCAGGCATTGATTCGCTTGTGCAACAAGGCGACCACATCGAGAAGGGACAACCACTCATGCGCTTGCTTGCTAAAAACAAATCATTAGCTGAATCACAACTCAACATCGCTCTTGCATCCATCACACTAACACCGGTAAACCCCGGCATGAGAAAGCTCATCCTTGATCGACTATTGTAGCCTTGCATTTTAACAGAAAGAAGCAAAGACATGTGGACACAAAGACGTAACGTTCTATTTTTCACTTCTTATTTTTTATTTTTTATTTTTCCCGTGGCTCATACTTGTTTCGCTGAAACCATCATCGATCCGAAATGGGCAAGCGACTGGAAAACTATCGATCCCTATACGCGCCATATCCAGCAAACACTTCAACATGCACAATCCTCCGACAACGAGACCCGATGCGTGGCGTATCAGAATCTTGGGCTTTTACGGTCCGTGACTACTGCTGACACCTTAGCAAAGGGAATGTCAGACGCTTCCCCTCGCCTCCGCAGTGCAGCCGCCGCAAGCCTAGGGCTATGCGGAAACAGATCTCATCTGAACACCCTCGTTAGTGCGCTCAGCGATCACGATCTCTGGGTTCGACAAGCTGCCAATGTCGCACTTGAAAATATGACGGGGAAAACAGCGTCCTTCAATGCCTCTGCAACGCCAGGGACACCAGCTTCAAAGATGGATGCCTGGACGTGCATTGTTGAGGACATCCACCAGAGCAGGGCCGACTATTCCTGCGTCACCAACACAACAGCCCTCTTCTGGGACCGCGAACGCGCCGCACGGTCGCTGGGCGCAGTCGGCAATGCCCAGAAGGCCATTCCCTTGTTACGTACAGCCCTGCGTCAATATGAAACAAAAAAACAGGTTGAATGGTTGGACGAGGAGGCGCTCTTTGTCCAAGCCGCAATCCGGTCATTAGGACGTCTGGGGGGCTCAGAGGCAGAAGACATACTCATACGCCTGCTCGCGATCAAAGAATGGAGCTGCTATGCCGCTGAAGCACTCGGTGACTGCGGCACAATAAAAGCTGTCGACGCCTTGATAGAGACCTTTCCCAAGCATGCGCTGCGTCACTATCTTCCTGACAATGACTGGTTTATGTATACGACAAACGACATCCCCTACCTACCTAAAATGGACACCCCCCATTTCCCTGCTGTTGACCGTATGCCGCGGGCCGCACACGCCATGCTGACCAGCATCGCGCGTCTCCCATGGACCCAAGAGCAACGCCAACGCATCAGATCCCTCACCCCTCAAATCCAACTCGGTATCCCCAATGATCATGATGCCTCTGTTGTTTACAATCCAGAACCCATCCAAGAGCTGGTTGCTTATATTTTTGAAAAAGTAGGTGTCCGGCAACAGTCTGTCGAAGCCCTCTTCGAAGCCTTTGACCAGCCCGTGAAACCCGTGGTCCGTGATGAGCTCTTTGTCCTATTCAAATCCAACGGCTGTGTCAATGCACGCACGCTCTTGATACGCAAGCCCGTCTATGGCATATCGCAACTACTCGCCTTATCGCGGGATATCAAAGATGCGCCACGTTTTGAGGCGTTACTCGCCCATACCAATGGGTGGGTCAAGATGACTGCTGCGAAAGCCCTTCTCTTCCTAGATTCTAAAGCAAGCGCGCCCGCGCTTCGCAAGGCGCTTCAAGAGGCACCGCCCGACAGTTCGTATGGGTTTTGCGGTGTGTTCGATTATCGGGGCCCGCGACAGGGGCAAGATGAGTTCAACGACCCCACTCCTCGCTGGAAAGAGCCCTTTCTCCTTGCTCTTAGCTATCTAGGAACTCAAGAGGACATCCCCCTGCTGAACCGTTACGCCCTAGACAAGGAACAGGCATCCGAAATTCAATGCGCAGCCATCCAGGCACTCGCTAATCGTCCGGAGCATACCCTGACAACGCCCCTTCTCGTGAACATCGCGCAGAATCATCCTCTTCATATCGCCTGTATGCTTGCGAGAGAGGCACTCTGGATGCGTGGCGCCTCCCAGCCGAACAATCGTCCTGCATCCCCTGCTTTAGCCACAGCAGAGGCCTTACCCGAGACCCAACGCATAGCTGATGCTTTAAGCGTTCCACTGATCTTTATTAAAGGAGATTTGAAGCCAACGAACATTTTTCAAATTCCCAGTTCACGTACATCCTATACCACAACAGATTCAGGACCCGTGTATCGAACAGGCCGCACGATTTGCCGACTTGAATCCCAACGTCCTGATGGGCCTCTACGCGAATTGTTCAATGCCGGTAACGGATATGTGGCGGATATTGAAATTTCTTATGACGGCTCACATATTCTCTTCAGCAGACGCGGCGGAGACAATGACCCCTGGTGGCACATCTGCGAGATGAATGCGGACGGTTCAGACCTCCGCCAACTCACACAGGGCTATTACCACGATGTGAACCCCAATTACATGCCAGACGGACGCATCATCTTCAGTAGCAGCCGAACAGGCTTGCGCGACGAATATCATGGTTATCTCGCCACCGGCCTTGCAACGATGAATGCAGACGGCACGGACATTCATATCATTGGCATGAACTTCGGAGGGGATGCCGAACCCATCGTCGCTCACGATGGACGTATTCTCTTCACTCGACTGGAAGTCATCTACTCGCGTATGAAGACCGAATGGAACCTACTCTCGGTCTTGCCTGACGGCACGCAACCCTTAACTCTTTACGGACCGGAAAGCCGTGATTTTTGGCGCACGCACTATCTCGCGGTTGGCGCAGCGCCGCCACGCCATCGCGTATTGGCCTTCTCGCAACCCCAGCAACTGCCAGACGGACGCATCCTCCTGAACTCCTTTGAAGGGCCCTTCACCATTGGTCCGCGAAAGCAGGATCAGCAACTCTTATTCCTTGACCCCAAGTTTGCCATCACAACACCCTACCCCATCGACAACAAGACACTGTTCGTCGCTGCGGGCGAACGTCCAAAGACCAAGGACAAAAAAGGGCGCGCAAGCTATGATAAAGCAGCCTCTGTCGATCATGGCCTCTATTATCTGGATATCAAGGGACAGAAATTAAAGCTTATTTACAACGATCCTAAAACAGCAGATTTTGAGGCGCGTCCGCTGATCAGTCGCAAACGTCCTCCTGTGATTCCGCCCCAAACTGTTGAGGGAAATCTATTCGTTGCGCGATTGGATTGTCAGTCCGTGTTTCGCTCACGCAATCCGCTTGTCCGTGAACGCGCCCGCTATGTACGCGTCGCTGAAGGTCTACCCATTGTCACGCGCTATCAAACGCAATACAGTGGCGGCATTGCCTGGAAGCAGCATGGAGGTGCAGTCGCGCGCATTTTAGGTACAGCACCCTTAGCCCCTGACGGGTCATTCTCGATAGAAGTGCCTGCTGACCGGCTGATTCATGTGCAAGCGCTTGACAGCAATTGGCACACGATGGATGATCAACTCATCTGGATGCACGTACGTCCGGGGGAAAACAGAGGTTGCCTCGGATGCCACGAAGATCCCGATGTCTCCCCCCAAGCGACAGGCTCCTATATGCAAGCCGCAAGTCAACCCCCGGTTTCCTGCCTTCCTCACCCAGACGATTTCCGCTATCGCGGAAAGATATGGTTTAAAGGTTCAGTGCGCCGCCATGATGAAGAACGCATGCGCACCGTCAATTCAACGACACTTCTCGGCAGAGAATGATGGAATGCCGGGGTATTAAAACTTGGAGCTTTGACCTGCCTGTGCCCTCATGTCGTTGAAGCTACTGGACGATATAAGTTGTTCTGAAGAATGTAGGCCTCAACTGCCAAGGGAACCAGGTAACGGATGGAACGACCTTCAGCGATGCGTTGACGGATTTCCGAGGAAGATATTTCACATAACCGACCACGCACTCTGTTTTTTATTATTTTTTCTGCAACGTCCAAAGGGAAGTGCAGATCGGACGGAGAGGGCATTTCAACGCATCCCGGCCTTTGCACAGTCACAATATCACACAAGGCGACAAGGTCATTGGCCTGCCACCACCGATACAAGTCCAGGAGGGCATCCATGCCCATGACGATCGAAAAGCGTGCATTCGGATTGTGCGTCGCAAATTCGCGCACCGTATCAATCGTATATGACACACCTTGACGTTTGACCTCACTATCACACACCTCAAAGCGCGAATCATGAGCGACACTCAGGCGTAACATTTCGAGGCGATGCGAGGCATCCGCGACAGTCGCTTCATCCTGACCTTGCTTAAAGGGCGACACCTGGCAGGGAACTAGCAATAGTTTATCAAAGCCAAAGGCCTCGAACACCGCTTGTGCGACAAGCAAGTGTCCGTTATGTATCGGATTAAATGATCCACCAAATATGGCAATGCGTTTCATATTCAGACCTTACACTCACGCTTCAATGCGTAATCCAGTAGAATCAAAGAAACATGACTGTCCCCTTTGAATCTGGAATGCGACAACATCTCCGACGCGCACAGAAAAATCCGGCGCCACGCGTGCAATCAACTTGTCCCTGTTGCCCGTCACAAAATGGACAAAAATTTCTGCGCCCATCGGTTCAACCACATCCACGATTCCTCTCAACAAGGCCTGCGCATCTGTTGGGTCACAGATTTGCAACGATTCAGGGCGGAAACCCATGATGCGATGACCATCTTTAACAAGGTTCATGGGCGGCGTCCCGACAAATCCAGCCACAAAGAGATTTGCTGGTCGACGGTAAACGTCCAACGGGCGATCGCATTGCTGAACAACTCCCCTGTCCATCACGACAATACGATCACTCATGGTCATGGCCTCAACCTGATCATGCGTCACATAAATCATGGTTGCTCCCAAGCGACGATGCAACCGTGTAATTTCGCCGCGCATCTCGACGCGCATCTTGGCATCCAAGTTCGAAAGAGGCTCATCAAACAAAAAAACCTTGGGCTTCCGTACAATCGCACGTCCGACAGCCACACGCTGCCGCTGACCTCCGGAAAGGTGTTTCGGTAAGCGCTTCATATACTCTTGGAGTCCTAAGATCTCAGCCGCCTCGCTGACACGCGATTGAATTTCCCGTCTGGGCACATGACGCAATTTCAAACCAAAAGCCATATTCTCGAAAACGGTCATGTGGGGATACAACGCGTAGTTCTGAAACACCATGGCAATGTCCCTATCCTTAGGAGCCAAGTTATTCACGCAGCGACCACCAATAGAGATCGTCCCAGACGTAATGTCCTCAAGTCCGGCAACCATGCGCAACGTCGTTGATTTTCCGCAGCCAGAGGGCCCGACGAGGACAAGAAACTCGCCATCTAGCACCGTAAGACTCACGTTACTAACAGCGACTGAGCCGCTTTCGTAACGTTTACAGACATTTTCTAGGACTACTTCAGACATAATAGTGGCGAGAGCGAGTGGGAATCGAACCCAACCGAGGCCGTTAAAAACCCCACACCAGTTTTGAAGACTGGGAGGCCCACCAGGTACCTATTCGCTCTCAATAAATAAAGTGAATTCAGTATGCCAAAAACAGCGCCTAAAAACAATCAGGATTGTCATTGGGGCTTATTTTTCGTATGATACAACTTTATTTTTCGGGGAAAATGAATGAATAAGCAACCCATCTCGCGACGCAATTTCGTGCACACTGGATTCATCTCCAGTGTTGCGCTTGGTTTTCCGACTATCATTCCAGCACGCGTACTCGGAGCAGAAGCGCCTTCTAAAAAGATACAGGTCGGCATCATCGGATGCGGACGCATCGCAGGTGGCATGGACATTCCTGGCGTCTGGCAGAACCAGGATATGGCTACCCCAATTGCATTTTCTGATCCAGACGTCAAGCGGATAAAGGCGACACAAAAGAAGGCCAAAGAATTGTTTAACGGCGACATGCCAGAGACAAAATGTTACCAAAATTACAAGGATTTGCTGGCTGATCCCACAGTAGATGCAGTCATGATTTGCACGCCCGACCATTGGCATGCTCAACTTTGCATCGATGCGGCATTGGCAAAAAAGGATATCTATGTGCAGAAACCGCTTGCCCTGTCAATCGCAGAAAGCCGGATGATTGCGGATGTCGTCAAGAAGTCAGGATGCGTATTCCATCTGGGCACCCAACAACGTTCCGAAGGCAAGAGCACGTTTGGCTCCCAGTTCCGAAAAGCTGCCGAATATGTTCACAATGGGCGAATCGGGCGAGTGAAGCGCGTTGAAATAGGCTTGCCTCAAGACCCTAAAGAACCCGTTGACCTGCCTCTGTCACAACCTGTCCCCGACACCTTCAATTATGATTTGTGGTTGGGCTGCGCGCCACAGGCGCCCTATTGCGAATTACGGACCCATCGCCAAGGAGAAGGTGAGAACGCTGATTTCGGACGTCCAGGATGGATGACGATCCAAGATTATTGCATGGGCATGATTTCCGGATGGGGATCCCATCACATTGACATTGCGTTGTGGGCATTAGGCCTTGGACAAACACCTGTAAGCGTAACAGGAAAGGCAGATTTTCCTAAACGCCGCCTCTGGAATGTACATGGAAAATTAACCCTTCAATACAAGTATGCCAATGGCGTCGCCATGAACATCGGGGACGATACGCTCTACCCTAACGGCATACGTTTCGTAGGCGAAGAGGGCTGGATTTTTTGTAGCCGTGGTTCTGTCAAATCAACCATCAGCGATCCAGGGGCTGGCGGAAAACACGGTTATTGGCGTCCATTGGAAGCAAGCAACAAAAAGATCATTGAGGGCGAGGTGGAACATACGCTCACGCGCAACACGAACAATCATCATCGAGTCTGGTTTGAATCGATTCGATCACGTAAACCGACGAACACGCCCATTGAGAGTGCGCATGAATCAACCGTGACATGCATCCTTGGAAATATGGCTATGAATTTGAAGCGCCCCTTAAAGTGGGACCCCAAGGCTGAAAAATTCATCGACAACGATGCTGCAAATGCTGCTCTGTCACGTCCTGAACGGGCGCCATACGGAGTTAGCAATGCACTGAAAAAAGCAGGTTGGGCCATTTAAGCAAACAGGGAGGGAACCACATGAAGATTCGAACACACATCATCGTATTGTTTTTTGCTATTCTTTTTTTCAGCCACCTCACGGGTTGTGTTACACCCGAGAAAATAAATGGTCCAGCCCAAGCACGCATTGCTTTGATGAATTATTCAAAAGTCTTTGGTGAAAAAGAGAAGGGGACTCCTGACAACCCTGCTGTTGTCGAAGAGCCTGAATTCTCAATGATCCGCGGAACGCGCGCGTCTTTGATTATCGCCTCCGGCGCTGCGGAAGAGCACAAACCTGTCCTCTATGTTGAACCCAAACGGAACTCGGGTGTGAAAAAAGAGGAACTACAAGCGGAACTGAATGCAGCCCTCAAAGAGCTTGGGGCCAAGTGGCCCGGCATTCGCGCAGAACCCTTTGAAACAGGTTTTCGCGTTGTGTTCCCCTCAAAATGAAAGATGGCATGAAGACGATCCTAAAAAAGACAAAGACGAATACAATCCCTGAAATATTAAAAGTGATCCGCAAGGCCAAATCCGTGCTGATTTCTGGACATGTCCGCCCGGATGGCGATTCGTTGGGTAGCATGATCGCCTTGGCACACTTACTGAACCGGGAAAGCATTCGAACAGTTGCTGTTGCTGAACAGCAGGGGCTCGGTGGACCGGGATTTTTAAGAGGGATCGAATTACTCGTCTCCCCCAAGGATGCACCTCTACGGAAACATGATCTGCTGATCACGCTCGATTCTGGCTCCATTGATCGGCTACCCGACGAAGTTCAGGCGATCGCTAAAAAATGCACCGTCATCTGCATCGACCACCATATCACCAACACGCGCTTTGGAGCGTATAACTGGATTGATGGTAAAGCCTCTTCCACTGGGGAAATGATCTGGCACCTCGCCCAAGCCGCAAAGTGGGAGCTTGATGACATCGCTGCTGAAGCGCTTTGGGTTGCGGTTGTGACGGACACCGGACGCTTTGCGTATGATATGACCAAGTCCAGTACACTTTTATGTGGAGCTGATCTCCTTCGCTATGGAGTCAGAACCTCCTTTATCAACGACAAGTTATACGCCTCTTTTTCGGTCACCAATATCGAATTGAAAAAACGCGCGTTCCGAACGTTTAACGTGCTTAAGAATGGTCAAATCGCTTACTTGTCTTTATCGGGGAAAGACCTTGCAGAAACAAACGGAACCAAAGCGGACGCCGAAGATATCATTGACATTCCTCGATATATCGCAGGCAATCGCATTGCTTTATTCTTTTATGGCAGCAAGAATAACAAAAACGAGACGCGGGTCAGTATTCGTACTCATGAACCGCTGAACGCCTTCGAGCTCGCCAAACAATTCGATGGCGGTGGTCATCCGCGTGCCGCAGGATGTACGATCTATCAACCACTTCCACAAGCACGCAAGACCATGCTGAAAGCTGTTAAAGCCTTTTTAAAAGCGTAACGCGGCAAGGAGAGCGTCGATGGACGTATAACCCTGCGCGGGCCGCGCGGGCCGTTCAATAACCACCACCTCGCACCCGCACTGGCGAGCCGCCTCCAATTTGGTGTCCACACCCCCAGCCTCACCACTGTCCTTGGTCACCAAGACACCGAACGATTTAAGGTGCTTAATGTTTTCTTCAACCGTGAACGGGCCATCGGCACACAAAATTTCACTGTCGCTCAATCCCGCATCATGACAGGCCATAACGGAATCCGGATGATTCAGCACACGAGCCCGCATCGTACTGCTATGCTTGCGCGCTTCAGCAATATAGGGCGAAAGGTTGCGCACGCCAATCGTCAGCAATACAGGCTTCCCAAACGAGAAGGCGAGTACAGCGCCGGCCTGATGATCGGGGACGCGCCGGACGCCATCCGCGAACGTGCCCGGCCTCTCATACGCCAGATATCGGACACCCAATGTCTGGCAGGCCTTCCAAGCGTTCTGACTGACCGCCGCAGCATATGGATGCGTCGCATCAACCACCGCCGTGATCTTCTCATCTTGGAGCAGATTCACAATCCCCTGCTCATCCAGCATGCCATTGCGTGTGCGCACGCCCGCAGGGAGTTGCCCGCGAAGCGGCATTGTTGTGGCAGTTGACAAAAGCACCTCATGGCCTTGAGTCACCAACGCCTGTGCGATCTGCACTGTCTCACTTGTTCCACCAAGCAATAATGTCATAGCTGATATCCACGGGGGGTGACGAAATGACCGTCAATGACTTTTGACTGGGTATTACCGATGATAACAATACTTCGCATGTTCACGTTCTGAACAAGAAGGGAACCAAGATCCGTCATAACAAGGTGCTGGTCTGGCGACGATATGGCTGTTCCAATGCCGACAGGCGTTGAGGCTGGACGATGCATCAGGAAGATGGCGACGGCCTCTTCCAATTGGGTCACGCGCTTGGTTGAACGCGGATTGTAAAGCGCGACGACCATATCTGCTGCAGCGACAGCTTCTAAGCGTCCGCGAATCTGTTCCCAGGAGACCAGTAAGTCGCTGAGGCTGATCACGGCATAGTCCAGCATGAGCGGCGCACCCAGCCCTGCGGCTGCGGAATTCGCGGCTGAAATACCAGGGATGATCTCGATTGAGAGTCCAGGTGCAAGATGATGCGCCATCTCAATCGCAAGGCCCGCCATACCATAGACACCAGCATCCCCGGAGGAAATGATGGCAACAATTTCACCCTTCTGCGCATGCTCAATAGCGGCTTTGACACGCTCCTCTTCACGGGTCATGCCAGTCGAAACGCAAACTTTCCCTTCGGTCAAGTCGGCGATGGAGGCCAAATAGGGAGAATACCCGGCAATGACACGGCTCGCACGTATCGCCTGTTCCGCACGCGGGGTACGGTCAAGGACGTTACCGGGGCCAATACCGACTACAAAGAGCTTTCCCGGGCAATTGCCACGGTCACACCGTTCCGGTTGATTCGATTCTGAATTAATTGTGTCCTCCTTCCCGCCAAGAGCGCAACTGGCTCTGCAACTGCGGGCAAATTCACCTTTTCCTGAGCCAGAGGCGTGGGCGCAAATTCACGCGTACAGGCTCGGATTTCATCGGATGCGATCAATCGTAAAGGAATGCCCAACTGTTTGGATGCCTCCAAAAGGCCTGGCTCCTCAGCCTTGATATCTGCACTGGCCAGCAAGCGCACATCATCGATGCTCACATGCGCAGTCTCCAAGGCGAAACGGATCGCCTCCACAATCGCCTCAACAGGCGCATCCTTGCGACATCCCACACCGACAATCAGATTTTTTTCAGCATCGCTGGTTGTGGTGATCACAGGCTCGGCACCGATGATATTCGCCACCCGCAAGGTCAAGTCATTCGCCCCGCCTTCATGTCCGCTCAAGAGGCTCACGGCATAGCGCCCCATAACATCCACCACCACAATCGGCGGATCCGAGAGTTTGCTTTTGATTAGCGGCGCAAGCGCACGAACCATTATGCCGCACGGACCAATGAAAACAATACCTTCCGTAGTATTAAAACATTCCGCGATCAAATCAGACGTCCGCAAAAAAGCCTTCATATGCGCGCATTCGAACATTCGCGCATTCGCGCATGTTTCTACTGCCTTATCCTGAACATGAATGACACTATTCGGCAACGCGCCCTGCAAGCGCTTCGCCACGCGACATCCTAACTCAGAAAGTGTAATGATATCAATCATTCTTGGCTTCTCTGTACCCATGAGCAAACTCAGGCGCATAGAGGCGGGACTGGGCACCTGTCGAGGCGCGTCGGACGATGAAGAGCGCGGTCTTTTCAATGCCTTCGGTACGGATCTTCTCGCCAATGTCGGCCAACGTGCCTTGGACGATCTTTTGGTCTGGCCAGGAGGCATGGAAGACAACCGCAGTAGGACAATCATCCCCGTAATACTTAGCCAGCAGAGGCGCATGTGCTGCTATGGCATGAGCGGAGAGGAAGACACAAAGCGTCGCACCAGTCTTTGCAAAATTTTCAAGCCCTTCCGCTTCAGGCATGGGTGTGCGTCCAGGGGTACGCGTTAGCACAATGCTTTGCGCGACCTCCGGAACCGTGAGTTCCCATCCCAGTGCTGCTGCGGAAGCCTGGAACGCGCTGACCCCTGGAATAACTTCATACGCAATGCCGAGCTTCTCCAAATCAATGATCTGCTCGCCTATTGCTCCATAGATGGATGGATCGCCCGTATGCAGGCGGATTACATCATATCCTCGTTGCTGAGCATCTTTGAATAAAGCCATCACTTCCGGATGCGACAACGTTGCGGAATCATACTTCTCCGCTGTCGGCGAAATACACGCAATGACATCTGGACTCACCAATGAACCTGCATAGATACAGATCTTACAGCCCTGCAGCAACCGCATCGCCTTCACAGTCAGCAACTCTGGATTTCCCGGGCCAGCGCCCACAAAATAAACTTTCATTTCACTTAGTCTCTACTTGCATCCACCAGAATAATAGAAAGATACCCCGTCGTTTCACCGCATCCGCGCAATTTTCGTAGATCCGTTTCAATGCGTTCATCCGCCATGCCGACATGCGCGGCGAAAACGCTTTTCTCCAGCAACTTTCGCTCTTCAAGCCTATCAAGGATCGCGTCTAACCGTTTGCCGACCTTCATGATGACAACCGTTCCATTCGTCTGCAATGCGGCATCTAAGGTCGACAGATCATCTGCAGACGGCACAATAGTGACTGGATGCTTTCCGACCCCGACAGGAAAGCGTGTCATCGCCGCAACCGCGCTAAACGCCGTAACACCTGGGACGGTCACAATGCGCGCATGTGAATCAATCGCCTGCAACGCCTGCACAAGATAGATATAGGTCGAATAGAGAAACGTGTCTCCCAATGTCGGGAAGCAAACATCCTCGCCCTTAGAAAGTAGGGCATGAACATAGCAAGCCGATTCATCCCATTTTGCCATCAACTCATCTTGTTTAACGGTCATGGGGAAAACACGCTCATGGACCTGGGCAGCAAGATTCAAGTGTGGCTGGATAATCCGTAAGGCGACGCTGTCTGAAGACTCGGATGCCTTCGGCACGACAACATGCTTGCACATCGCCAAGAGCTTAGCTCCCTTGACGGTGACCAAGTCTGAATCCCCTGGCCCGATCCCGATCCCAAACAGTGTTCCTTTTTTACCCATCTCAGTTCTTTCGTTTTAAGATGATTTTATCACCACAATCGTTCGCGAAGAAAGCTCCATTTTGCTGAACATTTCGCCGTTAACCTCGTCAATCCGTTCTGTCGGCAGGGAGAGATCCTGACAAACAATAAGCTTATGACCCTGCCCTAGCGACAAATACAACTCGATAACCCATTGTTGCGACACATGATGACCACAAAGTATGACAAGCGTTTTAATGCTTTTCAACTCTTTTGCATCCACTTCTGGCAAGTTCTTATGGGCAGAAAAAATGCGTGCATCCATCCAATCAAGTCCCAAACGTGCAAACAGAAGCTGGATTGAACTGATCCCTGGGATCACGTCACACGCGTCCCTGCCAAAGCGCTGAATAACAGGCGTCGCCAAACTGCAGAGTCCGGGATCGCCACTGACTAACACGGCAACACGCTTACCCTCCTTCAAGTAGATATCAATAGCCTCTAATGCGCCTTCAATGTCTGATGCAATCGGCAGGCGCGTTTTCCCTTCTGTGGCATACAGTTTCAGTAAGTGCACTGATCCAGCTGCTACATCCGCCTGCGTAATCCCTTTTCGTCCCGCCTCGGTCATGTATTCAACCGCACCTGGCCCACATCCAATGATCGTGAGTTGTTTAATAGCCTTTACCTCCATTTTTCAAGTCCTCCATAAGATCCCAACAAGTCGCCAGCAAGATTAACCAATGCCACACTCAATCGACCACAACCAACATACGTGGACTGTGCCGCCTCAGCGATTACTTGACTCAACCTATTCGCTATGCTCTTCTGAGTAAACTCCTCTAATTGTTCAAAAAAACCTTCAGCCGTCACTGCCTCATTTGCACAGACACGAATGTCTGCGCCACATTGAAGGTATTCACGTATAATCTCTATTGCAGATCGAGATCGAGACGAATGCGTATCCCATTCCTCGCCAGCCAACTTTGCCAATTTACCCGGATGTCCCCATAGAAGCACATGTTCAAAATTGTATTTGAGCAGCCCTTCGAGCACAAAACCCCATTCATTTCCAACCTCAATCAACTGGTCTTCGCTCAGCTTTAAATGGCGTCTAGCGGAACGTTCACCGATATGCCCGGGCACCAGCACAGGATGTGTAATTCCAGCAGCCTTTGCCACATCCAGTTCGCAGGCCACAGAACAGCGAATCGCCTGACAACTAAAGGGGCGGACACGTCCGGTTGTTCCGAGCACGGAAAGCCCACCGACAATACCCAGCCGAGGATTAAAGGTCTTGTTTGCCAACTCCTCTCCCCCTGGGATCGATACCGTCACGCATACACCCCTGTCTGAGACTTCCCTGATCGCCGCACGCATCATGTTTCGCGGACCTGGATTTATGGCTGGCTCGCCAGGCGGGATTGACAGACCCGGCTTTGTTACACGACCGACGCCGGCACCTGCTTCGAACACGATGTCATGTCCTGCACACCATGCCACGCGAGCAACAATCAAGACGCCCTGCGTGATATCCGGGTCATCGCCTGCATCTTTTCGGACAGCCGCTTCCGCATACCTATCGCACCGATTAATCCATTCGATGGGAAAAGAAAAACGCTCGCCACTGGGAAACGGGATGTCGACACTATCTGCTCGAACATCGGCATCCACCCATGTCATCAGCGAAGCTTTAACAGCCGCAGCCGCACAGGCACCTGTAGTAAACCCCTCGCGCAACTGACACGCATTGACTGGCAAGCCCTCTACGCCACTTAAATAACCCACCTGTTGTTCCATAAATGAAGTATATTAGCAAGATGTCCCCTCAAAAAAAACAAGAAAAAATACCCCGTGACAATTATCGTGATGAAATGCTATTATAAAACTTATGAATACAATGTATCTTATGTTTTAATACACCTTAATGAAATTACAATTTATAGTGATAAGCCTTATTTTAACCACTTTCCTCTTGGCCGAAGAACCCTCAAGAACGTGGACCTCCAAACAGGGGTTAACCCTTCAGGGGGCTTTGTCTGGGGTGGAATCCGGGGTGGTCATGATCAAGAAGCCTAACGGGGATATCTTCAAGGCTAAATTAGAGGCCCTCTCAGAAGCGGATGTCGATTATGTCAATGCTATATCTTTCGGCGCAGTGACCGAACCCAGAGAAGCAAACAAGGCGACAACGCCTTCTGCTCCAGGGGGAGATGACCTTTTTGAAAACTCAACTCATACAGGGAAAGTTGTGGAGGTCACCTTGCTTATAGATCTCAACCTGGTAGTGCCATCAGTTAAAGAACTCGGAGCATCCACTCGTCCCAAAATAAACGATCACGTTTTTTTAAGGGTGAGTATGCCCAATCGGCAAAAACACGAGATGATGCCCGACTCGACATGGACCATTGATTCGTTAGATTCCGCCAGCGGCATGCTCAAGGCGAAAACAGATGAATATTCGCCTTTAAAGACGGAGGGAATGTTTTATTTTCTCACATACTCTGTTGAAAACAACATGCAAGGACCGCTAACCGTTCCCATTCCTATTATCACGGATACAAAAACCAGAAAGTTTTATCCCTTATCTGCCCGCGAGAATAATGCAAGTGAATACATTCCTAGCGGGCTGCTTTCGGCAGAAAAAGACCTGCTTCCACCAGGGCTCAGAAAACAGTTTTGTTCCATTTATGAACTTCCAAAAGATTGTACGGTCAGTAGTATCGATGTCTTTCCTATCCGAATGACAAGACATCCACTTTATAGTACTCTCATACGTAGTGGGCAGATTCAAGGCAAAAGCATCGACATCCATTCTGACGCGACAGAGCCTGTAGTCACTTCAAGCCCCAATCCTTCAAAAGTCGAAGGGGCAACGGATAAGGCAAGCGTTTTCATGTCTTGCAGACCCAAGACCCAGAAAGGATCGTCAAGCGCTTACGGCAAGACACGTGTTTTATCCTATACCGTTGACTTACGTCTCATCAAGATCCGACAAAAACAAATGACTCTCAAGGCTTATTTCATTGCCGCTGACTTAGAAGGGGACGCTATTGCCGATGTCGTTACTGAAAATATTAGTTTGCAACAAGGAAAAGGGTTTTCAACCACCGTGGAATCCAAACCTGTCTCAGAATTTTCCGATAGCTCATCCGGATCCAAGCTCAAGGGCGTGATCATTCAACTCTGGGCGGATGGCTTCATTGTTACAACCTGGGCATCCATGCCACAATGGGACAGATATGCAAAAATGCCCGATATCCAACTCAAAATGCGTAGTGTTGTTCAGTGACACACTGGACCCATGAATGTCAGGGAATGCCTAGAAAAACAAAGCAATTCCTTTATTTATTTTTCTGCCAAACATCATCGGGCAACCATGCCAACACTTCTTCGCGGGCAGCTTGGACTGTAAGGGGAAGTTCACGAATCGGCAAGCCATCATGCGCGCGTAGCGCATGAAACAGACTGGAAATATAGGGCAACCGTAGTCCGACTTGCTTCAGTTTCTCCTGGTCATCAAATAGTTTTTCCGGTGTCTCGCATGTAATAACCCGTCCGCGATTGAGCACATAAATACGATCCGCAATCAAGGGCAACAAATCTACTGAATGCGTTGCGAAAACGACCGTCATCTTCTGTTCATGGCTGAGACGTTTTAAGATTTGAACAATGTGCGTCTCGCCCACAGGATCGAGCCCCGCCGTCACTTCGTCCAACAAAAGGATGGTCGGTTTCATGGCCAGAAGCCCAGCAAGTGCCACACGCTTCTGTTCACCAAAGCTCAAGTGATGAATAGCGCGATTCACAAAATCCGACACGCCAACCAACTCCAATGCCTCCTGTACGCACAGACAGACATTCGCGTCAGACAACCCCTGATTCCGCGGACCAAAGGCGACATCCTCGAACACTGTCGCACCAAAAAGCTGATCCTTGGGGTTTTGCATCAAGATCCCAATGCGGCTATACAACTCCAGACTTCGCATCTTCCGAATATCTTGGCCGTCAATAGAGACGCACCCTTTTTGTACAGGCAACAGACCTGCCAGAACCTTTAGGAGCGTTGTCTTCCCCGAACCATTTGATGCCAGCAACGCAACAAACTCGCCCTTTTCTGCATAAAAATCAATTCCTGATAAGGCATGAAATCCATCTTCGTAACAATATGTCACACCTTGACAATTCAACAAGGCTATCTTTTTTTCTGTTACCATACGACAAGAACCTTTTCCACGTACACATAAATCAGGATGATCACACACACGGATACAACGAGCACGAGATAGTCTCTCTTCATCATGGGACTCATTTGTCCAAATGGGTAGTCACCCGTGTAGCCACGAGCCACCATGGCTTCATGCGTACGTGCACTTTGCTCAATAGATCTGATCATGACCGTACCAATCAGGCTACCAGCGGAGGAGACTGCGGTACGTAGCCGTCCATATCCCAGCCGAATGCGTTGAGCATCCACCAACTCAGATGCCTCATCAAGACAAACAAACAAGTAACGGTACAACAATAAAGCAATTTCAACCCAAATTTTCGGGAACCTACACCATCTCAATCCCAAAAAGAGTTCATGCGCCGGCGCGACAGAACTCAAGAGTAGTAGCACACCAACTGCGCCAAGGATGCGACTAGCCTGTAACATCCCCACTGCGATTCCTTCCTGTTTCACAATCAATGTCCACGTGCCCAGAACAACCTTATAGGCAGGAGCTTGCCCCGTTGTCAAGGCATGAGCCAACAGAAGCACCCCCGCGATCACCATGGGTGGAAAAAAACGGGCAACCAAAATCCGGAGCGGAATACGCAACAGGCATAGCCCTATCCATGTACCTCCAAAAAGCGCCATCGGCAATTCACATCGTGAAGAAGCAAGTACAACGCCAAACAGCGTAGCGGCAATGCCCATCTTCACGCGCACATCCAATCGATGTACCCAGTTGTCACGTCGTGAGAAATAGTCGGAAAACAGATTGAAGGTCTGCTTCATGATTTTTTCCCATCCGCGGAGGTAGAAACCAATTTTCGATAGGCATAACCTGCAATAAATCCTCCGACTGCCCCGGCGACAAGAAAAAAGAATAACAAGAGATCGCCTTGAGCGACATTGATGAAGGGTTCATGCGCAGGTCGTCCGGCTTTCTTTGCGAGATCTTCTATGACCACCTCATCCACGCCTGGCCATTTGGACGGAGCATTTTCAGCAATCGCTGGCAAAACCATGATAAATAAAAAATAAAAAATCTGGATATGTGTTGAAACAGCCTTCATAACTTCAATTTCGCCATGTCGATAAAGGCGAAAGTGTAACATGTCTCATTCCTGCCTGTCGATGGTATTTTATGAGCATTTCTTCGAACGTTTTGCCCTCGATAGATACGTGGCAAGAGCACAGATTACAAGGACTATACCAGCAACACTGCTCTCAATATTTTCATCCTTCATCTTTCTTTTTGTTTCCTGTTCAAAAATAATTCGCTTGTCCTCAGTTGGAACATTGAAATATTGGGCAAACGCCTTGTTAAAAGCACTATCATAAGAATTCTTTCCAAATGTAAAAACCAAGAACATAAGTGCCATAAACACTATAATCGACCCAATCCCAGCATTAATAAAGCGCCTGGCCGGGGACCACTTAAGGGCCCATCGAAGCACGATTAGCACCCCTGTGCTTATCACACACATAAGTAATATCAGCAGCACTGCATCAATTCTAGACATGGGCTTAGTTTCTCTCTTTAAAGCAGACAAATCAAGAGGAAATTACATATTACATCGCGTAAATCTTGTAATTAAGAGGCCAGAACAGATATACTACTTTTCAACACTTTCTTGGATGAGAACGATATGATAAGAAGTAACTCATTGCCCATACGCCTGATGCGCGAAGTCAACCCGCGCGTGTTGTGGCAATTCATCGTAGGTGCAGGCATAAATAACATGCTAGCGTTTAAAAAATTCAAACAGCGCCTGAAAAAAGGGCTTCGTTTCCCGCCTATTGTCTTCATCAGCGTGACGCAACGTTGCAACCTCAGTTGTAAAGGGTGCTGGGCAACCGGAGTCGATACACCCCAAGACATGAATGTCGCCTTGCTTGACAAGATCATCCGCGAATGTGCAACGCAGGGTGTCCGCTTCTTTGGCCTCCTGGGCGGCGAACCCCTGCTCCTTCCGTGGCTACCCGACTTTTTGAAAGCGCACCCTAAAGCCTATTTTCAACTCTTCACCAATGGGCGCTTCCTGAATGAATCCATGGCCCAGAAACTTGCAGAAGCAGGGAATGTTACGCCGCTCATCAGCATGGAAGGCGTCGGGGCATCCTACCAGGCACGTCGTGGACAGAATGATATGTATGCTAGTGCGTTGGACGCCTTGGATCATTGCTCAAAAGCTGGTCTCGTGACAGGCGTTGCAACAAGCGTTTCAATGTCCAACTTCTCAGATACTACCTGTCCAGAGTTTATCGATGAGATGGTTGCACGCGGGGCGCACTATGTATGGTACTACATTTATCGTCCCTCGGGACCTAATCCAGGATTTGAAGAAGTCTTAACGGACCAGCAAGTACGCAACCTGAGAACTTTCATCCTCGAACAGCGTAAACGCGTTACCTCCGCTGTCATCATTGATGCGTATTGGGATGAAGAGGGCCGAGCCCGCTGTCCAGCTGCGGCAGGCATCAATCTGCACATCAACGCAACGGGCGATGTCGAACCTTGTCCGCCGCTTCAGTGTTCCGACTGCCATATCAACATGACCGACGATCTTGTCGCAAAAGTCGAACAGTCCGCGCTTTTCGATGTATTTCAATCCTCTGTCCCCAAACTGACGTCTGGTTGCGTACTTATGGACCACCCTAAAGAATTTGCCTCTATGGCCACACAATGCCATGCCGTTGACAGCTCAGGCCGTAATCGTTTCTATGCCGAGTTGGCCTCACGCCCTACCTGTACCTGTCACAACCATTCTGGTGATCCCCTACCTGAAACGTCCTATTTCTATCGCATGATGAAGAAAACGCTCTTCCTCGGCTTCGGTAGCTACGGATAATTGATAAAAATAAAAAAATAAAAATAAATATGATTTTTCAAGTTGCGCTTTGGCACCAACTTTTGTTATATTTATTAACTCTTCATGCAAATAGTCATTCTTTTAGGTGCTCCTGGATGTGGTAAAGGTACAATGGCGGGACGTTTGTCCGCGTCAAATACTTCTTTTCGAACTGTTTCCAGCGGTGATTTACTACGAGATGCCGTCAAACGGCAAACCCCTTCCGGCGTGTTGGCCGACGGGTTCATGAAGCGCGGCGAACTGGTTCCTGATGCGTTGATCGCACAGATGATTACCGACTATATGCTTGGAATCCCAAGCGATTGCACGCTCCTCCTAGACGGGTTTCCCCGTACCGTGGTGCAAGCGGAGATGCTCGATAAGATCATTGTAGCCAACCGTGCGACCCTCAGCGCCGTAATACTGATGGAAGTACCAGATTCAATTTTAATCGACCGTATTGCAGGGCGCCGTGGGTGTCCAAAATGCGGAGCTGGGTATCACGTGCTCTCTATTCCATCAAAGATTGCAGGTATCTGCGACATTTGTGGGACAGCGCTTGTGATACGGAAGGATGATAACCCTGAGACGGTAAAGAACCGCTTAGCTGTCTATCAGTCCCAAACAATGCCCCTGATCGCATTCTATGAAGGACGCGGATTACTGAAGCGGATCGCCGCGCATGGAATTCCGATCAATGACATTTTTGAGAACATTCGGCACGTGCTTTCATGAAGGTGCCCCTGAAGAATGCCGTGGAACTTGACGCTATGCGCGTAAGTTGCCGACTGGCGGCAGAGGTTCTTGCAGAGGTTGCAGCGGCGGTGAAGCCGGGTGTGACAACAGGTGAGCTTGATGTGCTAGGACGGAAACTGATAGCGGAGCGAGGAGCAAAGGCGTCGTTTTTAGGTTATCTCCAATATCCAGCGGCGATGTGTATTTCAGTCAACGAAGAGGTAATCCACGGAATACCGGGACGGAGGGTTGTCCTGCCGGGAGACTTGGTGAGCCTTGACGTTGGTGTTTTGAAAAACGGATTTCATGGGGATTGCGCGACCACTGTGATGGTGAGCGTGACAGACCCCGAAAAAATCCGGTTGGTCGAGGCGACGAAGCGAGCACTTGCAGCAGCGGTTGCGGCAGTGCGTCCGGGCGGGCGCCTCGGAGACGTGTCGCATGCGGTGCAGAGTATCGCAGAGGCATCTGGTTGTTCGGTAGTACGGGAATTTGTAGGCCACGGCGTGGGGCGTCACCTTCACGAAGACCCACAGATTCCTAATTACGGAAAGCCAGGGAGCGGAATCGTTCTCAAGCCTGGAATGACGTTGGCGATTGAGCCAATGGTCAATCTTGGCAAAGCGGACGTATACGTTCTGGATGACAAGTGGACAGTAGTAACGAAGGACAGGAAACCGTCCGCACACTTCGAGCACACCGTGGCGGTGCTGGAGGAGGGTTCAGAGATTTTGACGCGGGAATAGAAAGTTTCTGAACTTTATACTAGACAAGGTGACGGACTT
>SESF01013452.1_pt1 | contig 44611 bp, 45 predicted proteins | sample 3171521 | NCBI WGS metagenome assembly SESF01 (sample SAMN10866945, study PRJNA518727) | freshwater metagenome | biome: subpolar coniferous forest; feature: holomictic lake; material: water; isolation source: holomictic Lake 227, 6 m and 8 m depth | place: Canada: near Kenora, Ontario | collected...
TCAAGGTCGATTTCGACATCTTCGGCGAGCTGCTGAAGAACCTTGCGCTCAAACGCCAAACTGAGGAGTAGTACTTGTGAAAACTTTGAAAATCAAACCTAAAGTAGATTCATACGGCCAAAACGAATTTGACATTATCACTCGCGAAGGTGGCCGTTTAATACGCGGTGGCATAGGCCGATATGACGAGGCCAAAAAAATCGCTGAAAAAATTGAAGAGAGTAATGGGATGGAACTTTTAGACGCAAAAGATAGGAAAGAACGCATACAGAAAGAGTATGCAGACAAACCGGATCTAAAAGATACATTGCTCCGCGCTGGTACATATCCAAAACAGCAAAGGGCAAAAGGTGGCAGCATCAAAAAGACGTATTGGTAGTAGCACATGGACCCCCAACACCTGATCGACATCGGCCTGGGGGTTATCTCCGCCGTCACCGGATGGGGCGTCGCGTAATGCTGGAGCTGCTCGAAGACCCGGCGGTCCTCAAGCAGTACTCGCAGCTACCCGCAGCGCAGCGGGCGGCGTTCGACTGGCGCGCGCGCTGGCTGCTCAAGGCGCACAAGTTCCAGTTGGAGCCGCTGGGCGTCTGGGCCATCTGGCTGATGCTCGGGGGCAGAGGCTCCGGAAAAACTCGCACGTCGGCCGAGACGCTGGGCTGGTGGGCCTGGGAGCAGCCCGGCACCCGGTGGCTGGTGTCGGCGCCCACTAGCGCCGACCTGCGCGGCACGTGCTTCGAGGGCGAGAGCGGCCTGCTGGCGGTCATCCCGCCCAAGCTGGTGACCAAGTACAACAGCAGCCTGCACGAGATCACGCTGATCAACGGCACGCTGATCAAGGGCATACCGGCGAGCGAGCCCGAGCGGTTCCGGGGCGGACAGTGGCACGGCGCGTGGCTGGACGAGCTCGCGGCCTGGGAGTACCTGCAGGACGCCTGGGACATGATCCAGTTCGCGGTGCGCCTGGGCCAGCACACCCGCATCATCTGCTCGACGACGCCCAAGCCGAAGCCGGTGGTGATGGACCTGATCGGCCGCGACGGCCGCGACGTGGTGGTCACGACGGCCAGCACGTACGTCAACATCAAGAACCTCGCGCCATCGTTCCAGGCCCAGATCCTGCAGTACGAGGGCACGAAGCTGGGCCGCCAGGAGATCCACGCCGAGATCATCGACCCCGAGGAGTCGGGCATCGTCAAGCGGGAGTGGTTCAAGCTCTGGCCGGCGGCCAAGCCCCTGCCCCGGTTCGAGTTCGTGCTGCAATCGCTGGACTGCGCTACCAGCGAGAAGACGATCAACGACCCGACGGCGCATATCACGATCGGCATATTCAAGCCCGAGGACGGGGCCATGTGCGCGCTGGTCGTGGACTGCTGGCAGGAGCACCTGCAGTACCCGGACCTGCGCCCCAAGGTGCTCGACGAGTACGAGACGATCTACGGCGAGGGCAAGAACAAGAAGCGCGTGGACCTGCTGCTCGTCGAGGACAAGAGCGCCGGCATCAGCCTGATCCAGGACCTGCAGCGAGCGGGCGTGCCCGTGCAAGCCTACAATCCGGGCCGGGCCGACAAGATCCAGCGCCTGTCGATCGTGTCGAACATCATCAAGGCCGGGCGTGTCTGGGTGCCCGAGAGCAGCAACCGCCGCGGGTTCGTGCGCGACTGGGCCGAGGGCATGATCAGCCAGATCTGCAGCTTCCCGGAGGGCACGGCGCACGACGACTTCGTGGACGCAATGAGCCAGGGCCTGCGCTACCTGCGCGACGCTGGCTGGCTGACGATCGACTACCCCAAGGAGTGGCTGGACGAGGACGACTACGCGGACGCCGACAAGACGAGCAACAAGCGGCGGGGCAACCCGTACGACCAGTGAGGTCAACACCATGAAGGATTCACGCTATGCCACAAGCCAAGAAGGCCCGTTCTACCGCGTCCGCCCGCGAGCTGTTGAAGGCACTGGAGCGCGACTACAAAGCCTACGAGAAGAAGGTGGGCCGCATCCTGACGATGCACGCCGATCTCCACAACACGCAGCTCCGAAACCACTTTCGGGCGAAGAGATCCGAGAGCTGATTCGCAGCAAGAACAACGTCGCGCATGAGGCGGCGGATCAGTACAGTCGGCAGTTCCTGGGCAAGTCCTACGCACAGATGCCCAACACCGAGAGCTCGTTGCAGAAGCAAGGGCCGATCGGACGCATTCAAATGTTGGCGCACTCAGAGGACCCAGCCTACAAGGATGCGGTGTTTGAGGCGTACCGGCGCAAGATGCCCGAGGTGGTGGGCGATGCGCAAGATTACGACGACCTGCGCGCCAGGGCGTACCGGCAGCTCAACCATGAGACCAAGTTGCAGTTCGACTCGTTGCCGGTGAACATGAGCTTCCACCGGGCGGGCGAAGGCGACTATCGCAACAGCAAGGAGATGCTGCACGACGTGCACAACAACCGCCACCTGTCGGTGTTCCAGGGCGGTGACCCGCACGACATGATGTCGGACGTGGACCCCGAGACGGGTCTCACCAGCACCGAGCTGTTCCGGGCAGTGCACGACTTCTACGGGCACGCGGTGCACGGAAATGAATTCGGCCCCAAAGGCGAAGAAAGCGCCTGGGCGGCGCATTCGGCCATGTACAGCCCGCTGGCGAACTTGGCGATGACCCCGGAGACCCGGGGCGCGAACAGCGTGGTGAACTACAGCCCACTCAACGCCGAGCTCAAGCACGGCGTGCGCAAGGCCACCGAGGCCGCGCACGAGGCCATGCGCCGAGGGCACCACGAGGAGGCCGAGAAGTTCCTGGCGCACAAGCGCGAGCTGTTGGGAGGGTTCCAATACGCCCCCAACAAAGGGTCCTTGCTGCCGCCAGAGTTTTTGAAGGGGGACTACAAAGGTGGTGTGCCGGGGTACTTGCGCGCGGCCATCAAGCCGGCGCATGGTGTCGAAGCCGAGCTGACGCACTTCAGCAACGATCCGGCGCTGACCCAAACGGACCCAACGCGGTACGGCACCGGCATCAAGGGCGCGGATGCGCCACGATTGGAAAGCCCTGCGGCGCAGCGCGATCGGACGTACTTCTACGCGGGCAGGCCGGAGCGTGGTGAGATGGGCCTGGGCGCCAATCGGTATCGCGCCACGGTACCGAACCTGTACGACGTGGCGGCGGACCCCGAGAAACTGCACCGGCTGGCGATCGAGCACAACGTCAACCCGGTGACCGCCAAGTACAACCCGGGCGTGGCCTACCCGCAGGAAGCCTTCACCGATCTTGAACGACTGGCGCACGAGTACGGGTACAGCGGCGTGCTCAACAAAAACTTGGGCATGCCGACAGCGGCGGTGTTCAAGCCCACAAAAGTGACCCGGTACGCGCAAGGCGGACTGGCGCAAATCAAGCGGTAGGACACCACCATGGCTAAGGCACCCAGCACCGAGCAAATGAGCGCCGAGCTGCGCGAGAAAAATCGACAGGATTTTCTTGCGCAAAGTGCTGTTCAACACCCGGTATATCACGCAACTAATTCAGATGTTCAAAATTTTGATCCAAAACTAGACGCTCGAACTGAAAATCCCGATAATATAGCCGGGTGGTTTTCAGGCGATCCTGAATTTGCTAATGATTTTGCGTCACAAAGATATAGATATTGGAAAACACAACATCGGCCATGGGAGGAAGATCCTAACGTGCCGAATGGTGTTAATATTATGCCTGCGCATTTGGCTATGCAAAAACCATTTCAAGCAAGCCATTTAATTAAAAATTTGTCAGCACCTTTAGATTTAACTGAAGCCGAAAAAGTAGCAAAAGCACTAGGTGTTAAAGTAACTGATTTGCTTTCGGATATACCTACACACGTAAAATATAAAAAAACTGGCGCGTTAAAAGAACACACCCCAAGAGGTTTTGATATAATTAAATCTCGGGCAGCAACAAATGCAATGAAACGATTGGGGCATGATAGCGTTATTGCCGTAGAGAATGGTTCTACTGTTTATGCGCCATTTTATCCAACACAGATAAAATCGGCAATTGGGAATCGGGGTACATACAACCGCACTGACCCCGACATTAACAAGGCCCAAGGAGGCGCTGTGAAACCTACTTTCGATCAAATGCGGCAAGCTATCGCCGCCCGCACAACGCCCCGATTTTCTGAGGGCGGCCCTGAAGACACGGCGCCAACCAAACAGCAAAAAGACCGATGGGATTGGATATACCGGACAAAGCCGGCAATGGTCAAGACGTACGGAGCATTGGCGCGTTCGCAGTTCAACGACCCCGGGCCGCAACGTCTGAGAAACACCCCGGCGGTGGTACAACAACGAATTACCAACGCCAATGAGTTTTTAGACAAGCCCACCGAACCTTGGCAACCGCCGTCCGTTGAGAAGCAGGCTTTCGATCGTTCAGATATTCAGCAGGCCCTGGGGGGCTTTCCTGGGATAGAACAAAGCCGTTTCCCACGCGATGTTCCTCCGCGCGCCAATATCTCGCACGTACATGAAACGTACCTGAACCCGGTAAACCGTGCGCTGATTAAGAAGCAAATTGCGCGCGGCCTACCCCTGGGCGGCGAGACCTTCTACGCATCGCTGTACCCTGTCAAGTTGGCGGCCATGGAACGGGGTATCCCGGCGGAGAAATTCGATAGCTGGGTACACAGCATCGCGCCGGCATCCGCGCGCAACTCCATCATGAACGAGATGGCAGTAGGCCAAGCCATACGCGATGCCCATGCGCGAGGATCAGACTTGTCGCCGGAAAGTCTCAAGGCCGATCGCGAAGCATTCAGGGCCAAGCATGGCGTGGGGCTGCCCATGATGCCGATACACGAGACCGGCGTAGCGAATGTCCTGAAGAACAACATAAATTTGCGCGAACACAGTCGCGCCAACATCCCCACCAACTACAAGATACCCACCTACGGCGCGCAGAAGGCAGGCGATTTTGCGCACTCATGGGTAGGCGACGTGCACGAAGCTGCCGGTGAAACGCTGGGCAGCCAATACCACCCGTACTTCAAAGAAGCGGGGGGCTTTGGCAACACTGAATACGGCGCGGCAGAAAAGCACATGCTCGACATTGCAAACGAGATGGGTATCCCGGGGGGCACGGCGCAAGCAGGGCGTTGGTTTGGTGGCGGTGAACTGACCGGGTTGCGATCGCCCCGGGGGGATGCGCTGGACTTGTTGGAGAAACAAGTCGCGTACACGTTGCACCATCAAGGCATAGCACCCACACCCAAAGCAGTGCGGGAATATGTACTCAGCATGATTGACACAGGCCGAGGGCATTTGCTGCCGTGGTTTAAGAAAGCTGGCATGCCTGATTTGCGGGTAGTCAATAAAGCCGAGGGTGGCGCAATCACCCAGGACGAGATGCTGGCGCACACCATCCTGGCCAAGAAGAAGGTCGGGCTCACCGGTGTCAAGAACATCGGCGCGGACGAGGCGCCGGACATGAAGGTCAAGGTGTTCGCGCCACCGGGGCCGGGCAAGATGCCCGCGGGCGGCGTGGACTTCCAGCCCGACATGCCGGGCCAGCAACTCGCGAAGGCCGCACCGCCGGCAGCCGCCGGTAGTGGCGCCCCAGGGATGCCCCCAGGAGGCCCAGGAACGCCCCCAGGCGGCGCGCCGGGCATGCCCCCTGGTATGCCCCCAGGCATGCCGGGAACGCCCCCAGGCGGCGCGCCCGGGATGCAGCTCCCGCCGCCGTTGCCCCGGAACCAGCCGGGCATGCCCACGGGCAAGCCTGCCGGCGTGCAGCCGCCGATGGAGCCGGTGCCCAAGCAGAAACCCGTCGGCAGCAACATCCTGGCGATGACCCGGCAAGGGCAGGCGCTGGCGGCCATGAAGCACATGGCGGACGGCGGATCTGTTGAGCAACGCATGGGGGACGGCGGCGCGGTAAAAGCGGACCGCTCGTTCAAGGAGGCCGCCGAGCCCACGAAGACAACCAAGGCGTACAAGCTGTTCCGCGTGCATCCAAAGCACCCGGGCAAGCTGTTCCCGTTGTTCGTGGACCCCAACGTGCCGGTGACCATGAACAAGTGGCTCGCGGCCCAACCCGGCGAGATGTCGGGCAAGAAGGTCAAGTCGAAGATCGGCCCGCTGGCGTACCGCCCGGGCTGGCACGGCGGTGACCTGCCGATCGCCACCCATATCGGCGACTACACCGACGAGCAGTTGATGGACCGGGCCCGGGTGAACGCGCTCCGATCGAAGGTCATGCAGGAGCGCGGCATCGAACCGGCGGGCGACACGCATGCGAAGCACCGCGAGGCCATCAACAAGGAGTTCGCGTACCCGGAGTCGGCCGTCAACCCAACGCGGCGGTCGTCATCGCACGTGTGGGCCGAGGTGGACATGCCCAACGACGTGGACTGGCAGACCGAGGCGGACCGGCGCGGCACCAACGCCAAGGGTAAGCTGGTGCCCGTCAACGCGCACATTACCGACCAAGTGCCAGGGGGCGGACACTACCGGTACAAGACCAACGCCAACATGACCGGCAACTGGCTGATCGGTGGCGCGATGAAGGTCAAGAGGGTGCTGTCGGACAAGGAGGTCAACGCCATCAACCGCAAGGCTGGCGTGGCCGACCTGCCGCGCAATGCCCCGATGGACCTGGGCGCGCACGGGTTCGGAGAACCCAAGAAGATGGCCGAGGGCGGCTCGGTAACCGGGCCGGAGGGCATCGACATCCACATACCCACGCCGGCCCCGGCCGACGCGTCTGGTGGCGCGGCCCCCGATACCGGGGCCTTGAATACCCAACCCAGTGCGCCCAGTACCCCGATGGCGCCCGGCACGGCCACGCTGGCCGACGCGCCAAGCCTGGGCAACATTACTGGCGCGGATCCCGCCGGGCAAGCGCCCAACTGGTCAGACAACGATAAGTGGCTGGGCGCGCCGGAGTATGGGCCCCCGGGTTCCGTGCAGAGCCCGGCCAAGGGCGACTCATCCACCGTCGGCTCGTACCGCAAGGGTGGCCAAGTTACACTCTCGGTCTCGCAACGGCACGCCCTGCATTCTGGGTATACCCGGCAGCATAAAGTTACGCCCCCGCTGTCGATAACGCAGATGCGGCATGCGTTGAGTGCGCGTCGCTCAAACTCGAAGGCATAGTATGAACAAAGACATCCGCGACGACGACCTCGAAGAGAATGACGACGGGTCGGTGGACGTTGATCTGCCGGACGAGGCGTCGGATGTACTGGAGATGCCCGACGGGTCCGCCGTCGTCACCATGGAGACAGTAGGCCCCGAGGAGTCGCGCGGGTTCTACGAGAACATGGCCGAGACGATGGAGACGTACGAGCTCGACAAGTTTGCGATGCGCTACATCGATCTCCTGGAGAAGGACAAGCATGCACGGGAAGACCGCGACAAGCAGTACGAGGAGGGCCTACGGCGCACTGGTCTGGGCAAGGACGCACCCGGCGGGGCAAACTTCATGGGCGCCAGCAAGGCGGTCCACCCGATCATGGCCGAGGGCTGCGTGGACTTCGCGTCGCGCGCCATCAAGGAGATGTTCCCACCTGACGGCCCAGTCCGCACCAAGGTCCTGGGCAAGGTAGACGACCTCAAGACGGAACGCGCCGAGCGCAAGCGCGACTTCCTGAACTGGCAGATCACCGAGCAGATTGAGGAGTTCCGCGACGAGCAGGAACAGATGCTCACCCAGCTCCCGCTGGGCGGCTCGCAGTACATGAAGCTCTGGTACGACGAGCAGAAGAAGCGCCCGGTCATTGAGTTCCTGCCGATCGACCGGGTTATTCTGCCGTTCGCCGCATCGAATTTCTACACGGCGCAGCGCGCCGCGGAGGTCCACGAGATCACCGAGTGGGAGTACCGGCGGCGCGTGAAGACCGGGATGTACATCGACGGTCTCACGCACACGTCATCGATCGAGCCCGAGCAGACCAAGGCGCAGAAGGCCAACGACAAGATTGAGGGCAAGTCGTTCCAGGACAACGAGGACGGGTTGCGCACGGTCTTCCATATCTACACCTACCTGGAGATCGAGGAGGACCAGCACAACAACAGCGAGACCGCCCCGTACATCATGATGGTGGACGAGCAGAGCAGCAAGGTCATCGGCCTGTACCGCAACTGGGAGGAAGGCGATGACACCCAAACCAAGCTGGACTGGATCGTCGAGTTCAAGTTCATTCCGTGGCGTGGGGCCTACGCGATCGGCCTGCCCCACCTGATCGGCGGGCTGTCGGCTGCGCTCACCGGCGCACTGCGCGCGCTGCTGGACTCGGCGCATATCAACAACGCCGCGACGATGCTCAAGCTCAAGGGCGCCAAGCTCTCGGGCCAGACCCAGCAGGTTGAGGTCACCCAGGTTGCCGAGATTGAGGGCGCGCCGGGCGTGGACGACATCCGCAAGATTGCGATGCCCATGCCGTTCAACCCACCGTCGCCGGTGCTGTTCGAGCTCCTGGGCTGGCTCAGTACCGCGGCCAAGGGGGTGGTGACCACTAGCGAGGAAAAGATCGCCGACGTCAAATCCAACGCGCCGGTGGGCACCACCCAAGCGTTGATCGAGCAGGGCGCGGCGGTGTACTCCGCCATCCACGCCCGGCTGCACAAGTCGCAGGAGCGGCTGATCAAGATCCTGTGCCGGCTGAACCGGTGGCACTTCGAGGAGATGCGCAAGGGCGACATCATTGAGGACCTGGAGATCCAGCGCGAGGACTTCCGGCGCAACACCGACGTCATCCCCGTCAGCGACCCGCATATTTTCAGCGAGACGCAACGCATGGCGCAGATGCAGGCGGTGCTGCAGCGCGCGGACAAGAACCCGGATTTGTACAACGCCTCGGCGGTCGAGGAGCGGTTCCTCAAGCAGCTCAAGATCCCCAACATCAACGAGCTGTTGAACGACGTGCCGGCGCCCGAGCAGCGCACCCTGGCCGACGAGAACGCGGCCATGTCGATCGGCCAGCCGGCGTACGCCTACCTGCAGCAGGACCACGTGGCGCATATCCAGGGCCACCTGATGTTCGGCCTTGACCCGTGCTTCGGGTCGAACCCGTTCATCGCGCCGCAGTTCACGCACAACGTCATCGAGCATATCAAGCAGCACATGACCTTGTGGTATTTGAACCGCATGAATGGCTACGTGACCAACCTGCGCAACGGCAAACCGGTGAGCAACTACGACGACCCGAAACTTACCCCGATCATCGACCAGCTCTACGCCAGCGTCGGGCAGCACGTCGCCCTCGACAGCCAGCAGGTGTTCGAGCAGATACTGCCGCAGCTCCAGCAGATCCAGCAACTGGCCCAGCAGTACGCCCCGCCGGTGACTTTGCCGCCAGACGCCCAGGTGGTCAAGGACACGTCGATGGCCGAGACCAAGCGCAAGACGGCCAAGGACCAGCAGGACATGCAGTTGGCCCAGGCGAAGAGCGAAGCCGAGGCGCAGCGCGAGCAGACGGCCTCGCAGACGCAACTGCAGCTCGCCCAGGCCAAGATCCAAGCCGACCTGGAGCACGAGCAGTCGCGGCTCCAGGCCGAAACCCAGCGCGAGCAGTTGCGTAGCCAAACCCAGTTGCAGATCGCCAACGACGATCGGCAAGCGAAGATGGCAATCGAAAACGCTAAACTCATGCACCAAACTGCCCAGCAACCCACCGGAGAATTGAATGGCAACGTCTGATCAAGAGCAACAGAGTATCCTCGTGCCGCAGCACAAGCGCCTCGCGCAGGGCGCCAAACTCGATGGCACCAGCATGCAACCCAAGGGCGGTAGCACCCCGGCCAAACCCGCGGGCGGCCTGAGCCACCTGAAGAAGCAGAAGTGATTGGCGCCCTGATCCACGTGATCAAGGAGCGGCAGGCGACCTTGCGCCTATCGTTGGCGCAAGGCACCGCCCCAAATTTTGAGGCGTACCAGCGCCTTGTGGGCGAGTATCAGGGCCTTCAATGGCTCCTGGATACAATCGACGCAAAACTTGCTGAACAAGACGAATAAGGCCGAAAGGCCCCAAGTGCGCTGAAATATGCGCTGTCAAAACGCACTGAAATATGTGCTTGTGTGGGGTAAAACGTGGAAAATGTATCAAGAATTCACCTAATCGAAGGCATTTCGAGGCCATCCGATGAGGAAGAGCTGAAATGGGCCTTCCCGGACGTCGATCCGGGCCTTGCGCCGCTCGGCGGGCGCATTTTGGTGCAGCTCAGGCGCACAAAGAAGCAAAAAGGTCGCATTATCCTGGTCGAAGAGACCCGTGAGACCGAAAAATGGAACGGCCAGATCGCCAAAGTGGTCGCCATCGGACCGTTGGCCTTCAAGAACCGCGACACCATGGCCTCCTGGCCCGAGGGTAGCTGGACTTCGATCGGCGACTACATCCGCGTGCCCAAATGGGGCGGCGATCGGTGGGAACGCCCCGCGCCAGACGACGACAGGCACGAGGATCCGGTGCTGTTCATGGTCCTGAACGACCATGAGATCATCAGCAAGGTCACCTGTGACCCGTTGAGCTTCAAAGCCTTCGTCTAAGGGGATGACCGTGGCTGAAAAAGACAAGACTGAAGAGATCATGCATGTCGAGGAAGACAAAGATGGCACCGCCACCGTTGAGCTCCCCGATACCGTTGAATTCGCGCAAGGCGGTGAGGTAAGCGAGTCCCGGCAGGCCGATGACGGTGACGTCGATCATCCCGACGACAGCGAGGCCGTCAGGGCCGCGCGCAGGGCACGTCGGCGCTCCAAGAAGGACCTGATCCGCAAGACGAACGAAGAGAAGGACGTTCGTCTGAGCATGCTGCAGCGGCAGAACGAGGAGCTGATGAACCGGCTCTCGAATGTCGAGCGCAAGACCCAGCAGCACGACATGGGCCGGCTCGATAAGGCGATCGAGGACCAGGGCGTGCGGCTTGAGTACGCGAAGATGAAGCTGTCGGAGGCCACGGCCAACGGCAACGGTGACGAGGCCGTGCAGGCCCAGGAGATGCTCTACGAGGCGCGCAAGCACCTTGAGCAGCTCACGGGGGCCAAGCAGCAAGCGAACCGCCCAGCGGCCCCCCAGCAGAAGGCCATCGACCCGGGTGTGCAGCGCCACGCCGCCACCTGGATTGAACGCAACGAGTGGTACAAGCCGGACCTATCGGATACCGACAGCAAGGTCGCCAAGCAGGTCGATGAGACCCTGGTGGCGGACGGTTGGAACCCCGGGACAGCCGAGTATTGGGACGAGCTTGACAGCCGCTTGCAAAAGTATCTGCCGCACCGCTACAATCGGGCCGAGAGAGGTGAATCCAGGTCAGCACCGCGGAACGTAGTGGGAAGTTCAGGACGTGAGGCATCAGCAGCTTTCGGGGGCACAAACCGCACTTTCACGCTATCGGCCGAGCAGGTCAGGGCGATGAAAGACGCAGGAATGTGGGAAGACCCCGCCAAGCGAGCACGGATGGTCAAGCGTTATGCAACCGAATCACGGAACAACCGAGGGTACTAAAATGGAATCACGTCTCAAAAAATCTTTGAGTGCTGGTGGACGCGAAACTCGTGCGAACGAGGACGCAAGCCGGGCAGCGCCAGAAGAGAAGTTTGCTTCTACGCAGGAACGTCGCAAGATGTGGAGCGAGGAGTGGACACAATCAGCACTGCCCAAATTGCCTGAATTGTCGGGATGGCACCTTTGCTGGCTTTCAACCACCAACAGCTACGACTCCATCGACAAGAGGATCCGGCTCGGGTACGTTCCAGTTAAATCTGAAGAGTTCCCCGGGTACGAAGACTACCGCGTCAAGGCAGGCGAGCACGTTGGGTACATCTCATGCAACGAGATGCTGCTGTTCAAGTTGCCCATGGATGTTTTCCAGGAAGTGATGACGCACATGCACCACGAGCGTCCTCAAGAGGAGGCGGACAAAATCCGGCTCCAGATGGAGAACCTTCAGAACGCACGCGACAGCAACGGTCGGGCTCTGATGTCCCCGGTTGAGGGTGAAGGATCGAGCAATCCTGACAGACAATCAAATCGCACGCCGGTGTTTGCCGGCTAACAAGGAGTACGAATATGTCCGCGACATCAGCTCCGTTTGGCTTCCGCCCCGCTTACCACCCGACAGGGTTGGACCGAGCGACGGTGTTGGCGAACGGTATCGCCAGTGGCTACGCCACCGGCATCCTCAAAGGCCAACCAGTCGCTTTTGACACCAACGGCAATATCATCATTGCCACGGCAGGCTCCGCCTTCATTGGCGTGTTTGCTGGTGTCGAGTACACCGACCCGTCGGGCCGTCGTCAGATCAACAACCAGTGGCCCGCGAACACCGCGTTCCAGGCCGGATCTTGCCTCGCCTACTTCTACCAAGAACAGACGATCGTGTACGAAGTGCAGTCGAACGCCACCCTGGCGCAGACCTCGATCGGCGACCAAGCCAACATGGCAAGCGCCACAGCCGGTAGCACTACCACCGGCCTGTCGCAAGCGATGCTGGGTACCGTTGTTGGCGCGAGCTCGCAAGGCGACTTCCGCATCATTGACATCGCACCCTACGTAGACAATGCGTGGGGAGATCCTTTTGTGATTGTGCGCGTGCAGATCAGCCGCCATCAGTACACAGCTAACATCGTCGCCATCTAAGGAGTCCAATCATGGCCGCACCAATGCGCAGTACGGACTTCCGGAGCATCGTTGAGCCTATCCTCAACGAGTGCTTCGATGGGGTCTACGACCAACGAGCCGACGAGTGGAGCCGAGTGTTCCGCGAGGAAGACGGCATCCCCCGCAACTACCACGAAGAGCCGGTTCTGTACGGTTTCGGAGCGGCACCGCAACTGCCTGACGGCACGCCGGTGACCTACCAGCAGGGCGGCGTGCTGTTCCTGCAGCGCTACCTGTACAAGGTCTACGGTCTGGCGTTCGCGCTGACCAAGGTCCTGGTAGAGGACGGCGACCACATTCGTCTGGGTCAGGTGTACGCACGTCACCTTGCGCAGTCGCTCGTGGAGACCAAGGAACTCCTGTCCGCCAACGTCCTGAACTACGCCTTCAACAGCGCGTTCCCGGGCGGCGACGGCGTCGCGCTGATCAGTACCGCTCACCCGATCGTGAACGGCACCTTCAGCAACCAGCTTGCCACCGCCGCCGTGCTGTCGCAGACCTCGCTTGAGCAGATGCTCATCCAGGTCCGCTCGGCCGTTGACAACAACGGCAAGAAGATCCGTCTGGTCCCGCGCCAGCTCGTGGTTGCCCCAGGCAACATCTTCCAGGCGGAGGTCCTGCTCAAGTCGGTCCTGCGTACCGGCAACGCCAACAACGACATCAACCCGGTCAAGTCGATCGGGCTGCTGGACGAGGGCGCCGCCGTTATCAGCCGTCTGACCAGTGCCACCGCTTGGTGGGTGCAGACCGACGCACCGGAGGGCTTCAAGCTCCTGATGCGCCGTCGTCTGGAGAAGACCATGGAAGGCGACTTCGAGACCGACTCGATGCGCTACAAGGCAACCGAGCGTTACGCTGTCGGCTTCACCGACCCGCGTTGCGCCTACGGCACGCCCGGCATCTAAGATGCCACCAGGGGCGGGGATCTGATCCCCGCCCTACCCAATTCAACAGTGTTTGGTCAAACTTTTCAAGGAGCAGACCATGCCCCAGTTTTCAGATGACCTCTTCTTGGGTCCCGCGCAGGGATACCAGGGGACCGGTTCGTACGCCAGCGGCGCAACTTTCACAGGCTCGATTGCCACCACCGTCCTGACGGTCACCGAGATGCTCTCGGGCGACCCGATCACCGTGGGCATGTACATCGACAACGCCAACATCTCGACGGGCACGTACATCACGGCCTTCGGTGGTACCGGCGTTGGTGGCGTGGGCACCTACACGGTAAACAACTCGCAGACCTCTGCCAGTGCTACCGTGTCGGCTGCCGGCAACGCCCTGGCGGGCAACCCGTCGCCGATGTCACTGGGGGTTGGTCCCCTGGGCCGAATCTACGTCTTCGACGTGCTGCCCCAGACCGTTGACGCGGCGAACATCGCCGCCTCGCAGACGCCTACCGGTACGAGTGTCACCCTGACCGCGGGCGCCAGTGTCAAGTCGGTTGTCCGCGCGGACGGTACCACCGTCCTGCAAGTGGACTGCCCACGAGCTCTGTCGGTGTCTTTGTTGACCGGCGGCACTGCTCGCGCCTACACCATCTCCGGGTACGACTACTACGGCCAGCCGATGTCGGAGGTGATCACCAGCGTCGCTGCTGCGACCACCAACGGCAAGAAGGCGTTCTACCAGATCTCTGGTGTTGTTGGTGCTGGCGGTTCGGTTACCGCGATCACGATCGGCACCACCCAGTTGCTCGGGCTGCCGGTTCGGATCTCGGACGGTTCGTATCTGGCGCACGTGGGCTGGAATAGCGCGTTCGCTATCGACACCGGGACCCTGGCGGTGGCTGTCGGCACTGCGGCGACCACGACAACGGGCGACGTTCGCGGTACCTTCAGCCCATCGTCGGCGCCGGACGGTGTCAAGCGACTGGTCCTGGGCATCTTGTTGCCGGGCATTGCGGTCGGCCCCAACGCTACCCGCGCTGGCGCCTTCGGCGTCACTCAAGCCTAAAGGAGAGCGAAATGGGCCAATTTAAGCCGATGACCAAGATGATGACCACCGAGCCCTCGGTGATCCTCAAGCTCAAGAAGGGCGGCCACGTCAACCAGAAGGAAGAGGCTTGCGAGCAGGACGGTCACTCGCCCATGCGCAAGGGCCTGACGGTGGCGATCGCCGTGGGCAAGCCCCGCGGCAACGGTCCGATGGGCGCGAGCCCCGGCAAGCCGTCGATGGCTGACCGGCGCAAGGCCATGGCCGCGCCAATGATGAAGAAGGGCGGCGTCACCAAGAAGGCCATGGGTGGCGTCATGGGCGCGCCGGGCGCCATGCAACCCCCGGTGGTTATGCCGAGGGCGCCCATGAGCGTCGCTCCGGCCGCGGCGGCGACGCCCGTCGTCGCGCGTCCGGGCATGGCTCCAGCGATGGCGCCGGGGCTCGCCCCCCGCGTGGGTATGAAGAAGGGCGGCAGCACTGACATGGCCCAGGACAAGGCCATGATCAAGAAGGCCATGGGCCAGCATGACGCCCAGGAGCACAAGGGCGGCAAGGGCACCAAGCTGGCGCTGAAGGGCGGCACCATTGAGGGCAACGCCGGCAAGTTCCTCGACACCAAGGTGATGGGCGGCGACAAGAACGACCCCGCCAAGGGCACCGGCGGCGTCAGGAACAGCAACAGCGGCGGGTTCAAGGCCGGCGGCACCATTGAGGGCAACGCCGGCAAGTTCCTCAACACCAAGGTGAACGACGGCGACAAGAACGACTCCGCCAAGGGCACCGGCGGTACCAAGATGGGCGACGGCGGCGGCTACAAGGACGGCGGTTCTGTCGATTGGGCCAACAAGCCCGCCGACACGTCGAAACCCGGCGTCTCGGGCACCTCTACCGGCGGCGTCCGCAACAGCAACGCGGGTGGCTACAAGACTGGTGGTTCAGCAAAAAAAGCCTTCGCTACGGGGGGCAGTGTTGACACTGGCCGTCCCGTAGCGTACCCCAGCAAGCCGGCTTCCAAGCCGGTGAGCAACACGGCGCAGTCCGGCACCTTCAAGATGGGCGGCAAGGTCAGCAAGAAGGCCGATGGCGGCCCCGTGGAGCCCCGGGCCATCCAGCCTGTCACTGCCGACCGCAGTGCGGGCGAGTATGCTAAGGCGATTGGGCCTAGCCCGGAGGACATGAGCATGGCCGAATCGATTCGTAGCGCGCCTGGGCGGGCCTATGATGCGATGAAGCGGCTCCTGGGCCGGGCACCGGAAGCGGGCGCTGGGCGGGGCTTTGTGAACCCCCCAATGGCCCGCAAGGCCGGCGGCGCGGCCAAGTGCTGACATAGGGGGCTTCGGCCCCCTTCCCCCTTATTTTGGAGTTTCGCCATGCGTGCAGTCATCATCACCAAAACGGGGACCGGTTCCTCGACTACCGCCCCGACCAACCTGAACACCTCACCGTTCAATATCGGTATCGGTGTGGTGGTGACGGGGACGGTGACCTACTCCATCCAGCACACCTTCGATGACGTGTATGACGCCAACGTCACCCCGGTGTGGTTCAACCACGCATCGTTGGTGGGCCAAACGGTTTCTTCTGACGGGAACTATGCCTTCCCGGTCCGCGGTATCAAGGTGCTGGTGACTGCGGGCTCCGGGACCGCGACAGCGACGCTACTGCAAGCCGGTATCGGGGGGTAAATTGTGAGCGGGATCGGGTTTCCTAACACCGCGAACTTTGCCTACACAACGATCGCGACGGCGGCCAGTGTCCTCGCGACGGGGACAACGTCCGGGGCGGGCGTAGTCGCGGGGTCGCAAGGCCCAACCCTGAATCTGAATTTTCAGTTCAGCCCAGCGGGCGGGCCGGTGCTAGACCCCCGCATCACCTTCACCCGTGGCACCAACGCCACCTACACCAACAGCGCCGGTAACGTACAGCTCACTGCAGGCGTCAACGATGCTCGGTTTGACTACGACCCGGTAACCCTAGCGTGTAAGGGCCTGCTGATTGAGGAGGCTCGGACTAATTCGTTGACGTACTCGGAGCAGTTTGATAATGCTGTTTGGAATAAATGGGCCTGTTCAGTTACTGCAAATGCAATAACTTCACCTAATGGAACCGTAACGGCCGACAAGTTAATCACAGACAACGCGACTACTGGAAATTTGTATGTTGGAACAAATTTAACGGCGGTTTCCTATACTGTGTCAATATTTGCAAAAGCGGGGGAGTGGTCTTGGATACTGCTTGGAGCTTCACCAGCCGCAAATACAGGCGTATATTTTAATCTTTTGAGTGGCACTGTGGGTACGCAAAACAGCGGATACACCGGTACTATTCAGTCAGTCGGTAACGGCTGGTATCGGTGCTGTGTAACTTTTACAGCTACCGCTGTTCTTTGGAACACGATTGTATTTGCAACAAATGCAGATACCACGCTTACTTCGGGCAACGGCACTTCAGGCATCTACATCTGGGGCGCTCAACTAGAAGCCGGTGCCTTCCCCACAAGTTACATCCCCACCACCACAGCTTCAGCAACCCGCAACGCTGACAACGCGTCGATGACGGGCACGAACTTCTCTAGCTGGTATAACCAGACGCAGGGGACGTTTGTTTGCAAGGGTGATATTGTTGGTGGGACGGCGGCTACATACCCGCACCCTTGGTCAATTATTGGAACAAATAATAATACTGATCTAATTGCTCCCGCCTGGGCAAGTCCAAGCGGGCAACTAATATTTGCAGTAGTTGTTGCTGGGGTAAACCAAATAAATACTCCCTTTGGTCCAACTCTTGTTGCTGGTAATACTTTTAGCCAAAGCGCAGCGTATGCTACGAATGATTTCGCAGCGTCAGGTAGCGGGCAAGCTGTTGTAACAAGCAGCAGTGGTACTCTTCCAACCACCGTAACTCTTTTGCTTGGGGGACAAAGTCAATACCAAACGTATTGGAACGGCCACATAGCCAGCATCTCCTACTACCCAACCCGTCTACCCAACGCAACCCTACAGGCGCTGACAGTATGATTGACTACCGGCTGAGATTCACGGATGAGGCGGAGGCTCAGGCAATGCTGTTTGAGCCAGAGGTTCGGGGTGACTTGGTCAAGAAGCCCAGGTACACCTACATAGACACGATTGGCATCATCTACAAACCCACGGGCAAGATGGTTGTTTCAGAGTTCGGTGGTATGCCTGAGATGGCACCGGTGGACGGCTGGCACGTCAATGTGCGTCACGCTGACGACGCTCCTGAATTGGACAAGTTTGTTGTGCAAGTCAACAACCCCGTAAGGGTGTGGCTCTAGTATGCCCAGCAGATCACCCGCGCAGCACCGCCTCATGGAGGCCGCCGCCCACACCAAGGGCGGGTTCGGTGGCGTCCCCCAGAAGGTCGGCAAGGAGTTCGCCAAGGCTGATGAGGGCAAGTACGCTGCGGGCGGCGTGTCCCTTGCGGTGGGCCGCAAGGAGAAGCTGCCTACCGCGCAGGGCGCCGGGCTCACCGCCAAGGGCAGGGCCAAGTACAATCGGGAGACCGGATCGCATCTCAAGGCGCCGCAGCCCGGGGGTGGTGGCCGGAAAGACTCGTTCTGCGCCAGGATGTCCGGTGTGGTCGAGCACGCGAAGGGTGACGCACCCCGTGCCAAGGCTTCATTGAAGCGTTGGAAATGCCCAGGCTGGTAAAGGAATCCCGTGGCGTACTCAGGCACAGTCGGACAGACGACCATCAGCGTCCAGGCGCTGATCGATCACGGCGCGCGCCGGGCGGGTAAACTCGCTGAGGAACTGACCGTTGAGCAGGTGCAGTCGGCCAAGGAGTCGCTCTTCTACGTCCTGAGCAACCTGATCAACCAGGGCGTCCAGTACTTCGCTATCAAGAAGCAGGTCATCGGCCTGCTCGCCAACCAGTACGAGTACTCGCTGCCGGTTGGTGGCAATGACGTCCTAAACGCGCTCTACCGCACCATGACGCAGCCCACGGGCAGCTACACCACCTCCGCCGGCGGTACGGTGGCCAACGTGTACGACCAGAACACCAGCACGTACTGCGTGCAGACGTCGGCCAACGGGAACATCGCGGTCAACTACGGCACCAGCAACCCCCAGTACCTGGGCTCGATCGGCTTCATGCCCTACGTCTCAGGCGGCGGCAATCAGGTCTGGAGCTACGTCCTGGAGGCGTCCAGCGACAACACGACCTGGACCGCCATCTACACGGGCACGAGCGTCACCGTAACCGACGGGCAATGGATCTGGCAGGACATCGACCCGGGCGCCAACGTGGCGTACTACCGGATGCGGGCCACTGGCGGCACCACCCTGGCGCTGCGCGAGCTCTACTTCGGGAACAACTCGACCGAGATCACCATGTCGCGGCTCAACCGCGACGACTACACGAACCTGCCCAACAAGAACTTCACGGCCAACCAGCCGTTCCAGTTCTGGCTCAACCGCACCATCCCCCAGGCCACCATCACGGTCTGGCCAACGCCGTCCAACTCGTTCGTGCAGATGACGGTCTGGTACTCGGCGTACGTGCAGGACGTGGGCGCCCTGAGCGGGCAGCTCGCGATCCCCGATCGCTGGTTCATGGCAATCCAGAACATGCTGGCGCACCAGATGGCGCAGGAGCTGCCGGCGGTGGACGTGGCGCGTATCACGTACCTGGAGAAGCAGGCCGAGAAGTACTTCAACATGGCCGAGCAGGAGGAGCGCGACAAGTCGCCGATCTACTTCAGCCCCAACATTTCGGTGTATTCGAGGTAGGATATGCCGCGCTTCCTCGACACCCGGGGCGGTTCGGACATCGCCATATTCATCTGCGACCGGTGCAAGATGAAGCGCGCGCACTCGGTGGCTCGGAACGACCCCAACTTCCCGGGCTTGCTGGTGTGCGATCAGGGTTGTGCCGATGAGATGGATCCCTACCGGTTGGCCGCGCGCCAGACCGAGAAGATTACGATTCGGTTTCCCAGGCCCGATGTCAACATTGCGGTGGATCCTGACGCGATTATCACCACCGGCAACAACCAGTGGGATCTGTCCCCAGAGAACAATACGCAGAATCCTTCCAATAACGGAAACCTCGACACCTTGACTTTGACACCTTGACACCGGGGCAGTAATGGCAAACGTAACAATCACCCAACTACCGACAGCCGGTCCTCTTACCGGGGCTGAATCGGTACCCGTCGTCCAGAACGGGGTGACGGTACAGACAACGGCAGCGGCGCTTGCCGGGTCCCCGATTCAGACGCAGACCTTCCTGACCAAAAACCAGGAGCCCACGCTTGCCAACAGCCGCGCGCTGTCCAACGGGACCGGCGTAGGGCTTGTCGATGCCGGGGCGCAGTCTACCCTCACCATCACCTTGAACGCGGCCTCTGGGAGCCTTGAGGCGGCTTCCAACGGCATGATTGCCAAGACCGCCAGCAACGCGGTGGCCGCCAGGACAATGTCCTCGACCACCGCGGGCCTGTCGGTGGCCAATGGTGACGGTGTTGCGGGAAACCCGACGTTCGCGTTGACCGGGGTCGTTCTGACGGTGGCCAACGCGCCGGGCACCACGGGCACGGGCAACGTCGTTCTGAGCACCTCACCCACGCTGGTAACGCCAGCACTCGGCACCCCCGCTTCGGGTGTGGCCACCAACCTCACCGGGCTCCCTTTGACGAGCGGCGTCACTGGGGTTCTCCCAGTGGCGAACGGTGGTACGAACGGCACTGCGGCCCCTACGGCGGGTGCGGTGCCCTACGGTACGGGTACCGCGTACGCCTTTACCGCGGCGGGGACTACCGGCCAAGTATTGACTTCCACCGGTACCACTGCGCCCACATGGACAACAACGGGGGCGGGCTCAGTCACCAGCGTGGCGGCCACGGTACCGGCCTTCTTGAGTATCAGTGGGTCGCCAATCACCTCCGCAGGGACCCTGGCCTTCACGCTGTCGGGCACCGCCCTCCCGGTTCTCAACGGGGGCACCGGCGTCACGACAGGCACGGGTACCGGGTCCAATGTCTTGAGCATCTCCCCCACGCTGGTGACCCCGCTCCTGGGCACACCGACCTCTGGCATAGCCACCAACCTCACGGGGCTACCGCTGACGACTGGCGTCACCGGGGTCCTCCCGGTGGCAAACGGCGGTACGAATGGCGCTGCGGCCCCTACAGCAGGCGCAGTGTCTTACGGTACTGGCACCGCGTACGGGTTCAGCGCGGTGGGAACCTCGGGGCAGGTACTCACCTCGGGCGGTACTGGATCGCCCACCTGGGCGACCCCCGCCACGGGTACTGTCACCAGCGTAGCGGCCACGGTACCGGCGTTCTTGAGCATCTCCGGCTCACCAGTCACAACTACGGGGACCCTGGCCTTCACGCTGTCGGGCACCGCCCTCCCGGTGGCAAACGGGGGGACTGGCTTGACGTCTACACCCTCAAATGGGCAGCTTGACATCGGCAACGGCACCGGGTTCACTCGCGCTACACTTACGGCTGGCGCGAATATCACGATTGCAAACACGGCTGGCGCGATTACTATCGCGTCAACAGGAGGAGGCGGTAGTTCATTACCGAAAGCCCTCCTCGACACTTGGTCTATCGGAGCATTCTAAATGGCTGCAAACACCGCCCCCATCTTTCCACTAACCCCTATTACTAATTGGGTTAACGCTGCCGGGCTAGTGGCGAATACGACAGTAGATTTAACCGCGGGTACTAATTACACCGGTACATTTACCGCGGGTACTAATGGCACCCGGATTGATTATGTGCGTTGTCGCGCGCTCGGTACCAATACGACTACAGTTATTCGGATTTGGTTGAATAACGGCGGCACAACGGCTACCGCAGCGAATAATACTTTGTTCAATGAGCAGACTTTACCTTCGACATCGGTGACTCAAACATCTCAACAAACAGATGTTATTGTGCCGATGAACGTGAGTATCCCTACGGGGTATAAGGTGTACTACACTTTCGGTACGGCTGTTGCGGCGGGTTACGACGTAATTCTAGTCGCTGGGGATTATTGAAATGTTCTCTTCATTTGATAGCACTCAGACCCCGGCTGTCAAAGTCTGGAATTATTCTGCGACACTTCCTTCATTTACGGAAAGCAATATCGCCCTTGAAGATGATTGCGCCCCGTTTCAATATTTTGTTTTAGGGGGGTCAACTGGTCTAGTAAATTTAAGTCTTCCGTCATCTCCGGCGGCGGGAAAACAAATAACTATTAAAGCTGACGTATTAGGTTCAGCTCTTAATATTCAAAAAATAGCTATCTATACTGCCGGGTACCTTATCGGGACTATTGGCATTTCACAGACAATAACCTACGCATACGTACCTCAAGCGGCGGGCACCGGTAAGTCAACCAATTTTATCAACGCTTTGTGCTGGGTGCAGGTTGTCGGGGGGAGTGCTGCGGTAAATAACACGGGCGCGGTGGTAACCGGAGGTATTGGGAATTCAGCTACTAGTTCGCAAAGTATTGTTGGGGCCGGGCAAAATAACACAGCTTCTGGTGGATATTCAAGCGTTTTAAGTGGGAATGGTAACTCCGCGAATACCACCTACACAGTTGTTCTAAATGGGAACAATAATACCGCAAGTGGTACATACGCGTCTGTTGTAAACGGGAGTTTTAACGTCGCTTCTGGTACTTTTTCTTCCATTACTGGAGGAAACAATAGCACGGCGGACGGCCCCTACTCTACTATCGTTGGGGGATCGTATGGTAGTACTAAAACAATTTCGGGGATATGCGTTATTCCCGCGTCAAATTCCCCCATAGTACAGTCGGTTGGCTCTACCCAAACAACAATCCTCAACCTTGGCGTTAAAACAACTACGGCTGCCGCTACGGTATTGAGAAGTAATACTTCAAGCGCAAGTGCTTTGAATCAGTTGGCGTTAGTATATGACGCGGCATCAACTTTCCAAGGCCAAGTTACGGCTGTTGCAAAACTTGCTATAGCTACCACCGCTGCTTCGGGGGACGGTACTACTGCTACGCTTACTTTTGCCGCGCAAACCGCTGCGCCGTTTATTGTAGGGCAGAAAATATCCGTTTCTGGTGTTACGCCTTCGGGGTATAACACCGGCACTGGTACGGTGACCGCGTGTACTACGACTACGGTATCGTACACGAACAGTACAACGGGGGCGCAAACCGTAGCCGGGACTATCACCGCAACAAGTTGGACATCGGCTTGGGCATTTACTGGTGCAATTCAACAATCAAATACGGTAGGCGCGATACGTTTGGTGGGTACGCCGTCTATTAACCTGTTGGCCCAAGATCCTGGCGCATCGGGCTGGGCGGTGGCCTTAACTGCCGATACAACAAATGGGGCTTTGGCGGTTACTGTAACAGGCGCGGCGGGTATTTCAATCTATTGGTTATGCACCCTTTTCACGACTGAAGTGCTGGCCCGCTAATTGCGTAGTGTTGATTTTTGATATTGGATCGCTAAATGACTATTAACATCAACCATGTAACAAATAACGTAGCCACCGCTGACGCGGCGATGTCGTTCACTGTTGGTGTGGGTACCCCAATATCGTTGACAGCGACAGGGTCCGCGTTGACAAACCCAACGGTCACGAACTACGTTGAGACGTTGTATACGGCCAACACCAGCACGGCACTTACGATCAGTCTTGCCAATGGCACGGTGCAGCTCCTGACTCTTACCGGAAACGCTACGCTGACCATGCCCACAGCGGTAGCCGGCAAGAGCTTTATTATTATCCTGGCGCAGGATGCCACTGGCGGCAGGTCAGTGACATGGACTACGGTGAGTTGGCCTAGCGCCACTGCCCCCACGATCACCAGCACGTTGAGCAAGAAAGATATTTACAGTTTCTTCTCAGATGGCACTAGCTGGTACGGCGCAACCATCGCACAGAACTACACCTAATATGTTCGCAGCATCTAAATCTGGCAAGCCCGCATCTGGGGCTGACACCAACTTCAACAACACGGTGCTGTTGCTGGAGACTACCGGTACGAACGGGCAGCAGAACAATACGTTCCTGGATAGCTCCACCAACAACTTCACCGTTACCCGCACCGGTACACCAACCCAAGGCACGTTCACACCGTTCTCGCAGACGGGGTGGAGTGAGAATGGTGGAGCTAGTGATGGGTTAATTATTCCACAAACTACGAGTACCGATTTAGGATCAGGAGATTTTTCAATAGAATGTTTTGTATATGTAATAACTAGTGGCATAATAATAACAAAACGGCCGAGTGATAATGGTATAGCAGGAGACTGGTACTTATCTGCAGGAGATACTGCCGCCGATTTTGGTCCGTTACTTGGGGGGGGAATTACTGGAACTTTTAGCTCTATCGCAAATACTTGGACCCATATTGCCGCATGTAGGACCGGTACGACAATGTCGCTCTATGTAGGTGGCGTAAGAGTAGCAACTGCAACAAACTCAGTAAATTTTACATGCTCGCAATATACTTTTATTCAATTGGGCGGTAACACCTTAGGCAAGTATCCATCCGGAACCGGGCTTATCGGGGGGTTAATTGGTTACGTTAGTAACTTGCGGTTAGTAAAAGGTAGTTCTGCGTATGTTGCTTCTGGGAGTAGTATTACTGTTCCTACGTCCCCGCTAACTGCAATTACTAACACACAATTACTTACACTCCAATCAAATAGGTTTGTAGATAATAGTTCTAATAATTTAGCTTTTACAATATACGGAGCGCCAAGCATCCAAGCCTTCTCACCGTTTGCTCCTGCTGCTGCGTATAGCACGGCTACGGTTGGGGGGAGTGGGTACTTTAATGGGACGACGGATTATTTACGTTTAAGTACGGTAACCGCCTTACAGATGACAGGAGACTTTACCTGGGAAGCATGGGTTTACCCAACATCAGTCCCGACAGGCGGAAACTATAAATCATTATGGGCTCAACGCGTCAACGATCCGAGCTATGGTGGCCCGATAGTTGCTTTTGATTCTGCGGGCGCTCTTTTTTTGTTTATTTCTAATAGTGCAGGCACTGCATTCGCGATTAACGGGGCCAGCACATCACTAACTGTATCACTCAATCAATGGCAGCACCTAGCTTTAGTAAAAAATGGTACTTCCCTGATACTATATAAAAATGGTGTAGCAGGATCAACTGCAACAAGTTCACAAGCAGTTGGTACTAGTGCTGATACAACACTAATGGCTGGTGCAGCAGATGGCATCCAGAAGGTAGACGGATATATGTCAAATTTCCGCATCGTCAAAGGCACAGCAGTCTACACCGCCAACTTCACCCCACCCACAGCACCGTTGACCGCAATCTCCGGAACATCACTCCTACTCAACGGAACCAACGCAGGTATCTATGACGCCACGGCCAAGAACCTTGAGACTACGGTCGGCTCGGCCCAGGCATCTACGGCGCAGTCTAAATTCGGTGGCAGTTCTATGCTGTTCAACGGGACGACGGACTACCTTACAACCATAGACAAGCCAATCGCCCAGCTTGGCACAGGTGACTTCACTATCGAGGGCTGGGTGTACTTGAGTGCTGTGGGCACCGCCAGGGGGCTGGTCAGTAAGGGCGCTGCTGCAACAGGCTGGTCGGTGGGTATTAGCGCGGCAAACGTGCTTACATTTGCATATACAGCGTCTACCCTTACGGCGGCAACCGCTCTTTCTGTATCAACGTGGTATTACTTTGCAGTTGTCCGCAGCGGTACTGCAACCGGCAACGTAAAGATATACCTGAACGGGTCTGTGGACGCCACAAGCAGCGGGGCTATAACCGACAACTTCAACCAAACCAGCACGGGTTATATTGGCGCGGACAGAGTAGGCACCAGTCTTCTTAGTGGATACTTAGATGAAGTCCGCGTTACCCGTGTAGCCAGAACCATAACAACCCCCACAGCAGCATTCCCAACGAGCTAATATCATGCTAATCGCAAAAGTAAATGGCACTGTGGTGCTGGATGTTGCAGACGCTGTGTCAATGTTCCCGGATGTGTCGTTTGGCCCAAGCGGACCAAATGCGGATTTCCTGGCCGAGAACTCATGTCTGCCGGTGACAGTGTGGAAGCCGTATGACCCAACAACGCAGAAGTTGGTAGCAGTTTCGCCATACGTTGAGGACGCCCAGGTGTTCACCATCGACGTTGAAGCAATGACTCCTGATGACATTGCCGCGATGGTTGCCACCGAGTGGGCTGTGGTGCGTGTACAGCGGGACGCCCTGTTGGCTGCTTGCGACTGGACCCAGTTGCCGGATACCCCTGCGGATAAAACCACCTGGGCGGCTTACCGAGTTGAGCTACGCAATGTGACCACCCAGACGTTGCCGGTGGTGTGGCCCGTGGCGCCTGACGCGCCTGCGCCACCTAGAATCAACCCCTAACACCTAAAGGATGACCCATGGCGCAATCCGGCTTCACCCCCATCACGCTGTACTACAGCAGCACCGCCGCGGCCGCGCCTACCTCGGGCAACTTGGCGAACGGGGAGCTCGCGCTCAACATCACCGACGGCAAGCTGTACTACAAGGACAACGCGGGGGCGGTGCAACTGCTCGCCAACAAAACCAACGCCGTCAGCCCTCTCCCGGTGCTCAATGGCGGCACCGGCACGACGACGAGCACGGGCACGGGCAACACTGTCCTGAGTGCGTCCCCCACCTTCACCGGCACCCTAGCCGCAGCGGCCATTACCGCCAGCACAACCCTCGGTGTCACGGGTGTCTCAACTTTGACTGGCGGCGCGGTAGTCCAAGGCTTGACCGTCGGATTGGGTGCCAATGCTGTTGCGCAGAATACAGTACTTGGGTACCAAGCATTCGCTACTAATACCGGCGGTAGTCTTAATGTTGCAATTGGCTATTCAGCGCTTAATAAAAATTTGTCTGGCGTTGAAAATACAGCGACCGGCGCGTTTACTCTTTACAAAACCACTGGGAGTTACAATACCGCAACGGGATCGCAAGCACTTTACGACAACACTTCGGGGGCTTACAATACCGCTACGGGAACAAGAGCACTCATTAAAAATGTTTCCGGGTCTAATAACACCGCTACTGGGCAAAGAGCGCTAAACAATAATCTTATTAGTGACGATAATACCGCCCACGGGGCAAGTGCCCTTTATACTAATACTGGCACTGCCAATACGGCAACCGGGTCAAGTGCGCTTTATCTTAACAATGCAGGTAGCTACAACACGGCTAATGGGTATCAGGCCCTTCTAAATAACGATAGCGGCTCTGGAAATACCGCAATCAACCCGATGAGTAATGCCGGCGCTTACGCTCCTGTATTTGACCCAACGACGCAAAATAACCGTTTCTGCATGGGGTCTACCGCGGTCACGAATGCCTACATTCAGGTGGCGTGGACTGTGGTGTCGGATGCCCGAGACAAGACGAACTTCGGCGTGATCCCGCACGGGTTGGCCTTCGTCAACAAGCTGACCCCGGTGTCTTTCCAGTTCAAGGAATCGCGGGCGGTGGATGTACCCCACGGGCCTGTCCGTTACGGGTTCCGCGCGCAGGACATACTGGCGCTGGAAGGCGCCTCGTCGGTGGTAATCGACGCGGAGGACCCGGAAAAACTGCGGTTCAATGAGTCGTCCCTTGTCCCCATTCTTGTCAAGGCCATCCAGGAACTGACCGCGCGGGTCGCGGCTCTGGAGGCCCGATGATGGAATCGCAATCCCTGATCAATACGCTCTTGGGTGTGGCGTGCGCCGCGATCGGTTGGTTTGCAAGGGAACTATGGACATCCGTCAAGTTGCTTCAGGCCGACTTGACGCGGTTGGCGGTGGAACTGCCCAAAACTTATGTCACCCGGGATGACTACCGGGAGGACATCCGGGGGATCAAGGAGATGCTGGGCAAGATTTTTGACAAGCTCGACAACAAGGTTGATAAATGACGTTGACTGAACAACTTCGTCGGGACGAGGGCACCGAATCCTGCGCGTACCAAGACTCGCTTGGATACTGGACCGTCGGCGTTGGCCGGCTGATTGACGCCCGCAAGGGGGGCGGCCTGTCCAACGACGAGATCGACTACCTATTGGCCAACGACATCGCCGCCAAGACCCGAGAGGTCATGCAGGCGCTACCGTGGGCGGAGAGGCTCTCAGAGCCCCGCAAAGGGGTCCTGGTCAACATGGCCTTCCAACTGGGCACCAAGGGCCTGCTGGCCTTCCATCGGACCCTGGGGAGCATCGAGGACGGGCACTACAGCGAGGCGGCGGTGGAGATGCTTGACAGCACCTGGGCCAAGCAGACACCCGCCCGTGCGATGCGTCTGGCGACCCAGATGGAGACCGACAAGTGGCAGTAGACCCGCTCACCGCCGGCATGGAGCTCGCCACTACGGCAATCAACAAGATCTGGCCAGACAAGAGCGCGGCCGAGGCGGCGCAGCTCGCGGCGGCGGTGGCGGTCGTGCAGGGCCAGCTTGATACGAACCGCGCCGAGGCGGCGTCGCCCAGCGCGTTTACCTCGGGCTGGCGGCCGGCGATCGGTTGGGTTTGCGCCCTGGCGCTCGTCTGCCAGTACATCGCCCGCCCGCTGCTCCAGTGGTACGGCGCCGCTACCGGCCACGCCTACCCGGCGTTGCCCGGGATCGACGATAATCTCTGGCAGTTGCTGCTGGGCATGCTTGGCCTATCTGGTCTCAGGACCATCGAGAAAATTAAGGGGGCAGCATGACTATACCGTCCTATGTTTTGACCTACGACAACCTGACGAGTCTGGTGCTCCAGTACCTGGAGCGTAATGACGACGCCGTTGTCAACTTCATCCCCACGGCCGTCACCATGGCCGAATTCGAGATCGCGCAGCAAATCAAGACGCTGGGCCAGCTTGAGGTGGTGGACTCGAACATGACCGCCAACAACCCGGTCATTGCCAAGCCGGCTCGGTGGCGCAAGACGGTGTCCATGACACTGACCACGGCCACCGGGGTCAAGCAGCCCATCTACCTGCGCAAGCTCGAATACCTGAGCTCGTACTGGCCCAACGTCACCGCCACCGACACGCCGATTTACTACGCGGACTACGATTACGAGCACTGGTTTGTTGCGCCGACACCGAATCAAGCCTACTCCTTCGAGGCACTTTGCTACACCCGACTCGAACCGTTATCATCGTCCAACCAGACAAACTGGCTGACGCAGAACGCGCCGAATGCCATGCTGTTCGGCACCCTCAAGCAGACGGCGTCGTTCCTCAAGGATGACACCCGGATAGCGGTGTGGAGCAAGTTGTTTGAGGAGGCCATGGGCGCCTTGAAGACCGAGGACTCGCTCCGCATCGGTGACCGCCAGACTGTCGCACAGGACTCCTGAACATGACGACCTACACGAACCCGTTCACTGGTCAGACGATCAGCCCCTCGTCGGTAAGCTACGAGTCGATCTCGATCAGCGTCAACACGGCGCTGCAGTGGCCCATCAACGGCAACACCAGCACGCCGGCCAGCAGCATCATCGACGTCACGGCCACCACCGCGGGGTTGCAGCTCCAGTTGCCGCCCGCGTCCCAGGTCTCTACGGGGCAGTCGGTGCTGGTGCGCAACGTGGGGTCCAACGCCTTCACGGTGACCGACACCTCCGGCAACACGATCATCTCGACGGCCTCGGGGATAGCCGAGTTCATCTTCCTGACCGACAACACGACGCTCAACGGCGTGTGGTCGTCGGTGGTGTTCGGCGCGGGGACGTCATCGGCCAACGCGTCAGCCCTGGCCGGGTACGGCCTGACGCCGATCAACACGACGCTGAACCAGTCGTACCCCACCTCCACGCTGTTCTCCAACACCACACTGGGCACGACCTCCCGGGCGCAGTTCCTTGTCTGGGGGAGTGGGGTGGGCACCATCACTCTGCCTTCGGCGTCGGTTGTCGGCAACAACTGGTTCGTGAACATCCGCAACGGTGGTACCGGGATCCTGACCCTGACGCCGTCGGGCACCGACCTGATTGACGGGAATGCCTCACAGCAGTTGCAGCTCACCGAGTCGTTGGTGCTGGTCTCCAACGGGAGTGGGTACAGCACCTTCGCCTACGGACGGTCAAACGCTTTCGTGTACACCCAGCTTCTGCTGACGGTAACAGGCGGCACCACAACGCTGACCTCGGCGCAAGGTGCCAACACCATACAAGCGTATGTGGGGGTGTTGGCATCCAATCAGATTGTGGTGTTGCCGTCTACGGTCCAGTTGTACACTTTTACGAACAATACTACCGGCGCTTTTACTCTTACTTTTAAGACCTCGGCGGTAGGTGCCAGCACAATTGCGGTGGGGGCTAATCAGACCGTGGTCGCCGTGTGCGATGGCACGAACGTCTTCAACGCCAACAGTGCGTCTTCTGGGGCGTTCACCAACATAACACTGGCGGCGGGCACGCCAGCGGCGCCATCATTGAATTTTGTCAGTAACACGACCACCGGCCTCTATCTCCCGGCATCGAATCAAATTGGGTTTACCGTGAACGGGGTTAACGCGGCGACCCTGGCCTCGTCAGGTTTTGCGATCCCAGTGGGAATCAGCGGGGGTACGTTTTGACCCAAAAAGTTATTTCGATGAGCGCCATGCCCGGCATTCAGCGGGATGGCACGGTGTTCGCCAGCAACCGTTACAACGACGGGCAGTGGGTGCGCTTCCAGCGGAACCTGCCCCGGAAGATTGGCGGGTACAAGGGCGTGTTTTTGAATGCGACGGGGGTCTCCCGGGGCATGCAGATGACGTCGGCCGATGGCCTGAACTACGTGGTCTCCGGGTACAGCGCCGGGTTGGAGCAGTGGGTCACCGACACCGACGACGGGGTGGGCACCGGCCCGTACGCGTACTCCCTGAGCAACTTCACGTCGAGCGTCAACAACCTGTGGCAGTTTGACATCGGGTACGACTCAACCGGTAGCGGCACCAACAACTTGGTGGCGCACCCGGGGCAGAATCTCGCGCAGATCACCTCGACGGTGAACACGCCCGTGTTGTACGGGACGTTCCCCGGCGCAAGCGGCAGCCTGTCCATGTCCAAGGTGGGGGTGTTCACCGCCACCGGGGCGACTACGAACACCAGCAATGTGTTCGCGTTGGACACCAGCAACGTGCGTGTCGGGCCTGGGCAGAGCATCTCCGGCGCGGGCATCCCGTCGGGCACCACGGTCACCGGCGTGAACATCCGCGTGATCTCGTTCACCGCGTCGTGCGCCGGCTCTGCGCTGACGACAGTCGGCTCTCCGGCGCTCGTGGTGGGGATGGTGGTCACGTCGAGCGCCAACGTCAGCCTGGGCACGATCGTGAGCGGGGCGGTCAACTCGTGGGTGGTCTCAATCGGCGGGGTCTACGCCTCGCAGACCATGGCCGCCTCGACCACCGGCATCGTGCTGGTGTCGATGTCGGCGGCGGCCACCGCGAGCGCGAGCATCACGGCCACGTTCGACAACAACATCGCGGTGTCCGGCGGATGCGTAGTAATTCACCCGTATTTGTTCGTCTACGGGAACAACGGCCTGATCCAGAACTGTAGCGCGGGTGACTACGCGAACTGGGTCTCGCCCGACGCCAACGCCAACAACATGGCGACCGGCAAGATCGTCAAGGGCCTGCCGATCCGGGGCGGCTCGACGTCGCCCAGCGGCTTGTTCTGGTCCACCGACTCGCTGGTGCGGGTGAGCTTCTCGCCGTCGTCTGCGGGCGGCCAGAACTACTACTGGACCTACGACATCATCAGCAGCCAGACCTCGATCATGTCCTCGCAGTCGGTCATCGAGTACGACGGGATCTACTACTGGGCCGGTGTCGATCGCTTCCTGATGTACAACGGCGTCGTCCAGGAGGTCGAGAACTCCGTCAACCAGAACTGGTTCTTCGACAACCTGAACTTTGCGCAGCGCCAGAAGGTGTGGGCCACCAAGGTGCCCCGGTACGGCGAGATCTGGTGGTTCTACCCCCGGGGTACCGCGACCGAGTGCACCGATGCCATCATCTACAACGTGCGCGAGAAGACGTGGTACGACGCGGGGCAGGCTGACGGAGCCAACCGCTCCGCCGGGGTGTTTTCCGAGGTGTTCCCCAAGCCGATCTGGGCGGGGAACGTGGCGAACACCGCGGGCAAGTACACACTATGGCAGCACGAGGCTGGGTACGATGAGGTGTACCTGACCAACGTGAACGCCATCAACAGCTACTTCGAGACGCCCAACCTGGGCTTCCTGACCGGCACCGTGGGCATGACCCAGCAGCCTGGGGAGAATTTGTGGACGCGGATCGAGCGGGTCGAGCCCGACTTCGTCCAGGAGGGCGACATGACCCTGGTGATCACCGGCCGGGGCTACGCCGAGGACAACGACGTCGAGTCGGCGCCCTACCGCTTCACGCCGTCCACCATCAAAATCGACATGCGCGAGCAGCGCCGGGAGATGCGTTTGCGGTTCAGCTCGAATACCCAGAACGGGAACTACCAGACCGGCAGCGTGATGCTGTCGATCACCACCAGCGACGTGCGCGGCACAGGCAACCCGTAATGATTGCGCAGGACCCCCGCAACCTGACGTGGGACCGCTGGTGCGCCAGGATGGCGGAGCAGTACGCCGCGCAGCAGTTGGGCACCGCCCCCGAGGAGCAGTGGCGGGACTGGGGCGCGGCCTTCGCGGGCCTGGGCCGGTTCACGAAGTCGAGCGTACCGGACCCCCGCGGGTTCGACACGTGGCAGGCTTGGGCTGAAATATTACCGGGGATTGTGGCATGAGTTTTGGTTTTGATCTTTCTAAGGTTGATCTTTCTAAGCTCGATCTTTCTTTACTAAATGCAATAACGGGGATGGGCGGGGGGACCGCGCTCACGCCGGTTGCCGCTCCTCCCCCCGCTCCTGTAGCCGCCGCTCCTGTAGTCGCTGCGGCTCCAACTACCCCCGCGTATTTAATTCAAGACCCTAATGCCTGGGGTGTACTTGGTAAAACAACTTCGGGGGTAGATTATTACGGTAGGCCACAATCGTCATACCCTTCTTATATTAAAAATACATCGGATACTCTGTGGCAAATAACTGGGGACAGGAGTGGTAGCGGAGCAAATGGCCGGTACGTATTAAATACGCCAGAAAACGCATTGGGGTACTTAAACTATGTAGACCCGAGTGTGTGGGCCAATTTAGGGTATACAGGGAATTTTACCCCTGGGCGAAATTCCGGTAGCATAGCTTATGATCCTGGCTTTGCAAAATGGCTTAACGATAATAAATACACAATTGAGGCTGGAGCGGTAGGAGGCCCAAACGGCGGGCATAATACACAACGAATTGTAGATAACGCGGGCAAAGTAATATACGACGTACCCGTACCTAAAGGGTTTGAAAACCGAGATTCTTTTACAGACGTTTTTAACGGGTTGCTAATGGCGGCGGTAGCCGCTGGAACTGCGGCTATTGGTGGGGAGTTTATTGCGCCAGAACTAATGGGTGCTGGGGCCGCCGCTGCGGGTACAGATGCCGCAATAGCCGCGGAACTACCATTTGCGGGGGCGGGAGCGGCGGCGGGCTCTGGCACCGCAACTGCGGCGAGTACCGCACTGGCGAATGCTGGAACTCAGGTGTTTATGGGCGCGGATCCAGCCGACGCCCTTAAGAACGCGGTGGTTGGTACCGCAGTGGGCGCCGGGACTTCCGGGTTGAGCAACGTCATTGGCGCGGATGTCACCGGGTCCGGCAACGCCTTCGTCAACAATGTCGCACGGGACACCCTTGTCAGTGGCGGTTCGGGCTTGCTCCGGGCGGGCTTGACCGGTGGCGATATGGGGGACGCACTTGTGCAGGGCCTTGAATCGGGCCTCGCCGGGAGTGTAGTCAACACGGGCGCGAACGCGGCCAACTCCGGGCTCACCCAGGCCGGTGTCACCCCCCAGTTGGCGAACGTTCTCACTGGAGTGGGCTCTGTCGCCGCCAGGGACGCGATCACCGGGCAAGAACTCACCGCGGATCAGGTTATCTCGGCGGCGTTGGCTGGGGGTGCTCGGAGGGTTGGTGCACCGGGGTCGGCGCCCGCGGCCCCGGTAGCGCAGACGTTCGATAGCCCCCAGGACATCATCGCCATGGTCAACGGGGACCTTCCGAATTCGGAAGGGTACACGGCCAACGACGCCGTAGAGGCGCAAAGCCGGATAGACGCGGGCAACGGGCTGCTGGACTCCAATCTGGACGCAAACGCGGTGGGCGATCTGGGGGCTACTGACCTAGGTATCGGGTCCGTCAGTGGTGGGGCTCCATCCGGTCTGGACGCGGTGACGGCGGTGGATCCAGCCACTCAGCCGGTAGTCATCACTGGCACCGGCGGGGATCTGGGGACTACTGACCTAGGTATCGGGTCTGCCGGTGGTGCCGCAGCAGCGGACACCGGTGCAGTTACGCGGGGCCTTGACGCCGCGGCAGTTGGTACCGGCGAAGATCTGGGGACTACCGACCTAGGTATCGGGTCCGTCAGTGGTGGGGCTCCATCCGGTCTGGACGCGGTGACGGCGGTGGATCCAGCCACTCCGCAGATCGTGATACGGGGCACAACAGACGCCGGCACCGGTGTCTTGGATACCGACACCTCGGGGGACTACTCGTCCAGTACGTCCGGCCTGGGCACGTTGACGGCGGTGGATCCAGCCACTCCGCAGATCGTGATACGGGGCACAACAGACGCCGGCACCGGTGTCTTGAGTAGCGACACCCCCGGGGACTACTCGACCTTTGGTCCTGGCCCAGACTTAATGGGCCCAACCCCACAAAGAGTGGACATCACGGGGACCAAGGTTTTAGACACCTCGTCCCTTGAAGGCAGTGGTGGGAATGTGGCCGCCCCGGCGGTTGCTGCCCCGGCGGTGGATCCAGCCTCTAATCAAGTGGTGATAACGGGGACCAAGGTTTTAGACACCTCGTCCCTTGAAGGCAGTGGTGGGGATGTAGCCGCCCCAGCGGTCGCTGCCCCAGCGGTCGCTGCCCCAGCGGTCGCTGCGCCTCCTTCCGTCGCTGCAGTTGCGGCCCCTGTAGCCGGCCCTGTAGCTGCCCCGGTAGCGGGCCCTGTAGCCGCCCCGGCGCCCAAGCCCACCGCTGCGCCGTCCCCCCTTGAGGCGGCAACGAAACACTTATCTACCAAGGTATCGGCAATGGACCCCCTGAAGCCCCTAGCGCTTACCCAGCTCACGATGCCCACGGTCCAGGACCTGTACGACTACGGCAAGATGCCGACATACAAGGACAACGTGATGGACCCAACGGGCCTCGACGCGGTGTCCTACTACGCCGGTGGTGGCGGTGTGGCCGACAGTTCCGAGACCACGACGTCCACCAACCCCTACGCCGCGCAGATCGAGGCGCTCAAGGCGGACACCGATCGCCGGCAGATGGACGACCTGAAGGAGTCCCTCACGCGCCTGGGCGCGGTGACCCCGTCGATGACCCCGACCCGGCATAATATCGGCACGATCGGGCGCAGCGGGGTCCCGATACTGACGCAGTCGGCATCGAGGCCCCTGCCGCAGATGCAGGTCGTGCCGCAGCTCGCGGCGCTGCTGCGCAGCCGGGGCATGCAGTTGGCGGAAGGCGGCAACGTGGACCGGAGCCACCCAAACTACGACGGCAACCCGACGTTCAGGACCGGGGGCCTGGAGGGCCTGGGCGGCAAGTACGTTGAGGGCAAGGGCGACGGCACCAGCGACGACATCACGGCGATGCTCGCGAACGGCGAGTACGTGTTCAGCGCCGACGTGGTGGCCGCGCTGGGCAACGGATCGAACAAGGCCGGCGCGGCCGAGCTCGACCGGATGGTGCGCGAGATTCGTTCCCGGGCGAGGTCCGCGCCGCCCGATAAGCTACCCCCCGACGCCAAGGCGCCTCTAGAATACCTCAAGTCCAATAAAGGGGCCAAGTAATGGGACTCACTACCTCGTCAGAAACCACCGCGACTACGGTACCGGATTGGTACACCCAGTACCAGAAAGCGCTGGCCACGAAGGGCAGCGCGGCGCTGGATCCGGTTCTGGGCGCGAAGTTCGCTGACGCTACCGACCAACAGAAAGCCGCGTGGGCGGCCGCAACCGCGAACGTCGGGAACTACCAATCCGGGTTGGACGACGCGGGGCTTACCGCGGGGAGAGCGGCAGGGACGGACATCATAGGTGCGGCGGATCCGTACCTGACGGGTGCCGCGAAGACCAGCGGCCTAACCGCCGCCAATGACTACCTGACGCAGGGCTCGACGGGCGCCGACCAGATCGTCGGCAACTACATGAACCCGTACACCCAGAATGTGGTGGACCAGATCAGGCTTGCGAACCAGCAGAACATCGCCCAGAACCTGTCACCCGGGCTCACCTCAGGGGCGGTGGGCGCGGGCCAGTTCGGCTCCCAGCGGGGCGCCAACGCCCTGGCGATGGGCCTGTCGAACGCCAACATCGGGGCGCTGGGGGAGCAGTCGAAGGCCCTGCAGTCGGGCTACGCGGGCGCCCTGGCGGCGGCCCAGGCGCAACGGGCAAACCAGCTTGCTGCCGGCCTGACGGCGGGCAACCTACAGAACACCGCCAACGCCAATCAGATCCAGGCAGGGCAGGTAGCGGCCAACGCCGCGGGGCAGCAGGGCACGCTCTACACGAACGCCGCCAAGCTGCAGGCCGATCTGGCAAACCAGACGCAGACGCAGGCGCTTACCGACGTGAACACCCAGGCCACCCTGGGAGCGCAGAAGCAGACCATTGAGCAGAACAAGCAGAACTTCGGGCTTGATACCGCCTCGAAGGCCGCGGCCATCATGAACAACGCGGTCATCCCGCAGACCACCACGAAAACGGCTACCGGGTCCACCCTGTCGGCGATCGCCGGCTTGGGCACCCTGGCCGCGGGGATGTTTACCGCAGGGCGCGATGGGAAGACGCCTTTTGATAACTTGACTGATGCGGGAAAAGCGGCGTGGAACAAGACGTTTGGGGAAGCGGCTACTGCCTCCGGCGTCACGTATGTGCCTGGATTGGGGTACGTAAACGACAGAGGTAAAGCGGTCAACCCCAACGGTACCGACGTTCTAGATACTAGCGGGGATTTCGGTACAACTACCGGGGGGAATGGGAGCGCGGATGTTGTAACCGGTAATGACACCGTATCAGGCAGCGGTGGTAGTGACACCGTATCAGGCAGCGGTGGTAATGACGATTCTCAGCCTTAAAGGATAACGAACATGGCTGCTGAAACTTTTTCGGGCCTCAACGCCACGCCCATCAACCCGACCGGGTTGGCGCCGGAGCACCTCCAGGCGTACATGGACGCCCTCAAGGGCAGCGCCGACGCGCTGCAGGCACGGTACGCCAACCCCAACTGGTTCAACGTCGCTGCGGGCTTCCTGAAGCCCCAGCTAGGGGGCTTCGCGGCCTCCCTGGGCAGCGCAGGCGCCGCCATGGGGGACTGGCAGGAGAAGCAACGCGCCAACGAGCTGCCGGTGGCGCAGATGCGCGCCGAGCTGGGTAAGGTGGGGATGCTGCAGTCACAGCAGAATCAAGCGGACACCATGCTCAAGTCACATAAAGGGCCGGTAACGCCTGAACTTTTGCGGGACCTAACCAGTCTGGTGGGGTCCGGTAGCCCGATGGTTCAAGGTGTTGCGAACCAACTCAAAGTGGCCCAAGATCAACAAACCCTGGCCGTACAAGAGCAACAAGCCCTCGCTGCGAAGGTGCAGGCCATAAGAGCGGCAGGAGGCTTCGTACCCCCGGAAATGCTGGCTAGATTGAGAGCGGACTTCATACCTTTGGGGGGTACTTCCAAGAACCCACCCCCGGGTACCGGCACCCCACCCCCCAGTGCGGCGGTCCCCGGTGCGGCGGTCCCAAGCGCGCCCGTTCCAATCGCGCCCGTTCCAATTGCGACCGTTCCGGCACCTACCGTGAACGTATCGGCCGATAAGAATTCGGGACCTATTGCATTAAAACTTGCGGATATTCAAGCCTTGCCCCCGGAGCAACGCGATGCTGCAATGCGTCAATTTGCAGACAGCCCGGAGGGCGGCGCTAGAAAATACAGGTACCCGCCGCCACCAGAAGGCTCAACACCGGAAGTTGCTGCGAGGCATGTCTCTTCAGCGGAGGCAGACGAGAAAAGGAGCGATACTCGGTATGAACGGTTGCAAGCCGTTGGGTTACCTGAGAACTACGATTCGTTGGTGGCGTCTGGGGAAGGTGTTCTAAACTTTATAAAAACCCAACCCGGCATGACTAACAAGATTTTCAATGCCGTGCGGGGTTCCGGGCCTTTGGCTGCGGCAGCCGCGGCGGGTGTCGCGGCGCACGCTGGTAGTTTTACCGCAACGGTTAGCTTGCCCGTGGATGCGTACTTGAAGGCTGGTTTTACGGAAGCAGAACAAGCCGCTACCGATACGCTTCTTACTAACCTAGCTAAAATTGCCGGAGCAAAACTTACTTCAGCGGGAACAACTATACAAAACCACCCGCAAGAGTTTAGTAGTATTCTAGCTTCAACGGCGGGTATTGGCCAACATCCTAAAGCAGTTGCACATACTATAAAACAGGATCTTTTGGATTTTAGCCATAAAAAACAAACTATGGATGCAGTGGATTCTCTTACCGGTTTAATGGATCGTTCTAAGACATTGGCGCCGCGTACTGAGGCTTTTAATGATCCTGCGATTAAGAGAATATCTGACGTGCATTCTTCGGTCCGTAAAAAGATGTACGAACAGCACCACAGGGAACTTGGGGGCACGCAATGAACGATTACGAACGCACTCCTGAAGAGATGGAAAAAGAACTTTTAGAACGCTTCGGGATTTCGACCCCCATTGCGCCAAAAGTACCTGCTGCGGCGGCGTCATCTGCCGCACCGGGGGTGGCCGATACAGCAGGCGGTGGCAGTACGCCTACCGACGTCGTTGTGCCAACACCCATCAAGTACCCCATGGGGTTGACGCCCGATCAGGTGCGCTTGGGAGCCGGGATTGCCGGCGTTGTTGGCGGTCCGACCGCCCAGCGGTTTGTTGAGCGCCACGCCGGACCTGAAGCGGCGGAAGCTACCCGGGTCGCTCGCGCTGAAGCACAAGCGCGCATGGCCGCGCGTAGCCAGCAGCTCCGGGATGAGTACCTGTTGAGCCACGGCATTGCCCCACCACCGGGGCGCGACCAAGTCAGCGCCATCCTGCAAGGCACTATCGGGGACGTCGGCACAACCGGACGCGCGCGAGAAGCGGGTTTTAATGCAGAAACCTCTCAACGGGCCGGTGCCGAAAAACTGGCGGCGCAACGCGCCAGAGAACTGGGCCTTACATCCACCGCTCAAGTTTTTGCGGAAGCACCAGGGATGACTGCTACGGAAAACGGAATATTAGTGCCGCGCGATGTTGCTCAACAACGCGCCGACGCTGCCGCTGTGCGTAACGCGCAAGCAGAGGTTCTCCATGCGGCGCAATCGGAACAAGTCGCCCGGCAAGCGGAACAGCACGCCGCGCAACAGATTGCCCGGGAGACGCCGGGACCCTTGCGCCGTTTTGGTAAGGCGTTGGGCGCTGCGGTCAAGTCACCGATCACGGGAGGCGCGCTAGGGGGCCTGGGCGCGGCCTTGTCGGTGCCCGAGGCGATTGAGCGTTGGCATAGCGGCGATCGCTCTGGCGCGGTCATTGCGGCCCTTGGTGGCGCCAGTGGGTTGGCATCGATGGTCCCCGGGCTCGGCATACCCGCAGCGGTGGTGGGGGCGGGTACCATTCCGGCCATGTACATCAACGACGTGATGAAGGGTAAGATCGCCCCGCCCAAGTTTGAGGATGTGCCTCCCACGGGCAACCCCATGGGCAACTGATTCTCTCCTCGGCCGGTCTAGCGGCCTTCAGGGCTCCCGTGTGGGGGCCCTTTTTTTTAGTGGCACCGGACCATCAGCACCAGGATGACCATGCCTACGGCGTACCACTTGAGCGCGGTGATCACGCGGCCTCCCACTTGTCGAACGAGAAGCAACCCTTGCAGGGCTCCTGCTTCGCCGACACGCTGCCGTGCTTGCACCGCACGCAGGTCCGCTCGGGCTCGCGTGGCGCCAGGGACAGCCGGTGCATGATCGTTCGCTCCAGCTTGTCGGCGAACTCCAGCAGGTCCACCTCGTCGGCGTACATGCCGTTCGGGTCGCGCATGTCGCACGCGAGGTAGACGTTCTTGACATCGGTGGGGGTGAGCTTGCTCATGTGTTCTTCTCTTTTTCTTTTGGTCCGTTAAACATAGCCATCATGGCTCAATCCCAAAATGAATGCGGATTGCATTAACCCCGATCATTCCGTTCGGGCTGCTTGCTTTTACTACTCTGGCGCACTCCAGCGCCACAAGCTCGGTGAACTCTTCCAGCGCCGCCCGCTGCACTGGGCCAATGCTGACCCAATCGTTTAACCGCTCAAGCCCAGGCCGGCTAAGCAACTCCTTGATTCGTTCGTTCATTTAGGTTCCTCGTTGCGGCCTATATTGATTCCGGTGATCAACCCAATGAACCCGCCAATAATAGTTTGGAACGCTGGCCCGACAATCTCAAACAATTTGTTGTTGTCAACCTTATCGTCGAAGAACCCCAGCACGAACACAGTAACCATTGCCAGGACGGTAGCCGCAAGGGTGCAGCAGGCAATCATGGTTATCCAGTTTGACAAAGTTTTATCGTTCATGACCACCACGCTGCCAGGGCGGCCATGCTGAACACCACGATCACAACGTACGCGACGTCAGCCCAGGGGCTGCTGCGCCGCCCCAACAAAATCTTCTGCAGCCGCTCGTCGTCCGGCGTCATGCCGGGCTTCGGGTCCTGGTAGCGCAGGCCAACCTTGACCTTGCCGGTGTTGTAGACGGTCATTCGTCCTCCTGTTGATGAGCTTCGATTGTACTATGACTCGATGTTACAATGCCCTTTTCCTCAAGGGTTTCCATGACACTCACCGAGTACTTCAAGACCGACGTCGTTGGCGCCAAGAGCGAGATGGCCCGCTACCTGGGCATCACCCCCACCTGGATGAGCCTGCTCATCTCCGGCCGGCGCAACGCGTCCCCCGAGCTCGCCATCGAGCTAGAGAAGGCCACCAAGGGCCTCGTGACCCGTCAGACGCTTAGGCCAGACATCTTCTTCTGACCCAGCTTGCGGGCCTTCATCGCGTCCATGAGGATGTCCTGCACCCTGCGCTTGCTCTGCAGGCGCTGCAGGACCAGCTCGTCCACCGTGTCCCGGGCGAGGATGCGGTGGATGAACACAGGGCGATCGTAGCCCGACTGGAGCTGGCGCGTCGGCCCAATGCGTTCGATGATCTGCAGGTGCTCCTCCAGGTTCCAGTTCACGCTAAAGAACACGAGGATGTTGCCGCCGTCCTGCAGGTTCAACCCGTGGCCCGCGCTGGCCGGGTGGGCGAACAGGACCGGGAGCTTGCCCGCGTTCCAATCCCGAATCGTCTCGGGGCGCTTGTCCAGGTGGCGTCCCTGCGGGAAGTGCTTCAGCAGCCGGGCCAGATCCGACTTGAAGTTGTACGCCACCAGCACCGGCATGCCGGCCGCCTCCTCGATCACCGACTCCAGGGCCTCCAGCTTGACCTTGTGGATCTCCTCCCAGTCCTGCACCGAGCCCGCCACGTACATCGCCCCGTTGGCAATCTGCAGGCACTTCTGGGTCTTGGCGGCGGCGTTGAACGCCTCGATCTCCTCGCCCGTGTCGAGCTCGGTGAACATCTCCTTCTCCATCTCGTCGTAGTGCTTGCGGGCCTTGGCCGGCAGCTTGACCATGATGTCGTTGATGATCGGCGTGCGCAGGTCGAACCAGTCCTTGGCGTCGATCGTCAGGCAGACGTCGCGCAGCCGGTCCTGTACCTCGGTCTGGGAGTCGCGCAGGGGCTCCAGGCCGTAGCCGCTCTGGTCGGGCCGGAACCACCGCTGCGAGAAGGCGCTGTACGTGCGCCCCAGGCGCACCCCGGCGTCGAGGAACCACGACTGCCCCCAGAGGTCCTTGATGCCGTTGCTGGCCGGCGTGCCGGTGAGCTCGATCAGGCGCCGGATGCGGGTGTGGGCGATGCTGCCCAGGGCCTGGGCGCGCTTGCCGCCCTGGCGCAGCCTGAAACCCTTGACCTTCGTGCTCTCGTCCAGCACGACCGTGCTGTAGGGCCACTGGTCGCCCCAGTACGCCACCAGCCAGACGAGCTGCTCGTAGTTGGTCGTGTAGACCGGGGACGGTGTACGTACGGCGGCGATGCGCTCGCGCTCGGTGCCCACGATCGGGACCACGTTCATGCCCTTCAGGTGCTCCCACTTGAGCACCTCCTCGGGCCACGTGGTCGTCGCAACGCGCAGGGGCGCTACCACCAGCGCCGGGCCGTCCTCGGCCATCTGGAGGGCCTCCAGGGCCGTCAGTGTGGCAACGGTCTTGCCGGTGCCCATGCCGGCCCACACCGCGCAGCGCTGCTTGCCGAGGATGTGGTCGATGATCATCGTCTGGTACGGGCGGGGGGTGAACTTCTGTCGGGTGCTCAATTTGAACGCTTCGGTGGTGGTGTGTACAATTTTTCGTGGGTGCTGTACCTGAGTCCGCATGTTGCGCAGCACCTGCGCCGCAGCACGATACTGCCCCGCTGCCGGGTGTATAGGATTTCGCTCTTGAAGTTGCTGCATTTTGGGCACATTCAGCCTTCCTGTGGGTTCAAGCATTCAATGAAAGTTTGCGCCGCTTTAGCGTTGATAGCGTTTCCGTAGGCGCGCAGTCGTCCCACTCTTGAGGTAGCCCCATGAGCCAGCGGGAATGTGCCGGGTTCAACTGGCCGCCACTTTCCATCCCGGCAGAGGAGCCAGTCAGCAGCTCGCCAGTGGCCGTTAGTCGGGCCGGTCCGCAGATCGCTGCCGCCATCGATAGGTCCTGTGGCCCACCCTTTCGCGCAATCTCCGACAGCGAACCCTCCAATGTCCGCACATTCTTCTCGCCGTCCGCTGCTCGCGTTGTCGGCCAACCCGCTACCGCTGCAAAGTCCTGTAGCCGCTGCTGCACCTTCGATCCGTCCTCCCGCTTCATCGACATTGCAGATTCCGGGTTCCCCGTTCGGTCGTTGTTGCATGATGTTGTCGGCCAGCCCGCCAGATACACCGCCACGTCCGCCAGCCCAATCTGTGGGTCCGTTGGCTTGCGGTTGCCCATGATCGGCGGGCGCGGCTTGTGATCCACGATGCTGCTGCTCGGCGTCGGCCAGCCCGCTAGGTGGCACAAATCCGCTAGGTTCGCCCCAAAAGTCAAAGTTCCCGCTTTGTTTGTTCGAGTCCCTTGTGCGGTGAGTATCCTTCCGCTTTGGGTATCTGACGTTCGAGGCGTCGGCCACCCAGTACAGTCTGTCCCTGATGTGCGGAGCACCGACGCTCGCAGACGGGAACGGGACGGCCCCGAAAGCGTAGTCCAGGGCTTCCAGGTCAACTTGTACAAGGTCGAGCCAAGATTCTGCGTCTTTGCTCGCAACCTGCTCTCCAATGACCGTTGCAGGCTTGCACTGCTCAATGAGGTGGTGAAAGGCGGGCCAGAGATGCCGCTCATCATCAAACCCGCCGCCTTTACCTGCCGTGCTGAAAGGCTGGCAAGGGCAACTTCCTGTCCAGACAGGCTTATCGTCGGGCCATCCGGCCTGTCGCAGGGCGTGACTCCAGACCCCGATCCCGGCAAAGAAGTGGCACTGGGTGTACCCCTTGAGTTCGTTTGGTGTGACATCTTCAATGCTCCGTTCGTCCACGAATCCGGGCGCAATGTGCCCAGCGGTTATCAGGTTGCGCAGCCACTGCGCCGCGTAGGGGTCGATCTCGTTGTAGTAGGCAGACACATCAGCTTTCTGGAAAGTTGAGGAGGGCGATCACGCCCTCAATGGAATCGATCACGTACACCAGCTCACCGAGCCGACGCATGCGGTTGTGTTCGCGGACCTGCTGGGCGGTGGGCTTCTCGCCGGTGGCCTTGAGCTCCACCCAGAACGGCGTGAGCCCGGGCAGCATGACCCGGCGGTCGGGTGCGCCGGCACGCCCAATCCACTGGGCCTTGCGGATCTCGCCGCCCATCATGACGACGTGCCGGGCCAGATACTTCTCAATCGCGGATTCGCGCATCACTGCTTCCTGTAGCGGTAGGTCTCGAAGCCCTCGGCGGCGAGCGGCATGTCCGCCGCCCAGGCCGGTCGCGTTGACATCAGCGCCGACAGGTGCTCGGCGTTGAACTCGGCACTGTCCGGCGCCTCGGCGATGATCTCGTCGTGCACCGTCAGGACGATCTTGTAGCCGGCGGCCTCAATCAGCGGCATGCTGTGCGCCAGGACGTCCCGGGCGATCGCCTGCACCAGATTCTCGAACAGCTTGCCGCCGTGCGTCTGGATCCGGGTCCACCTCCGGGTGAACTGATCGACACCCATGTACGTGACGGCGTTGTCCTTGATCTGCGGCGCCGGGTAGCACGCCACGCGGCCCGACGGGAGGGTGATCAGCAGCCACGTCTTGGTCACTTTTATCCGCAGGCCCAGGTCCGTGTACTCGATGCCGCGCGTGCCCAGGGCCTGCCAGACGACGGTCTGCAGGCGCTTCCAGAAGTCGGTGATGTTGGGGTGCGCATACCGCCAGACCCGCTTGAGGGTGTCGCAGGCCACGAAAGCGTCGTCCGACAGGCGGAACATCGAACGCTTCTCTCGCTTCGTCCACTCGAAGAACCGGTCGGCCTCCTCCACCACCGGCTCGGGCGCCAGCGGTAGCACCTTGGCGGCCAGCGCGTCCAGGTCGATGCCGTAGGCCCCCGCGAACGTCACGAACGCCCCCACGCCGCCCGCGTAGGCCAGGGCGAGCTCCTGGACCTTGCCGACCTGCCGCTGGTCCTTGGTGACGTCCTCCGGCCTGACGCCGAATGACTTGCTGTAGGCCAGCTTGTACAGGTCGGGGCCGATGCCGGCGTCGAAAGCCCGGAACGCGGTGAGCTTCCACTCCTCGTTCGCCAGCCACGCCTGAACCCGGCCCTCGATGTTGGCAAGGTCGGCCACCACCAGCTTCTTGCGGCCCAT
>SESF01030668.1_pt1 | contig 44286 bp, 43 predicted proteins | sample 3171521 | NCBI WGS metagenome assembly SESF01 (sample SAMN10866945, study PRJNA518727) | freshwater metagenome | biome: subpolar coniferous forest; feature: holomictic lake; material: water; isolation source: holomictic Lake 227, 6 m and 8 m depth | place: Canada: near Kenora, Ontario | collected...
CAGGCTGCCGCGATAGGACGACCAAAGTGCCAAACCACCCGCGGTCAGCAGCAAAAGCATGACTGCGGCAATGGCAAAGAAATTGGCGCGCGCCAACGCCCGCACGACCGGTGCGGCTGAAGGAGGTTCCGTACCCCCCGCTTCGCCGGGGGCGGGCACCGGTCTCGTCAACCTTTTGATCAGGCCACCGGTCCCTCGCCACAGCCCGCGGGCCAACAGCTTATGATAAAAGTTCACCATGGTTCGGGCACTCTACGGGACGGAAGCGCCTTTCGACAAGAACGTCCGGACCGAAGGACACCATGTCGTCTCGCAACCGTGGCCCGAAGGCACCATATTTCGAGCGGTTACACACCGCTTGCACGCCGGGCCTCTCTCGGTGCAGGATCAGGCTCATGACCCGCCGTGATCGAATCACCCTCCGCCGTCCCGACGACTGGCACCTGCATTTGCGCGATGGCGACATGCTGCGCGCGGTGCTGCCGCCAACGCTTGAGCGCTTCGGGCGGGCGGTGATCATGCCCAATCTGCGCCCGCCGGTGACCGATGTCGCCGCTGCCGTGGCTTATCGCGACCGCATTTTAGCGCTGGTGCCCCCGGGCTCGCGCTTTCAGCCCTTGATGACCTGCTATGCCACCGACAACACCGACCCCGACGCGGTCGAGCGCGGGTGGCAGGAAGGCGTGTTCGCGGCGGTCAAGCTGTACCCGGCCGGGGCCACCACCAACAGCGATCACGGCGTGACCGATTTGCGCCGGCTGCGGCCGTTGCTGGAGCGCCTGCAAGTCCTGGGCATGCCGTTTCTGGTTCATGGGGAAGTCACCGACCCCGCTGTGGATATCTTTGATCGCGAGGCGGTGTTTATCGAGCGGGTATTGGAACCGCTGTTAAGAGATTTCCCCGCCTTGCGCGTGGTGTTCGAGCATGTCACCACGGCCGAGGCCGTTGCTTTCGTTCGCGCGCATGCCGGCAGCGGTCGGCTTGGCGCCACCGTCACCGCTCATCATCTGCTGATCAATCGGAATGCGCTGTTTGTCGGCGGGCTCCGGCCGCATGCCTATTGCCTGCCGGTGGTCAAGCGTGAGCGTCACAGGTTGGCGCTGGTCGAAGCCGCGACTTCGGGCGAACCGGGATTCTTTCTCGGGACCGATTCGGCGCCTCATCCGGTCGGGGCCAAGGAATCGGCGTGCGGCTGTGCCGGGATTTTCACCGCTCCGGCCGCAATCGAGCTGTATGCCGAGGCGTTCGACTTGGCGGGCGCGCTCGATCGGCTGGAGGCGTTCGCCAGCCTTAACGGACCGCGCTTTTACCGGCTGGCGCCGAACGAGGACCGCGTGACACTGGAGCGGAACCCCCGGACCATGCCCGCCGAGATCGCCGGCGTGATGCCGTTCCGGGCCGGTGAAACCGTGGCCTGGCGACTGATCGACCAGCCTTGAATTTCCATCCAACAAGCGGATATCCCATGACCGACGTTGCCGCATTGACCGCCAAACTGCTGATTGAGATCAAGGCCGTGCATTTCAACGCGGCCACGCCCTATAAATTTACGTCGGGCTGGGCCAGCCCGGTTTATGTCGATTGCCGGCGGATCATCGCTTTTCCGCGCGCCCGCCGCGCCATCATCGACTTTGCGGTTCAAACCATCGAGCGTAATGTCGGTTTCGAGGCGGTCGATGTGGTGGCGGGCGGCGAAACCGCCGGCATTCCGTTCGCCGCCTGGATCGCCGATCGGCTGGCGCTGCCCATGCAGTATATCCGCAAGAAGCCCAAGGGGTTCGGTCGCGATGCCCGGATCGAGGGCGTGCTCGCCGACGGGGCGCGGACGCTGCTGGTCGAAGATCTGGCCACCGACGGCAAGAGCAAGGCCAGCTTTGTTAACGGGCTGCGCGAGGCGGGGCAGGTGGTGACCGACGCTTTCGTCGTCTTTCACTATGGCATCTTCCCGCAAAGCAAGCTGATCATGGCGGAGCTGGGGGTTAACCTGCATGCACTCGCGACGTGGTGGGATGTACTGGCCGCGGCCAAGCGTCACGGTTATTTCGACCCCGAAACTTTACGCGAGGTCGAAAGCTTCCTGAACGATCCGGTCGGCTGGTCGGCGGCGCATGGCGGAGCGACCGGGTAAGCCATTATCTTCGTTGACAGGAGAGCTTAACGGGCGCAAATTTTGTCTATCAGGCAGTCGGGGAGAGCTGTGAACTCTCCCCGTCCGCCCTCAGGTCCGGTCGATGGTCAGGCGGATCGTAACCCGCAAGAACGTGACCGTAAGCCTGAAGGAGAAGCGGCAGGTTGGCATGCCGGGTCTCCTCCTGGGGTTGCGCGGCGGGGTCCATTCACCGCCGGCAACCGCACCGTAACAGGCTGCGCCCCGCTCGTCACAATTCCCGGAGATACGTCCTTTGGAGATCCGCCCTACTTCGTCAGCGGCGAGCGGCGGCCCCAAATGCCCCTTTCCGCGGGTTCGGGCGGAGGGGTGTCGCGGTCGAAAACCACCTCGTCATCGACCGCATAGATAATGCAGCCATCTTCCCGGTGTTTGGTGCAGTTCTGAAGAGCGGCCTCGCGGGCGGCTTCGACGGAAGGACGTGCGGTCACCGAGGCCCAAGCGCCCGAGGGATGAATTGCCAGTGCTTTATGCTCGCGGCCGCTTGCAAACGCCGGCATTTTAGTATCGCGTGAGCTTTGAGTAATAAAGGGCACGGTGGCCGGATCGAAATGGCCGTTTTTTTGGATCGGGGCCGGGGTCGGATTTGGAGTAGAGGTCTCGGGCTGAAGTACGATGCCATTGACCGAGTAAAGCACACAGGCTGATTTATTATAATACTCGCAACGCTCCAGCACACGACGGCGGGCGTCGTCTTCGGTCATTTCGCCATTGCTGTTGTTCAGGAAGGCGAAGGCACCGCGGTCGCCGATCGCCAGGGCTTTGGGGGAGGCGCCGTTTTGATAGCCGTCGAGCTTTGTCCGCTGCTGCTCGGAAAGATAAGGCACCTTGTCGGCATTAAATGCGACGGTTCGGGCCGATCGCGGCGGCGCTTGGGGCGCAACCGCGGCGGCGACCTTGCCCCAGGGCGAGCTTGCCACTGAGGCGGGTTGAGGCGGAGCGGGCGGGGGCGTCGTCGCAACCCGAGCGGGAACCGGTGTCGAAGTCGAAGCGGGCGCCGGAGGAGGCGCGGAAGCGGGAATCGCGGCAAGCTTGGCGCGGGCCAGGCCGGCAAAAACGCCGGTCGGGAATTGCTCCAGATAGGCGCGGTAGTAAGCCGGGTTACGCGAATCCTTGATGGTCTCCCAATAGAGCGCTTCCTTGTCGGCCGACATCATGGCCTGAACGGGTGCGGCCGCGGGCGAGGGCGGAGCGACGCTGGCCACCGCCACCGGGGTCGCGGCCGGTTTGAAATAGAACTGACCCTCAATCGGCGACGTCGCCAGCCAGGGTTGCTGCGTGCCGCCGGTCTTTTTCTTGACCGCGATGCCGACATCGTTGAACACCTCGAACACGCTTCGCCCCGGAGTGCGGATCGACTCGGCGAGCGCGGTGGTATAGGGGCTATTGCCGCCGCCGGTGCCGTCGGCCGCGACATTGCCGGGCTGCGTGGCGTAGCTGATCACGGTTCCGCTCGGCGCCTGCATCTGCGCCAGACCGCTGGAGACCGAGCGCATGCCCCGTCCGCCGAACGGGTTATTCCGGCAGGCATCGAGCAAAACCATGTTGAGCCGGTTGCCGGCATGAAGCATCTCGTCGAGAATAAAATTGACGTCCACCAGTTCATATTTAACGTCGGCTTCGCTGCCGAGTTCGGCGCTGATCGGAACCAGATAATTAACTCCGGAAATCTGGAGACCGTGGCCGGCGTAGTAAAACAAACCGATCGCGCCGCCGCGCAGCATTTGGCCGAAGGTGCGAATGACCTTCTCGGTCGCGGCGCGGTCAAGGTCGAGTTGCGCCTTGCCGCCAACCAATTCAAAGCCGGCGTCCTGCACGATTTCAGCAATCGTCTTTGCATCATTGGGCGGATTGGGTAAGGGCGTGGCGTTGCGATAGGCGCCGTTGCCGATCACCAGCGCGACCCGGCGCTCGGCCGGTTGGACAGCCGATACCGGGGCCGCATCACCGACAGCCGGCAGTCTTTGGACGCCGCGGTTTTCCTGTGCCCGGGCGTCCCCGATCAAAGCCGGCCCCGCCGCAGCCACCAGAAGCATCGCCGTGATCAATGCCCGCACGCCCGTGACCATTGCCCTTGCTCCGTTGTTCGGGTTTCTCCCAGCATAGCGAAGTTATGGCTCAAGGAGAAGTTGCCCCGACGTGAAACCCCTGCCATTCTATCGGAAATCGTTGCGAGAGAGCCGAGCCCATGCCGTATTTTCCCTTCGTTCTGCTTGTCCTCCTCCTGTCCCTGTCGGTACCGAGCGTTCGGGCCGAGGTTATTTCCGACGACGACGAGGTTCCGGCCGTCGGTACCGGCCTGGAGTTCGAGTCGGAAGCGGTGTATCGCAGCTTTCCCGCGATCGGCCTTTATCGCGCCTTTCTGCCGCCGTCGGTCGATCTGTCCAAGGATATGCCGCCGGTCGGTTCGCAGGGCTCGCAAAGCTCCTGCGTCGCCTGGGCTGCCAGCTATGGTTTGCGCGGCTATTACGAGAACAAGCTGCATGAAGGATCGGGAGCCGCTCCCTCGTTTAGCCCGTCATACGTGTATAATCAGATCAAAGAGCGCAATAAGAATTGCGATGTTGGAACCTACATCCCCGATGCGCTTAATCTGATGAAGCGAGTCGGCACGGTGCCCTTGGCGAGCTTTCCCTATAATCCGAAAGAGTGCTCGCGCTTGCCCGAGCCCGAGCTTGCCAGCCAAGCGCGCCCCTACCGGATCAAAGATTGGAAACGACTCGAACCCAAGCGCATCGACGACATCAAGGGCCAGCTCTATGCCGGCAACCCGGTGGTGATCGGGATGCAGGTCAATGATGAATTCCACAAGCTGCGCGGCGAGGACATATTCTCCGACGACAATAAGGATGGCGGTGGCCATGCCATGGTCGTTGCGGGCTATGATGATCGGCGCAGCGCGTTCAAACTGTTTAACTCCTGGGGCCGGAAATGGGGCAATAACGGTTACGGCTGGGTTGATTACGATACGTTTGCGGCACGCACGCGCTCGGCCTATGTGATGCAGGTCAATGGCGCGTCCCCCGAACCCGAGCCCGCGCCCCGTCCCGCTCCGGCGCCCCGTCCTCCCGCGCCGCCTCAAGTCAAGCCGACCCCGGCGCCCGCACCGGCCCCGTGGACGCCTGCCCCGGTTCCCGTCTTGCCACGACCGGCCCCGGCCCCCGGGGCGGAGCCTTCGCAGATCAAGGCATTGTTGGACGATGTGCCCTGTTCGGTGTTGAAAGCCGAGCGGACGGCCGGTGAGCGATTGACCGTGCGGGGTGTGGTCGGTCAGGCCGGTGATCGCGACCGGTTGGCCGCGCGTGTGCGTGAGTTGGTCGGGCCGGGCACCGGTTTCGAAGTTGCCGTGATGCCCTGGCCGCAATGCGAGGTGCGCGGCACCTTCGCTCCCGCGCTGGAGCGGCCCGACGGGCTGACGGTGAAGGTGCGGACGACCTCGTACTGGGGCGGCGGCGGCGGCGCCTCGACGCTGAAGGCCGGGGCCGCGCTGGTCATGGACCTGACCATGCCGTCCTTCCCCTCTTATCTTTATGTGATTTATCTCCAGGCCGGCGGCGACGCGGTCTATCTGTATACCCCCGCCACCTCGCAGGGGCGGCCGTTGCCGGCCGGAACCAAGCTGACCATCGGCGACGGCAGTGACGGTCAATCGAAATTGCTGATCGGTCCGCCCTTCGGCGATGAGATGATTTTAGCGGTCGCCGCACCGTTCGCGCTAACCGCGACGGCGCTGCCGGAAACCATGATGGAACGCGAGTTCCTGTCGCTGTTCCGCAAGGCCCTGCTGGGTCGCGGTACCCGCGGTGTGACCAGGGCTTCCAGTAACTTTGCGGCGGCGGCCTATACGTTACTGACGACGAAGCCTTAAGTTTCAGGATAGGGCGGTTTGGTCCAGCCGAGTGGCGACAGGGTGAAAATCTCAAAGCCCTCGGCGGTGACCGCGATCGAATGTTCGAACTGGGCCGACAGCGACTTGTCCCGGGTGACCGCGGTCCAGCCGTCGGACAGGACTTTGGTTTCAAAGCGGCCGGCATTGATCATCGGCTCGATCGTGAAAAACATGCCCTCTTCCAGCACCAGCCCTTCACCCGGCTTGCCGTAATGCAGAACCGAAGGCGGCTCGTGGAAGACCTGCCCGAGCCCGTGCCCGCAAAAATCACGGACCACGGAAAAGCGGTTGCTCTCGGCATGGCTTTGGATGGCGTGGCCGATATCGCCGAGCGTAGCGCCCGGCCGGACCGCCTGGATGCCCCGCATCATCGCGTCCCAGGTGACATCGATCAGCCGGCGCGCTTTGACGCTGACCTGATCGCCGGCCAGATACATCCGGCTTGAATCGCCGTACCAGCTATCGACGATCGGGGTGACGTCGATATTGAGCATGTCGCCATTTTGCAACCGCTTGTCGCCTGGGATGCCGTGACAGACGACATGGTTGACCGAGATGCAGGTTGCCTTGGGAAAGCCGCGATAACCGAGCGGGGCCGGGATCGCGCCATGATCCCGGATAAATTGCTCGCACATCCGATCCAGTTCGCCGGTGGTGACGCCGGGGCGGACATAGGGCGTGATGAAGTCCAGCGTTTCCGCCGCAAGCCGTCCGGCCCGGCGCATGCCTTCGAAATCCTCGGCACTGTGAATGCGGACCGGCGATGCGCCGCTCTGCCGAACCGTTTGCTTCTTGTTCATTCCGGCGTCGTCTCGTTTCCTGTCCGCGCCGCAGCGCGCGATCCCTTCGACATAGACCGGATCGGTGCTCACGGCAATATCGAAGCACGGCCGGGCGCTTCTCAATCGGCAGGATTTACTCGACCGATATTGCCGGCCCCTTCGGTTTCGGCTCGAAGGCCCGATTTATTTTCTCACGGATGCCTGGGGTCTTAAGCAACCGGGCCAACAGCGGGCGCCGGGCCAACAGATCGGGGGCATCGTCGGAGACATCGCAGCTTCGGCACGGCCCGGTTTTAAGGCCGGGAGCCAGCAAACCTCGGCGAATCGGCCCCAAATCCCGGTAACAGTCGAACAGGGAATAGCCCTCGACGTTCAGATCACCGGCAATTGCCTCGGCATGTTCGGGAACATCGGACCGGGTTTGACAACAAATCATGCATTTGCCGTTGTAATTGACGACAAAGCCGCGCACCGGCGAAAAGCAGGCCGAGCGCCGATCATAAGTTTTTGTTTTGTCGATTGCCATGCTGCCGCCGCGGGTCGACATCGACTCCGGCTTGAAATGCGGAATACTCATGTTGATTTTGAATTTACAGCCGATGACATCATAGCGGCGCGGCCCCTTTTTTACCGGCTCCAGTCCGGTGCGCTTGGCAAATTGCTTCAGCGCTTTTTCCTGCTCTTCTTCGTCGTCTTCGCGCCCGTCCGGTAAATACAGGTCGCTTAGCATGAAGTTCAGCCCGGCCTGTTCCAAGGTGGCAACCATCTCGCGGTTCAGATAATCCCCGTTGCTGATCAGGCAGAGATTGGCCGCCGGTAAAGTTTGACGAGCCCGGGCCAAGCGCGGAAAAATCGATTCATGGGCAAGCGGCTCGTGATAGCCGGCCCAAACCAAATCTCTGGAGTACTTAATCGAGGACAGATCAGCCATGACCTTATCGAACAGTACATCGCTCATCAAAATGTTGGTCGAGCGGCGGTCGATATGAGAATTCGGGCAGAACCAGCACACCCGGTTGCAATAGCTGTGATTTTCCAGCTCGACCATCACCACATAGCGCGAAAACAGACGCCGGGCCCGCTCGCTCGATATCTCCGCAGTCAGCAGGTCTTCGGGCAGAGTATTGATAAAGAGTGATTTCTTGATGATCCGATCCGGACGAAACATCCGAGCCATCCTTCCTGAAGCAGCATATTTACAGTTTCGTAGCCGGCTTCCCGCAAACAAGGGTGGCCTCAACCTGCTCCACCGACAAGTCGTTTAATTTCGATTTTTGCAGGGTTTGCACCGCCGGACCGACCGGAGAAATCCGGGCCGGATTGGAGGCGCTCGAAAACAATACCAATGTCGGGCAGCCGGTTTGCGCAATCAAATGCATCGGCCCGGTATCATTACCGACCGCGGCGATTGCGTGCCGGGCCAGCGCGGCGATATCGCCGGGAGTGGTTTGCCCGGCCAGATCGACAATTTCACGCCGTCCCGCGGCAATCCGGGCGGTCAGGTCCGCTTCTCCGGTCGAGCCGAGCAACACCGGGGTCAGGCCGCGGCTGAGCAGGCGCCCGGCCAATGCGGCATAATGCTCGGCGGGCCAGCGCTTCTCCGGCCGCCCCGGCGAGCAGCCGGGGACCATTAAGACACTCTTTTCGGGCAGGCTAAACCGGCCGATAGCGCCATCGAGCCAGCCGAGATCAGCCGGAGGCACCGCCATGATCCCGGCCGAAGCCAGTTGACGCACCACCCAGGCGCGCACATGCTCGTTTTTACCGTCGCGCGGCGGGCGGGGATGCGAGGCCCCCCGAACCGGTCCCGACCATTCCGGGCGGCACCGACGCGGTAATAAGTGAAACAGTAAAGCGGTGCGGTCGTTGCCTTGCAGATCATAAACCCGCTGGAAGCCGGCCGCGGCAACCCGACGCGCCAGCCGCCACCACGCACTGCATTGCCACCAGCGCGGACGCTCGTCGATCCAGACCTCGTCGAACCAGGGCATTTGACGGCCCAGCGCGGCATAAGGCGCGGTGGTCAGCAGAATAATCGAGGCCCCCGGATGGTGTGCCCGGATCGCCTGAAACGCGGCAAAACCGATGATCATGTCGCCGAGCGCGCCATGCTTGATCACCAGAATCCGCGCCATGATCAGCGCCCCGCCCCGGCCGGGCAATCCTGATAAACCGCCAGCGTGCGGCGAGCGATGATCGGCCACGAGAACTCCCGCTCGATCCGTTCGCGAGCGGCGGCTCCGAGCCGGCGTCTACGGTCGCCATCGCAGATCAACGCGGCGAGGGCGGCGGCCAGCGCCTCGGGGTCGCGCGGCGGCACCAGCAACCCGGAGCGTTCATCGTCGATAATGGTGGGAATCCCGCCGACCCGGGTGCCGACCAGCGGCAAGGCGCAGGCCATCGCCTCCAGCCCGGCGATGCTGGTCGCCTCCGCCAGCGAGGGCAGCACGGCCACATCGGCGGCACGATAGACTGCGGGCATCTCGGTATTGGCGACCGCGCCGAGGAAGATCACTCGGTCGAGCATGCCGGCCGCGGCCAGTTCGGCACTCATCGGGGCGCGCTCGGGACCGTCGCCCGCGATCAGCACCCGGAAGCGCAAATCCCCCAGCCGGGTCAAGGCCTGGGCAAAGCCCATCACCCCGTTCTTTTCAACCAGCCGGCGTGCGAGCAGCACCACCACCTCGTCCGCGCCGATGCCGAGTTGAGCCCGCAACGGCGAGGGGGCCGGGTGAAAGCGCCCGGGGTCGACCCCGTTGGCGATCATGGTCGCCGGGCCGCGATAGCCGAAGCTGCGGGCAGCCTCGACCAACTCGTCACTGGGAGCAATCAAGGCGCCGACATGGTCGAGCAGGCGGGCGGTGCGGCGCTGCCGGGCGGGCGCTGCCTCGCGCCGGCGCAGAAAGCCCGAGGAATGGTTGGTGAAGACGGTCGGCACCGGCAAGCCGCGGGTGGCGCCGAGCGGCCGGACTCCGTGAACATGAAGCAGCGTACCGGGGGTCGGCCGGGAAGAAAGGAAGCGGGACAGCCAGCGGTGCAACATGAAGTCGTAGGCCGGCTGGAACTTCAGCAAAGACGGGCGCAGGACGGTTACCCCCGGCGGCACGTGCCCGCTCATCCCCGACCACGGACCGACCGGGTTTATCACGGTGACCGAGCCGACCAGCGGGGCGAGAAACCGCGACAGTTCCTCGACATGGCTGGCGATTCCGCCGACATGCGGTGGAAATTCGCTCGTCAAAAGAATGATGGACAGGTTCATCCTTCTCTCTTACCCGTCCGGCAACAGCTCGGTCAAGGGCGCCGCAATGCCACTGTTCATGACCGGCTTTCGTGATATAAACCGCGATCCCTTACGCGATCCCTTAAGTGAATTGACGTAAGGAAGTTTGGGATGTATTAAGACACTGCAAAAGTGACGGGCAACCGAATTTACGGGGAATTACCGGGCGTTATGCGTGAAAGTGAGTCTGATCACCGCGTCATTGCCATCATTGATGATGACGAGGCTTTACGTGATGCCCTGACAGTTTTGATTACGGCGGCCGGCTGGGGTGCCGTTGCGTATGCTTGCGCCGAAGAATTTATTGATTCGCCGGAAAGCACGGCTTTTTCCTGTGCTCTTGTCGATATTCGGTTGCCGGGCATGGGCGGCATGCAATTGTTTCATCTGATCCGCGAACGAAGTCCCGAACTGCCGGTGATTATTCTTACCGGGCATGGCGATGTTCCGATGGCCGTGGAGTCGCTTAAGGCCGGGGCGGTTGATTTCATCGAAAAGCCGTTCGATCCGAGCCGTCTATTCTCCAGTCTTCGAGAAGCTTTGGACCGCAGCATCGCCTTGCGCGAAAATAAAGCGCTCATTAAAGAGGTCGAGGCGCTGTCATCGACGCTTACACCGCGCGAACGTGCCGTCATGGACCTGATCATTCTTGGCAAATCAAACAAGGTGATCGCCGGTGATTTGGGTATCAGCCCGCGCACGATCGAGCTTCACCGTGCGCGCGTCATGGAAAAAATGCATGTCCGCAGCACGGCGGAGCTTGTTCGTTTGACCGGCCGCGTTCCCGACCCGGAAACCTGAAGCGCCGCTGCTCGGGCCGTTTTTCGCAGTGCATTTTTCCGAGTCGGGCCACGGGCGGTTAGCGTTCCGACCACCAAAGACGCTCGGTGGCGCTCTCCTTTTGGTCGGATACTTCTTTGTTCAAACTTTCAATTCGTGCTTTAACGGCGTTTTGCGCCTGATTCTTCTGCTGGCTAAGAATTTCACAAACCAGAGGCCGGTTTGTCATCTTTTTCATGATACTACTCCTTAAGAGCAATAATAGATATAGATAGTATGGCTGTCGTTGTCGAGCCATTCCTTGGATTATAGAGTCCACTGGCAACGGTGTGCAATAATTAATCTGCTTGTCATGGCAATGTGCTGTCGACTCGATTAAACATGAACATAATATTTTGGCGAACATACCGAGACTAATTAATAACACTTGTGCTAATAGTTGGTTTTATAAACGCAGTGTGGCCGCGTAGCCGGGGGCTCTCCTAATACAGTGAATTTATAAATGAGCAATTCAGGTTTCCGGCATCTCCGATGAGCGGTCCGAAACGCCGCAATGACGGCTTGGCTTAGTCGATACGCGCCTGATTGACTTAGGCGCAAAAGCAAAACTACGTATGAATACGTAACTAGGATGATACGGAAAGATACGTAGTCTGTGTGGCTCGGCGCCAGCGGAACGGGGCTCTCCGGCTCCGGGCCAGGGCGGGCGCTGTTGTGGGCCGGCGCAACCTGTCATAAATAACTATTCAATCACAATAAGATAAGCTGAAGGGTCGGGTGCGGCGGATTTCTCCGACCCCGCGACTCGGAGCTGCTATCGCACCACCCAGTATGACTACTTATACGTATGTTTTCTGACTTGACATAGTTTGATTTCCCACTTGACAGCCCGAATGGGCTTCCGTAGGTTCAGCAACGGTTCGATCAAATCGTAATCTCATAAGCCGGGAGGAAGGGGGCGGCAGATGCCAAAGAACAAAACTAAACGAAGTGGCAAGCTGCACCCGCGACATGACGATCTTATTGGCAAAGAGGGGTGGTGGTTCCGTTTCGGTGATCTGTCGAATACAACCGAATACTGAATAACTGATCCACGTCTACTGGATAACTGACCCGTTGCGTTCTTGTCAGAGAGCGGACGGCCGTGTTTTTTGTTGACTTCAAATCAAGCTGGAAGGCCATCGAAATGGATGCAGAGACTCTACGGGTATTGACCCATACATTGAGCGAGGCAAGTCATAACCTTCGATACGTTGGTGCCGGTAGCGCAATTTCGGCGCTTGGTGGTGTCGGCATTGGTATCGGCGTCGTATTTGCAGCGTTTATCATGTCGATCGGACGCCAGCCGGCCATGGAAAAGAAGTTAATGCCGGTGACATGGCTTGCCTTCGCCTTGACTGAAGCGATGGCGCTGTTTGCGTTGCTGGTCGCCTTCATCTTTATCTTTAGTTGAGTGTGCCCGCCGAACAATCCACGCTATTTCCGCAGGACGTTAGACAGATGAGCGATCCGGACAGCCTCTTAACCTTGGACGACCTTGACCGACGACTTGCCGTCGCCAACAATCGCGCCAAGTCGCAAGAAGGCAGCCGGTTCCATCGTCGCTTCGTCCTGCCGGAAGGCACGGTGCAGTTCGCATCCAGGGCAGGAAACGATCTTATTGCCGCCGCGCTTATCGCCATTGCCTTCGGTGCTGCGATCGATGCTTCGTTCAGCACTTGGCCCCTGGGCACTTTTGTCATGTTTGCGTTTGGAGCCGTGGCGGCAGTGCGTAATGTCTACAGAACAGCCAGGCAGATGGCTGACGACAAGACAGAAGCGGCGGTTAAGCCATCGTCCCAGCCCGTTACCGAATGAGGTCGATCGTGGACCCGCTTCATCAATTCAACGTATTTCCTATCTTTTCGATGACCATCAGTGGCGGCGATGTTTCCTTTACGAATTCATCGCTTTATATGCTGCTTTCTGCCGGAATCGCCTTAGCGTTAGTTCTGTACGGTATGAGGCGTCAGCTGCTGGTACCGGATCGGCTTCAGTCATTGGCCGAGGTGGCCTATGAGTTCGTGGCCGGCATCGTACATAGCAATATAGGCCCGGAGGGACGGCCCTTTATTCCGTTCGTGTTTGCCCTGTTCATGTTTTTGCTGCTCGGCAACTTGATCGGCATGGTGCCTTATACCTTTACCTTTACCTCGCATTTGATCATTACCGGCGCACTGGCGCTCGTGGTCTTTGTGATGGTGACCGTACTCGGATTGATCCGCCACGGGTTTCATTTCTTCAGCCGGTTCATGCCCAAGGGCGTGCCGATGGCGCTTATGCCGCTGATGATCCCGTTGGAAGTCATCTCTTACTTTATTCGTCCGGTCAGCCTGTCGGTCCGTTTGTTTGCCAATATCATGGCCGGGCACACCATGCTGAAAGTTTTTGCCGGATTTATCATCATGATGGCGGGCGGTCTCGGTATTATCGGCTATGTACTGGGCATTTTACCGTTGCTGTTGCTGGTTGTTTTGATCGGGTTCGAGATATTTGTCGCCTTTATTCAGGCTTATGTCTTCGCACTTTTGACCGTGATCTACATCCAGGACTCGTTGGGCTCGCACTGAGTTTATCGCCGTTCGATATTCGATAAAGGAAAAAACGATGGGAATTCGGACTCGGACCGTGCTGGCGGTTCTCGCGGCGGTGTTGCTGTTTTGTGGCACGGACCCGGCGCTGGCCGCAGAGGCGGAACATCAAGGCGGACTGCCCCAGTTTAACCCTGCCTTCTTCCTTACCCAGATATTTTGGTTGTTCACGATTTTCGGCACGTTCTATTTGCTGATCCAGGGCATAGGGGTGCCGGCGGTCGTTCGCGCGCTGGAAGCCCGAGACGCGAAAATCGCCTATGAAATCACCAGGGCGCAAACTCTGCGCAACGAAGCGGGCACGATCATGAAGGCGATCGAGGATTCCGTCCTGCGCGCTCGCGAGCATGCCCAGACCGTGGTGACCATGTCGCAACGTGAGGTTGACGGCGTCACCAAGGCGCGGTTGGCCATGTTCGACGCCCGGATTGAAGGGCAGGTTCGCGATGCCGAACGCAGGATCGCGACCTCCCGGGAACGGTTCATGCGGGAGATGCCGGAGGTTGCAAGCTCGCTTGCCCGCTCCATTATCGGCCATATCTCTGAAGGCCCCGCCATCGCGGATGAACAGGTCGCTTCGGCCGTGAGCCGTGTCATCAAAGAATGCTAAGTACCGTGCGTAGTCGTTACGCAGAGAGCCGCACTAATACTAAAGTCGTGCAGTTTCCGTTCGTTCATAAGATGAGTTAGCGTCAGGTGCGGAAAATTCTCTCTCAGCGTTTACTGACTCCACGACGCGGCTTGACCGTCAATTAAACGAATGGGAATTCCCGCCCGGATGGGCAAACGTCCGGGCGGGACATTTTTTTTCAGAACTTTACTTCCAGCGGCGCTTCGGTCACCGCAGTCGTTCAAGCGGGAAGCGGCGGCGTGGAGTGATCAGTTGGTCGCGGGCGTCGATCAGCCGCAACTCTCGAGTGCCGGCGGCGCGGGTTGCCTCCATCACGGCAAAGATGCCGGCCGCGGTGCCGGCCAAGGCCTCCGCCGGATCGCCGCAGCGCAGATAATGCGCCAGGAACAAGGCGGCGACACAATCGCCCGCGCCTCTCGGCAGACGTTCGAATTGGAGTCGCGGCGTCGACACCAGCCAGCAGCCCTCGGCACAATCAATCAACATATCAATCGAGTCGGCCGGAGTTTCCGGAATCGACAGGCTGGTCAGCAGCAATAGCTTCGGCCCGAGCCGGCGTGCCGTCGCCGCCGCCTTTTGCGCTTGGTTCAGCGTTTGCACCGGGCCGCCGGTAATGAACTCCAGCTCGAACTGATTCGGGGTCAGAATATCGGCCAACGGCACCAACCGGCTGCGGATGAAGTCGGGTACCCCGGCCTTGACCTGAAACCCCCGGCCGATATCGCCCATGACCGGATCGCAGCAATACAGCGCGCCCGGCCGCTGTTGGCGCGTGCGGATCACGCTGTCCGCCACCACGGCCCCGAGTTCAGTATCGCTGAGCAGGCCCGACAGCACGGCGTCGCAGGCGTCCTGTCCGGGAAGGATTTCGGCCAGCGGTTGCGGGGCGAAGACCCGGCCGGTCCAGGTGCCGTCACCACTATAGCGGGTGATTTGGACCGCATCGACCGCCACCACGCCGAAGCCGAGCCGCTGTAAGGGGAAATCCGCGGCACAGCTGCCGGCATGACCGAAGGCGACATGGGAGTGGATCGAGAGGATAGTTTGCATTTTAGGGCCTTAAACGATTTGCGCAGGGCGGGAGGCTCGGCTTAAGCTGCGCCAAATCACACCATTCCGGGGGAGAGTACAAGAGCCATGGCCACCTCAGTTCGTCCGCGCCGCAGCGTGTTGTATATGCCGGGTTCCAACGCCCGCGCCATGGAAAAGGGCAAGACCCTGCCGGCCGACGGCTTGATCCTCGATCTTGAGGACGCCGTCGCCCCCGATGCCAAATTGGAAGCCCGCAGATTGGTGGTCGAAGCGGTCCGTGGTGGCGGCTATGGTCGGCGCGAGTTGTTCGTCCGCACCAACGGCCTGAACACGCCCTGGGGTTACGAGGACATCATCGCCGCCGCGACCTCGGGCGCCGACGCCGTGCTGCTGCCCAAGGTCGAGTCCGCCGACACCGTGCGTCAGGTCGATGCGATCCTGCGCGGCGCCGGGGCTCCGGAAAGTCTGGCGCTGTGGTGCATGCTGGAGACGCCGATGGGCGTGCTGAACGTCAAGGAAATCGCCGGGGCCTGCCCGCGGCTCGGCGGTTTCGTGATGGGCACCTCCGATCTGGCCAAAGACCTGCACTGCCATCACACCCGCGACCGTCTGCCCATGCTGACCGGGCTCGGGCTCTGCTTGTTGGCGGCGCGCGCATACGGGCTGGCGATTCTGGATGGTGTTTTTCTCGACCTGAACGACGATGACGGCTTCCACCATTCCTGTCAGCAAGGCGTGGAGTTGGGCTTTGACGGCAAGACTCTGATTCACCCCAAGACCGTCGAAGTCGCGAACAAGGTGTTCTCGCCGTCCGAGAAGGAAATCATTTTCGCCCGTCACATCATCGAGGCTCACGCCGCCGCCGCCGCCGCCGGCAAGGGCGTGGTCGTGGTCGATGGCCGCCTGATCGAGAATTTGCATGTCGAGTCGGCCCGTCGTCTGGTCGCGCTTGCCGATGCCATCGCCGCACATTGACTTCAGGTTGGGGATCGTGACATGACCAAGACCAATCCCGGAAATTTCTTCGAAGACTTCAAGCTCGGGCAAGAGATCGTCCACGCCACCCCGCGCACGGTGACCGGCGGCGATGTTGCGCTTTACACCGCCTTGACCGGCTCTCGCTTTGCCTTACATTCGGCCGATACTTTCGCACAGTCGCTCGGACTGGAGGCGGCGCCGGTCGACGACATGCTGGTATTCCACATTGTCTTCGGCAAGACCGTGCCCGATGTCTCGCTGAACGCGGTCGCCAATCTCGGCTATGCCGCCGGTAAATTCGGCAAGCCGGTTTATGTCGGCGATACGCTCGCCACCAAATCGACCGTGATCGGGCTGAAAGAAAACTCCAACCGCCAGACCGGCACCGTCTATGTCCGCTCGGTCGGCACCAATCAGCGCAACGAGACCGTACTCGATTATTGTCGCTGGGTCATGGTGCGCAAGCGCGACGCCGAGGCTCCGGTCGGAGCGGCCGAGGTGCCGAAACTGCCCGACGCGGTCAAGGTCCAGGATTTCACCGTGCCGGTGCATCTCAACCTCGACGAGTATGATACGGTCAAGGCCGGCTCGCCTCATCTGTGGGAAGATTATCAGGCCGGCGAGCGCATCGACCATGTCGACGGCATGACGATCGAGGAAGCCGAGCACGCCATGGCGACCCGGCTCTACCAGAACACCGCCAAGGTTCACTTCAACCAGCACACCGAAAGCCAGGGCCGGTTCGGCAAGCGCCTGATCTATGGCGGGCATATCATCAGTCTGGCCCGGGCGCTATCCTTCAACGGGCTGGCTAATGCTTTGCGCATCTCGGCGATTAACGGCGGGCGTCACGTCGCCCCGACTTTTGCCGGCGACACCATCTATGCCTGGACCGAGGTGCTGGAGGCCCAACCGTTGAGTGCCCGCCAGGACGCTGGCGCCCTGCGGTTGCGCACCTTCGCCACCAAGGATAAGCCCTGCGCCGATTTCCCCGGCGCGCTGGATGGCGGCAAGTACGATCCCGCGGTGGTGCTCGATCTCGATTACTGGGTACTGATGCCTCGTCGGGGCTGAGACGGGTCGGGTGGTGTGGGTCGGGTCGGGCTCGGGTCGGAGCGGGTCGGAGCGGGTCGGGTTTTGTATACTTTCTTCCCTCGTCTCCCCCGCTTTTTTCCTTCGTCACCCCTGCCCTTTCCTTCGTCACCCCCGCGAACGCGGGGGTCCATGGCAACACGTACTGGATTCCCGCTTTCGCGGGAATGACGGGAGGGAGGAAAAAACGGGAATGACGGCGTAGGGGCGCCCCTGCCCTTTCCTTCGTCACCCCCGCCTTTTCCCTCGTCACCCCCGCTTTTTTCCTCGTCACCCCTGCCCTTTCCTTCGTCACCCCCGCCTTCTTCCTTCGTCACCCCCGCCTTTTCCCTCGTCACCCCCGCGAACGCGGGGGTCCAGGGCAACAGGTACTGGATTCCCGCTTTCGCGGGAATGACGGGAGAGAGGAAGAACGGGAATGACGGGAGAGAGGAAGAACGGGAATGACGGGAGAGAGGAAGAACGGGAATGACGGGAGAGAGGAAGAACGGGAATGACGGGAGGGAGGAAAAAACGGGAATGACGGGAGAGAGGAAGAACGGGAATGACGGGAGGGAGGAAAAAACGGGAATGACGGTTCCAAGCGGGTATTTCCGGGCTAAATCCGGGCCCCGCACCCGATAATCAACCCGTCGTGAAGCAGGCGGGTGAGTTCGTCCTGAATGGCCACGGCCGGAGCCTCGATCGGGGCGTGCGCCGCCGCCGCTCCAAGCGTACCGTCGTGAAGTAATACGGCCAGAAAACCGGCCTGCCAGGGCTCCAGACGGCGACACAGCACCTCCAACTCCGGCCGGGCAACCAGCACGGCTTCGGGCGCGGGCTCCGGATCGCGGCAGCCACGCCACACGCTGTAAATCGGCCAATTCGATGAAACGAGCGCGACCGAGGGATGAAAGGCGAAACGCAACCCCGCCGGATCATCGGTGTTTACCAGCGCGGCCAGCCGATTCGGGTCGAGCTTTTCGGCATCCGGGGCAAAATAGGTTTCATGCATGGCCCGGTCGAGCCGGGCAAGATCGGGCAGCCAGGGCGGCCCCCGATCACTTGCAGCAAGGAATTCGGCAAAGCCGGCACCGTAAGCCCATAATTGCGGCGCACGCGGCGGGTGACGAGTCACGAAGTCCCGGCCGATAGCCTGAAAGGCCTTACCGCCGAGCGCATGCACCACCGAAGGACAGGCCGCAGCCAGCACTTCGATCAGAGAACCGACCACATTATTGCGGTGAATAATCAGGCGCTCCGGCGCAATATCCGGGCGCAGCAGCGCCGCCGCGGTCTGTCGCTCTCGATCCAGCGCCGCCAGCGCCAACGCGCGTTGCAGCTCAACCGACATGCGCGGTCTCCGGATACAGAGCCCGATCGGCCAGCCGCGCCTCGTCGAGCAGCACCGACAATTCCGGCAAGTTGGTGTCCCATTCGATCAGGGTCGGACGCGGGCCGATCCGGGCCAGAGTATACTCAAACAGCGCCCACACCTCGGCGCACACCCGGCTGCCGTGATCGTCGATCAGCACGCGCTCGGTCCCGATCTCAACTTCAGCATGACCGGCCAGATGATATTGCCCGACCCGTTCGGCCGGGATGGCGTCAAGGTAACGCTGCGGATCGAAGCCGAGATTGCGCGACGAAACATAAACATTGTTCACGTCGAGCAGAAGGCCGCAGCCGGTGCGTCGGGCCAGTTCCGCCAAAAATTCGGGTTCCGGAATCGGGCTATCGGCAAAGGCGATGTAGCGTGACGGGTTTTCGATCAACAACGTGCGACCGAAGGCCTCTTGAGCCCATTCGATATTTCGCCGGGCCAGCTCCAACGCTTCCTCGGTATAAGCCAGAGGCAGTAAATCATTGAGATAGACCCCGTCGACCACGCTCCAGGACAAGTGCTCCGACACCAGCGCCGGCTCAATTCGATCGAACAGGGCACGCAGGCGGGCGAGATGGGCGCGGTCCAGGCCCTCGGCACTACCGAGCGAGAGGCCGACGCCGTGGCAACTGATCGACCGTTCGCGGCGCACGCGCTCCAGATTGGCCAAGCGCGGTCCACCCGGCACCAGATAATTTTCGCTGTGGACCTCGACCCACGCCGCCGGCAGGCCACCGGCGAAAAAATCGTTCATATGCGGCTCGCGCAAGCCGACCCCGGCGCCCTTTTCGTTCATGAATTACAAGCCCGGAGCAGAAGCAGTGGTGACCAAGACCGGGGTTTCCCGATAAAGTTCAGGGAACAGCCGCTTCAGGTTCTCGACCTTCGGCCGGTCGATTGCGGCAATATAGGGATGATCGGGGTGAAGCGTGGCAAAATCCTGGTGATAGCGCTCGGCCGGATAGAACGCCTCCAACCGCTCGATCCGGGTTGCCAACGGACGACCGAAGACGCCGGATTTATCAAGCTGAGCGATATAGTTTTCAGAGATGCGCCGTTGTTCGTCATTCCGCACGAAAATCGCCGAGCGGTATTGAGTCCCGACATCGGGGCCTTGGCGATCCAGCTGAGTCGGGTCGTGAGCGACCGAGCCATAAACCCGCAACAGATCGCCCGGGGTGATCACGCCGGGATTATAGGTGATCTCGACCGCTTCGGCGTGACCGGTGCGGCCGGTGCCGACCATCTCGTAATGTGCGGTGTCGGCGCTACCGCCGGCATAACCGGAAACCACCTTGGTCACCCCGTTCACATGCTGAAACACCGCCTGAACCCCCCAGAAGCAGCCGCCGGCCAGCACCACGGTTTCAGCTGCCGGGACATCGGCCGCGACGGACGGGGTTGCCCACCCCCCCAACACGGCGAAAAGGAAAAAGAGGACGGCCGGGCGCATCATTTTTTTCTCCCTCAGCCGAAAGTAAAAGCGAACGCTTTGACCCCGGTATCCAAGAATTCAATCTCGAAGGTCCGATCTTGACCCGGGTCGCGCTGCCGGATCAACTGATAAAGCCGCTGTCCGGCAATCGTGCCTTCACCGGCCTCGTTGACATCGGTGCCCCGATCGAGCCCGGGAGGCGCCCCGTCGAGGCGAACCCGGAACCGCACCGGTTTGCCGGCTTCACCCGGCCCGAGCACCGAATGCCCGAGTACCAGATGCAAATCCCGAGCATGAAACCGAAACACGATGCGGCCGGGGGCTTCGTTCAGCACGGCACTTTCACCATCAACCGTCCAACGCCCGGCCAGCGCCCATTGGTTCAGGTTCAGTGCAGGCGGCACGCTATAAGTATGGGGGCGGTCCCGCACGAGTCCACCTTCGGCCGGGAAATTTTCGGCCCGTTGATAGCCGATATAGGTCTCGGGCGAGCGCACGGCGCTAAAATCGGTCGGAGCCTGCACCCCGCTTGCCTCAAGCTTGAACTTGCCGGGGAAGGCGTTGTGCCCGGCTTCGGCTAACAGCTGACGAATGATCTGTTCTGAGTGCTCGTATTCGCCTTCGCCGAAATGATGACCGCGAATCCGGCCTTGAGCATCGATGAAGTAATGCGCCGGCCAGTAATGATTATCGAACGCACGCCACAGCGCATACTCATTGTCGATCGCCACGGGATAGGTCAGCTTCAACTCCCGCACCGCCCGCGCGACATTGTCCGGGTTTTTCTCAAAGGCGAATTCGGGCGCATGAACCCCGATCACCACCAGCCCGGCGTCCTTGTAGGCCTCGGCCCAGGCCCGAACATGAGGCAGCGCACGCAGGCAGTTGATGCAGGAATAGGTCCAGAAATCCAACAGCACGACCTTGCCGCGCAGACTCTCGGTACTCAACGGCCGCGAGTTCAGCCAACCCGTCGCCCCGGTCAGCGCCGGCATCGCCCCTTCGACCGACAGCGCGGGCGATGCGGGGGCCGGCATCGGCATCGGGCCGAGCCGGTCGAGCAGGCCTTGTTCGAGCGCCGAGGTGCCGGTGACCGACGCCCGGCTGAGAATCCCGGTATCAAGCCCGAGCGCAATCGCGGCAACCCCGCCGAGCACCGCCAGCCCCAGCCCGCGCCGGACCCATTCACCGACTCCGAGAGAACGTTTCAGCAGGACGAAGACCCGACCGCCCAACAGCAGCGCCGCCGCCAGCGAGGTTGCGGCTCCGGCGGCATAGGCGACCAACAACAGCGAGGTTTGCACGTTGGCGCCCTGCAAGGCGGCGCCGGTCAGAATCAAGCCGAGAATCGGTCCGGCACAGGGCGCCCACAACAGACCGGTGGCGATCCCGAGCAGCAGGGACGGCAGCACGGGCGAGGCCAGGCTTGCGCGGCTGCCCGCCGCTGCCGACAACCGAGCGCCCAGCGCCACCAGCGGGCGGGTTAGATGCTCGGCCAAGCTCGGCGCCAGCAGCGCAACCCCGAACAACGCCAGCAAGGCCAGCGCGGCCGACCGCCCGAGCTGATTGGCTTCAACCGCCCAGCCGCCGCCGACCGCCGCCAGCGTGGCGACTCCGGCAAAGGTCAGAGCCATGCCGAGCAGCAGCGGCAGGCCGCTTTTCGCGAAAGGCTGATCGGCACGAGCGAAAACGAAAGGCAGAACCGGTAGAATGCACGGGCTGAGGATGGTCAGCACCCCGGCGAGATAGGACAGGGTGAACAGCAGCATGGCGCGAGCTTTCGTTTAAGAGCCGTTGAACGACGGTGCCGGCAAAAAAATGGGGTTCAATTACGGTGAAGCAATCATGAGCCAATTTAATTGGATAGGACTGGAATTCAAGCGCCGCGGCTGGCTGGCCCGAGATATCGATCTCGATGCTTTCGTCGCATGCCGGACTTATCTTGAAGAGAGGGCCCTTGAAACGACAGCGCCGGCCACCCCCTATGCCTTGCTGTGTCCCGGCGTCATCACGGCACTCCCCGCCGAGGCGGCAGCGCTTGAAGCGACGCTGATCGACACCGGACCCGAACCTTTTGAGCCCCCCCTGCCGGCGCGGATGCCCGCGCCCATGCCCGCGCGCATGCCCGCGCCCATGAATAATCCGTTGGAGCCGAGCGGCGATCCGCTCGCGGCCTACGGGTATTATCGGCTCGGTCCCATCCTTGCCGCGTTTGCCCGGTGGGTCGCAGAGCTTCCTTTTGTCAAGGATCGGCCGGTTTTCGGTGTCATGCGCGACGGCGGCTTTCTGGCGACCGCCCTGCGCACGGTACGGCCCGCCGGTACGGTCGGGGAGTTGTGGCTCAGTCGGCGGCTCTGCCTTGCCGGAGCGGTCCGCTCGGCCGAGGATCGGGAAAGCCTGATCAATCTTCTGGTCAGGGCTCGCGGTCAACCGGCCGGCATGGCGGAGGCGGCCGTCGATCTCGGGCTGGAGGGCGAACCGGTGCCGGACAATCCGGACAGCTTTCTGGACCGGTTGACCGAACCGGCCCGGAAGGAAAAGCTGGAAGCGCATTGCCGCGCTATCCGGCAGTCGATCTTAGCCCATTTGGACTCGCTGAAAATCTTTGACCGGGGCGGCATGGTCCTGCTCGACATCGGTTATGCCGGTACGATTCAGCGCACCCTGGACGCCATCTTGCGTATTGAACAGCGGAGTATCCCGATACAGGGCGCCTATCTCCTGACCAGTCCGGGGCTGATCTGGATGCTGCGCCATGGTTCCGGCCATGCCGCCGGCTTTTTGGCCCATCTCGGCGGCCCGTCCCGGTTGGCCCGGGTTTTCCTGGAGAGCCGGGAGGTCTTCGAGACGTTTTGTGCCTCTCCGCTCGGGCCTTTACTCGGCTATGACGAGCGGGGACAGCCTGTTCTCGGACCGACCGTGCTACCGGCCGCTCAGATCGCGGAAATCCAGCGTCTGCAACAGGGAGCTTTGGCCTTTTGTGCCGCTGCCGCCCCCCCGCTCTCCCGAGCCGAAGCGCAACAAGCAACCCTGACTCTCCTCGCAGCCCCGCGACCGGAGGAAGCCGCCCTGATCGGAGCCTGGTTGTACGATGATCCGCTGGCGATAGGGCGCCCGCGTGGTCTGCTCGAACGAATCGAGGGCGCGGCAAGACCGGTGCTTTGGCCCGGGGGCGCCGGCCGGTAAGAGCCCATCGGTAAGAGCCCATCGGTAAGAGCCCATCGGTAAGAGCCCATCGGTAAGAGCCCATCGGTAAGAGATTGTCGGGCGATGCGGAACGGTGCTATATTGACTATTCGGTTCCGGTACTACCCGGCCCTCCCGCTGCGAGTTTCCCCGCCATGGAGACCACCCCCACCCTTCCTGCGGCTCCCGGTGCGGACAAGCCTGTTTCCGCCTCCGTGCTCAGTCACCGGCTCAGTTTTGTTGCGCGTCTGCGCGCCTATTTCCTGGCGGGTGTGTTGGTGACCGCTCCGGCGGCGATTACCCTTTATTTGTGCTGGCTGTTGATTAATTTCATCGACAGCACCAGCCGCACCTTGATTCCGGGCGGCTATAATCTTGAGCATTTCCTGCCCTTCAGCATTCCCGGGCTCGGCCTCCTGATCGTATTCATGCTGCTAACGCTGGTCGGGGCCTTTGCCGCCGGCTATGTCGGCCGTCTGGTGGTGCGTCTGGGTGAAGGCGTGGTCGATAAGATGCCGGTGGTACGGCAGATCTACAGCGCCATAAAACAAATCTTCGAAACCGTGCTGGCTCAGCAATCGACGGCGTTCCGCGAGGTGGTCCTGCTGGAGTATCCGCGACCGGGCGTCTGGTCGCTCGGCTTCATCACCGGTCCGCCCCACAGCGAAATTCAGGCGGTCAGTTCCGATGAATTGGTGACGGTGGTCATTCCGACCAGTCCGCTTCCGACCGCCGGCTTTCTGGTATTTGTCCCGCGTAAAACGCTTGTCGTGTTGGAAATGTCGGTTGATGAGGGGCTGAAGGTCGTGATGTCGGGGGGAATCGTCAATCCGCCCGACCGTCGCAAGCTCCGTGCCGCCGGGCTCGACGAGAGCTGAAGACAGCTAAGCAACAGATGGTCGATCCGACGCCGGGACGAAGGATGGCTGCGCAGCAATCCGGTCAAAGCGCACACCGTGCGGGATTCCGGCGGCGCGTTCTGAAAGTCATCGGACCAAACGCCCCCGCTTTTCTCTATACCGCTTTTCTCTAAACCGGCCCGATCCAAGCGGTCGATCCGCTCCAATGCCGCAATCAGACCGGCCGGATCATCGGTCAAACGGACGGCCCCGATGTCGGCGGCGAATTCCCGCAGCCGTGAAAGCGCCAGTTGCAGCAAGGATACCCCCGGCACCAGCAGCGCAAACATCAAGACCTGCCCCGGCGACAATATGGGAGAGCCGGTGGCCGACACCGCGACCAGCGCTGCGGCCAGGGCGAATTCGGCGATGGCCCGGGTCAGCCGGGTAATCAGACACGTCAGCGCCAGTAACCCGGTGTCGCCGGCGGCGATGTGGGTGATTTCATGGGCAAGGATCGCGCGCAATTCACGGACCGGCAACCGGGTTAACGCTTCTTCGGATAATCCGATGGCCGCTTGACGCGCATGCCCCGCAGCCAGAGCGTTGATGCCGATCCCGGGCAGCCGATACAGCAGGGGCGGAACCGGCAGCCCGGCCCGCGCCGCCAACCCGACCACAACCGCACTGACCGCAGGATACTCGCTTGACCCGACCGGCTCGGCACCGCGCAGCTCCATAATCGCCGCCGCAGGAACGCTGCTAATCCCGACAATTCCGAGCATCAGCACCACCACGGACATGATGACCGCCACGATGCCGCCGAATTGCCAAGTGCAACCGAGCATTAATGCCACCATTGCGCCCGGCAGCAGGCCGATTTCGCCCCGCTTTTGCATCGCCGCATACTCCCTCGGCGTCGGCCCGTTCGGGTCTCCTTCAAGAGAGCTGTGTTTGATCGGTCATTTCGCAAGACGCCTTTTGCGTCACCTTACTCAGCGAACGGCGCGGACTTCCTTGACCTCCGGGATATAATGCCGCAACAGGTTTTCGATACCCGAGCGCAAAGTGGCGACCGAGCTGGGACAGCCCGAGCACGAACCCTTCATGTTGAGAAAGACCACGCCGTCCTTGAAGCCGTGGAAGGTGATGTCGCCGCCATCCCGTGCCACCACCGGGCGGACCCGCTCGTCCAGCAGCTCTTTGATTTGCCCGACCAGAGCATCGTCTTCCTCGCCATCATGGTCGTCGGCGACACTGTCTTCCAGCACCGGCAGCCCGCTCAGAAAATGCTCCATGATGGCGCCGAGCACCGGAGGTTTCATCACGTCCCAGGTTTTGCCGGCGCTTTTGGTGACGGTCACGAAGTCGGCGCCGAGGAACACTCCGGTCACCCCCTCCACCGCGAACAGACCCCGGGCCAGCGGTGAGCGCGCCGCACCGGCCGGCTCCGGAAAATCAACCGGCCCCCCGCCGGTTACAGAACAGCCGGGCAAAAATTTCAGAGTTGCCGGGTTGGGGGTTTCTTCAGTCTGAATAAACATCGAGCACTCCGCTTAGGCCTGTCGCTCATGAAGGGGTAAATCAAAATGGCGAATATCCGTCCCAGGTTCAAGCCCGGGTTCACGCTATGGGCAACTGAACGGTAAAGGTGGCGCCCTGGCCCGGTTCGCTCTCGATGATCAGGCGCCCGCGATGGCGGTTAAGGATATGCTTGACGATGGCAAGTCCCAGACCGGTGCCGCCCAGTGCCCGCGAGCGGGCCGGGTCAACCCGATAAAAGCGCTCGGTCAATCGCGGCAGATGCGTGCGCGAAATTCCTTCGCCCCGGTCGGCGACCGCAATCATGACCATGCGTGACGTCGTGCTGATGGTAATCGTGACTTCGGTTTGTTCGCGCGTGTATTTGACCGCGTTGCTGATCAAATTATACATGACTTGGGTCAGCTGGTCGGAGTCGCCGGGGACCGGTTGCAAGCCGTCCGCGGCGCTGATCCGCAAACGGACCCGGCGCGCCGCCGCCTTCAGTTCGAACGCCGCCATCGCCGCGCCGACGCAGCGCAGCACATCGACCGAGTCGCCCGGCCGGATATGCTCGTCCAACTCGATACGCGACAACGAGAGCAGGTCGTCCACCAGCCGCCCCATGCGGCCGGCTTGCTCGTGCATGATGCCGAGAAAGCGTTCCCGCGCGTCGGCATCATCGCGCGCCGCTCCGCGCAACGTCTCGATAAAGCCGGTCAGGCTGGCCAGCGGTGTGCGCAACTCATGACTGGCGTTGGCGACAAAGTCGGCGCGTTGCTGCTCCGAACGCTTCATCTTGGTAATATCATGCAGCAAAATCAGTGCTTCGCTGTCGCCGGGGCGACGAAATGGCTTAATGCGGGCATGGTAGACACATTCCACCGTGCCCGGCAGCGTGAATTCAACCGCGCGCGAGGCGCCGCCCGCCAACACCGCGTCCACGGCGCCGACGATCTCGGGATGGCGCAAACCGTGGCTAAGATCGGCGTCGGCCATCTGCTCGCCGAACAAGGTGCGGGCGGCCTGATTGGCATAGCGCACGCGCCGCGCCCCGCTAATCGCAATCAGCGGATCGTGCAAAGCTTCCAGCATCACCTCGCCGGTTTGCAGCCGAGTGGCAAGGTCGGTATAGCGTTTGTCCGCTTTGCGCTGAAGCGACTCGGTCAGCGTGTCGAGTTCCCGACGATAGAGCGTGATCAAGCGGAACGCCCCCACCGACGGGAGCAAGGCCGCGATGATCTCGACCCATTCGGCGGTGTCGGCCACTCCGGGCAGCAGCGCCACCAGCGGGGCCAGCATCAGCAAACCGGGCAAAATCAGGCGCTTGAGCGGAACGGGGGAAATGGTCACACCGCGGCCAACAAACGGCGGACAAAGGCCGGGACGATTTCGCCGGCCGGGCCGCGAATGCATTCTTCAAACAGGCTGGCACCGGACGACGGCTCCAGGTTCAACTCGACGGTATAGGCGCCCCGGTTGGCGGCGGCGTCGACAAAGCCGGCCGCCGGGTAAACATGGCCGGAGGTTCCGATCGAAATGAACAAGCCACACCGGGTCAAGGCCGTAAAGATGCGCTCCATTTCCAACGGCACCTCGCCGAACCACACGACATCGGGCCGCACCCCGCCGCGCTTGCCGCAGCCGGGGCAAACATCCTCGACCGACATATCGCCGGCCCAGACACGCAACAGATCGCAATGAAGGCAACGCGCCTTCAACAACTCGCCATGCATGTGAATCAGGGCGCGAGACCCGGCGCGTTCATGCAGATCATCGATATTCTGGGTCACCAACAACACGCCGCCCGGCCATCCCGTCTCCAGTTCGGCAAGCGCGCGATGAGCGGGATTCGGCTCGACCGTGCCCGAGCTTAATTGTCGGCGGCGCGCGTTATAAAACTCGTGAACCCGCACCGGATTGCGGGCAAAGGCTTGCGGGGTGGCGACATCCTCAAGCCGAACCTTGGCCCAGATACCGTCGGCATCGCGAAAGGTGTCCAGGCCGGATTCTTTGGAAATGCCGGCACCGGTTAAGACAACGATCGGTTCTCCCGGATCGAACTTCACGTCGCTGGCTCCGATCAGCATCCGGATTTTGGCAAGGGCTCCAAAGTCTCAAGTACCGCACTGACGACAAAGTCGCCATAGTCGATCTGCATGGTTTCGGCAATGCCATTATGCAAAAGCAACAGGCTCATTTCGTATTCCGGGGCCGCGCTGTCGCTTTTGGCCGGAAAGAACGCCAGCCGCACCGGCCAGGCATTCCCTGAAAGCAATCTGGTATTCCGCTTGGCATCGGTCAACAGAACGTCATGGGTCGGCCGGTCCTTTATGCTGCCGCCGACGCTGATTCCGTCTTTCAGCAGGATGCGCTTGCCGATCACGGCGCTGATCTCGGTCGGGCCTTCCGTCTCGGCACCGTCGAAGACCGAACGGGTGACGAAGCGTTCCCCGGCCATGGCCTGCTCCAGCAGCACCAAGGTATGACCGGACGGAAACAACGTTCCCGGCGGCAGTGCAAGCTTATCGGAATCGGGTTTAACCAGGGTCACCGCGCCGGGCTTGCCATGCTCTCCGGCGGCGGCTTCGCCCTTTACTTCCTCGTCGATTTGTCCGTTGACGGTCTTGCGCACATTAAAGCGGTAACTCCCGCCGCTTTTTGTTTCCCAAGTCGCGTAGTTGGTGGTCATCGCCACCTCGTCGCCCTGGGCATACAGAAAGTTCATGCGGAAATGCTGTTCAACCGTCCAGGCATCACAGGCATCGGCCCACTGAAACATCATGCGCCCGGTGACATCGACCACCGGGCTGCTGCTGCGGGCCGTCAAGAGCGATAGACGGTAAATCGCCCGATGCGGCACGATCGCAAGCGCGCCGGCCGGGGTGGCGGCCGGGCCGGGGGATACCGTAAAGAGAACCGCAGCGCCAAAAACCAAGGCAATCAGGCGGCTGAGAGGGCGGCGATGGGGCAAGACGGCGACCACGAAGCGGGGTTGGCGGAACGGTGGCGTAAACGTATCGAGAGCTTGACGCAAGTGACTATGGCGGTTTTCAATGCATTCTGAAAGCCCCGGCCCGGAAAATTCCGCGGGTAGGGACATTGATGTGACAGGTGCTGCGATGGCTATCGGTTATTTGCTGATTCTTTCCCGCCGTCTGCCGCCGGCGGTCGAGGCGCGCGATGCCATGGGCATGCGGACCCTCGATAATCTTGATGCCTTCTTTGCCGGGCGCGAATCGCCCGACCGGGTCGCCTAATCCATGTCGCGCTGGAAACTGACGCTTGAATATGACGGTCGGCCGTTCGTCGGCTGGCAATGTCAAAAGAACGGCTCTTCGGTGCAACAAGTGCTGGAAGACGCGGTGTTGCGCTTTAGCGGTTGCACGGTTCGGGTCCAGGGCAGCGGCCGTACCGACGCCGGGGTCCATGCGCTGGCCCAGATCGCCCACTTCGATCTCGACAAGGCGTTCTCCGCCGAAACCGTGCGGGGCGCGCTCAATTACCATGTCCGGCCCTGGCCGGTTTCCGTGCTGGCGGCGGAGACGGTGCCGGACAGCTTTCATGCCCGATTCTCGGCGACCGGGCGGCGCTATCTTTACCGCATCGTCAATCGACGCGCACCGCTTGCCCTGGAACGCGGCCGTGTGTGGCACGTCATGCGGCCGCTCGACGCGGCAGCGATGCACGAGGCCGCCCGTATCCTGATCGGCCGTCACGATTTTTCAAGCTTCCGGGCCAGCCTGTGTCAAGCCGCCTCACCGGTCAAAACTCTGGACCGACTCGAGGTCAGCCGCCACGGTGAGGAGATTCACATCATCGCCGCGGCGCGCTCGTTCCTGCATCATCAAGTGCGCAATATGGTCGGCACCTTGGAACTGGTCGGTGCCGGGAAATGGGATGCCGACAAACTGCGCGCCGCGTTGGTGGCCTGCGACCGAAACTGCGGCGGCCCGACGGCACCTCCCGACGGGCTGTACTTCACCGCAGCCTTTTATGAGTAATACCGGACTTAGAACGGCCAGTAGCGCTTTTCGTACCAATGATTGCCGCCGATCCCGCCGATTGCGGCGCCGATCAGGGAGAAAACGCCGCCTTCCAGCAGCATTTCAGCGACATAAACACCGCCGAAAGCCCCGACGCCGATTGCGGCCAGTTGCTTGACCGGCATGTTCATGAAGCTTTTGGCCAAGTCGGGCAGGCTTTGCGAGCTGTCGAGGGCAGCCACTTCGAACGAACCCGCCATCGGAGTCGACCCGGCCGGAACCGAACCGGCCAGGGCCGGCTGAACCGCCATCAAGGCCGAAGCCAGAAACAGGGCTGCTAAAACCGCTCTCAGCATGATCTCATACTCCTTCTCTCAGATCCGCCGATCGCGGACAGGTCAAGATATATATAGCATGATTGGTACCTTTGCTACAATATGCTGTTACAGCAAACTATCGGCGGCGCCTGAAATGAACACCGACAGCACAAGGTCAAGCATGACCAGACCGAGTGCGTTGTAGGCCGTGAGATCAAGCGCAACCCTGGTAATAAACCATTGATAAGTCAGCACGATCATGGTTGCGACGAAGACGATGGCACTGCCGGCATCCGGCGAGACCACCCCGCTCTCGCTGATCAGAATCGCCGGCAGATAAACCATCATCTGAAGCACCGACGACCAATTATAGGCGCAAAGAAAACCCGGATACTTCTCACTACAATCAAGAAACCGGGAGATTTCGCTCATGATCAGAGCATAGCTGCACCAGCTGATAACATAGGCGCTGCCTTCAACCAAAAATAAAGCCGACCAAGCGGTCGAAACATCGTCACTGCGCAGTCGAATATACAGCAATAAAATATAAGCGGGCAAAACCAGAATGGCAGCAAAAAAGGAGCGCATGGCTCCGGCGACACTGCGATCGAAGAATTCCAGTCCCGACGCTTCCATCAGCGCCAGTCGCCACGTACCATAAAGCGAAAAGAGGATTTCGCGGAGCGTTGGCATCGGTCAGAGTCCCGGTCCGTCAAAGACGATATCTGTCAGCAAGCCGGCATAAATCTCGGTCAGCCCGATCAAATCGGCGACCGGAATAGATTCGTCGGCCTTGTGCATGGTCTTACCCACCGGTCCGAACTCGACGACCGGGCATAAATCTTTGATAAAGCGGGCGTCGGACGTGCCGCCGCCGGTGCTTTCCGCAGGCCGCAGCCCGGTTGCGCGTTCAACCGCTGCGGCCACCCGCTCGGTAAACGGACCAGGAGCGGTCAAAAAGGCATTGCCGCTAAGGTTCAAAACCAACTCATAGGCGCCGCCGACCGCATCGAGACGATTGCGAATCCAGCCCTCCAACCCTTCCGGCGTGTAGAGCGTGTTAAATCTTATGTTGAAATTGGCGGTGGCGCGGGCCGGAATCACATTGGTTGTCGGATTGCCGACATCAATCGAGGTCAGGACCAGAGACGAAGGCGGAAAATAAGCAGAGCCCTCATCAAGCAGGCAATCAATCAACGAATCCAGCATCCGTACCAGTCGCGGCAACGGATTATCGGCCAAATGCGGGTAAGCGACGTGGCCCCTGGTGCCGGTCACGCTGAGACGGGCGTTCAAACTGCCGCGCCGGCCGATTTTCATGGTATCGCCGAGCCGATGTTCGCAGGTCGGTTCGCCGACCAGACAGAAATCCGGTGCCTCCGCGTTTTCGACCAGCCAAGGAAGTACCGCCTTGGTCCCGTTGGTGGCGTCGCCCTCCTCGTCTCCGGTGATCAACAGACTGATCGAGCCGGAGGGCGGCCCGCGCTCGCCCGTCACCCGCGCCACCGCGGCGACAAAAGCAGCCACCGCGCCCTTCATGTCGATTGCGCCGCGCCCGTACAGCAGCCCGTCTTTAATTTCGGCACCGAAAGGATCAACCGTCCATTCGGCCAAATCGCCGGGCGGCACCACATCGGTATGGCCGGCAAAGCAGAGATGCGGCGCTCCGGTCCCGAGTCGGGCATACAGATTTTCCACCGCGGCAGTGCCCGCCGCCTGCCGCCGCAAACGATGGCAGGTGAAACCGAGCGCGGTCAGCGCCGCCTCGAGCAGCGCCAAAGCCCCGGCATCCTCCGGGGTCACGCTCGGACACCGAATCAGGGCCCGGGCAAATTCGACCGGATCAAGAGGGCTCGGGGAAACCGGCATGGCGGCGTCAGTCGCGCAGTAAGTCGTTGATCGCGGTCTTGGATCGGGTTTGCGCATCGACCCGCTTGACGATCACCGCGCAATAAAGGCTCGGCCCCGGCGAGCCGTCGGGCAATGGTTTGCCGGGCAGAGCGCCCGAAACCACCACCGAATAGGCCGGCACCCGACCCTGAAAAATTTCGCCGGTGGCGCGGTCGATGATCTTGGTAGAAGCGCCGAGATAGACGCCCATCGACAGCACCGCGCCGCGCTCGACGATCACGCCTTCCGCCACTTCCGAGCGAGCGCCGATGAAGCACTCGTCTTCAATGATGACCGGCTCGGCCTGAAGCGGCTCGAGCACGCCGCCGATGCCGACACCGCCCGAAATATGACAGTTCTTGCCGATTTGAGCGCATGAACCGATGGTGACCCAGGTGTCGACCATGGTGCCGCTGCCGACCCGGGCACCGACATTGACGAAGCTGGGCATCAACACGACGCCGGGCGCGATGTAGGCCGAGCGCCGCACCACCGCCGAGGGTACCGCCCGGAAACCGGCGGCCCGGAAAGCGGGCTCATCAAGCCCGGCAAATTTGGAGGGTACCTTGTCGAACCAGCCGCCGCCGCCGGGACCGCCGGAAATCGGCGCATTATCGTTAAGCCGGAACGACAGCAGCACCGCCTTTTTCAGCCATTGATTGACCTGCCAGCCGCCGCCCTCGCGCGGCTCGGCGACCCGGACCGTGCCGGCATCAAGCAGATCGAGCGCGGTATCGACCGCGTTTCGCACCGCGCCGACCGTGGACGGGCTCAATTCGGTGCGATGGTTCCAGGCATTATCAATCGTGGCGGCAAGCTCGGCGTGGCTCATGGCGGCTCTCGACCCGTTCCGGTGCGAAGTCAAAGGGGTGGATGCACCATCATCCACCGGCACGTCCGTTGTCAACGCCGCTTAACCGCCGCCGCGCGCCGTCGATATGTTCACGCAAATCGTAAAGCTGATTGGCGAAGCTGAGCGGCACCGGCAGGCGGTTGACCGCACGTTCGATCCGGTTGATTTCCTCGATCATGGCGGAACGCTCGGCGGGGGCGGAGCCGTTATCGACCCGGGTCTCCAGCTTGATCAACTCACGGTACCAATACACGATTCGCTGCCGGACCCGCCACGCATAGAGCGCCGGAGCAAAGCGCACCGCCGGCAACAAAATTCCGAGCAAGGGCAGCAACAGCACGGTCAACCGGTCGGCCATGGTCGCCATCCAGAACGGCAAATAGCGCTGTAGAAAGGGCGGGCCGGAGTTGTAAACCCGTTTGGCCTCGGGCGATAGCGGGAACTCCTGGTCATCGGCGCTCGGAAAGACGCCGGCGCGTTGGAAAATCCCGGCTTCGCCGGCGGCATTGAGCCGGGGCGGCGAGTGAACCCCGATGATCGCTTGAGTGAGCAAATTGGACAGCGCCGGGTGCAGATCCTCGCGCACCACCACTGCGGCCAGCGTGGTCAGCATCGCGGTGTCGGTCGGCGGAATGTCACGGGCGAAATCGACCACGCCTTCTTTCAACTCGACCCGCTTGAGAAACGGGAAACGCTGGGCATAAGCCTCGGCCTGAGTCAGATTCATCAGGCGAACTTTAGCACTGTTGAGCAGTCGTTTGACCGTCCGCGCCTCGGGCGCCAGCACCAGAAAACCGGCATCGGCCCGGCCGTTTTCCAGCGCCTCGACATAATCGGGCAATTCCATCGTCATCAACTGCGTATTTTCAGCCGTGACGCCGCTCGCGGTCAGCAGGCGCAGCGCCATGATATTGGTCCCGCTGCCGGCCGGACCGACCAGCACGCGCTTGCCGACCAGATCGGTCAAACGCTCGAACCGAGTCGGCCCTTGATAGAATATCCACACCGGTTCGTAGAAGATCCGGCCGATAGAGCGCACGCCCGGCAGGTTTTCATTACTGGCGAGCCCTCCCTGAAGAAAAGCCGCGTCAATTCCGGAACCGGGGTCTTTCAACAGCGCCAGATTCTCAATTGATCCTTTGGTCTCCCGGACCGTCAAAGTCACGCCGCTGTCGGCTAAGGCTCGCACATACCGCTGCGCGGTCTCGAAATACGGGCTGCCCTTGCTCGACGCAGCAATCACCAGCGTGGCCGGGGGCGCCGGCCGGATGAACAAAGCCGTAATCCAGAACGCGCCAAGCACCAGGGCCACCACCGGCCCGGCAATCCACGCCAATTCACGAAACTGGAGCCATCCGGATTTCTCGCCCACGAATCTCTCCTTATATTTACTTTTTCGGACGCACCGTCTCCAGCATGGTTTGAGCCTTGCCGAGCGGATTGACTTCAGCAGGCGCCCCGCCGGCCGGACCAAGAGTCAAAGACGGAATTATCGGCTTGTTCATGGTCGCAATCGCGCCGGGCACACCGGAATCCCGAGCCGGGGGCGCGGGCTTAACCGCGGGCTGCGGCGGTTCGGGCGGCGGCGGCGAGGTCAGGGCCGTCTTTCCGCTACCATGGTCGTTGCTTTGTCCGGCATCGGCGCCCCCGGCAGGAGGCGCGGCTTGGGTCAATCGGTGATCCGAGCCGACATCGAGAATCAGCGGCAGGCCGCCGGTCCCGGCATTGCCGACCACCACGACCTTGCTGTTGGGAGACCGGGCCAGTTCTAAAGTCGCCTCGATCGACCGCCAGCGCAGAAAGTTTTCGGTCAGACTGTTGCGGACGGTTTCATGGTAATTCCGAATACCCTCGGCCTCGATCTGCTTGCGATTACTTTCAGACTGTTCGCGCTGCAAGCGGAACTGATATTCCTGAGCCAACTGATCCTGATTAATCTTGCGTTCGATTGCGGCAACCACCTCTTCAGGCAGGGCGACATTACGAACCAAAATATCCTGGACCAGAATATAGCCGGTAATTGCCGAAGGGGTTGTAATCGCGCCGCGCTCGGTCCCGACATAGCGCACATGGCTCATGCGGTCGGAAACCTGTTCGAACGCCTCCGACTGAATCTTCTGGCGCCGTTGCGCGTAAAGTTCGTCGGCCTTGTATCGAGAGATGATCTCACGCGCCACCGAGTCAATTTCAGGCGCGAGCAATACATTGATGTAAGTCGGGCCGACATGCTTATGCAATTCGGCAATACTGGCGCCGATCGGGCGGAAACGCGAGGTAATCTCGACCGTAACCGGCAAGCCGTCATTCGCGATTGCGGTATAAGGTCTGGTGTCTTGCTGAATCCGCAGGTCGTAAACTTCGATTTTGTCCCACGGAAAGATGATATGAACCCCTTCGCTTAACGCCGGCCTTAACTGTGTCCCGCCGGCGAAACGCTTCCACAGCACGCCGCCATGACCGGCCGGCACGAAAATCATGATCGAGGGCAGGAAGTAGAGAAAACCCAGCATCGCCATCAAAATAAAGATCAGGATCCCGCGCGAGCCTTCATCGACCCGGGCCCCGAGCCAGCGTGACAGCCTGCCGGCAGCGCTGCCCTGCTTCAGACCTTCCCGGAATTCAGGTGTGGCGGTATTCATGCGTTAACTCCTGTCCGATGAAGAATCCGGCTGATCCGACCATTTTCCAGATAAATCGAGGTATCGCACAAATCCTCGACCCGGGCATCATGTGATACGAACATGATCGTCTTATTAAGTTCGCGAAACTTGGCGAAAATTTCATTGCGAAACCGTTCACGAAAGCGGGCGTCCTGGTCCGCGGTCCACTCGTCGAGCAACAAAATCTGGCGCTGTTCGGCCAGCGCAATTGCCAGGCTCAACCGTTTCTTTTGACCTTTGGACAAACGATAGCGCAGCGCCGAGTCGACTCTGACCTGAACCAGATGAGCGATTTCAAAGAACTCCAGCATTTCCCGAAACAGCCGCAGGTCGAAATCCGGGCTGCCGGGCAGCTTATGCGGAATGTAGGGATCCTGATAGATCGCGACGAACAAATCCCGGTAAGATTCCAGGCGGTCCCGGCTGATTTCTCGGCCGTCCAACAGAATTTCGCCGGAATCCGGGCGCAGCAGCAACGGAATCAGCCGCATCAGGGTCGATTTACCCGAGCCGTTCGCCCCGAACATCCCGATCGTGGAACCGGGCCGAATCGTCAGATCGAACGGACCGACATGGAATTGTTGCTGACCGTTATCATCACGCGCTGAATAGGTATAAGCAATATTACGCAACGTGATCGAGTTGAAGCGCGGCGCGGCATAGCCGGTCTCGGCGGGCAGAAACTCCGGCGGCGGCTGACGCTGGCGCGCCTCCAGAATGGTAATGGCGGCAACCTCGGCGGCGGCGAATTCCGGGATCGTGTTCAGAAAGATCGCCATCGGCCGAATCATCAGCAACAAAAACGGCAAAGTCGTCGGCAAATCATCGGCTCCGATCAGATCAAGCCGCGGAAACACAAATATGACCAGCGCAGAAAACATGATGGTAAAGGTATTAATCGACGAAAACAGATCACCGTAGCGAATACCATGGTCACGGCGAATTACGTCCCAATCATGGACCAGATCATAGCCGCTCTGTAACACCGAATCGCGGTTGGCCTTGCCGAGTTTAATTTCATCATTGCCGTAAATGATCCGGTTGTATAGATCAACATAGTAACGCTCACGTTCTGTAGCCTTGCCGATCAAGGTTCGGTTAACCGTCATCTGGTGCAGATACCAAAGCGTAATCAAAAGTCCGGACCCGAAAAAGACCGCGGCGGCCGGCGGTGAAATATACCAGAAATAGGCATAGGCGACCACCGCCATCAACGCCATTTCAACCGCGCGGGCAATATTGGGAAGCAAAGCTCCGACAATATCAAGTTCGGTAATGCCGATACTGGTCAGATTTTGTTCGATCAAGCCCTGGATTTCGGCATAGGACCCGATCGCCATCTGCTTCAACGTTTCGCATCGCAACTCGGCCATGCGGTCGAAAGCGGCGTTGACAAAAGTCGCAATGAATTTGCGGCTGCAATGAAAGGCCAGAATCACGCTGACACAGAAAAAGCTGAATTCCATGGTCGGGTCGCGGTTATCGACCAGCGCCTGAGACCCCGAAATCAGGCTGACCACGGCGGTAACATTGGCAACCGCCGACATACCGCCATAAATCGTCAACCGCCGCCACAAAGCCGGCTCGTTGAAGCGGAGAAGTTCGATAAGCTTCATACTCCGACCCGCCGGTTCATTCCTGCCAGTCGGCAATGACGCGTTCAATTGTTCCGTCGGCCTTCAGCTTTTCGAAAGCGGCGCGAAAGCGTTCGGCCCTTTCGGCGCGCTGCCGCGGCATGGCGATGTAGCGGGGAGCAAGGATCAACGGCTTTTCCAAAATTTCCAACTTGTTGCTCAACCCGTCCTGTTCGGCGAAATATTCCAGTGTCTTGCGGTCACCGACCACCGCATCGACAATATCGAGAAACAGACGGCGAAAGTTGGTCAAGCTGCCACCGGCCGGAACCTTGGTCAGGTTTTGAGCCTTGTCGAAGTCGGGCGCATAATTAAAGCCGGAGACGATGCCGATCCGAAGTTTGGTCAAATCGTCAATCGTATTAAAAGGAACGGCCGTGCCTTTTTTCATCATGATCACGGTCGTTCCGGTCCGAAACGGGCCGATCATGAAGTACTTCTTGAAGCGAGTTTCATTACCGACAAACTGAAATGCAATATCAACCTGATTGGAATCGAGCATCTTAACCACCTCCGGCCAGCTAACCGCCCGGTGCTGTGGATTGACGCCCAATTCCTTTAGAATCGCCTCGACAATCAGCGTATCGATTCCGGTTCGCTTGCCCTTACTGGTAAAGTTATAGGGCGGAAAATGATCCTCCGACGCAACCGTCCAGTATTCCGGCCCGCTGGTTTTGCCCGCCTCGGCGCCGACACTCGCCGCCATCGATACAATACCGATCACCAGCAACCCGGCGAATAAAACACCCCGTAGCGCCATGGCCGAGCCCCATGCACCCGCATTGATACGCATCGTGACCCCATTCCGCCTTACGACAGGACTAGCTACCGGGCCGGCCGCCTACGGCGGGTCAGCAGAATCATCAGCAATAGCGCTCCTGGCGGTGTAATGACCACCGCCAGAAAAAAATACAGCAAAAAACCACCCAAGCGGCGCATGCCCAACAATCCGACAAGCAGGCACAGGGCAAAGTAAATCAGAGGATACATCGACACCGGGCACCTGTCGCAGTTTGGACGGGTTACGCTTGATCGGGGCTCTTGACCATCGGCGCAGCTTCAGCTTCCGCTTTGGCCTTCTCGAATTCTGCCTTGAAATGCGCGCGCATTCTTTCCACATCGAAGTCAATCAGCGTACCGCCGACCTCGAAATGATTGATGAATACCCGGCCCAATGCCTGAGTCGCCGCCCACGACAGCGCCGGCGTGGTCGCAATTCCGAGTGCTGCGCCCAGGAACGGGATCGCCTTCAACGCCGAGCCGAACGCGCTGCTGGAAATGATGAACGGCAAGGTTCCGCCGATCAGCGAGCCGACCGTGGTGCGGACGCCCTCTTGAGCGAACGGCACTTCGTATAAATTGCAAAGCTTATAAAGCATGCTGATCTGTGCGCCGCTGACGCCGGCCATGTCCAGCCCAGGAACCGGAATAAAGCCAAGTCCGCCAGCTAAATAACTATGGTTATTAACAATTGTCGCCGCTTTTTCCAACCGTTCACTCATGGCTGACCACCTTCGAAAAGGTTGCTAAATTATCCGGAAAAAAATACACGGGATATCCGCCGGTGGAAAGAGGATTATGCGCCACGGCGCTTACCCCTTCACAATACGGACATTCAGTGGTCGTGACCGGTGACGCTTTCACCGGGAGCACGGACCAGCACATCGACGGTGACCGCGCCGGCTTTTTGGAAGGTCAGAGTCAACGGAACGGTGGTATCCGCCTTCAGCGGCTCCTTGATGCCGAACAGCATGACGTGCAACCCGCCGGGAGCCAGCCGCACCGTCGCACCGGCTTCGATGTCGATGGCGTCGACCCGCCGCATCTTCATGACGCCGCTGTCGTCCATCAGGTGCGTGTGCAGCTCGGCTTTTTCCGCAACCGGGGTCGAGGCTGAAACCAACCGGTCGCCCTCTTTGCCTTCATTGTGCACGATCAAAAACACCGCCCCGTTCGGTGAGGCGGCGGTTGCCCGCGTCATCGGGTGCGCGACTTCGATGGCGCCGACCTTATATTCATGAGCAAAGGCCGCGCCGGCCAACAAAACCGAAGCCACGGTAACCGCAGCGGTGAAAAGCCTGATCATGACGATGAACTCTCCCGGTTAAGGATGGGCCCGGTTAAGGATGGGCGATGACCAGCAACGCCGGAGCTCGTTTTAACACACAGCCGAGCGACTGTTCCAGCGACTCCGGATCCAATGATGCAAAGCTTTCATCCAATATAATCATATCGGCGTTTTGGACCAAAGCGCGGGCGATAAACAGCCGGCTGCGCTCACCATGCGACAGGGACCAGCCGCCCTCACCGACCATCTGATCCAGCCCGGCCGGCATGCGCTCCAGCAGCGGGCCGAGCCCCAATTCCGTGCAAATCTCCCGGCACTGATCCAGATCGCGGTCGGAGGGGGGCCAATTCCGCCCCATCAACAGGTTGAACGAGAACGAGCCGGAAAAAACATGGTTCTGGTGGAATTGCGGAATATTGAGAATGCGACGGCGCCAGTCGCTATCACCGACATCGGCGCGCGGAATCCCGTGCAGCCTCAGCAAGCCCTCGGACGGCGGCCGCAGCCCCGACAACAGGGCGGCCAGCGTCGATTTTCCGCCACCGGACGGGCTGTCGAGCAGCAATCGCTCTCCCGGAAAAATATCGACGGCACAATCCTCGAGCACGGCACGCCCGCCCGGGCGATAGGCGAAACCGACCCCGTCGGCCTGAAGCACCGGCGGCGGCGGCTCGAACCGGGAGGGCACCGGCAGAACCTTGGACAGACCGGGGTGCGGGCGGCGTGCCGCCTTGAACAAGGGCGCCAGCTCCTGCCAGGCCACCGCGAAATCGATCAGATGGAACGCCGCCTGCCCCAGCGTCTGAAACGCCTGATAGGCCAACATGATACCGAACAGGCACAGGCTGAGCGACAGCAGATCGCCGGGCACCAGCACGATATCGGCGGCGATGCCGAACAGCGCCAGCACCAGCCAGCCGCGCGGCACCCCGGCCACCATCAGCAACAGCCGGTCCAACCCGATCCGGTTGCGCCAATGGTCGAACAGCAAGCGGTCTTCGGCTTCGTGCCAGTGCTGCGGATGCTCCTGCACCGATCGGGTCCGATGGCCAACCATGTGTTCGACCAGATCGGTGGTCAAGGCCCGCGCCGAAGCGGTCGATTGCGTCGCCTCGCGCCACAGCCGCAGCACCAGCCACGCACAGCCGCAGCCCCACAGCACCAACAATCCCGCGGCAACCCGGCTGCCGACCCCGAACACCAGGAACGCCGCCGCAGTGACCAATTGCACCACGCCGAGCAAGGCCAGTTGTCCGCTCGACAGGCTGACCATCTCCAGAATGTCGGCATTCATCGCCAGCCCCATGAAGTGGCCGGCGCCGTGACTGCCGATCTCGTCGGGCTCAAGCTGAAGAATACTGAACAACAGGCGCCGTTTGAACAGCGCCCCCAGTCGAACCGAGAGCAGGCCCTCGGCCCGCACCGCCACGATATGGAGCGGAATCATGCTGATCAACAGCAGTGACCAGGCATCGACCCGGCCCCATTCGACATGACCGACCAGGGCCGATTGACCGATCGCGACCCAGCTCAGGATCAGCAATATTTGATTGAGCACACCGGCCGCCAGCGCCACCGCCGCTACCGAGCGCACTCCGGACTCGCGCAGCAAAGACGGAAGGACGGCCCCCGGCGAGTACCGCACCAGCCACCCCACCGCGAGCTGTTGCCCCGAGAGTTGTTCCTTGAGCAAAGCGGCGCGGGCGGTCTCACGCCGGGCACCGTTAATGCCGATACTCTCAAGCAGCCGGTCGATTTCTCCGCGCTTCGGAGCCTCCAGCCCGGCCACCAGCGCCGCGCGCACCGCATCCGGCGCCAATCGAACCGTTGTGCCGGCCGGGGTCAGACAGTGCAAGCCGCGCGCAGAGACGCGCACCACCACCAGCAATCCGTCGGGCAGGCGTAATAGCGCCGGGGCGGAGCAGCTGAGAAACTCGTCGATCCCGGTATAAGCGACCTCGACCGGCTCGATATCGAAATCGCGGGCGGCCCCGGTTGCAACCAGCCAGCGTTCCAGTGCCTCCGGATCGGTTTGGTCGGGCGGCGTCATGACAACAGCCGGAGCCGGGTTAATCCGCGTGAACAGAGCGTCGAGTGCGACCCCGATCTGCCCGAGCGGCCAAAGCGCCGGTGCGATATTCCGTGTTCCGGACCACATCGCGCTTAACCCTCCAGCCGGCCGTTACGGAGGCTCAGACGACGCCAATCGGAACGGCCGAGCAGCATGGCCCGCGCGTTGCGGTCCGCCTCGAGCAAGCGATTATAGCGCGACGGCCGCGCCGCCAATTCCGCAGGCGTGCCGTCTTCGATGATCCTTCCGTCTTCCAGCACCAGCACGCGATCGAACAAGGCGGTGTCGGTAATATCGTGGGAAATCAGCAATAGCGTCGATTTTTGCCAACGGTCGCGGGCACGGCGGGTCAGGTCGTGACGAGAGGCGCGGTCCAGGCCGCGAAACGGCTCGTCCAGAATCGCCAGCCGGGGCCGGGGCCGCGCCAGTCCGCGCCCGAGCCGGACCCGTTGGCCCTCGCCGCCCGAAACCAGCCGGCCGCTTTCGCCGAGCGGTGAGTCGGGGGAGTCGAAACGCTCCAGCACTTCGCCTAGTCCGGCGTCGGCGATAGCCGTGTCGACCCGCTCGCCGCGGTCGAACTCGTCGAGGCCATAGGTCAAATTGTCGGAGACCGACGCGTTCCACAAATGAACCTGCGGATCGACCCAGGCGGTATTGCGTCGTAACGCGGTCAGGGTCTCGCGGTGCAACAGCCGGCCGTCGGCGCGTACCGTGCCGGATGCCGGACCCATCCAGCCGAGCAGCAAGCCGACCAGCGAAGACTTCCCGGCCCCCGACGGCCCGATAATCGCGACATGCTCGCCCGCGCCGATGCGAACGGTAATGTCTTCGAGAATGGTGCGCCCGCCGGCTTTCAAAGCCACCCGGTCGAAGTCGAGCGCAACCCCATCGGACTCGATCGGGTGTTCCGGCTCGGCCGCGGTCTCATCGGGATAACGCGCGCTGCTTTCCGGGCTTGCCGCCAGCGGTTCCAACAGACGCAGAATGGTAATACGAATCAGCGGATATTGCTGGGCCGCGACCACCAGTTCCTCGCCGTAGCGCGGCATCTGCATCGACAGGTACAACAGCACGATCACGGCGCTGGTCTCGCCGAAATCCGCAATATAGCCACGCACCAGCCAGACCGTGATCAGCGTGATCAGGGCGAACGCCGCGCCGCTGATCCAGGTCCGCCCGCGCACCAGCCGCGCGCCCGAGCCGCCCCACTCGACCACCATCTGCTCTTGCTCGTTGCGCATCGCCCGCTCGGCGCCATGGCTGCGCAGCGGCACCAGCCCGCGCAAGGCATCCAGATAAAAACGGGTAAGCGCGCCGGCATACGTGCGCTGGCGCATTTCGTGTTCCTGCACCAACGGCTGATGCAGCACCACCGCGCCGAGCGCCACCGCCAGCACCGCCAGCGCCGCCGCCAGCCCGTCCGGAAAAATCACGATAATACCGAGCGCGACGAACAGCATCGACACGACCAGCCGGAACGCATTGCCGAGCAGCGTCGGCAGTCCTTGCAAATGGCGCAGCTCGAAGGCGCGCTGGCTCAAATCGGAGACCAGCCGGCTGCGGAAATAGCCGTCGCCCAGCGCCGGAATCTTTTCATAGAAAGCCTGACGCAAGCGAAACTCGAGCCGCCGCCCGAGAAAGGTCGCCCCCGCCGCCGCCGCCAACTCCAACAGAAACAGCAGCAGCACCAGAATCGCAAGATTGCTCAGGGCGGCCAGCGGCTCGCCGGTGGTGCCGACATCAAGCACATGGCGCAGCACGAAGATTTCCGCGGTCGCCCCCAGCCCGATCAGGGCGAAAGCCGCCAGCAGCAGCGGCACCACCAGCCGGTCCTGCCGCAGCAAGGCCCACAGCCGGTGTTCCGGCCGCTCGGCCCGCTTTTCGGAGTCTTGCGCCGGGGTCGCGGCGGCCTCGGTCTTGCCGGCGATGCTGACCACCAACGCCGCCTCGAAAATCAAGCCGCCTTCGGTTGCGGGGTCGGGGTGCGCCGACCAGAACGCCGCGGGAATCCCGGACTCGCCCTCACTCCGAATCAGTTCGCGCTCGACCAGCAGCGCGATCATGTCTTCGGCCTCGAGGCCCCGGCGTACCGCGCCCGACTCGACCAAGCCGGTGACGAAGCGGGTCGCGGCGTCAAGCGCACCGAGCCCGAGCCAGCCGGGATGAGCCCGCGCCCGCTCCAACAGTTCCCGGCGCCGCACCGGCGCAACCTTCACTATCTGAAGCCGCAGATCGAGCGGTTTGCAAAAGCTGTCGCTCTCGGCCCAAGCCCGCCAATCCGCCGCCGCGATCGGCTGGCGATGCCGGTACAGCTCGGACAACAAGGTCTGTCGCGGAATCCAGACCCGGCCGCGGCCGGGGTCCATCACCTGAACCAGCGGACCGTGACAGCGCCAGACCAGCACGAAATGGGTGAAGCCGTTGGCCAGCCTGACCACGGCAATCGCGGGCAAGGTCCGAAAATGCGGCAAAAGCAGATGGTCGCCAGGCAACATGACCTGCTCGGCGTTCAGTCCGAACTCACCCGCCAGTTTTTGCAGAGTGGTGATCGAGGTGCCGTCGACATCGGTCTGGCAGGCATCACGCAAGCGCTCGTAATCGACCGGAATATCGAAACCGGCGAGCAACGCCTTCAGCACCGCCGGCCCGCAATCCATGCCGGAGGTTTGGACCACTTCCGGCACCAGCCGGGAGCGCTCGGGCGGAGAGGGCGCGCTGAAAATCATGGCCGGTCCGTGTACGGTCTCCCGCCCGCACCGCTAACCCCCGAGTTACCCGAGCTACTCAGGCCCGAGCCGCTCAGCACCCGGTCGACCGGCGCCTGCATGGCGATTTGAACGCGCAATTCGCCGATTTCAGCCGGGCTCAGCGTCCGGTCAAGCTCGGTCATGATCGTAATGCGAACCTTGGGATTCATCCGCGACGGGTTCTCGGCAACTTTGCCGCGCAAAACCCCGGCCCCGGCCACCGTTGCCACCGAGGGCTGAACAATCACCGGCTGGCCCTGTTCAATCTGCGCGCGCGCGTCCGGCGAAAACACGGCGTAAACCGTCCACACCTTTACCGGGCGGTTCGCATAAGCCCCGTTTTGCTGCGAAACCAGGGTATCGTAGGAGGGTTTGCCGTCAAAGGACAGCTGACGGCTGACCAGATAGAGCGGCATCGTCGGGTTGGTAAACCACCACAGCCATAAAACGGC
>SESF01005834.1_pt1 | contig 44159 bp, 40 predicted proteins | sample 3171521 | NCBI WGS metagenome assembly SESF01 (sample SAMN10866945, study PRJNA518727) | freshwater metagenome | biome: subpolar coniferous forest; feature: holomictic lake; material: water; isolation source: holomictic Lake 227, 6 m and 8 m depth | place: Canada: near Kenora, Ontario | collected...
GGATTCTCAAGCTCGGTCGTAAATATGACATACCTTGCATTTGTCTTATCTCGCTTGATGGAACAGGTTTTGATCCTGCCAACAATAGGCCTATGCACAAAGGTTCTAATGCCGCCGGAAATTTTTGAGAGTATCAGCCGAGAGCTGTTCAGCTTGAACCCTGACTGTGGATAGGTAACCGAGCTATAACGGTTAATGGACTTGAACCGGGGGTAGCCTTTTTTTCGAGCCCCTTCGCGAACTCTTCGAAAGAAGTTATCAAAGGATTTCTGAAGCCTCCTTAAGACATCCTGTTCGACCTGAGAATGGACGGCATTGAGGTAAGGATTTGACTGTTTCTCAAAAACCAGCAAAGCTGCCTGATCTTCGTAAGATCTGGTTATGCCTTCGCGTTCCCAGGCATTTTTGCGATCCGCAAGTGCTTTATTCCAAAGATGCCTGCAGGTATCCAGCGTTAAGGACAATTGTGCTTCTTGTTGCCTGTTTGGATATAGCCGGAACTTGTAGGCCGTTTTCATATTATCTTAATATAGCAGTTCCATGCTATATTAAGTCAATTAGTGCGCAGCGAAAGTAATCATGACAGGGGTACGATTCATCCCCAGCCTGAAGTCTGGGGTCTTCTCTACCCCTGTACCCAACAAGATAAATGGTGGTTATTTGGTTATCCATAAGCTGGTGATTTCCTTGTTTCCAGACAGATACATCTTATTAGGTCTCATGGCCCTCGTTTTTGCCTGCATGCTGATATCCGGATCAATTGCATCAAACACCAGTATCGACTCGAATGCGTTCATCGATGCTGGTTGTTCTATCGATGGTTACCGTCTTAATTGTGGCAGCTTGGGACTTGAGGAGAGATTTGGCTGCATGCAGATCTCTAACGCTTCTCGCGCATTAGAAAACCTTTCCCCACCGTTGCCTTTGGTCGAATGCCTCTTTCTAAGCAAAGACTACAATTCCCGTGAGGGCATAGTCCGGGAGGGCTGCATGATGCCGTTGTTCCGCAGATATATCGCCAAGCAGGGCGAAGAATTCAAGTTGATCGAAAGCATTGAGGAATTCCAGTCTATATTTGCACCGGTCGAGACAAAAGAGGAGGCATTGGCTTTTGCCGTGGCACTGACAAGCTCATTGCCAAGATATGATACATCCGTCCCGGAGGGTTACTTCCCAGTAACATCTGCAATAAAGCCGACATACGCAGAAGTGAGCGAAGAGGGCTTTAAGGTTCATCTATTCGATAGTGAACTATGTGGCTGCGGCTCGCTTCCATATTATGCCATTGAATATCTCGTCACAAAAGCCGGCAAAGTGACCGAGCTATCCAGTGAGAAGGTTTACGACAGCACAATACAAATCTGCGTCGATTAGCGCTTTACTGCCCTGGCATTTCCGTCACCCAGGAATTCGCCGCCGGAGCTGAGAATATAAGTTCCGGTCAGGGTATTATTTGCTGTATTATTTACCACAAACAGGTCGAGATCGCACTCTTCATATTTTTCTTTTGCGTATTCTGATTCAGCCGATTGAACGGCCAATATAAGTTCCTCCTCGGCAAAAGAACCACTGGCAGTCACAGAATTCCCTGTGCCTCCCTTTGTCAGTGTGCCATAACCCATTACCTTGGTTCTGCCGGACGACCAAAGGGTCAGATCAAGTGACATGTCTGGCCGATCATCGAATCTTATCGACCATTTGCCGCTCACATCATTTGGTATGGCCTTTGTCACTTGATTCTGGTTAGCAATTGTGCTGCCGGTTTGGTTGGGATTATTTTTTGGCTCAGGCGTATTCATGTTCGGACTTGTGATAATAGGCTTTGGCATGTCCATGTTCGGAGCTTTAATGCTAGGCGCTGCGATTTCACCCGGTTCCATAGCACAAGATAAACCTGAAAGCAATATTGCAAATAACAGTACGCTTGCCAATCTCATTTTACTAACCTCATATCTGGGACAAATGGTTGGTGGCAATTTTTACGTGCTAATTACTAAAGCGGCATCCCCCACATAGGATACCACTTGCTCTCGTCCTTCTCGATGGGCATTTCCTTCTCCATCAGAGCTTTCAGCCGAAACTCCCGGGATGTGTCGCGCTGCCGGTCGCTTGTCGGTACAAAGGGATAGTAAGAGCCCAGCTTGAAGTTATAGATCCAGTAAATTACAGCCTCGCCCCGGAAGCGGTAGACGGCCGCCAGAAGCTGCGTTCCGAAGCCCTGCTCCATGAGGATCTGGCTTACCATTTGGATGTTGGTCACCAGATCTTCGAAGTCCGGATCCGCCAAAACCACCCAAACATAATTGTATTCATCCTTATGGATTTTATACTCGGTGCCTGTCTCCTTGATGCTTATTTTGAGCAGCTCCTCGATCTCAGCTCTGGCCGCTTCGTAGCGGGATGACTCCATGGGCTTGATGCAGACTCCAGCCGCTCCGTCCGCCTTGTAACCCAGGCTCGCGTCTAAGGTGACGGCGGCAGTGGAGATGGCAAAGAGCTTGTCTGTCTTTGCCTCTGGAAGCCGTGTCTTTCCCAGAATGGAGTCCAAAAACCCCATCTCAGGCCTCCAGTTCCATCTCGATATTCTGCAGTGCAGCAATCCTGGCTTCCAGAGTAGGGTGAGTGGAGAACAGTCTCATGAAGGACGAGCCGGAAATAGCAGGCGTGATAAAGAGCGCGCTGACCGGCCCCTCCACCTTTCTCAGGTCTTCCGTGGGAACCTTAAAGCCGCTGATCTTCTTCAACGCAGAGACGAGATGCGACGGTTGCCCGGTCATGATTGCAGCGCCGCGGTCGGCTGCGAACTCCCGGTACCGAGAGAGGGTGCGAATGAGAATAAAGCTCACTATCCAGACCACCAGGGAGACCAGGAACAGCACTACGAAGTTGCTGCCGGAATCGCGATCGCGACTGCCTCCGCCAAAGTATGGCAGCCACTGCACCAGTATCTGGGCCATGGATGATAGGAATGTGGCGATTGTCATGACCATCATATCCCTGTTCTTGACGTGAGTCAGCTCATGGGCCAGCACCGCTTCCAGCTCATTGTTGTCGAGCCGCGCCATTATGCCCGTCGTCACAGCCACCACGGCATTCTTTTGATTTCTGCCGGTAGCAAAGGCATTGGGCATGCTGGTCTTCACTACGGCAATTTTTGGCATGGGCAGATCTGCATTGGCACAGAGCCTGGACACGATCTGATGAAGCTCTGGCTCTTCGCTCTCCGTGACGATCTTCGCACCCATGGATCGCAGGATCAGCTTGTCAGAATAGAAATACTGCAGGAACATGAACCCGCCCATGAACAGTATTATCACCATCTGACTGACTCCCATGGATAGCAAAATGGCTAAAAAACCTAGGTAGAGCACGGCCAGCAGGCCCATAGTAAGGAGCATTCTCGCTTCGAGTCCTCGATCAGACTTCCATCTTTTCATATCTCAATTTCACCTTGTCATTCTATCTTATCTTTCTCTTGAATGTTGTCGCTACTAGGATATTAGACCTTCTCTAATCTTGCATAAATCGTTCCATCTAAATAGTTGGAGCTGCACATATCAAGTTGGTTTTTTCGGAAAATAGGTGGAAAATAAGAGGCGGATAACAAATGACGCAAGCGAAAATTGGCGACACCGTAAAGGTGCATTACAGCGGCAAGCTAGATACGGGCGTTCTCTTTGATACCTCAGAAGGCTCCGATCCTCTGCAGTTCGAATTAGGCTCTGGCGGCCTCATCCTAGGATTTGAAGAGGCGGTGGTGGGAATGAGTCCCGGCGAATCTAAGACGGTGCATATCCCTCCGGAGAAAGCCTATGGCCGGTACAGGGAAGATCGAGTGATTAAAATTGATAAAACAAATCTTCCCGAGGATATCGTACCTGCGGTGGGCATGACTCTTGAAGTATGCGCCCCCAATGGCGTAATGGTTCCCGTCCAGATTACCGAGATCGAAGAGAGTACCGTTACTCTCGATGCCAACCACCCGCTCTCCGAACAGACCTTGACCTTCGAGATTAAACTCGTGGAGATCGCGATAAGCCAGTAAGCAAAGGGCCAATAAATTGCTTGGCACGTCACGTTGGCCTAGGCGGAATTGTTCTGCCGGCAGTGTACCACATATATTTATAGATGGTCGTGGATTAAGTCTACCAAAGGAGCTGGATTTGTACCAAACACAAATTTGATATACCATTGAATGAGAGTGATGCGAGGATAATGGTCACTGCCGTTCGAAGCGGACGGCAGTAATTATAAATTAAGGTGGGAAACAATTTTGGCGGACCGTGCTGCGGTATTTATTGATGGTGCTTATTTAACCAAGATTCTAGATGTTGATTTTGGCAAGCCCAAGATCGACCTGGCCGGATTTTCGGATATTCTTTGCGGCAATTATGAGCGGCTGAGGACATATTATTATAATTGCATGCCTTACCAGAGCTGCCCTCCCACGGAGGACGAGCGTCGCAGGTTTGCCGCCATGGACAAGTTCGTCTACACACTACGAAAGCTTCCCAGATTCGAGGTGAAGCTGGGGCGCCTGGGCTGCGTGGGCGGCGAGTTTATCCAAAAGAGGGTGGACATCGCTTTAGCTGTTGATCTGGTGCGGCTAAGTTGCGGCAGGATGATCGGAAAGGCGGTCATCGTCACTGGTGACAGTGATTTCTTGCCGGCCATAGAGGCGGCAAAGGAGGCCGGCGTGCTGGTGACGCTCTACTACTCGCAAAGCTCCATCCACGACGAGCTGCTCTCTGCCGTGGACGAGAGCGCAGTCATAGGACAGAATCTCATAAGCCAGGTGACTCGCTAAATAAATGAACCATAAAGATTCAAAAGCTGCAGATGGCACAAGCATTCTGCAGCCATCAACACATTCACTTTTTCTTCGCTTTCTCGTCCTTGGCGTAGACGTCGCGCAGATCTACGACCTTCTTTGACTTTCCGGCCGTTCTGGGTATGGACCCCTTCTCCACCAGCTCGATCTTGCTTCTCACATTGAGCACGGACTTGATCTTCTCTTCTGTCTTCTTCTGGATCCTTGCCAGGTCCGTGAGTTCGCCGGTGAAGGCCTCGTCCTTAAGTTCCACCTGGATGCTGATCTCGTCCAGACCGTGCTTCTTTCTGTCCACGACCACCTGGAAGTAGTTGCCAATCTCAGGGATGCTGACCAGCACATCCTCTATCTGGCTGGGGAAGACGTTGATGCCGCGCACAATGAGCATGTCGTCCGCCCGGCCCAGGAACCTGTGAAGCTTTCTGCTGGTGCGTTTGCATGGGCATTTTTCTTCCATGATGTAGGTTACGTCGCCCGTGTGGTATCTGATGAGCGGCATGGCCTCTTTGGTAAGCGAGGTTATTACCAGCTCGCCCGGCTCTCCCGGTGCGCATGGCTGCTCATTTTCATCCAGAATCTCGATGAGGAAGTGGTCTTCCCAGATGTGCAGGCCATTTTGCTCCTGGCACTCGAAGGCCACGCCCGGACCCATCATCTCGGAGAGGCCGTAGGAGTCGTAGGCTTTGATGTGCAGTGTCTCCTCCAGCTCCTTTCTCGATTCATCCGACCAGGGCTCGGCTCCAAAGCAGCCGATGCGTAGCTTTAGTCGGTCCACCACGCCCCTGGCCTTAGCCGTCTCCGCCAGGTAAAGCGCGTAAGAAGGTGTGCAGTGCAGCACCGTCACAGCGAAGTCCATCATGATCTCGAGCTGCCGCTCCGTGTTGCCCACGCCGGATGGCACCGCCATGGCCCCCATGCGTTCGATGCCGTAGTGCACCCCGAGACCGCCCGTAAAAAAGCCGTAGTTCACAGCGTTCTGGAATATATCGCCCTTCTTGACCCCGACCATGACAAAGTCGCGGGCCATGAGGTCCGACCAGGTCTCGATGTCTTTGGCCGTGTAGCCGACCACGGTGGGCTTGCCGGTAGTGCCGGAAGAGGCATGTACCCGCACCACTTCCTCTAGCGGAACGGCAAAGAGGCCGAAGGGATAGTTGTCTCGCAGATCCTGCTTTTTGGTAGTGGGCAGCTTTGCCAGGTCCTTGAGGCTCTTGATGTCCTCTGGGGTGATGCCTGCCTGCTTGAATTTTTTCTCGTAAAAGGGAACGTTTTTGTAAACCTTCTCTACAACGCTCTTGAGCCGCTGCAGTTGCAGCTCTTCCAGCTCCTTTCTCTCCATGAGCTCCATTTTCGGTTGCCAGTAATTCATTTTCATACCCTGGTGAAATTTGATTCGTTCTGCCTATGCGATACAGTGCCATGAGAGGAAACGTCAGGGTATATCAATAATTCCCATGGATATGCAAGGACTTAATTATCTAAAAAAAAGGAAAATGAGGTAAAAGGGCGACTCTGCCTATCGCCCTTGCATCATTTTCTTAACCTGTCTTTGCAGACCGTCCAGCTCTCCCGTCGAGTAGAGATAGTACCCGGCCCCGATGGATATGAGCAGCACCAGGATCAGAGCGATGAGCCAGTTTTTGCTCTCTGCCTTCTCCACGTTTACCGTCTTGCTCTGCTCATCCAGGCTGATTCTGGTCAATCCCGGGTCCTTGGGCTTGTAGCTGAAGCTGACCGTAGTGTTCTCGCCTGCTTTGACCGTCGTATTCTTGCGGCTTACAACGGTCTCGTTGGCCTTGAGCTCCAGCAAGCGAGAGTCGTCATTAATGCCGACGTTCTCTACAATGGCAGTTATCTTCATTTCGCTGCCTGCGTTGGCCTTATCCGGCACCGTCAGATTAACGACCCTCAGGGATGAGGATATCTTGATCTTCCGGTTAGCGGAGTTCAAGCCCTCCTTTTCTGCCTTCAAGCTATGCTCGCCGGTGACATTGGCCGAGTAGGTCATCGTTCCCTGGATTGAGGTGCTGCCGATGCTCTCTTCATCAAGGAACAGGGACGCTGCATCCACAGGTGTCTGGTTGATGCCCTGCACCACAGATATCAGGAAATTTTCTCCCTTGATAACTTCTGCCGGCGCATTGATGGTGAGCTGGTTGGCGAGGGTAGTATTGGCCTTCTCGAATGCAGACTGTCTGGTTGCCTCGGCCGCCGTCCTCACTATCAGGCTAGCCATAACGTCGTTGTAGCCGCTCTTCTTGGCAATTATCTGGAAGGTTCCGACATTGGCAGGCGTATAGCTGATCGATCCAGTTACATCTGTAGTTGCAATGGAGCTTCCATTCATCTGGATCTGAACTCCGCTTAGACCTGAAGTGCCGGACTTGACACTGATGGATACCGGCTGATTAACCACGCCTTCCGGAAGGCTCAAAGTCATTTCTTTTCCGCTTCCTGTCTTGGTGGCAATGGGTGCAAGCAACCTCTTGGTGCTATCGGCAACCTCGATCTTCAGGTTCTCCATGATCTCGATAACCCGTCCCCTTCCCAGGCTAATCGTGCCATCGTTTACCATGGTGATGCCGTCAGTCCCTAAATCCTCCACTTTCATCTTGCCGTGAATTTCACCCTGTTCTACAGACTCTGGGTTCTCTGATACCTGGAAGACGGCATCAACAGTTGCCAGGTCGGACTCAGTGCTTCTAAAGACACTCTGAACATGAGCTGCAATAATTGGAACGTCTTTAAGTGAGCCCATATCCACCTTATACAAATAGTTGGATGCCTTGTCCGTCGGATCGGCGGAAGGAGTTACTACCTTGCTGTCTACCTCTTTTCCATCCTGGGCTAAAGCCAAATAGACCTTATTGCCATTGAGGTCTACCTGCTTGATGCGTAGTTCGTAGCCTTCTTCCAGTGATAGAACCGATCCGCTGGCTATAGTCTGGCTATCATCGCTGTCGCGTAGGACCCGCCGGAGTTGACCCTCGTTAATGGCGCTTTCTTCGTTTGTAAACTTGGTCTCATTGTTATAGCCTGCAAAGTACTTGTCAGCCATAAAGCCTATGACATCGTACTTGCCCCAGTTCTCGAACTTGAATTTGACCGGCTGGGGGCTCGTCTTGTAAATCAAGTCCTTTTCTTCGATCTTCGAGCCGCTTATCGTGACCTTTAAGCTCTCCGTCCCAACATCGTCGTCGATGTCGTAATAAAATCCTTCGAAGTTGTAAGGTGTCCAGGTAAACTCTTTGGTTTCGGAGGGATTTATCACTGTGCCCCTCACATCGTAGTTTCCTGTTCTCTCTACGACCGGTGCAAAGCGAATTTCATCGGCATCCGCAACCAGGAATCCAACATTTCCGAAGATCTTGGTAGTGCTTCCTTTTCTAAGGGTGAGGGAATCCTCATTATCCATCTCTACACCCTGGTCCGAAACGGAAGTTACCTTCATTTTGTCGTACTTATCACCATCTTCAACCGCTGCAAATGTGTCGGATATTTGAAAGAGGCCGTCCACCGTTACAAGTGCAGACTCGGCGCTGGCAAAAACATTGGAAATATGCGCCAGGACGATTGCAGTATCTTCACCAGAAATATCGACCTTGTACTGGTAGGTAGCGCTCTTGGCATTTTCCGGCGAGACTACTTTGCTGTCAACCTCTTCTCCATCCTTGGCCAGGGCCAGATATACTTTATTTCCGTTAAGGTCTATCTGTTTAATGCGCAGCTCATAGCCCTCTTCCAGGGGCATGACCGATCCTGTGGTAATAGTGCTCTCGTCGCTCCTGTCCATGAGCACCCTTCTAAGCTGGCCGTCATTTATCAGACTTCTATCCTTGTCGAAGACATCGTTGGCCTTGTAGCCGGCAAAGTACTTATCTGCCATGAAGCCTATAACCTGATAGCTTCCCCAGTCGCTGAATTCAAAATCAGTATCCTGGGCATTAGTGCTGTATGTCAGGTCGCCCGAATCAATAGACCTTCCAGATGTCTGAAGCCTGATGGTAAGCTTTTCCGTGCCTACATCATTCTTCAAGTCATAGAAGAATCCGGAAAATGTCTGTGGGGTCCAGGTATATTCAAGTGGACTAATACCCTCTCTCCAAATCCGGTCCGTTCCAAACTCGGTCTCATTAGATGTTGAATCACTTGATGGTGAATCACTTAGTTTTATTTCGCTGGCGTTACTAGATACGTTTTCTGAAGCATTTGGTGACGCACTCGCAAATTCATTCTGGGTAGCATTCTCATTAGAGACTACTGCTCCCAGAGTTAAATTCTCAGGAGTACTAACCGTCTCACTTGCCAGAGGAGCCAAAGAAGACTCGGTGCTGGTCGGTGTCGCTACTGTATCGGAGGCGATCATGTCCGGCGTCACTGTGGCATCGGCGGCAGGCGCGGTAGCATCTGCTGTTGGGGTAGATGCTGCCGGTGGGGTTGACGCTGCCTGGGCAGGCGCGGCCTTGGCCGCATTCGTCTGCGAAGCAGTCGATGATGTTTGAGATTCCATGCTTTTCGTTGTTGCCAGCGGCTTAAGTCCAGTGGTGCGCTTGGCCAGCTTTTCTGCCGATATATCCTCTCCCTGCGTGCTCTTAGAAAGCAAGCTCTGGCTTATGATTGGGGCCGCCCCGTTCGCTGCATTATCGTTTTCAGAAGGGGTTTGCGCCAATACACTAATTGGCAGAGCCGCAGCTATAATTAATAGTAGCAGACAGACTCCACCGACCCTGACATGATCCATAGATCTCCTCCAATACATGACTGTTATAAGCTATATTCTCGTATTTTCCTTATTTATATTTTTTGTTTTTTTGAATTGCTTTTTTTCATTTTTCTTCCTGGCACCAGCATATCTTAGGCTGCTCAGCCTGTGCATGGATGCAGTTTTCATTTATAAATGTGATCACGACCGCATGGTTCGAATGATGAAAATGCATAACATTTATGTGCTTGGCGGCTCATGGATTGAAGGGGAATTTCAGTATGGGAAAGATCATATTTATTATTGCGGGGCTGATGGTTGCTCTGCTTTTAGCAGATCCGTCCGCCTCACAGGGCATGGGCGGCAAGAAAGTCTACGATCAGAGTGGTTACGGGATGGGAACACCTGTATCGAGTGGTGATCAGGTCGGCACTGTGGTACCGGACTACCTCAGCACATATAATTCCGGGAGAATGGAGTTAGATCCCTACGAGGCAGGCCAGGGCGCCTTCAGCTTGCAGCTTCTGCCAGCCGACCCGGCAAGTGAGGGTCTGTTTGTTGCAGGCGGCGGCGGTAAGCTGGCCAACCAGCTTTACCTGCAACGTGGCAAAGACCTCTTAACACAGGGCACAGTAACTCTCGGCGAGCAGTATGTGCTCTGGGCGCGAGTAAACGGGAAGGGCAGTTTTCTGCTTTATGATTATAACCGCCAAATCCTAAACCAGGGCTACGTCACACCGGGCTGGTATAGGATAAACGGCGCGTATGCAAATTATCTCGGTGCGCACATCTATCGCTTCGTCTCGGCAGGGTTGGCCAGCAATAATCTATCCATCATGGTAGGCTCGGGAAGCTATCCCACCTCCTTTTGTCTGGCTGGAAAAGTGCTGGATCAGAGCGGTCAGGGCATGTCCGGCGTTAAGGTAATTGTGTCCAATAACGAGGGCGGGAAATTCTCCACAATGACGAATCCTGCCGGGTATTATGCCATCGATGTGGCATCGGGAGTCTATCTCGTCAATGCTGAATTTCCGGGATATGTATTCACCCAGACCTCCGTTCAAGCAACGACGGGCCTGGTATCGGCAGCAAGGCCGGTTGTTGGGACACCGATAGGCAACGCTCCTCCTTCCATTTGGACCTGAAGGGGGATTCTCATCTTTTAAAAAGTAGCTTAAACCGCCTGCTATTGTCACGAAATGGGGCGTGAAACTGCGGCGGCGCGCACCCACGCGCAGCAAGCTGCGGGGTATTACGTTTTAAAATAAAATAGCTGATGGATCTGTCTGTGCCGCAGGATCTATCTGGGCGGTGTTGCGTAGTTCCAGCGCCAAACCTTGAAGCTCGTTGCCATTATTCCCAGGAAGATTGCCAGTATCAGCAGGGCCTGAAGCCACTCGACGATCGTAATTGCATCCATTTCCTACACCAATAGAGAGCCGTCTCTTTTATCTGATAAAGGTTTGCATGCAAAAGATGATATGGGAAAACATGGTTTCTCTCCCCCGAGAGCTTTAACGAGGCTGAAAAGTTGCTAAATGTGACCTTCCTGGGAACTGCCGGATCGCTTCCTACGCCGGAGAGAAATCCTTCGGCCATCCTTATCAACCGCGAGGGAGAGATGATGCTCTTTGACTGCGCAGAAGGCACACAAAGGCAGATGATGCGGGCGAGAACGGGCATGATGCGCTTAAACTACATTTTTTTAACTCATCTGCACGCCGACCACATCTTAGGCATCCCCGGCCTCTTGGAGACTTTGGCCTTCCAGGGGAGGAAAAATCCAATTACAATCGTCGGTCCCATCCATACTATGCATCTGGTGGAGTGCTTTAAGTCTGTCTGTTACTTCTCCCGCAACTTCGATGTCCAGGCGATCGAACTACAGCCCGGAGACGTGCTGAAGATGAAAGGCTGCCAGGTAAGGGCCATCTCAACTAAGCACAGCGTTCCCAGTCTCGGTTACTCTTTAGAGGAAGACATGCGCCTCGGTCGATTCAACCGCGATGCAGCTACTTCTCTAGGCATACCACCCGGACCGCTTTTCGGAAAGCTGCAGCATGGCCAGGAAATAGAGGTGAACGGCAAAAAAATAGAGCCCCACCAGGTTATGGGCCCCGCCCGACCGGGCAGAAGGGTCGTCTACACGGGAGACACAAGGCCCTGCAAATCAGTGCAGCTGGCCAGCATGGGGGCGGATCTGCTCATCCACGACTGCGCTTTAGCTAATGATATGGCGGATTGGGCCAAAGAGACGAAGCACAGCACCGCGGTAGAAGCAGCTGAAATCGCCAAAAACGCAGATGTGGGACAGCTTGTCTTAACTCATATAAGCTCCCGCTACTCTGAAGATACCTCCCAACTTTTAAAAGAGGCAAAATCCATCTTCGAGAGGACTATTGTGGCTGAGGATCTAATGTCTCTGGAAATCTATCTCAAGGATGAGTAAAAAGTTGTAGTGGATGCTCGTGCGCGAATCACGGTTTTGCTCTTTTTTCTCGTTCCTCATGCAAAGCCTTCATAACCTTTTGGGATAATTCATCATCCCTTCCGATTAGAGATATATCCAGGGATTGCATGGCGCAATCGATCATATCTCGGCTGTGAGCGAGATCAACACCTTTGCTCTCACTGGCAATGCCCCTTCGATAGAGATCATCGATCTCATCAGGAGACCGGCCCAGAGCATTTGCAGCAGAAATGGCCCCAGCGAACAACTCATTCTCGATGTAATACTGCAGACCGTCCCTGTAGAGCTTCTCGGAAAGAGCATCCTGGCCTGCGTTCCTGGCAATCAATGCGGCCCAGAGAAAGTCTCCAGCATCCACAAGAATGGCTATGGCCTTATCGATCATTCCTTTGTCTCTGGCCAAAACGACTGCATACTCCGTCTCACCTGCTTTTGCCAGTACCTCTACGCCCTCTTTTGCTAAATCGTCAGGCAATTTTCTCAGGTTTTCTACAATATAAGATACCTTTTCATCAAAGGACATCCTCTCGAATTCTTCCTTCAAACTTAAGTCTCCAGCTGATTTTAGGAAATTCATTTGCAATTAAGCTTTTGCATTCCGTATATCTACAAAAAGATATATAGTTATACTTGCTATTCCGGTACTGTTAAGCGTTCATCCGGACGGCAAGTTCTTGCAAGTTAGAAAAGAGTAAAAGCATGAATATGTGGAAATCTGCGCCAACGATCTCAGCTATCCGAAGTGGAATTTCATCAGATTCTATTCGCCGGGGCAATTTTCTGATGGCAGCAATTGCCATTTACGTGATTTACCTGATCATTGCTTACTTCTTGAAGGACAATCCTCTTTCGCTCATCTATTACACTGATTGGGTGGCAGTAGCCATCAATACAGCCGCGACTCTCTGTCTGCTTTATGCCGCTCGCGTGTCTTTAAGTGTGAACAAAAAGGTCTTTTTCGCCTGGATGATGATGTTCCTCGGCCAACTTTGTTTTGTATTGGGTGACGCTATTTGGGCTTATATTGAGACAGTTCAGATGAAAGATCCCTTTTCATCCATGGCAGACATACCCAATCTCATGACCTATCCTCTGTTCATGATCGGCATTCTATTTCTGCCGTCGGCATTTATCTCCTTGCGCGAAAGAATAACTATGGCGCTGGATACCAGCATTGTGATCATAACATCGATTCTCGTCTTCTGGTCTCTGATCATTGAGCCAACCATCGATCAGAGCATACAGGCAGATGCTCTGACCCTGGCCCTCTCAGTGGCCTATCCCGTTTTGGATTTGATTCTTCTTTTCTTTGTAGTGGAGCTTCTCTTCCGAAAGTTGAACCTTCCCGGGCAGAAGGCCCTCTTATTCCTGTTCCTGGGTTCCGGGACCTGGATTGCCACAGATGCCGTTTTCATGCGCCAATCTCTGCAAGGAACCTATCTGCCAGGTGGCATCGTAGACATCGGCTGGATTGCGGGCTATCTTCTCATAGGTCTGGCAGGCATAGCCCAGGTCGAGGCTGTGAAGAAAGGCGTCTTCTCATCAAATTCTTTACAACAAGCGAGAAACATTAGGAATTCATGGCCGTTATATCTGCCTTATTTTTGTGCAGCAGGAGCTTTTATCATGCTCGTCTGGAGCCGCGACCATAATATGGCCCTGTCTTTTACCACGCTCTCCCTATCCGTAGGCACCATTATCGGCCTGATCATCATCCGGCAGATTTTGGCAATAAATGAGAATGTGGGGCTGTTTGGGGAAGCACAGCAAGAGATAATTGAGCGAAAGAGAGCTGGGCAGGAGATCATCCGTCTCAATGAGCAGCTGGAAGAGAGGGTGAAGATTAGAACCACCCAGCTGGAAGTAGCCAATGCCGATCTTAAAGTATCCAAAGAGAAGGCAGAGTCCGCTACAAGGGTCAAATTTTTTAGCCATATTACTTTTTTCAGGCCAACAGTTTGATCTACAAAAGGATATATATACATATCTGAAGTTAAGATGCCATATTAATATTCAAACGGAGGAAATAGATAAGAAAATGATATTAGATATCAGGATGCTCTTCAAAATGAGAGAAATGAAAGCGAAATTATTGCCTAATAGCATGATGATAAGTGTTATCGATGCCAAAACCTACATCGAATAAAAGCTGCTTGCTTCCCTCTTCGAAAAATGAAGGGAGCGAAGGCCAAATAGAGCAGTCTCCACCAAAGACTGATGGCATTATGCATCCTTTGGTGCAGCGTTTGCGGGAAATCTCCCTGCGAAATGCGGCAATCATAGCAGTTGCTATGCTCTTGATTTGTGTAGCCTTCTGGTATTACCTGAAGGAGGATACTTTAGGCAACATCCTATTCAGCGATCTGAGTTCACTGTCCATAAACGCCCTGGCTGCACTGTGTATTTTATATGCAGCAAAAATATCACGCAATTATGATAAAAGACTTTACTATGGTTGGTTACTGCTGTTTATATCGCAGTTTTCGTTTTTTTTAGGAGACGTTTTATTTTCTTACTACGATCTGGTGTTAGAGCAGAGTACTTCTTCAACTTTCGCGGATCTATTTTATCTTCTTGCCTATCCATTATTTTTAGCTGGCGTACTATCATTGCCTTCGGCAGATTTCAAGCCCAGTGAGCGAATCAAGCTGCTCTTAGATACCGGAATAGTCCTTATCTCTTCTATTCTCATTTATTGGTCTCTCTTCATTGCTCCCACTATTGAGCAGAATCTTGGTGCCGATGCGCTGACCATGTTTCTGGCAGTGGCCTATCCCATCGGAGATCTGATACAACTGTTCGCCCTGGTCGAGCTGCTCTTCCGGAGGCGTAGAAATCCGGGCGCAGATCCATTGATTTTCTTGGGCCTCTTTTGCGCAGGGAATATATTCGCAGATGCCCTTTATATGGGCCAGTCCATGGCGGGAACTTACGTTTCCGGAGGGCCGTTAGACATGATCTGGACATTTTCTTACCTTATGTTTGGCCTGGCCGGGATATCCCACGTCAATAATCTACGGCTCGGTCTTTATAAGGTAGAACTGGAGCTTAAACATCATTACGGCGAGATAATGTGGCCCCTTTACCTGCCTTATTTATGTGCAGGCATCGCCTTTATAATGCTGGTTTATAGCCACAACAATCCGCTTGCTGTCCCATTTTCCATCCTTGCGATCTCGGTAGGTGTGATTATAAGCCTCGTAATCGCCCGCCAGGTTTTGGTGTTGAAAGAGAATTCAGTTCTTTACAATGAGGCGCAGGAGGAGATTGCCGAGCGTAAAGAGGTGCAGACTCAGGTCATACGTCTCAATGAAGAACTAGAGGGACGGGTTGTAGAGCGCACCTCCCAGCTCGAAGAGACCAACAAAGATCTGCAGAGCCAGATCTTGGAGCGCGAAATGGCAGAGGATGCTCTTAAGGACTCCGAGCGCAGGCTGGCGGATATCATCAACTTCTTGCCTGATGCCACCTTCGTCATAAACAGAGATGGCGTGGTAATTGCCTGGAACCGGGCAATAGAGAAGATGACTGGCATCAAGGCCGCCAACATTCTAGGAAAAGGCAACTATGAGTATGCTCTTCCCTTCTACCAGGTGAGAAGGCCTATACTCATCGACCTTGTCCTGAAACCCGATCTCTGTTTAGAAAAAGAATACGAGCGCATCAAATGGCAAGAAGACGGCACATTGGTAGGAGACTCTTTCAACTCCAACATCCTGGGTAAGCCGGCATATTTATTGGGAAGCGCGGGAGTTCTCTATGACTCAGAGGGGACGATATATGGTGCCATCGAGTCCATAAGGAATATTACAGATCGAAAAATGGCCGAAGAAGACCTGAAGAGTGCTAAAAACAGAGCTGAATCGGCTACAAAGGCCAAGTCGAAATTCCTGGCCAATATGAGCCATGAGATTCGCACCCCCATGAATGCCGTCATAGGCATGAGCGACCTTCTCCTGCAGATGGATTTAAAGATCGAGCAGCGTGATTACCTGGAGACCATTCGTAGCAGCGGAAATGCCCTGCTCGCCATCATCAACGACATTTTGGATTATTCCAAGATCGACGGAGATAAACTAAAGCTGGAGATCCTGCCCTTTGATCTGGCCGGCTGCATTGAGGTCTCTATGGATCTGGTGGCTGCCAAGGCGGCAGAGAAGGGCCTGGAGCTGACGTATTTCCAGGAGGATGATGTGCCTACAATGCTTATAGGTGATGAGATTAGGCTGCGTCAGATACTGATCAATCTCCTGGGAAATGCCGTGAAGTTTACAGAAAAAGGCGAGGTCGTGCTGTCGGTAAGCTCCACTCCCTGGCAGGGTGACAAAGTCTTGCTTCATTTTACCGTTAAAGATACAGGTATCGGCATATCCCAGGTAAACCTGGGCAAGTTATTTCAATCATTTACTCAGGTTGACTCTTCGACCACCAGGTATTATGGCGGAACCGGCCTTGGGCTGGCTATAAGTCGCAAGCTGGTGGAAATGATGGGCGGAGAGATCTATGTGGAAAGTACGCCTGGAAAAGGCAGCACCTTTTACTTTACCATTTTATGCGACGCTTCCGTGCAAAATAAGGCGACATTGCCTGATGACCTAATTCTGGCAGGAAAGAACGTGCTGATAGTAGAAGGCAGCGAATCTGTGAGAAATATGCTTTCGAAGGCTGTAATGTCCTGGAAAATGAATGTGGCGGCAATAGCTGGTGGAAAGGAGGCAGCAGAGATTCTCGAGCGAGAGAAATATGACTATGTGATCATAGATGCCTTTTTGCCAGATACGGACCGCGGGCTCTTGTTGAGACAGATCAAGGCCATGCAAAGCCGTCCATTTATTGTGATGATAAGCCACATGGGAAGCAAGGCAGAGCGAGATTCTTCTGTGAGCGGCTGGCTTAGCAAGCCCGTTAAGCCTCTCCAGCTCAAGCGTCTGCTGGTAAACTTGCTCTTACCCGAGAGCCAGGAGATAAAAGCTGCTGAAGTTCAGCTTCCTATCCCAGAAAGGAGGAATGATCTTGTCATTCTCCTGGCCGAGGATAATCCGGTAAATCAGAAAGTGGCTCTTAGCATGCTAAAGCGCCTCGATTATAAAGCTGATGTTGCCAACAACGGCCTAGGTGTTCTGTCGTCTCTGGAAAGAAAGGCTTATGATGTCATTCTCATGGACATACAAATGCCGGATATGGACGGACTGGATGCCACGCGCAGCATCCGCGAGCAAAGAATGAAAAAACAGCCTTACATAATAGCCATGACGGCTTATGCTCTTGATGGGGATCGAGAGGAGTTTCTAAAGGCCGGCATGGACGACTATCTCAGCAAACCGATACGGATAGAAGAACTAAAGCTAGCATTAGAAAAATGCGAAAAGGTCCTAAAGACGAAAGGCTCATAATGTAAATCAATTGCCATCGCTTACTATGTTGAAGGACCAGTGACCGGCATCACAGTTTTTACAGGGGTGACCTTCCGGGTAGTTTTTAGTTTCTTCCATTATCCTTAAATTGCTATATCTTTCTTCATAAAATATTTTTTGTAATGGCGTTTTGTTTGCATCGCCCATTTCTATTTGGCCCTCAAAATAATTGCAACATGACACTGTCCGCCCGTCCCACAAGATACCCATGTAGGTATTCATGGAAGGACAGATCTCGTTATAATCCGCCAGGTCTTTAAGTTCTAACCCTAGTGCCATTTCCATCTCTTTCAGCTTCGAATACCTAAAATCAGGCGTCATTAGAGTATCTATAACGACCGTAATCCTTTTGCCATGCCATTCTTTTACGAAGTCTTCGACATCCTTCCTGGTATGGTCGCAAAACACCATGTTTGTCGTTATCACGGGAAACTTGCGATCACCTCTTGTCTCCAGTAGATCTTCGATGTTCTTTTTTACTACATCATAATTGGAACCGACTCTAATTTCCTCGTGCTTAGCGCCCACGCCATCGAGGCTGAAGTGAACCCATGGTAATTCCCTATCGCAGACAAGTTCTGAGTATTCATGATTCCAAAGCCCACCGTTTGTGCTTATGACCGCCCTAAATCTTCTTGGAACCGCGGTCACATAATCCAGCATATCCATATACCTTGGATGCATCAGTGGTTCTCCGCCGTAGAACAGATTGACCTGCTTAATCGTCGGTATCTCGCTAATTTGATCTACAAGCGATTTAAATAAATCCATTGACATGAAGCCTTTGCTTCTTGGAGACGGATCTGAGTAGCACATTGTGCATTGAAGGTTACAATGATTTGTCGGCTCTATCGCCACATATCTTAATTCCGGGGTGGTCTTGCATTTTCTGTCGCATTTTTTTTCATCCCCAAAAACCAGTTGGCAGAAACGATCCCCCGGTTTATAGGCCAATCCTTCGATCACTGTCTTCTTATTTGCTATCATTTCCATCTCTCAAATCATTCGTTCCTCTTCTTTCTCTCCTCTGTACAGTTCCGGCAATGCGTTCATGTACTCCTTAATCATAATAGGAAATGATCTGGATTCCATGAAGCGAAGGCCGAGCTGCTCTGCCCAGCGCTGTATCCCTAAGTCTTGAGAGACAACAGCGGCATCCAGCTCTTTTGCCAATAACAAAACGTCTATGTCCGGGCCGCTGTCCAGTATGCCATAGCGCAATGCCGCTCTGTACTTCTCTCGAAATTTGCGGATTATGCTGCCCACAATCTCCCGTTCGATCTCATCTTTCATATCCACGAGACCGGTGCCGTTCTCGGAGAGGGAGATGCATCTGGAGACGGATTCCCAGATGGCCTCTTCGGAGATGTTCATGCCTTTGTTTATGCGGCTCCTCATGTAGTCGACGTATTCATAAAAGATCTTGGAAGGCACCTTGACTTTGTACCTGTCAGGTGACTTTTTAACGAGCCAGGTATCGACCTTACCCAAGACTCGAACGTCACAATTATTATGCCTGGCGAAATCCTTGATCTCATTGTAGACGGAAGGATAGGGAATGTAGCAGCTAATCCCCAGGTGAAGCCTTCCTTCTGCCACGCGATCCAATATGGCATTCATTCCATCGCAGATGCTGGCGGCACCCTCACTCTCCCAGGCTAAAGAGTCCGTGAGGGCTGTAGTATCCAGCACGAACCTTTGGCGCAACATTAATAATAGTACGGAAGAAGTGATATAAGATACCTTCCAATCTGCAAGTGAAAAGCTAAATAAATCCTAAGTAGATTAGATGGCGTGAAATCCTACGAGCCCCTGGTCTTCACCTTATCCCGGATTGAGAACCTCATGCATCAGGTGAGCTTTGATCCGGTGGAGATGAACGGAAAAATCATTACCAATACATCTTTGGTAGAAAATGAACGCCTAAATGAGACGTTAGCTATTTTTTACGATATCATCCAAAGCGGCCTTTCCGTCTCGCCTTTGATTATGTTGGAAGAAGAGAATGGACTGATAAAGATTAAGACCGCTTGCAGCCTGACCATCAGCGGCGTTTTGCTTAAGTCCGGCATACCTGTACGTCCCAAAGGCGGCGGCCTGATAGAAGTGGTAGAGCGCGGGCCGACCAGGTTCACAGACATGCTCATGTACTGGGCCACCACCATCGATCCCATAGACGTTCTTACCTCTCAAGAGCTAACGGATATCACGGGAATGATGCGCACGGGAAACGGGCGCATCCTGGGCAATCTTCAGGAGGCTCCCATGCTGGCCAGGGAAAGAATCGAGGAGGTGCTCGACCAACTGACGGCTTCCGAGTTTACCGGAGTCCTGGAGCTTGGCGAGCCCAATATGAATGTGCTGGGCGTCTCTGTGGAAAGGGATCACGTGGGAATAGCATTGGTAGGCGGCACAAATCTGGTGGCAGCCGCGCAGGAATGCGGCATCAAGATGAGGCACGAGTCGATCAGCGACCTGACCGATGTCGCGGATATGAAGCATATTGAAGAGCTGATATGAATCCGGGCGATGAGTTCGTTATAGGCGAAGCCACTAGCATTTCCAGAGAACCAGGAGGCAGACGTTCTTCATGCCGCTACCTGCTTGAGCGCAGGTGGAATCCTGATATCAAATGACAAGCATTTCGAGAAGATTCGCAATGCTGGAATCGTTGAGGTGTGGACAATCTCTGAAGTGATAGAGAAACTATCAACGAGACTACAGTGACGTTGTTCTATCTTTTCTCCGGGAGTCGGGCATGGCCCTGCACCGATTGCTCGCCTGTTGCCGCCTTCGCCGGTACTGTCGATGAAATTGAGCAGGCGCGAAAGAAAGGCAATTGAAAATATAAATAAAACGCCCGCTGCTGGCAGCGGGTTATGCAGTTTGACTTTTACCCATGAAAATCATCCCTTGATAGCTTTTACCCTCTCAAATATCTGCTTCATAGTATCTTCATTGCTCTTTGTAAAGCTGAAGGGCGATTTGGTGAAGGGCTGGAAATAGATGGGCACATCGTCCAGGCGGTAGAAGGTTCCATCGCACTCCATGGCATCGATCACGCCCGGCAAAACCACATCGGATATCATCGTAGTAGGACAGGGGGCGATATCAATACAGGCAACTGGAATCTCGGCCAAATATTTCGCACAGGCAGCGGGAAAGTGCGAAACGGGATCGGCGGATACGATCAAAGCAGCGTCCACATCTCTATCTCTGAGCAGGTCTACCGCTGTGTACTCACCGGGATTATAGCGAGGATAGCCTCGCGAGAAATCCAGGCCGAAAGGAAAGCCATAGAGATAGGAGGCGATCTGGTTGAAGCCGGCCACATTGCAGTGGCCCCTTAAGGCGCCGATCACAAACTTGTTGTGAGCATTCAGCTCTTTGACCAGATTGAATGCAGCTTCTGCGTTGCGGTGCTTGCCATAGGAAGAAGCGATCCCCAGTCCCACGTAGATGGACCCAAAGTTGCAGTTTTTCATCAGTTCAAGCATCTCTTCCATCTGGGAGATGGAGACACCTGTTACTTTTTCTACCGATGGATGGGGTCTCTTGCCGTGCAAGAGCGTTAAGAGAGCCGACAATAGCTCGTAATCGGTGTTGGGGCGAAGCTGGATATGCAGATCGGAATTTTCTGCAGTGATGCTCCTTCTCGGATCGACTGTGATGATGGTGCGATCGAACCTGCCCCGCCGCGTCCAATAGCCTCGCGGGTAGACGGCATAACGGGACATGTGTCTGGGCATGGACTCCAGGGGGTTGGAGCCCCAATAGACAGCCAGGTCGGATCGTGATTTGCTCTGTCCGGCCGTAGCACCCACGCGCCCCGCTTCCTGGATGCCCATGGCAGTGGGTCCGTGGCAGACGGTCGAGTTGGAATCAACGGCTGCGCCCAAAAATTCCCCTAGATGCAGGCCCACTTCCATAGCCTCGCAAGAGGTCTCGCTGCCCATGAAGATCAGGGGGCGCGAGGCTTCTGCCAGGATCTCTGCCGTCCTCTCTATGGCTTCTTCCCACAGGGCAGGCCGGATTATTCCCAACTCCCTAAGGAGCGGCTGGAGGATTCTGTGGCTGCCTACGATCTCCTGGAACTTGGCATTGCCCATCTTGCAAGCATTCTTTACATTAATTTTGTCGCCGGAAAGCTCCACCTGAATGTCGTCGCAAGAGGCCCCGCAGACCGGACAGACTATGTTCTTTGATGTCTCTGATGCGATCATAGTCCTCACCTGCTCCTGGCGTAAAGCGACATGGTCAGATCTCTGGCATTCAGCACCTCTTCCAACGTGGGCTGCACCCGCACGGGTGAGCCTTTGTAGAGGGGCGAGCCGGTGGAGAATGTCTCCGGGTCCACCACCACATTGGCCCAAATTGCCCGGGGCATGAAGATCTGACCCGGTTCGACAGATTCCGTAGCATAGGCGTAAACCGCCACGGTGTGCCGGCCGTCCATGGTGGATATCAATACCCTTTGCGGCGTCCCCATTGCCTGAAAATCCACGGGGTTAATCTCGCAAATGGCGCATTCCTGGGTGTACTCCTCGGTGAGCTTGCTTCCTCCTTTGGCCAGCCTGCCCTCCTCAATGGTGCTTCCGGTATTAAGCAGAAACTCTATCATATCATCTGCCACTCCTGAAAAATCAGCGAAATTGAGCATTGCCTGCATCTTCTAGCCCTCACTGCAGTAGAGCGAGCCTTTGGGATTCTTGCTGAGGGCATAGTCTCCTGTAAATTTCCCAAACCATCCCTCTAGCTGCACGTCTCCCAGCAACACATTTTCTTCCCGGCTTGTCTCTACAAAACCGGGGGAAAACTGCTTGATGGCTCCGCAGACGGCAATGGTGCCTCCATTCATCTCCGCACCGGTGCCACGCACGGCTGAACCTTTCACCAGGATGAGTCCACCGCTCTGACGAATGCCGCAGAAGTTCTCCACATTGCCTGCGACTAATATCCGGCCACCAGCCAGCCCTCCGCCCAGCTGGCTTCTGGCGCTGCCATCGATTTGAATATCGCCGCCTGTCATTCCCCGCCAGCTTCCCCGGTAGGCTGAGCCGATGTGATCAGCTCCATTGCCCAGAATGTGCAACTTTCCGCCCAACATCCCCATGCCTGCCCAGGACCCGGCATCGCCCCGCACCAGGATGCTGCCTCCTGCCATCTCTGCACCCAGGTGCATGCCCGCAGAGCCGCAAATCTCTATCATGCCTGCCAACATGCCCTGGCCGATGCGCTTGACCCGGGAGACATCTCCCTCAATGAGGATGTTTGCCTCCTCGGGCCTCGTGTCCGAAGGAATCGTTCGGCTCACATCCACATCGAAAAACTCGCTTAAAGGAAGAGGCTTTGGTCCCTGCCAGACGAGCAGCTCCTCGATTTCCTCTTTCTTCTTTCCCGCTAATAGGTCGGGCCTGATAACCTCGGCTTCGACCATGATTCCTATGCTGCCCTTGCATCTCAGAAGAATCTCTGCCATATCTTCACCTCCTCGCCAGGGCCTCTGCCCCGGCAGCGTGGACCGGGATGGCTACCGGATTTTTCAGATACTTTTCCGGCACAGGATAGTTGGCAAATCCGACTGTGTAGTACTTGAACCAGTCCTTGACATCAGCGATCATCTCTTTCTCTAAGGCATCGTCAACATAAGGCCGGCAGTAATACCTCCTGCCTTCCGGGACAGCCACGATCTCACCTTGCCTGGCCACAATCCGGCCATCCTTCACGGTGAAATCAGGACGAGCCAGCTTTGCCGTCAAAGCCGTCGTGTCATTCAGGTTCAGTTTGCAGGGATCGATATCGTAGATCGTGACATCACCGTCCGCACCCACACCGAGGTGGCCTTTGCGGTAGGCCATGCCTATAGTGCAGGCGGGATTGGCCCTGGTCAAAATGGCCATTTCGTAAAGGCTCATCTCCCGGTCCACGCCGCCGAGGCTCGATTTATCGTAAGCCCATTTGTGGCACTCTTTGGCTGTGTCGTCTCTGGCCTTCTTGGACATAAGCCAAGTCATCACTTGTGGATATTGAGTGAATACTCCACCATTGGGATGGTCAGTGGTCATGATGGTCTTCCAGGGATCGTTAATGAGCAGTAACAGTTCCAGGCCCATGGCCCATTGGATGCTGCTTATGGGGCTGCTTTTCAGGTAAACAAATGGTATCACCCCAGAGCCGCACTCCATTTCCACATCGGTATTCGACCACTTCTGACCGGAGAGCATGTACAGGTCGTGAATGGCCGGGCCGTCGCCTGTCATGGCCGTGGCCGGACCAAATGGAACGGATCCGTTGTCGATTACTACATGATCGCTCTTATTTACGTAATCCACTAAGCCGGCTACACCTGACTGGAAATCTCTCCAGGAAGAGCCTCCGAAGGCGCTGAACTGGGCGTGGGCCAGGTAGACGGACTGCTTTCGACGGGAGTTCATCTTCGTCTCTGCCCATTCGACACCAGTCTTTTGGCTGGGCTTGATGTCCGAAGGGATCGCTAATGAGTCTCTGGTGATCTCCCAGTTTCCCGGGTGTCCCAGGTTGTTGGTATGAAGATGCAGCGACATGGGCAGGCCCAGCAATTCATTTACCTCTGCCAGGCCATGAATTATCTCCCGGGAAGTGACCTCAAAATGAATGTTGGGCTCGTCCAGGCCATGCACATTCTTGGCCCAGCCCCAGTTCTCGACGCCCGCAGGGTTGACGCATTTGATGCCGTAAGCCTTGTGGGTCCTCATCATCCAGGCCACGTAGGCGGCTGCTTTCTCTACATCTCCCTCTTTCAGGCAACGCATGACGAACCAGTTATTGCCTAAAACCAGGTAAGCGCCCATATCCAGAATGGGAGTGGAGCGCATCTCCTCATGGGTGTGGCGGGCTTCGAGAGGCGGCATGGCGGCCTCAAAGACAGTGGTGTAGCCCATGGCAGCGTAGTCGTAGCCCTGCTTGTAAACGGAAGGGACGGTGTAGCCGCTGCCCGAGTGGGTTAAGGCCGTCTTTGTTCGCACCGATTTATAATGATCCTCGGGGCGCATGAGCCGACCGGCATTGACCTTGGCTCCGGCCACGTGCGAATGGGAGTCCACGCCTCCGGGCATGACCGTCTTTCCCGTCGCATCGATTATCGTGGCATCCCTCTGCTCCGCGCTGGTGAGGCTGGAGACCACTTTTCCGTCCTTTATGAAAATATCCTTAATATCGCCGTTTATTTCATTGAGGGGATCGAATACATGACCGTTTCTGATAATAGTAGTAGTATTAGTAGTAGCAGTCATTCTAGGCCGCCTCCCTTCGCTCCAGCCATATTGCTTGCACCGGGCAGATCATGCTGCAAGTGGCGCAGGAGCCGCAGACCTCCTGGAACACAACCCGGACAGTGCCGTTCAAGACCTCCAGCAGCGGTTTTTCATCCAGCTCATTGAGATGGCCGGCGGCCAAATAGGGATCAGAGAGGGCATTGACCGGACAGACAATGACGCAGTTTCCGCAACCAAGACAGGCATTCTCATCGGTCTTCAGGACAGAGGTCAATGTGGGCCTGGCTGCAGGAGCACTCAGTTTCTTCTCCAGAGCCTTCTTTCCTTTCATTTCCGGGATGATGGACGTCTTCTGAACGGATATGGCTGCAACCGGGCAGGCATTTTCGCATGCCCCGCAGTAGATGCAGGCATCCTTCCGGTGGGTCACCTTCTCCACGATCTCCCCGGCCTTCCCTTCCCTATTAAAGAGGGCATTGGCAGGACAGGTGTTAACGCAGGTCCGACAGGCCTGGCAGACGTTTTCGTCTCGGGAAAACTGGCCGGCAAAGGGCTTTTGGAAGGCGATAGCGTTCGTGGGGCAGATCTGGGCGCACCAGCCGCAATGCACGCACCGGTCGAGGTCAATGATGGTCTTTCCTTCCATCCTCAAGCTGCCGTCTTCCGCCAGTTGCAGGTCTTTTATCTCGATGCAGGATTGCGGGCAGACATCAACACACAGGCCGCAGTGCACGCATCTCTCGTTTACAGTCGTGGGCTCTAATGCCGCACTGAGATAGGACCCGTCCTTTTCGGCCTTGCCCGCCGTCCTGACCTCCAAGGCACCCGTGGGGCAGCCGCGGGCGCACAGAGCGCATAAAACGCACACTCCGCTCCTTTTCTTCTCAATGTAATCTTTATCAATCAGACCGCGGGCCACAGCGCCCACAGAGCCGATGACCAGCTCCCCTTTGGGGCAGATCTGGACGCATGATCCACAGCCGATGCACTTCTCCGGCAGATAGACATGCTGCCTGTCATCTTTGGATTCCAGCAATACCTCTCTCATCCGACACCCTGCCTGAGGGTAATTTTGTAGCGGATGGGATAAAGATGTTTTGCATGAATGCTTATGAATCAGATCATAGTTAGCATTTATGATTACTACGAGCTGAATGATAGATTGAAAAACCTGGCTCTTCGCTATTTCCAGTTGCTAACCTCAGGTTACTATGTTTTTCCAGTTGTTAGTTAGTCGCTCTGTGCGTACTCTGTGAACTGTGGTGTCTCTGTGGTGAAAACGTCGTTAGCCACTGGTTATAACCAATAGTTTTACGGATTACCACCACAGAGACACAGAGCGCACGGAGGACTCACAGAGGACTCGATTATTCTATTACCCATGCGAAATAGCGAGGAACCAAAAACCTTCTTAAGCATGCGAGGCGTATTTCTTTCTCATGTTCTGGAGATAAATGGCAGGAGAGCGGCGGAGGAGCTGGCCCAGGTCGCTGGAGAAGAAGGGAATAATAAAGGTCAAGGGCGATAGCGTCAAGTGGAATATGTAAGAATTTGTGCAAGAGTTGCTTGCACAAATAAACTTTTTATGAACCTTGCCTGCTTTCACCCCATCGCTTCTATCCGGCAGGCTGCCATCTTGTACTCCGGGATCTTGGCCACGGGATCCAGGGCATCGGAGGTGATGATGTTGGTCCCCTGCCAGTGGAAGGGCATGAAGACCATGCCAAGCTTTACCTTCTCCGTCACCCTTGCCCGGGCCTGTGTCTCTCCACGAAGCGTTTTCACCTTTACCAGATCTCCGTGGCGCACCTTCAGCAGGGCTGCGTTCTCGGGATTGATCTCAACGTAAAGCTCAAAGTCTCTTTCCAGCAGCGAAGGACAGCGACGCGTCATGGAGCCGCTGTTGTAGTGAACCGCAATCCTACCGGTGCTGAGCAGTAGGGGATATTCCGGGCTGGTCTGCTCGCCTGCCGGCCTGTTCTCTACAGAGGCGATATTTGCCTTTCCGCTGGGGGTGGAGAATCTCTCCCGGTGCAAAATGTCCGTTCCTGGATGCCTATCATCCGGGCAGGGCCAGCGCAGGCCTCCGATCTTGGCGATCCTCTCCCGGGTCATACCACCATACTGCGGCACAGTCCGGTTGATCTCCTCCAGCACATCTGCGGCGCTGCCACCATTGAGATTGAGCCCCATCCTCTTACCGATCTCATTGATGATCCACACCCCCTCCCGAGCTTCGCCCACCGGGGGAACAGCCCGGTCGATCCACTGCACCCGCCTCTCCATGGAGGTGTAGCTGCCGTCCTTCTCTGCCCAGGCGGCTGCGGGCAGGACGAGATCGGCCATCTTGGCCGTGTCCGTCATGAAGATCTCCTGCACCACGAGAAAATCCAGGCTGTCCAGGGCAGCTTTGGTCTTATTGGTATTGGCATCGCAGACGACGGGATCTTCTCCGATGATGTACATTGCCTTTATGGCGCCTTCCAGCGCTGCCTGTGTCATCTCTGTGGAGGTCAGACCAGGTCCCAGGGGCAGATCATCGGCATGCCAGGCTGCCTTGAAAAACTCCACGGACTTCGGATCTGAGGCACTCCTGTAGCCGGGATAATACTCAACCATGCCTCCCATATCGCAATTTCCCTGGACGTTGTTCTGTCCGCGCATGGGCCACACTCCAGCGCCCGGTCTGCCTATTTGGCCGCAGATCAAAGCTATGGTGGCGCAGGTCTTCACATTATCTGTACCGCAGACATGCTGAGTTATGCCCATGGAGTAGAGCAAAGAGGATGCAGGGGACCGGGCATAGGCACGCGCCGCCCGGACGATCAGCCCTGCCGGGACCCCTGTCAGTTCTGCCGCCTTCTCCAGGGAAAAATCGCAAAGGTTAGCCAGGAGCTCTGCAAAGCCCTCCGTTCTCTCCTTGATGAACTTCTTATCGGTCAGCCCTTCATCCACTATCACCTTCATCATGCCTCTTTGCAGATCTATGTCGCTGCCGGGATTGATCTGCAGGTGCAGATCCGCCATCCAGGTGGTGGAGGTGATGCGCGGATCGGCTACAATCACAGTTGCTCCGTTGTCTTTGGCTTCTTGCACCCAGCGGGAGACGATGGGGTGAGCCTCGGCGAAGTTTGTGCCTATGGCAAAGATGCATTTGGAGTTTTGCAGGTCATTGAGATTGTTGGTCATAGCTCCCGTTCCCAGGACCGCACCAAGACCTACCACAGTAGGCGAATGGCAGAGGCGGGCGCAGTTGTCCACATGGGGCGAGCCGAGAAGGCGGGAGAGCTTTTGCATCAGGTAGTTCTCTTCGTTATTGCAGCGGGATGAGGCCAAAAAGCCCAGGGATTTAGGCCCGTGCTTCTTGATATTGCGGGACAGGCCACAGGCTACCAGATCCAGGGCTTCCTCCCAGGAGATCCTCACAAATTTCTCGCCTACTCTTTTCAGGGGATACTTGAGCCTCTCCTCATGATTCAAGACCTCCAGGACGGCATTGCCCTTGGGGCAGAGGGCGCCCTCACAGGCGGGGTGGTCGGTCATATACTCAATGCCGGTAGCAATGCCCTTCTCTACAGCAAGGTACATACCGCAACCTACTGCACAATAGGGGCAAAGAGAAGGCACTAATTTGGTAGACAATTCAAATCCTCCTAAAGTAAGTGGCGAGTATTCAGTCTGAGAGAAAGACGATCGGGCCTTTGTCGCCGACGGTTTGCGCCAAATGCTATCATTGCTCCCAGCATATCATCCCTGCCGTCATGCTCATTCCGCCTGATGTCTTAAAAGTTTGCATTATAGCTGAGCCGCCACGCGGGGCGCGTGCGAGCTCTCGCATGGGCGCGCGGGCATGCGTGGGGTTGAGGCCTGGGGTCCGGGAGGCCGGTTGGGCCTGATGTCAGGATGAGTTGGAGTCGAGCTTACCGGAATTCTACGGTCCATCAAATCCGGTCCCCGGACCATACAAATATTAAGCAGTAGCAATAATCTTAGCAGAAGGAAGCGGTGGTTTGGTTGCTTGTGAAGTTTGAGGTTTACTTTGATGGAGAGAACTGGTGCGCTCGTGGAATAAGTGTCGGTATATTCACACAAGGAAAAACCCTTGATGAGCTAACTGAAAATATAAAAGAGGCTACTAGTCTGCATTTTGAAGATATTCTTGAATCTGGTGAAGAGCTGAAGATCTTATCGATTTCTGAATTTGAGGTGCAGCCTCTTGCGAAAGCGTCCGGTTGTTAGCGGCGAGAAGCTTCTCAAAGTGCTCGTTCGACTGGGCTATGAAATCATTCGCCAGAGAGGAAGTCACGTTAGGCTGAGAAAGCTAACTGCCGCAGGAGATCATAATATCACTGTTCCATTGCATGACGAGCTGGCGAAGGGTACATTAAACGACATTTTGTCTCAGGTATCCATCTGGAATGGGATTTCAGAGGATACCTTGATAGAAATGATTTAGCAATCATAAACCAAACGACCAAAAAAGAACACTCATTGCAGTCTCCATCTTTGCGATCCGACGACTTACGGCAGCAGCGCCCGGCAGCCCCTCGACTGTGGCTGCCTTGCCCGGCTCTCGGCTGTGTTTGTGCCTGTAGCCTGTGGGCCGGGCCGTCCGGGCTTGCTGCGATGTCATCAGGGCGGGCTGGCTTGCCGGACAAGCGATCGTATTCGTGTGCAGGAGGCCGGTCGGGCCTGTGGCCAGGAAGAGCCAGGCCGGAATAAGTGGATTTGCGGGCGGTAGGTCAGCCTGTCTCAGGCAGTCGTTTTCTTGCGTCTTCCTCGTCCTCGTGTCCACAGCTTTCGTTCCTGGAGTTGTTGCCCGAGGGCCGATTGAAGGTGATGGGGGATGGAGTTGATGGGTGCGGAGAAGCAAGATTTAAATAATTATGAGTGCACTGTTAAATGTAGAACGGAAAGGCGTTAGCATGGCATGTTCTGACTGTGAATTAAAGGCTGTAATGCCTTCAAAGGAATCACCGGAGGATAAGGATTTCATCTCCGGAATAACTGAAGGTCTAGAAGACTTTCTTGAGGGACGTTGCAGGTGCTTCAAGGATGCTGATGAGCTGGAAGAATATTTGCTAAGCCTGTAGTTGCATATTTTTCTGATTCAGTATGGCATTTTTTCCGATTACTTCCAACCATTTCGATAAGCAATTCTCCAAACTAACCCGGAAAAATGCAGTTTTTAAGGCTCAGGCCGCTAAAAAGATCAAAGGCATAGCTTTGAATCCGGAGATTGGCGTGCCCAAAACACATAAATTAAAAGGTCTTCGTAGTTTGCATATCTCCGATCATTTTGTTGTGGTGTATATTATTTTCAAGGACCTTGTCATCTTTGTAGAAATTGACCATCACGACAGAGCCTACCGGGCTATGGAAGGACTGATAGTGCGCTTGATCGAGGATGGAAAGCTGCTTTCTGTCTTGCAGAGGATGGGCGTTGGACGTGATGAATTTGCTCAGTTTATAAAGGCGCTAGGTTTGGGTGGCCAGTAGATTGCCAGGGGTTTGAAGAGCTGGCAGCAGGCCCGTCGGGCAGCACGTGGCATGCCTCGCACCCAAGCGGGAGCGCGCTTGCCCGCATGTGGGCCTGCTGCCTGCGGGGCCGGTCTGGCCTGCGGTCAGGGGGCGCTTGCCTTTGGGATAGGTAGCTTTCCGGGCGCTAGATTTTGGAAACCGCGTCATTTCTCTCTTACTATTAGCAGATAATTATAACCAAGCAGCTACTGCCAACCACAAAGGCACGAAGGCACAAAGGACGCACAAAGAGATTCGTGGCGGTCCTCCAACGTTGCGATTTTTGCGGGCTGTGGCCCAGCCGCGCCCGGCAGTCCATCGACCGTGCCGCATACTTACCCTGGCTCCTTGGGTGCTGCCTGTGGGCTGGGCCGTTCGGGCAGTTTCGTCGTCTTCCGGGCGAGTGCTCGTGCGGGCGGACTCCCGCATGGGCGCGCGCGTTCCCGCGTGGGGATAAAGCCTGGGGGCCGGTCGGGCCTGAGGGCCAGGAGAGGATGGAGTTCAACGAAGGAAGCTTTTCCTGGGATTGGATTTTTGGAGACGATGGCAGCTTGCTATATTATTAGCTGATAATTATAGCCGAACAATTACGAATATAACCACCAGAGGCGCAGAGCACGCAGAGGACGAACGGACGGAGAAGCCTATTGCTCAGAAGAAAAACGCAGAGGTGAGCGAAGTGCACAGAGACGTTTTGGTAGACTTCAAGGTAGTCTCCAGCTTTGCGATCTTTGTGAGCGGTGGGCTAGACGTGCCCGGCAGTCCATCGACCGTGCCGCATCCTCGCTTCGGGCTCGCGCTCGGAGGTCCGGTGCCCGTGGGCAAGAGCTGTCGGCAACTTCGCCACGTAAGAGCGTGTCCGTATGGGCTTGCGACCAAGGGTCTAAAAGGAGGACATGGGCCTTCCATTTGGCAGAGCGCAAAGTTTAATAAGTTTTCCATAAATGCTCACATATTCGATAATAGTAATCACATGTGCTTACGTAGTCCCGAATATAACCGACAATATGATAAGCGATAATCCAGAGGGAAGAAACAGCAATGATCGATAAACATGTATTGTTAGCCTTGATTGCAGTCCTGGTTTTGGCCTCGTCTGCAGGATTGGCGAAAGAGCAAAAAGAGATCACCGTCTTTGCAGCAGCTTCGCTAACAGGCGCTTTTGGCGAGATAGGACAGATGTATGAGAATGAAACCGGCATTGATGTAGTCATAAACTTCGACGGCTCGCAGGCGCTTCGCACCCAGATCGAGAACGGAGCTTACGCTGATCTCTTCGCCTCTGCCAACAAGAAGCAGATGAATGCCTTAAAGAATGACGGGCTGATGAACAACAGCAGCGTCGTCATCTTCACAAAAAACAAGCTCTCGCTCATCGTTCCCAAGGATAACCCCGCCAATATCAGCAGCCTTTCAGACCTAGCCAAGCCTGGCCTCAAAATCGTCATGGGAACGAAGGATGTGCCGGTGGGAGACTATGCCCTGCAGATCATAAGCAATCTTTGCAACAATTCCTCATACGGTCCGGAATATAAGACAAAGGTGCTGGCCAATGTCATCTCTCAAGAGACAAATGTCAATTACGTTGTGACCAAGGTGGCTCTGGGAGAGGCGGATGTCGGATTTGCCTATGTCTCCGATATCACCGAGAATCTGGCAAGCAAAGTGGATAGGATAAACATCCCGGATGAATACAATATCATCGCCGAGTACCCCCTGGGAATATTGCTGGAATCCAAGTATCCGGCCGAGAGTAGGGAGTTCATGGATCTGGTATTGTCGGATGAGGGTAAGGCCATTCTGGAAAAATACGGCTTTGCTGCCGTGGAGAGCGAGCCTGCCAAATCCGAAGGAACTGCTACCGCTCCAACAGCAAAAGCTGCAGCTTAACCGAAAGGTCTTTCTTTTGGGCAGGGGGGTGGAATAAAAAGGCCCTGGCTCCAAAACCTTTTTGCCTGAAGAATTGCAGATAATAGAGTGATCGATGGCATCCAATCAAGCTGATACTGGCCGTTTGTGTAAAAGAAGCATAGCTGAGCTGGTGAATAAAGAGAACGAAACCATCGGCCTCTCCTCCCGGACCCGAGAAGTGGCTCTTAAAGCCGGTCTGGCCCTTCTGCTGACACTGGCCATGACCTTTATCGCATTGCCCGTAGTCGCGCTCTTCCTCAAGAGCCCCCCGGAAACTATCCTCAGATCTCTGCACGATCCCGTGGTGATGGATGCACTCCGGCTCAGCCTGACGACCTCGACCATAACCACCATCATAGTCGTAGTCATGGGCACACCCATAGCCTACGTCAGCGCTCGCTTCAATTTTTTTGGAAAAGAGCTGGCCGACTCTCTTATCGATCTGCCGGTGATCATGCCTCCTGCCGTGGCCGGCATTGCCCTGCTCATGGCCTTCGGCAGGATGGGGATTGTGGGACAACACCTGAACGCCCTGGGAATAAGCATAGCATTTACCACTCTGGCGGTTATCATCGCTCAGGTCTTCGTCTCCTCGCCATTTTACATTCGCCAGGCCAGGACGAGCTTTGAGGATGTGGATCTGGCCTATGAGAATGCTGCCCGTACTTTAGGTGCCTCTCGTGTCTACACCTTCTTTCATGTTATCCTGCCCATAGCCATGAACGGCCTCATCTCCGGTGCCATTATGGCCTTTGCCCGCTCGCTGGGAGAATTTGGAGCTACCATCATGTTTGCTGGAAACTTCCAGGGCCGCACCCAGACCATGCCCCTGGCCATCTATACCGCTATGCAAGGAGATCTGGATGTATCGCTATGCCTGGCCATAATTCTGGTGGCCATCTCCTTTGTGGTCATAGTCCTGGTGAAGATCCTGACCCGGCGGGTGTATAAAAATGTTAGAAATTGATATCAGAAAGAGGCTGCGAGACTTTAGCCTGGAGGTGAAGCTGAATGTGGCCAGGGGTGAAATTCTCATGCTGGTGGGAGATAACGGCTGCGGAAAGACCACACTGCTTAATCTGGTGGCCGGTCTGCAAGATCCCGATGCCGGCAGGATCGCTCTGGACGGCAGAGTGCTCTATGATTCAGCCTTGAAGGTGAACATCCCTCCCGAGACAAGGAATATCGGATATGTCTTTCAAAGCTACGCCCTCTTTCCTCATATGAGCGTCTACGATAATGTGGCCTTTGGACTATGCACCCGAAGGCTCCCAGAGAGCGACATCCTGCTCATGGTGAAAGATCATCTAGAAGCCGCAGGCCTATGGGAGATTCGGAAAGCCAAAGCCGTTGATGTCTCAGGCGGCCAGAAGCAGCGGATAGCGCTGGCCCGAGCTCTCATCATCGACCCGGTGCTTCTGCTATTGGACGAGCCGCTGTCTGCACTGGATGTTCATAGGCAAGCCCACATGAGAAAAGAGCTGCGAGAGATGATTCATTCCGCCTGCGTTCCCTGCATCATCGTGACCCATGACCTGAGAGATGTGGCCTGCATCGGAGATCGGGCCTCCCTTCTGGAGAAGGGGAAGATTACGCTCACCGGCAGCGCGCAAGATGTCATGAGATGTTGACGAGAAATTATTATTACCTATACGATCTTATTCTTCCCTGTGAAAAACCGCGAGGTTGCCGGCCTTCTTTACGAGATGGCAGAGCTATTGGAGCTGCATGCCGAGAACCGCTTCAAGATCATAGCCTTCAGCAAAGCCGCCCGGGCCATTGAATCTCTGCCGGAAGACATCTCAAAAGTCTGCCGGGAGAAGAGACTGCAGTCCATTCCCGGGGTGGGAAAAGCCATCGCCCAGAAGGTGGAAGAATACCTTAGAACCGGACAGATTCTGGCCCATGAGGAGCTTTTGGCAAAAACACCTCCCGGCCTGGTAAAGCTTCTTCAGATATCGGGGCTGGGTCCCAAGACCGTTTTTATGCTGCACGAAAAGCTGAACATAACCAACCTGGAGGAGCTGGAGAATGCGGCCAAAGAACATCGCATCAGAAGGCTTCCCAGAATGGGGCCGACGCGCGAGACCAATATTTTAAAATCCATTGAAAGGTACAAAAAGCGCAGCACTCGCATTCTCTTCAGCACAGCCGAGCCCATTGTAAACGATATTCTGGCCTATCTGCGAGGCATGGAAGGCCTGGAGCACATCACCGCGGCGGGCAGCTTTCGCCGGGCGCGGGAAACCGTAGGCGACATCGATATTCTGGCTACCGCCGGCAGGCCGGAGGAGATCGTTGCCGCCTTCGTACGCATGCCCCTGGTGGAGGAGGTGCTGGCCCTTGGACCCACCAAGGCCAGCGTCATAGTGAAAGAGACAATTCAGGTGGATCTGAGAATCGTAGAGCACCAATCTTTCGGCACCGTGCTGCAGTATTTTACCGGCTCCAAGGAGCATAACGTCCGGCTGCGCCAGTTGGCTCTGGGTCGCGGCTACTCTCTGAGTGAGTACTCTCTCACCCGCCTGGCAGACAGCCGGGACCTGTTCTTCGATCGAGAGGAAGAGGTCTACGCCGCTTTGGGGCTGCCCTACATCCCTCCCGAGATGAGAGAGGACCGCGGCGAGATCGAGGCGGCCTTGCAGGGCAATCTGCCCAGACTGGTGGAGCAGAAAGATGTGCGTGGCGATCTGCATGTTCACAGCGACTGGTCGGACGGAAGGGCTTCCATCCGGGAGATGGCTCATGCCGCTCTGGCTCTGGGCTACGAGTACATCGCTCTATGCGACCATTCCCCATCGATTGGCATAGCCGGGGGCCTGACGCCTGAGAGGCTGGTGCAGAAGATCGAGGCCATAGCTGCTGTCAATGAGGAGCTGGAGGGCATGGGCATCACCGTTCTGGCAGGAACGGAGGTGGACATCAAGGCGGACGGCAGACTGGACTATGCCGATGATCTCCTGGCCAGATGCGACGTGGTGGTGGCATCCGTGCACATGAGCCAGCAGCAAACGGAGCGGGCCATAACAGGAAGACTAATCACGGCCATTGAAAACGAGAATGTGGATATCATCGGCCACCCCACAGGAAGGATCATCGATCAGCGCGAGCCCTATGAAGTGGATATGCAGGCAATCCTGGAGACGGCAGCCAGGACGAATACGGCCCTGGAAATAAATTCACATCCCAGCCGCCTGGACCTGAACGATATCAATGCCAAAGCCGCCCGGGAGATGGGTGTAAAAATAAGCATCAACTCCGATGCTCATGATGCAGAGCAGCTCTTGACTATGAAGTACGGCGTGAATGTAGCCAGGCGGGCCTGGCTGGAAAAGAAGGATGTGCTCAATGCCCTGTCCCTAAAGGAGCTATTATCTGAGCTGAAGCACTAAAGGAAGAGTCATGAAAGGCTTATTAATGGGGAAAGGGAAGCTAGGCGTTATGAGAATTAACAACCAAGCCAAAGTTGGGCTGGTAACTGTTGTCTGTCTCCTTTGCCAGGGTTATATCTTCTCTTTCATCTTGAAGGTTGAGCCCCATCCTTTGATATCCTTTGTACCGCTTCTCCCCTATATTGTCTACATTTATGCTCGCGGAAGTAGAACATGGTATTTCAACAGGCCTCTTTACTGGATGGCAGCCATAATCGCCTTAACTTCGCTGGATATATTGCCCTATGCCTTAGGGGTAGTGTGATTGCTTCTGGTTTAGTGGCCCTGTAATGCCGTCAAACACGCTGAAAAATATAATAATTGGTAGAGTCAATTTTCAGATCTATCTGATCTTTGCCTCCACCATCTCTTCCCTGAGTTTGCACAGGTTCTCTGCGCCGCGTACATAGAACCAGTAGTGTACAATTACCAGCAGACCCCATCCAACTGGGGAGTAGTACATTGCCCAGGATGGCTCAATCTTTATTGTGCCCATCATGTTAAGGGCCAGCCAAATAATGTTCACTACCAGATAGATTGCTATGTGAAGCTGGAACAGTTTCATCTGGTCTGAGACGTGAGCCTCTCGAAAGAGCCTTTTATATTCATCTATTGTACTCGCCATTTTTTCCACCTACCTATCATATAATTACGAGCTTAAACGATTTAAAGTTAATGTATCTGTTTATACTGGTGCTATTTTTTGGTACTGCTACACCCGTGCCACTTTTTGTTCCTGTGGGGGATCATGCGAGGAACTTCATTCTGGTAAGCGATGTAATCCTCGCCGAACTGAAAGAGAAGCCTGCTCTCCCAATGAAGCGATCCCAGGAATAGATAGACTGAGGCGATAAAGTAAACTAACAATAAGTTCTCGGTCATAAAGGGTGTGAACCAGATGAGGATAAGGCCGGACAGCAGGAAAGGATCACGAACCCAGCAATAGATCCCTTTTATCCCCATAGCCAATGCGTCCGGACTCTGAGGTTTGGCAAGCTGGGCACGAATCAGGAATCGGTGAGGTGCGTCCAGGAAAGCCCTCAGGGTGGCAATTCCCATGAGGAACTGGGCCAGAAAGAAAAGCCAAATCCATGGATGGGGGACCGCATAAAGCACCGGGCCGGGAGACTGTATTAGCATAATCACAAGAGGAATTATAGTAATAACTGCAATCGTGCTGAAGAGCACAGGGTACCAGGGGTCCACCTTGGGGCCGAAGTGCCTTCTTGCCATCTTCTTTGCCGGCAGGCTGACCAGAAGGCTGTGCAAGGCTGCAAAGCCGACAAGATAAAGAGCTATGTAGAGCGAAAAATTATCCAAAGCAATTTCCTCCTATTAGTCAATTATGTTATCAGCAAATATGCATTTTTCCTTCTTTATATCCCTCGACCTAAGAAGAGCTCTTCTCCCGCCCATTCGCATTGCGAATCCCTGATGTTAAAATTTCTCAGCCTGCCTTCGTCTTCAATGGCAAGATCGGGAAATGAACTTACCACTGCACCTCCAAAGAATCCTGATGCTTTCGATATAGCTCCCGCTCCGGTTGCGGAAGAATAGACCTTGATATCCTTCATGCCGCAAGAGGGCGAGCGATACTTGAGAATGAATCCATCCACCTCTGGCAAAGAGGCCAGGAAGCGGCTGGAAAAGTCCCTCATTTTGTCTGTCACATCCAGGTTTGTGGCCGGCTGCATGAGCCGAATCTCACCATCAACCGATACTATCCTCACCGTATCTCTGGGAACTGCTAGACCCGTTTCCATTTCGGCGCAAACCGGAAGGAAATCCACATAGGGCTTGAGAGCGTTGACGAAATCACTGGGGATCATGCTGCCATCATATCGGCAATGGTCAAACTCGATGCACTTGCTGATAACTACCTTCGGCTTTGCAAACTGCCTCATAAAACTCAATATGAACAGGACGGCGGAATATTTATATTTGGTGATCAAAAAATATAGATTTCCTAAATCATAATTCGAACAGGAGGTCGATTTAAATACATATGACTACTATTAGGATTATAGTCCACTAGAAGGGGCTATGCAAGTCAAAGACATTCTCGTTGGGGTTGACCGGTATGAACAGGGTTATTGAGAATCTGTTAGGCAAACTGAAGTTTTGCTTTAATAAGCGCCGATTATTGGGAAACAATGCGATGCTTATCTTCATAATCTTCTTTGTTACGTCTCTGATATTGTTGCAGCTTGCAGGCTCGCAACCAGCCGATGAGAATTCTATCTGGGACAAGCCTTTCAGCTCGCCGCAATACTTGCTTCATGCTACAGGGCACGGCACAATGGACGGTCCCCGTAGCGACGACTGGTGGTTCTTGCATTCAAATCAACCTAAAAATGGGTTCATAGAACTTCCAGATGGCATGGGCGGAACTTTCACTTATAGCATTGACCAAGCCCTGGGATCATTTAATACCCCCAGAGAGGTTTGTGCTGCTGCAAGCGGAAAGACCAAAGACAGTAGCTTAGGCGAGTTCAACTGCAAAGATATGGCGACAAAACCCGAGAACCTAAACACTTCTGCTAATGCTGCCCAATATTGCCCAGCTGAATGCAAGGCCCGCAATGCTATATGGAACGGAAAGGATGAATATCCCTACTGCAATTGCGTCTGCGAAAAAGGTTACGAATTCGATTCGAATGGCCTGAATTGTGTGCCTATCACGAGCGAATCCGGGACTAGCGGCGAATCCTCAGGTCGGATCGAAGTGGCGACTATGCAGGGCACCACGTCTGCGAAGCTAGGAGACAAGACAAAAGTTACCCTTCAATCCGGTGGGCAGGCGGAAATCAGGGCAAAATGTGATAATTTAGCTGCTAAGCTGGATCTGATTAGACTAGCTTATAGTGATTTCTATTATTTGGATGTAGGCGTCCAATTTCACGTACTATCCTTGCTGGTCGCCATGAAAAACCTCGGTTGCTCTGAATTGCTTAGCGAGAATTATCTAGGAAAAGTTGCAGATTTCGACGGCGTACTCACCAGCACACGCTCTCCTGTCGAAATGAAAATAGAGCTGCAACAAGGCCCTCTTCGCGCAGAAGTGGTAAACGATCAAGTCTCCTTGGATGTAAACACTCCAACGACAACCGTTCGATCAGAGGGTCGGAACACCTTCGGGGTCGCCTACGATCCGGACAGCGATACGAGTTTTGTGACTGCATATCAAAACTCGCTCCTCGTACAGCCTGCTAACCAGGCACCTTTCACCCTTGGCAGCGGTCAGCAAGTAGGGGTAAGCTCAAACGGAATAGGACCGATAACGACGATCGGCCAGACAACAGGAGGTTCGACATACGTCAGCCCCGAAGGAAATGATAAAGTTGACGACTTTTCTAATACCGTTCAATCCAAACCAAGCATTTCGGTTCCCAATAGCCTGCAAGAATGCGAGACGTATACATCTGAGATCTGCGGTACGTGGACTGTGCAAGGAAGCCAGATCAATGCGGTCTGGGATAATGGGGCAGAGGCAACTTTGAATGTTGAGCAGTTCGATAACAATGCCGTAGTAATTACTCGCCAGGACATAGCAGGGTCATCCGCAGGATTGACAGCCAGATATGAAGGCGTACTGACAGGCAACCATGTGGGTGGCAGTGTCACCTGGAACTGGAATGGCGCCACCTGGAGCGGAACATGGATAGCCGACTGGTGAACGGCCTACTCCTGTAAGAAAACAGTTGCATAACATCCTTTAGCGTGCGGGGTTCTCATCCCTCGCACGTAATCGCATATATGAAATCCACAGGCAATAATAGGAGGATAGACCCTTGAAATATTTATTATCATTGATGCTTCTGATGGCGACGGCGGGCACATGCATTGGAGACATAGATTGTCCCATGGGAGAGGTATATTATACCATTTCTGCGCCGGAGGGCTGGAGCATTGTTGGCGTGGGATGCTGCGGGATATCTGCATCAGATTCTACTAACCCGGCAAGGGGGATAATTGCCCTGAACCGTTTACATCAAGGCTTCAATATGCTACCGGCGTATACCACTCCAAAGACTTACTTGGAGAATTATATGCCACAGGATTTCAGTCTCGGCGAAAGCCGGGTAACAGACATGAGAATCATCGGATACGAAGATAATCAGGATTTAGCAAATGCGTTTGCTTCGTATACCGGCTTTATGGCTTCTGGAAAGTCAATGAGCTGTTCGTTCGCAGTTAACGGCATCCCCGCAAGAGGCTCTTTTACAGTTGTAACAAATGAGCTGATGGGTTATGGTACAACCGTGGAATTTGTCGCCGGGATCTTTGCCCCAGCGGATCAATTCGATATGGATGCCCAGATGCTTATTGATGTATTTAAATCCATACAATTGATGCCTAATTATAGGAATATCTGCACCCCACCAGAAACATGTTTATCGTGGCAGTATTCCTGCAAAGACAAATGCTGCTCTGAGCCATGCAATGAATACGGATACTGCGAGTAAAGAGATGATTACTTTCGCTCTGCACTCAATAGATCTAAATATAATGTTTGCATACAAGTATTCCGTATTTCCTATTAGACTTGAGGCATATAACATGAAGAGACTAGCGAGCATATTTCTGGCTGTTGTCGCAGCCGTCTTATTAGCCTTGGCCACAACTTCTGCCGGCAGCATCTGCGACAATGCCCCCTGCGAAGATGCGGTCAATGTCACGGTTGGAGAGAATTTTACCATCGAGTTGGAGTCCAACGCCGGCTCAACAGGCTTTGAATGGTGGAACCAGTTCGATGCCGAGTACCTGAGCCTTGTTGACGCATCCGAACAGTCTGGCAATGCATTGCCGGGGTGGGTTGGTGTGCCCGGCAAAAAGCTCTTTGTATTCAGCGCCAAAAAGTCCGGCAGCACGGATGTTATCATGCTCTTGCTCCAGCCCTGGAAGAACAGCACCGTAGAAGAGAGAAAGATATTCCCAGTCAACATTTCCTAGATGCAATGCCAACCTTGCGACTTCTCTCCTGGAATGTGAACGGTCTGAGAGCCATTTATAAAAAGGGCTTTGTTGATTGGCTTAGAAGAGATCTGCCTGATGTGCTCTGCCTGCAAGAGACCAAGGTGGCTGCCGATCAGGTTCCTGCTGAGTTAAAATGCATGCAGGGCTACTTTTCCTACTTCGGCACGGGGGAGAGAAAAGGGCGGGACGGAGTGGCTCTCTTCTCTAAAACAGAGCCCCTGAGCGTAAAATACACTCTGGGTTTCGAAGGCTTTGATGACGAACATCGAGCTATTGTGGCCGATTATGGACTGTTCTTGCTCTTCAATGTTTACTTTCCCAACGGCAAAGCCTCCCCGGAGCGGCTGGAGTACAAGCTGAAGTTCTATGATCTTTTTTTAGAGCACATCGATAGGCTCAAGGCCGATGGTAGGAGGATTGTGATTTGCGGGGACATCAATACTGCCCACAAGGAGATCGATCTGGCCCGGCCCAAGGCCAACGAGAAGATCTCAGGATTCTTGCCGGAGGAGAGGGCCTGGATGGACCTGCTGGTAGGAAAGGGCTTTTTAGACACATTTCGTATCTTTCATGCAAAGGGTGAGAACTACTCCTGGTGGGATCTGAAGACAAGAGCTCGCGAGAGAAACGTGGGCTGGAGGATCGACTACTTCTTCGTGAGTGAAAATCTGGGAGGTGCCGTCTCGTCGGCGTTTATCCTTAAAGATGTCACAGGCGCCGATCACTGTCCGGTGGGCATTGAGATCGAGATCGACAAAAGATCGTAGGAAAAAGGTTTTATCAGTAATTGAGGAAGGATAAGGAATATGAGGCTGGCCTGGCCACCGCCCTGGCATCTAATTATTTCTGTGTTGATCCCGTTAATAGCTTTGGCCCTAGTCCATTTGTCGCCCTCATCCTTGCAGGGCATCCTATCGCTCCCCGCCCTTATTTTCGTGCTCCTCATTTCCGGATATCTTGCCACACTATCGTTATTTCCCGGCAAAAGCGACCTATGTGGGCACAGGCGCATATTTCTCTGTCTGGCCTTTTCTGCAATGCTAGCCGGGCTATTCAGCTTCATTTTGACGGCTACTCCCCGAGGACTGCAGGTTTCGTCTTTAGCCACAATTATCTCTCTTCTGGCCATATTACTGGCGGCGGTGGCCTATGGCCGCTGGTCGAATCTGCCCCGCAAGAGAAGATTTCTTCTTTTGCCAAAGAGGGGACTAGGATCGGCGCGGGCCTTTCCCCGCATTTACTGGGCAAACATCAGGAGCAGGCGTGCCGCACTGGTAATCCTCCTGTTGGCGGTATGTTTAATAGCTGCCCTGGCTTTTGCCTTTGTCTCATATCAGAGTTCTTCCGGCGAAGCGACCACAAAGCTTGAGGTCACATGGCCCCAAGAAGCATTAAGCCCTCTATCTTCATATTTAGAGGAAGGAAAAAAGCTATTCACCAAGACAAGGATAATAAATTATGAAAAAAAGCCACTGAATTACTCCTTAAATAATTCCGATCCGTCAAGCAGTAAATCTAAAGTCGTGAACTCAACTGGTATCAATTCTACAATATTCAATATAAACTCCACAAAGATCAATACCAATAAGAACAATTCTTCCGTAATTTTTGAAGCTAAAAGCAAGGTAATCGGTAATGGGGGCGGCAGCTCATCGGATAGTAGTCAAACTGCAGCTAAAAAGCCCGCATCTAAGAAGGCTTTGCAGCCCGTAAAAACGGCAAGTTCTCCTCCAAATGCGACCAGCGCAGCAGTCAGCACAGCAATCAGCAAAGTGCAGAACAACACCTCAATTGCCGGAAAAGATGTTTTGAAGGATAATCTGACTCTAAATAGGTCCGGCACGCAAGAGAAGACTAAAGCTGCTACTGCAGAGAACTTGACATATGTACAAGCTTCTGCAGCGCCAGTGAGAGCTCCCTCGTTAGACGCAAATACCTCTTCGAAATTAGTTGCATCCAAGCCGCCTATCATGTCTAATAAATCGTCTAAATCTAGTGAATCCAACCTATCTCGCGCCGTCAAACAATCCGTTATAAAGATTGATGAGTCTCAAGGGCAAGGAATTGCCAATTCCAATCGGCTCCCTGTCCTGAAGGCCCTGGTGCCTGATAGAGCCAGCCCCCAGCAACAGGGGGCGGCAATCTTCTGGAAGGCAGAGGCAACAGATGAAGAGGGCGATAAAATCCTTTACAGGTTTTTCCTGGATGGCCAGGAAGTGAGGAAATGGTCCAAGACCAATAGCTGGAGCTGGCTATCTCAAGGCTTGCCGGCGGGAGACTATCAGATCACAGTTCTAGCAATAGATGGCAAGCACGCCTCTTTGGATTCATTTGATAGCATTATAAACGTGAGCTTCACCTTAAGTCGCCCCAACCAGGCTCCAGTTCTACAGCAGCTCAAATCGGACAAGGCCAGTCCTCAGAGCAAAGGCGTCATGATAACCTGGACGGCCAGCGCCAACGATCCGGATAACGACACGATTTACTATAAGTTTATGAAGAACGACGAAGGTGTGACCGGCTGGTCAACGTCCAACTCCTGGGTCTGGGATACCTCTTTGGAAAAGCCTGGAGACTATAGGATTGCCGTATTGGCTAAGGACGATTTCCACGCATCGAAGGATGCCTTTGACAGCTCTATGGATGGCACATTTACTCTGCTGCTGCCCAATAATATCCCGGAAGTCACAGCGCTAAAAGTGGACCGGTCCAGTCCTCAGGCCAGAGGCAGCGTCATAACCTGGACCGCGATTGCCGTTGATCCTGATGGTGACGAGATCTCCTACAAATTCCTGGCCAATGACAAAGAAGTCAGGGAATGGTCGTCATCGAATTCCTGGGTATGGGATACATCTTCCGTCACGCCCGGTGAATATAGGATTATAGTTCAGGCCAGGGATGGCAGGCATGCCCCTGAGGATTCATTTGACAGCTTCAAAGACGCGATCATCGCTATTACTATTGTAGACTCCAATCAGCCGCCGGTCTTGAAGTCCCTTGTGCCGGATATTGCCAGTCCACAGGTCCAGGGTGCGACAGTGATCTGGAAGGCAAAGGCTCAGGATCCGGAAGGCGACAAAATCCTCTACAAATTCCAGCTCAATGGCAGGGATATGGGCAGATGGTCAGAGCTTGCAAGCTGGAAATGGTCCTCTCGGGATCTGGCTCCAGGAGACTACAAAATCCGGGTTTTGGCCAGAGACGGCAAGCATGCCTCTGAGGATTCCTTTGACAGCTCTATGGATGCGGTTTTCTCTCTTATCTCCGAGATAGATCAGCAGATAGATGAGCTTATGAAAAAGAAGTCTTCTGACATTCGGGTAGCCTCAGTCAATGGCACAAACGCCAACGTGGTTCTGGGAAAAATTAACAGCACCGTCGGGCAGGAAAAGACAGTCACACCTCGAAAGTTGGGCGGCTAGGGTGCAGGAAATTTATACCGTGTACAATTATAGAGAAAAATAAGGCGAATGCATTCGTAGCTGAATAATTAAACCAAGGCGGTTACGGAATACAACCGCAGAGGCGAGAGCGCACGAAGGACGAACGAACGGAGACGACTTTTTGCCAGGGGGGTTCATTGCCGCAATCCGTAAGTATTAGTGCATCTTATGCAATAGATGAGAAGCAGAGGTGCCGGGGTGACTGAC
>SESF01008467.1_pt1 | contig 44018 bp, 35 predicted proteins | sample 3171521 | NCBI WGS metagenome assembly SESF01 (sample SAMN10866945, study PRJNA518727) | freshwater metagenome | biome: subpolar coniferous forest; feature: holomictic lake; material: water; isolation source: holomictic Lake 227, 6 m and 8 m depth | place: Canada: near Kenora, Ontario | collected...
AAAGATCCCAGCCTCCTTTTTCCATTTCTTCCTTGAATTCCTTGCCGTATCTGATAACGCCCGATTCGATCATCTCACGCAGAAGGTCGTTACCCTCACGGGTACGTTCACCAACTCCTCCGAAAACCGACATCCCTGAATATTTCTTTGCAATATTGTTGATCAGCTCCATGATGATAACGGTCTTGCCAACACCGGCTCCACCGAACAAACCGATCTTTCCGCCTTTTGAATAAGGTTCTATAAGGTCAATGACCTTGATTCCTGTATACAGAACTTCTTTTGTGGTCGTAAGCTGGTCGAAGGCCGGGGGATCCCGGTGAATGGGATAAGTGTGGGCCATTGATACGGCGCCAAGTCCGTCAATAGGATTTCCGATAACATTGAACAGCCTGCCCCTTATCTCTTCCGAAGCCGGCATGGAAATAGGGCCTCCTCTTTCAACAGCATCCATACCACGCCTGAGACCGTCGGTCGAATCCATCGCAATGGTCCGCATGGTATTCTCGCCAATATCATACTCACATTCCAGAACGATCACTTCACCTTTATCGTTCTTTACTTCAAGAGCATCATAGATATTCGGCAGGGCAACTCCTTCGTCAAAAGCAACGTCGATAACAGGGCCAATGATCTGGAGAATCTTCCCCTTAACTAGTTCTTTTCTTGGTACTTTCGCTTCCATAATCTGTATCGAAAATTTCTACAAACCTACATTAAAATGCTGAATTGAGCAAGCATCATAAGAATAATTCAGTAATTTTAGCGTTTCTGTTAAAACAACCCTAACATTATTTAAAATATGCGGATGAGCAAGAACTGGTTGCTTGCCCTGGTTTTTTTCCCTATTATGTCGTTTGCACAGCGAAATGTCGATGCAATTGTTGACACTGTCGAGACGAAGAACGGCACTGTGATTTTATATAAAAACAACACGTGGGAATACCTCGATAACGAGCCTGTGATGATGAGTATAGAGGAGGATTCGACCGGTATTTTCAGCAATCAATGGATCAACGACCAGATATTTGCCTACAAGATACAAAGGGATTCAATCAGGGATACCTTGTTATTGCTGGTCGATTCAGTACATCATTTTCAGCTGCCTGTTTATGGCAAACTCTTCAGGGGGTTTACTTACACTCATAAAGGCCTTGATATCAAGCTTAACAAGGGAGACACCGTCAAAGCTGCGTTCAACGGGGTGGTCAGGTACGCGAAATATAACCGGGGGGGGTTCGGCAATCTTATTATTGTAAGGCATTACAACGGACTGGAGTCATACTATGCCCATAATTCAAAAATCCTTGTGAGGGTAAACCAGGTGGTAAAGGCCGGCGATCCTATTTCCCTTGGTGGTTCAAGTGGCCGCAGCCGGGGCCCCCACTGCCATTTCGAACTGAGGTATAAAGACGTTCCTCTGGATGCTCTGAGGGTCATAGATTTCGACAACCAGAAACTGATTGCCTCATCATTCCCCATCACTAAAAAGGTGTTTTATCCCAATGATTACAATGTAAACGCCGTTTACCACAAGATCAAAAACGGTGATACCCTGGGTCACCTGGCAAAAAAATACCATACCAATGTCAAAGAGATCTGTGCAATGAACAGGCTGAAGCCGAACTCAAGGCTAAGAGTGGGAAGTTCGATCAGAGTGAGATAAGGGATTTACGATTTACGAAGGACAAATTACGATTTACGAAGGACGAATTACGATTTCATTTACGATGTACGATTTACGAAGCACGACTTATTAACTCTGCATCTCACCATTTATTCACGAATTGCTTATTTCTATGGTGTTCATTACGGCTTCGCCGAACACCAACTCACCAACTCACTACTTACTATTCGGGAATATCCTTCTCTGAAACACGATAAGCATCAACACCCCCGTCGTAATCGCTGAGTCGGCAATATTGAATACGGGTCTGAAAAAAGTGAAATCCTCGCCTCCGTATATTGGGACCCATTTGGGAAACTGGGTTTCGATGATAGGGAAATAAAACATATCAACTACTTTTCCATGCAGGAATGAGGTATAGCCACCACCCTTGGGAAACGCAGTTGCAATCTGCATATAAGTGCTTTCGTTGAAAATGAGTCCGTAAACCGCCGAATCTATGATGTTCCCTATGGCACCGGCAAGGATCAGTGAAATGCAGACGATCATGAGGTTCCCGGCACCCTTTTTTGTTGCCGTGTAAAGCCACCATAAAATGCCTCCTATTGCAATAAGCCGGAACAGGCTCAGGGTCAGTTTACCAAACTGTCCTCCAAGGGTCATCCCGTAAGCCATACCTTCATTCTCGGTAAAATGAAGGTAAAACCAATGCCCAAGTACCGGGTGGCTCTCTCCTAAATAAAAATGGGTTTTTATCCAGATCTTCAGAATCTGATCCGCAAGAAGGATCAGGAAAACAATCCAGACTGCTTTTTTCATTCTTCGTGATCCAATACATCAGTGGCCGGACGCTGAAGCGCGGAAGGCGCAGCCTGTACCCGTTTGGCTTCAATACTAAGCGTAGCGTGAGGCACAGAACGTAAACGGTCTTTCGGGATCAGTTTGCCTGTAACACGGCAGATCCCATATGACTTGTTTTCGATCCTGATAAGGGCATTCTCAAGCGATTTGATGAATTTTTCCTGGCGCGCAGCAAACTTACTGTTCTCCTCTTTTGAAAACACCTGGTATCCTTCTTCAAGAACTTTGAACGTAGGGGAAGTGTCGTTCGTATCATGTTCGTTACCGGTTGTATAGGCATCAGTCAGAAGTTCCAGGTCATTCTTTGCCTTCTCAAGTTTTGCAAGGATGATCTGCTTGAACTCTTCCAATTCTTCATCGGTATACCTTGTCTTGGCTTTCTCAGGGGTGGCTGCTTTTTTCATAGCTCGTAAGGTTAAGGTTCTAAAATGAACAACGACAGAAATTTAGCTCCCTGCCGTTTGAGAATCAATCCACCTTGCCGATGGATATATTTGTGCTTATCGTTTCTGTCAGCTCAATCTCGTCAATGTCTTTACCTTCAAGGGTTTCTGTAATAATAAGCGACTGAGCCAGAATTTCGCTGCAAATATAAGAATTATTCTCGTTCACAGCTTCATCCAGTTCTTTATGCGACTGCAATTTCACAAAGATCTTGTCGGTCACCTCGTATTTCTTATCCTTACGCAGATTCTGGATACGGTTCACGAGTTCCCTCGCAAGGCCTTCATTTTTCAGGTCTGGAGTGATCTGCGTATCAAGGGCAACAACCAGGGCCCCGAGCGACGCCGTATTAAATCCCGGAAGGTCGTCGGAAAGGATTTCAACATCAGAAAGTTCAAAGGTATAGGTGCTTCCGTTGGGATACGTTTTTGTAAACGACTTCTGCTTTTCGAATTCAGAGATTTCAGCCGCGCTCCAGGTTTTCATGTCCTCGGCAATCAGCTTCATATCCTTTCCGCACTTGGGTCCCAGCTTCTTGAAGTCGGGTTTGATCTTTTTGGACAGGATGCCTTCAGTGTCTGTGATGTATTCGATCTCCTTCACATTGACTTCCGAGAGTATCAGATTCTTAACCAATTCTACCTGTTCTCTGAGTTTTTCATTCAGCAGGGGGATAAGTATTCGGTTCAGCGGCTGACGCACCCTGATATTGGTTTTCTTCCTCACCGAAAGGGTCATCGAAGATATTTTCTGGGCAAGTTCCATTCTTTCTTCCAGTGCCTTATCTATGATCCCGGCATCGGCCTGCGGAAACTCTGTCAGATGCACAGAATCAACATGCTTTCGGCCGGTGATCCTGTTAAGATCGGTGAAAAGCTGTTCTGCAAAGAATGGTGCGACGGGTGACATAAGCTGAGCCAGGGCCTCGAGACAGGAATAAAGTGTCTGGTACGCACTAACCTTATCCGCCGAATAATCACCTTTCCAGAAACGGCGGCGGCAAAGGCGAACATACCAGTTGCTGAGATGTTCGTCAACAAAGTCGCTGATTGCCCTGCCTGCCCTTGTGGGTTCGTAATCGGCATAGCTTTCATCAACGAACTTTATAAGGGAGTTGAGCTCCGAAAGTATCCAGCGGTCGATCTCGGGACGCTCGCTTATCGGAACTTCAGGCTCTGAGTAGGTAAAACCGTCGATATTTGCATAGAGGGCAAAAAACGCATAGGTATTGTAAAGGGTTCCAAAGAATTTGCGCTGGGATTCGGTGATCCCGTCAACATCAAATTTCAGATTATCCCAGGGCTGGGAATTGGTGATCAGGTACCAGCGGGTGGCATCGGGACCGAACTTTTTAATGGTCTCGAAAGGATCTACGGCATTACCCAGGCGTTTCGACATTTTATTCCCCGCCTTGTCAAGCACAAGACCGTTTGAAACACAGGTTTTATAAGCAACCGAGTCGAACAGCATAACAGCTATTGCATGGAGGGTAAAAAACCAGCCTCTGGTCTGATCAACTCCCTCGGCGATAAAATCGGCAGGAAAAAAGCTTTCAAGGCTGCGGTTGGCATCGAAAGGATAATGATACTGGGCATATGGCATCGCACCCGAATCAAACCAGACGTCGATCAGGTCGGTCTCCCTTCGCATGACCTTTCCATCATCGCTTACGAGCAGGATGTCATCCACAAACGGACGGTGAAGATCAAAGGTGAGGTAATTATTGCCTGAAAGATCTCCTTCCTTATAGGCTTCGAGCGGATTTGATTTCATAACACCAGCCAGAACAGCCTTTTCAACCTCCTTCTTAAGCTGGGCTACAGAACTGATGCAGATCTCCTGTTTCCCGTCTTCGGTTCGCCAGATAGGCAAAGGCGTTCCCCAGAAACGTGAGCGGCTGAGGTTCCAGTCGACCAGATTCTCAAGCCAGTTCCCGAACCGCCCGCTTCCGGTCGATTCAGGCTTCCAGTTGATGGTGTTGTTCAGGCTGATCATCTTTTCCTTGTATGCCGTGGTGCGGATGAACCATGAATCAAGCGGGTAATACAGAACCGGCTTGTCGGTGCGCCAGCAATGCGGATAGGAATGCTCGTATTTCTCTGATTTGAATGCCTTGTTCTCGTGTTTCAGCTTGACGATGATATCGATATCAACGGGCGGACACTCCTTATTGGCACAATCGGTATCGTATTCCACTTTCACATACCGGCCGGCAAATTCACCCATCTGTTCAGTGAACCTTCCCTGCCTGTCAACCAGTGTAAGTGAGCCAAGACCGTATTGCCTGCCAACCCTGAAGTCGTCGGAACCGAAGCTGGGAGCTATATGCACAATGCCGGTTCCGTCCTGGGTCGTCACAAAATCGCCGATCACAACCCTGAAAGGATCGCCTTCTTCAGGTAATGCATAAGGCATCAGCTGTTCGTACCGTATAAACTCAAGATCAGAGCCTTTGAATTCCCCTGCGATCCTGTAAGGGATATTTTTCTGTCCTTCGTGATAATCTTCAAGCTCAAGCTGTGCATTCTTTTCGGGGAGGTACTGGTGCAACAGGTCTTTTGCCATGATCACCGTTTGTTCCCTGAACGTATAAGGATTATATGTGCGGATGAGCAGGTAAGTGATGTCCCTGCCTACTGCCAGTCCGGTGTTTGACGGAAGAGTCCAGGGTGTTGTGGTCCAGGCCAGGAAATATACATCCCCGAACAGTTCATTGAATAAAAATTCCGAATTTTCGCTGCGGATGACTTTGAACTGGGCAACTACCGTGTTGTCTTTCACTGTTTTATAAGCTCCGGGCTGGTTCAGCTCATGGGTGCTTAAACCGGTGCCTGCAGCAGGCGAGTATGGCTGGATGGTATACCCTTTGTACAACAGGCCTTTCTCATACAGCTTTGCCAGCAGGTACCATACCGATTCAATATACTTGTTTTCATAGGTGATATAAGGATCTTCAAGATTCAGCCAATACCCCATTTGTAGGGTAAGCTCATCCCATAAGTCCTTGTATTTCATCACCTCATTGCGGCATTCCTGGTTATAATCCTCGATGGATATCTTTTTCCCGATATCTTCCTTCGTAATGCCAAGTTTCTTCTCAACACCGATCTCGATAGGCAGTCCGTGAGTATCCCAACCGGCCTTGCGGCTTACATAAAACCCTTTCATGGTTTTATACCTGCAGAAAATATCCTTGATGGTACGGGCCATAACGTGGTGAATGCCCGGCATGCCGTTTGCCGAAGGCGGACCTTCATAAAAAATATATGGTGTGTTGCCTTTGGTCAGCTCCAGGCTTTTTTGAAAGGTCTTATGCTCATCCCAGTAGGCCTGTATGTCCTTCCCGATCTTTGTGAGGTCGAGGTTCCTGTATTCGGTGTATTTCGTTTTCATCCTTGAAAAAAAGTGTGCAAAGGTAGGAAAATTTAGGGAAATCCAGGTTATGGGGCGGATGAAAATTCTGGATGGGGGATGCGAGATGCAAGATGCGAGATGCGATATGCGAGATGCGAGATGCAAGATGCGAGATGCAAGATGCAAGATGCGAGATGCGAGATGCGAGATGCAAGATGCAAGATGCGAGATGCAAGATGCAAGATGCGAGATGCAAGATGCAAGATGCGAGATTATTAGATGACTGGATCTAGAGTATCCTGCATCCTGCATCCTGTATCCTGCATCCTGTATCCTGTATCCTGCATCACAGCTCAGGCTGCCGGGAAAAGTATCTTAACCGATGCCCCCCCGCCCGTGATATTACTAACCTCGACTTTGCCCGAGTGAGCATCCATGATCATCTTCGCCAGGCAGAGATCCAGTCCGACATTTTCATCGATATGCTGAGAGCCAAGGCCGAACAGGCTGAACAGGTTTTTCAGGGCCTGCTCGCTGAAACCCGGGCCCTGGTCGGTGATCTCAATGCCTGCATAACCCGGTTCCGAAACCGCGGTAATAATGATGATCCCTGAATCGGGGGAATATTCAACTGCATTCTCGACAACCCCCTGAAAACAATTCCTGACCAGCTTCTCGTTACAATTGATCATCATTGCAGTCAGAGAAGGATCAAGGTGAGTGTTGACACCTTTTTTACCGGTCTGTGTAACATATTCGTTTAAACAAAATTCGAGTATACGCCCGATTGATGCAGGCTTCTTCAGAAGTGGTTTCTCCCTGGCAATAAGCTCGGTAAGCTGAAGTACCACAGCCAGGAATTTTTCCAGCCTCGTTGAGGAATAATAAATGAATTCAACATGCTCCTTCACCTCGGCCGATTCCACTTCATCCTGCAGAATTGACGTAAACCCGAGAATGGCATTGAGAGGCGTACGCACCTCATGATTGATCATATGCAGGAAATCGGTTTTGGCTTTATCAAGGGACTGCAGGCTGTGATAGGCTTTTTCAAGCTCTTCATGGGCCAGCCGGAGGGCTTCGGTGCGTTCCTCGACTTTCTTCTCGAGCCAGGAATTCACTTGGAGCAACTGCTGACGACTCGATTTAAGTTCAAGATGGGTCCTTACTCTTGCAAGCAGCTCTTCAGGAGAAAATGGTTTTGTGATATAATCGACCCCTCCGCTTGTAAATGCCCTGTTGAGGCTGGCCATGTCGTCCCTGGCCGTTAGAAAGATCACCGGGACAAGCTCGTTACCGGGCATGCTTTTTATCTTCAGACAGGTTTCGTAACCATCCATCCCGGGCATCATAATGTCGAGCAGGATCAGGTCATATCTCTCAGTTTCAGTCATCTTCAGGGCTTCCTGACCACTGAATGCATAATCAACCTGGTAACTCCTGGGAGCAAGCAGCGCGGCAAGCACCTTCAGGTTTTTCGGGTTGTCGTCGACCGCAAGTATCTTATAGTTTTCGTTTTCCATGTCACTAAAATAAACTTGTGAATATCGCTCCTTTTACACAAACTATAATGCAGCTTCCCGGATATTTTTAAACACAAAAATGTGAATTTGTAAATAAAAAATTTGCCTGCGATTAAAATCAATTTCTATATTTGAGTAATTTTTCTGCACAGTGAGCCGATCCTCAGAAATAATCATAGATAATATTCTGCAAAGGAGGAGTGTCAGGAATTTCACAGGCCGGGATTTTGATCACGGCATGCTGACGACTCTTCTGAAAGCTGCCATGGCAGCTCCTTCAGCAAGGAACCGCCAGCCCTGGGCATTCGTTGTTGTTACTGAGCGTGATCTCATGGATGCTATGGCTAACGGACTTCCGTATACCAAGATGCTTTATAAAGCTGCTGCTGCAATTGTTGTTTGTGGTGACCTTACAATTGATCTTCAGCAGGGAGCAACCGACCTCTGGTACCAGGATGTGGCTGCGGCATCCCAGAATATCCTGCTTGCAGCGCATGCACTCGGGCTGGGGGCGGTATGGAGCGCATTATACCCTTACGAAGAGCGTTCGGGCCTGGTTAAACAAACCCTCGGACTGCCTGATCATGTAACTCCTTTTTCGATTATCCCGCTGGGGCTGCCCACAGGTGAAGACCTGCCAAAAGATAAATACAAACCTGAGAGGATCCACTGGAACAAATGGTGAGCTGTTTTTAAAACTGTAAAAATGGATTGGATTGAAAAACTTGATGGTTCAGTTATCGTAAGCGATCTAAGCGGCAAGGTAATCTATGCCAACGAAACTGCTGAACATACCTTCGTGAAGCCTGGCGAACCTCCTCTCAAAGGCAGGGATCTGATGGAATGCCATAATGAGAATTCGAAAATGATCATCAGGAATATCATGGAAAAGAAAACCAAAAACGTATACACAATTGAGAAAAAAGGAAAGAAAAAACTTATCTACCAGACACCCTGGATTGTTGATGGGGAACTGAAAGGGCTGGTCGAGCTATCACTTGAAATTCCCATTGAAATGTCTCATTTTGTCAGGGAGTAACCAGAACCTTTATGAAACCTAAACTTACCCTTTTTTGCCTGATACTCTTCCTGGTCTGCGGATGTATGCGCCAGAACGTACTAAAGCAGGGTCCTTACCTGGGAGTCATCCGCATTGACAGTAATGAAGAACAGATGGACCTCCCGTTCAATATGATCTATGCAAAAACACCTGACGGACAAAAGGTCATGCAGGTTTCGAATGCAGCGGAGGTCATTATGATAACCGAATTTGCCGTTTCGGGGGATTCAGTATTTATGAAATTCCCGGTCTTCACCTCAGAGATCAATGCAGTTATCAGGCATGATTCCCTGGTTGGGTTGTATTTCCCAAAAGGGAAGCAAGCCGGCAATGGATATGCTTTCTATGCTGTGCCGGGCATTACAGACCGTTTTCCCTGGGCAAAGCAAAAACCCTCGGCCAACCTGAGCGGCCGATGGAAGATCACCGAAAACGCAGGCACTCCCGATTCAACCCTGATGGTGGGTGAATTTGTCCAGGACAGCAGCCACATAAGTGGTACAATTCTGAATACCGGGGGAGATTACCGATACCTCGAAGGCAAAGTTTCAGGGAATAAATTCATGATGTCGGCAGTTGACGGGGCTCATACCCTTACATTCACTGCGGATATTTCATCGGCAGGAAAACTTGAGAACGGGAGGTTTATGGGCAGCCCCACATGGAAAAGTATCTGGCATGCAGAGAAAAATGAATCATTCAGCCTTCCAAGGATGGACGAACTTGTTAAAGTAAAAACCGGGCCCGGCTTTACCTTTAATCTCCCCGATATCAATGGGGATAAGGTTTCTCTTGATGAGCCGAGGTTTAAAAACAAAGTTCTGATCGTTATGGCTATTGGCACCTGGTGCCCCAACTGCCTTGATGAGACTGCTTTTTTCAGGGAGATGTACACGAATTACCGGGATTCAGGACTTGAAATTATTGCACTTTGTTTTGAAGATAAGTCGTTTGAGTTGTCAAAACCCCGTATGGAGAGATTCATTGCTCAAACCGGCGCAACTTACCCATTTCTTTATGCGGGTCCCCGGGGACGGGAATCTCTTCGCTCAGTTCTCTTCAACCTTGAAGGCCCTATGGCTTATCCCACCACCATGTATATCGACCGTAAAGGAAAGATAAGGAAAGTTGAAACCGGTTTCTCTGGCCCGGGCACAGGCCGGCACTATACTGACTTCTGTGATGAGACCCGAAAGTTTATCGAAAGTCTGCTGGAAGAAAAGCCGTAAGGATTTCCCTTTTCACCAACTCACCATCTCACCAACTCACCATCTCACCATCTCTCAATACGCCCATTTTACCCAGATGCTTCCCCAGGTGAAACCGCCTCCAAATGCTGCGAGGATGATGTTATCACCTTTCTTCAGCTTATTTTCCCATTCCCAGAGGCATAAAGGGATAGTTCCTCCGGTAGTGTTCCCGTAACGTTCAATATTGATCATGACCTGCTCTGTACCCACACCCATTCTCCTGGCAGTGGCATCAATGATCCTGAGGTTTGCCTGATGAGGAACAAGATAAGCAACATCCTGAGATTTAAGATTATTCTTCGCCATGATCTCGGCTGCCACATCGGCCATCTTGGTCACGGCAAATTTGAATACAGGCTGTCCTTCCTGGTAAACGAAATGTTCCCTGGCATCTATGGTTTCGTAAGAAGGCGGCCTGAGGGATCCGCCTGCTTTCATGTGCAGGTAGTTGCGCCCTGAGCCATCACTCTGCATAATGGAGTCCATGATGCCGACTTCCTCTTTGGTAGGTTCAAGAAGCAATGCACCTGCTGCATCCCCGAAAAGAACACAGGTCTCACGGCTCGTATAATCGGTGATCGACGACATTTTATCTGCGCCTATAACAATAGCTTTTTTTACAGAACCTGTTTCAATAAATTTTGTAGCAGTGACCAGTGCATATAGAAATCCTGAACAGGCTGCATTGATGTCATAACTGAATGCATTCTTTATTCCTGCTTTGTCTGATATAATATTCGCGGTAGCAGGGAAAATCATGTCGGGTGTAACAGTTGCACATACCACCATGCCAATATCCCCGGGATCAGTTCCGGTTTTATCAAGTAAAAGCTTTACAGCTTCGGCAGCCATATCGGATGTCCCAAGCCCTTCCCCCTTCTGAATATGACGTTCCCTGATGCCTGTACGGCTCATGATCCATTCATCAGAAGTATCAACCATCGACTCAAGTTCCTTATTGGTAAGAATATAAGGCGGAACCCAACCCTGTACCCCTGTAATCGCAGCTCTAAGTCTGGTCATTAAATCGCAATTAAATATTGTTTATCGTATATTGCTCAAGAGCGTGTTTTATCCTTGACGGCAGTTTTGCCTCGTGGATCTCCCTGGAAAGCAAGATCATATTCTTTATGGCAGTACTGTTGGAAATCCCGTGGCCCACAATCACATTCCCGTTAACCCCGAGTATTGGCGTACCCCCGTATATCTCATAATTGAAACGGTCAAGGTAAGAGTCTTTAATGTTCCGTTTTACAAGAACACGATACATCGCCTCAATCTGCTTGAGAACGATATTACCTACAAATCCATCACAAACAATAACATCCACATTATCCCTGAAAAGCTCCCTTCCTTCAACATTCCCGATGAAATTGTAATCTTTCGATTCTTTCATTAGCTGGAAGGCGGATTGGGTAGTAAGACTTCCCTTTTTTTCTTCGGATCCTATATTCAGAAGTCCGACTCTGGGGCTTTTCAGATGATATACATGCTCTGCAAATAAAGATCCAAGCAACCCAAACTGGTACATCACGTCAGGTTTTGCATCAGGATTAGTACCAACATCGATAAGAACAGATATTCCACCATTCTCCTTGGCAATGTAGGCAGGGGAACTCGGACGGATGATTCCCTGGATATTCCCAACACTGTAAATGGCACCGACAAGCATCGCTCCACTGCTTCCTGCACTTGCAAAGGAATCTATCTCCCCGTGCTTGAGCATACGGAACCCTGTGGAAATGCTTGAATTCGGCTTGCTTACAAGGGCTTTCGTCGGACTTTCATCCATTTCGATCAGATCGGGGGCATCAATGATATCAAAACCAGACAGATCTACTCTTTCTTCTGCTAGAAATGTAAGAATACTATCCTTGTCCCCGATCAAAACGATCTTGTCGGTGGAAGGTAACTCACGATGAGCCAAAATTGCACCATGCATTGTTGCATCCGGTGCAAAATCACCTCCCAAAACATCTAACCCGATCTTCATTAGTCAGATTTAAATTGAACAACTGATTAATTTGTCGGGGAATGATCCTGACCCCAGGATTATTCCGCAGCTGCTTTCTCAATAGCCTGCTTCCCACGGTAATAGCCGCATTCCGGACATACTCTGTGGTAAAGAACAGGTGCACCGCAATTTGAGCAGAGAGCAAAGGTAGGACTTTCTGCTTTATCATGCGTACGTCTTTTATCCCTGCGCTGATTTGAAATTTTTCGTTTAGGATGTGGCATAATCTTAAATTATTTAATTGTTATCGTTTTTCGCAATTCACATTCAACATTCTTCACTCGATTATTCGAGTATTCTATTATTCAATATTCAATATTCAATATTCGTTTTCCGTTTTTTGCTATTTGTTATTCTCTTTAAGTTTATTCAGCACTTCCCACCTCGGATCAGGGTTGTGAGATTCTCTTAACTCCTCAAGTTTCTTCAGAACTTCAGGATTGCACAGGCTTTTTCCCCTGCTGTCGTCCCCGTGTACGGGATGGAACGGGAGCATCAGCCTTACCGACTCATAAAGAAACTGGCTGAAGTCATACTTCCCGTCAGATTCTTTTATGATCTGTACATCTTCACTCTCTTCTTCATAATGGTCACTCAGCTTTACAAGCAGATTCTGAAAACCATTTATTTCTTCGGTTAGAGGATCCCCGCAACGGTCACACACAAGAACCAGGGTTCCTGAAATATCAATCCTGAAGATCAGCAATTTCTCTTCTTTTTCAAGATCAACATGAACGCCGATGCGACTGTCACTTACATCTTCAATTTTATAATGTTCAAAGAACGAATCGTCCAGCCCGAAATCAAAACTATACGTTCCCGGTTTCAACCCACTGAACTGGATCTGGTATTTTTCCATCGTATACGCTTCTTTCGAAAAAGCCTGCAAAATTAAAAATTAATTTGGTCACTACCAAAACTTCAATTAGTCATATATTTGTTCCTGCATACATTAAAATCAAATCTTCACCGATATGTTCAATAAAATTATCACCCTGATGCTACCCTTGATGCCTAAGAAACTGGTATGGGTATTTTCGAAAAAATACATTGCAGGCGAAACTATTGATGATGCTATCAGGATCAGCAGGGAACTCAATGAATCCGGGATAAAGATCACCATTGACCTGCTGGGTGAATTCATCAATGACCTGGGTGAGGCTGCCGAAAACAAGGAAGCCTACCTGAAGATCATCGAACGAGTTCAGAAGGAAAAGATCGACGGGAATTACTCCCTCAAACCAACCAGCTTCGGCCTCCTTCTTGATAAGGAAATTTGTTTTAAATACATCCGCGAGATCGTCGCAAAAGCCGCTTCTTTTGGAAATTTCGTAAGGGTTGACATGGAAGATTCACCATGTACCGACCTGGAGATCGAGCTTTTCAGAAAGCTGAAAAAGGAGTTTCCCGGGAACGTCGGACTGGTGCTGCAGGCTTACATGAAACGAACCCTGAAAGACCTGAAGGACCTGCGGGATATCCATTCGGCAGGAACTCCGCTGAACTTCAGGTTGTGCAAAGGTATTTACGTGGAGCCCGAGGCTATTGCCTATAAAAAATACGAGGAAATCAATCAGCATTTTCTCGAAGACCTGGAATATATCTTTGCCAATGGGTATTATCCGGGTATCGCCACACACGACAAGCCCCTGGTAGAAGGAGCTTACAGGCTGATTGAAAAGTATAAGGTTCCTAAAGACCGTTATGAATTCCAGATGTTATACGGAGTGACTCCCGATCTGCGGAAGAGTATCGTCGACAAAGGCCATACCATGAGGGTTTATGTTCCCTTCGGAAAAGAATGGTTCGGTTATTCAACCCGCCGACTCAAAGAGAACCCCAAAATGGCCAGCACCATTATCAAGGCGTTGTTTGTAAGAGGATAAGGGAATAATCGGATAAGGGAATACTCGAATTTTGAATTGTGAATGATTTTGGATTCCCATTAATTCAACATTCTTAATTCGATTAATCGAGTATTCGATTATTCAATCTTTCTACCGGTTAATGGTAAAGGTATCAAACACGGTATAGGCCCCTGTACCGCCACGATAACTATTGACAGTTACGGTGCCCCCCGAGATATCGATAACACTGAAATAGTAGGTCACAGTGTCATTGTGCACATTCCATAATACTCTGATGGCGGGATCAACAGGGGTTGTCTCCGGTTTGGTTCCTGAGGTGCCATTAAGAAGCTGAACAACATTGTTCTTCCATGCGGGAGTCGGCGGCGTGGTCTGCGGGTTCGGCAGAACGCTGCTGTCGATGGTCTTGCGGGAATAAAGATGCGAATGTCCGCAGGCATACATATCAAACTTATTGGCATCAAGGAAAGACCAGAGCTCAGTATAGGACTTGTTTGCTGCGGATGGCTCTTCAGGGTCATTGGTGACATAATAATAGGGTGAATGGATGAAAAAGAATTTGTGTGTTGCCTTTGTTTGGGCCACTTGTGCTTTTAACCATGACATCTGTGTAGAATCGATGTTCCCCCCTTCGGTAGAGTCTTTGAAGCTGTGGGTGATGTAGTAGGCATCCAATACAGCGAAAAAGGAGTTTCCTCCGGGGGAAGTGAAGGAATAAGTCAGGTATTGGTAACCTGGGGGTCCGTTGCCAGGGTTCTCCGAAAACACTTGCTGGAAAGCCAACTGATTTCCTAGATGAAAACCGGAATCTGAACTCGATAAATACAGCTCATGATTGCCAAGAACCGTAAACAAGGAAATTCCATTCCCGGTCAGGGGTAAGAACAGGTCCTTCCATGCCTGGAAGGTATAAGAGTTATTGATATAGCCACTGTATGACATATCACCGCCGAACATCACAAAGGACGGCTTGGGCGATAAGGTGCCAATCTGTGCAATGATGGCGTTCAGCGCCGGGTAGTTCACCTGATCCGTCGTTGATTTACCGCGGCAGTCGGCCATGAAGACGAAACGAAGCGTTTCACCTGTTCCTGCCTGTTGCTCGGACTTGCTTTTGCAGCTGCCGCTCAGGATCACGACAATAACAAGGAGTGCCGTCATCGCTTTGATATTGAGATGGCTTTTCACGATCCGGAATGTGATCTTTAATGAATGTGTCATAGCTTTTCTCCTTTTTCCTTTAGAAAATTACTTTATGTTTGAATTTCAAAGATATTTTTAACTAGTATTGTTAAATCTATCACAAAACAAATGTATGAAAAAGAACATTCATTTAATTTCATTATTCTTTTGCATTGCTTTGCTCTACAGCTGCAAAAAACAAGAATATCTTCCGGTTTCAGCTCCGGCGATTTCATTACCAGCCGATCAATATGCTCATTCAGGAGCAATTAAGGAATGGTGGTGGCACGTTGGCACACTGACAAGTGCTGATAACCGAAGATTTGGCTTTGAAATAAATGCAACAGGAATGTCGGCTTATGCTTTCACGCAGATCGAAATTACTGATGTGAACAATCAATGCAATTATCAAAAAGTGAATGCAGTAATTCCTTGTCCAAGCAATTGGGCCCAATACGATCAGTCCAAACCCTGGCAGGTTCAATTATCTGGTTCAGCTTCAAGTCCGAATGATGGCGCCATATTGATGCAGGCCATTGGCGGCAACCCCCTCAACATGAAAGTTAATGCAAGCTTTGTGGATGCAGCAAGCAACACCCCTTGTCAGTTACTGCTTAACTTTTATCAACTTGGTGTCCCCCTGCTTGCTTTTGGCACCGGTTGCCAATTATTGGTAGATTCGAGTGGCACGACTCCCTTAACAAAGAACAATTACTATTATTCGCTGACCCATTTGCAGGCGAGCGGTACCATCACGATAGGAAACGAAGTAATTGAAGTGACAGGGATTACCTGGATGGATCACGAATATGGTGCATTCCCAGGTGGGACACCCGGAAAACCTGTAATCTGGTTGTTTCAGGACATTCAATTGAGTAATGGCCTGAGCTTATCTAATTTTACCAACTTTGGAGTAATACCAGTCGAAAATGTGCCTATGAAATCGCATGCAAGTATATTGTTACAGAATGGTAAAAGTATTTATGTTGAAACCACTACCACTCCAATGGGACCTGTTTTTATCAGTAGTAAGGGGGTTGTATATTACTTAAAATTCATCGTTGATGTTAGCAGTCCTGAATTAACTGCCACCTTTGAAATAAATAGTTTATATCCCGATCAACTGTTTAAAGACGGACAAGGTGCCGATGTTTATGAAGGGGTTGGCTCATGTCTTGCCAATTTTGGTAAAAAAGAAAATATTGTTTCAGGAACTGCATGGATCGAACAGAATTTAGGAAATTAGTTCTTACGTTAAAACACGCTCGTGCAGCCCAATCCTCGCCGGAAGCCGGCGGAAGGTGGTCAGATGATCCGTTTTATCTACTATCAACGGCTATAATTTACAATTTTCGCATGTGCTTTTTCCCCGGTAGCAAAGACTATTGTAATCGTATAAATACCGGCTGGATGGCCCTTCAGGTCGACTGTTTGACTGCCTGTTGCCACGGAGGAAATTTTTTCTGAAAACACTGGTTGTCCGCAGGGATTGCTAACGAGGATCTCAGCAGCTTGTTTCCCGGTATTCTCCCAGCTTACTGTAAAACGGCCATCCGGCGAAGGATTCGGATATATAAGGATATTGTGGTCAAGAGTGTTCTCATTCACCGATAATAAATTCTTAACGGTCACGCTTCCAAACCCGATGTTGAACTCGGCGTCAATGACAGTAAGCAAGTATGTCCCCGGGCATAAGTGGTCGATGGACTTGTTTTTGTAATATTTTTCTTTATCGCTGCCTGCAAGTTGCAGGAAATAATGGAATGGCGGGTCTGCCTGGTCACGGTTAAGGACCTCAATTTCGATTTTTCCCTGGCAATTTCCTGTTGTATCCTCACTGATCACCTTCATCTTTACATCAAGTAGTAACTTATAATCAAGTCCGTTTGATCCGGCGCTTACAAGGGTATTGTAAAGTACATTGGTTTTGCTCTCCCCGTCATCGTAATTCACTATATTCCGGGTGTCATTATCTGAGTAGTATACATAGTTATCCAGCATATTATGGTAAAAGGCATACCCATTTCCTGGCTTGGAAAGACTGTAGGCTGCTAAATTTACTGTTGCCCATTGGAGTTCAAGGTTCGTTGCAGAATCAGAGGTAAACATCGGGGCATTTATGTAATACCCATAATAAAGAGAATCGCTCCATGGTTCATATAGCAGGTTATAATTAACCGGAGTGGTCGGGATCATCTGGATACCGTATACCATCATAGGGTCACCTGGTTCACCGAATGCTACCAGCGAATTAATGCTTGTAGCATAAAGATTTCCTACCACTTTATAAAGATCGGTGTACAAGGCAGGGTAATGGGAATTTGGTCCGATTTGCCAGTACTTTTTTGCCGACCGGATCTCCGTAGATGCATAGAGGCGACCGGTATTTTCGAGATTATTATCCCCCAGCGCCTGGCCAAGGAGCATCATCCCATACCATGCATTTACCGACTCACTGGTACTTTCCTGGTTGTTCCCAACACCCGAAGCATCCGAAAGGCCCTGAGCCCAGCAATGACCATCATACCAATCTTTGTTCCGTTCTTTGACAAAATATCTGTCTGTGCCGGATGGATTTGCAATATCCCTGGCTAAAAGCAGGATTTTTTGCCTGTAGGTCTGGGCCCAGATGGAATCTCCTTTGGCAAGGGCTGCAGCCGCATAAAGAAAGTACCCGTAATGGAAGTGGTGATCAGTGTATACTGAGTTGCCGAAATCAGCGCCAACATTAGTCTGATCAATTAAGTTTACCAATCCCCCATAAACGGTATCATACCTGAAGGCGTTTTGCAGCCAGCCGGGCATAATTACCAGTGGCATGCCGTCAAGCCATCGGTTCATTTCTGTTTTCAGTGTATCACGAATGCTTTTAGACACAGAGTCAGCCTCCGGAAACCAGGTTTGTAACTCATCTCCGATCACGGCAAGCCGGGCCTTTTTGGCCAGTTGCTTTCCTCCAAAATACGTTGAGGTATTGATCTGGTTGAGGTATGCTGGCTGGAAAGCGGTGGCACCGGCAATCGTGTCCCGGTCACCTTTGAGAGTGGCGAGAAGCTCATGCCTGTATTTATCAATGGTATTATTTGCAAGGTTATGTACCGGCGATATCCACCCCGTAGTGATCAAAGGTTCCTGCATATTCCAGGTTGTTCCATAGATAGCTGTAAGCTGGCCCTTGATACACTGGTATTGTGTCAGAACTGTGTCTTTAGGTGTCGATGCGCTCAGAATATCAACGTGATGCGGAAGCGCCAACATTAAAAGGGAGTCGTTTGACGGGTTGTTGCTGGTCCACTGGAATTGCATGTCGGCGATGTCAGCACTACTGTCGATACTCGCAGAAAAAGTGCCACCGGTAGGGTAGAACTTGCAATAACTGTCAAGTACCTGGAGCTTTTGGGCCATGTTTTCAGTGTCATCGTACTGCGGATTTGAACCTGCTTTTGCCCTGGCTGCAAGATAAGCAGCACGGAGGTAACCGGTAAAGGTGTTTTGAAAGATCAAAGCTCCCTGAAAAGGAGATCCCTGGCCCATGTAATCGAAATATATGTTAACGGTAACTGAATCAGAAGCGTACAATACGTAATAGATGTAATTATCACCTCCGCCATCAGCCGCCATTTTAAGGATGAACCTGTTACTTCTGGCTGTAAGAGGGCCGGGGTTGGGAAGGTTTATGTAATTTATCCCATCAATGGAATAGGCATTTACTGTGCGTCCCTGTGAAGCAAAGTAAGGGGTCAACCCTGAATATTTCATTGTGACATACGGCATACCTTTGACAATGGGAGCTTCCATATAACCAGGCTGATTGTCGACACGCCGGTATTTCAGTGTAACCGACAACTCATCATACTTTTTGATGAAAGGCCTGAATGCGATTATATCCGGGGTAAGATTAGAATCCACCGCGCCAAAATACCAGTCAAAACCAGAGGAAAAAGTCACAGAGTTGGCTCCGGGAAATCCACCTGAATAAATCGATACCGCATAAGGCTGATATCCCATTCCTAATCTGTCACAAGCTTTTGAGTATGAGACATAGCCTGGTACAGGCATGGTGCCCAAACCAACAGCATAGGGATAGGTAAATACCGGCGAACAGCCCACCATGCTGTCAGGATAAACATCATTAATCATCCTTGAAAGGAACAGGCATTTGAACCAGGACGTAGTGGGATAAGGGTATTTGAGTGAGTCCAGGAGGTATGTTCGCGGATAACTGCAGGCTACTTTGGAAAATACCGAAGGAGGCGCAGTGGTGTCAAAGGGAGCTCCATATTGCCATGTCTGGGAATAGATTCCCGAAACGGAGCATGCAAATAGCAGAAATAAGGAAAACCTGAGAGTAAAATTTTTCATGACCGTGCAATTTTGATATAAAACAGACAAGTCAAATTACTGAAAAGTTGTCAGACTGAGAAAAAAATTACTTAAACGCTTTCTCCGGCATCCCGTCACCGCTGAGCTTTAAGCGGTCGAAATAAGACGGAACCGGCTTGCTGAGCAGACTGTCGACGTAGAGTTTTGCAAGATACTGTCCGAGCATAAAGCCCTGTCCCCTGAGGCCAAGGAACAGCCCCAGGTCCGGATCGATGATCATTCGGGGTTCAACATAATAACCTGCCCAAACAGCCTGGAATCCAACCGAGGAGAGCTCGGGGATCCAGTTAGTGAAAACTTCGGAAGCGATCTCCAGGAAATCCTCGGTATTTACCTTGATGTTTTTATCTGCTTCCTGCGGATCGATTGCCGGGGAGGCACAGCCGATGATCTGCCCGGTTTCGCCAAGCTGCTGTCCGTAAACAGCCGTAAATCCCTTGTATCTCCTGCGGTCGATAAGCATGGGTAAGGGACTGCCGTCTTTACCGAGCATAGGCATTCGCCTGGTAATGAAGGCCTGGTGTTTCACAGGATATAGCCCGGTATCTATGCCGAGACATTTTGCAAACCTGCCTCCTTCCGGACCGAGAGCATTGATGAAAACTTCGGCTTCATATTCAACATACTCCCTTTCATGGTTCATTACCAATACCTTGTAATGGCCGTCTTCTTTGCATACATCGACCAGGCGACAATCCTCCTCAACCTTTCCCCCTCGTTCTATCCCAATCCTCCTGATCAGGTCAATCACCCTTCCCGGGGTAGCCTGCCAGCAGTTCTTCGTGATCAGGGCAGCTGAATAATTCGTCATGGAGGAATTTAACCTCGGTGATATTTCTCTCTGAAAATCCTTAGGCTCAACCATCCTGGCGTCAGACCATGACATGGATGCCTCAAGTGCCCGGTACATCTGCTCGTCATGAGCAAATGTCACATATAAAATCGGCCTGAAATCAATATTATGGATCTTCTGCAGGTCTTTAAAGATCTCAAGGTTGTTGTTAGCGATATCGCTTAATTCAGGTACTGAAAAGTTCGGACGCCCTCCTGCTATATTCCTCCAGGAAGCTCCCCTGCCGTAATTCAGCAATACAGGTTCCATGCCCGCTTCAGCAAGATAACGAAACAGCGCACTTCCCCCGATCCCTCCTCCGGCAATCAGGGAAGCAACCTTTACTTTTCGTGTTTTTTTCCCGTTTATTTCAGTGATGACCTGTTCGTGAACGTTCCTGGGATAAAGCTCACCCATGGAAACCTGGTTGGAAAGAGGGCCCCGGGGTGTTGGTTCTCCCACAATACTTATTCCGGTTCCCGCCAATCGGGTTTTCAATCGTTTAATGCATCGTTTCCCTCGGCAGGCTCCCATACCAAGGCGGGTAGTATGTTTTACCTCATCAACTGAAATGAATTTTCGCTCACCTATCACATCCATGATCTCGTCAAGTGTCACATCATCGCAATGGCAAACATATACAGGTTCGTCCGACTCATGCTTGTGAGGCTTAAAATCTATTGGTTCCGGATAATTCTCTTTTACAATAAATCCCCTTACCCTAACAAGGTCGTCACCGTGAAGATCGGTTGCCTTCACCCTTGCGATATTTGTTTTGTTAGGTTTTCTGAGGATTTTTTCGACTATCCCCTCCCCTAACTTCATGCCATTATTATCGACCAGGAAACATTCTGACTTTTCCTGTGCTTCATATTCTATTGGTAGGAACAGCCAGTCTTTCTTGAAATTATATCCGAAAATAGCCAGTCCGGGACACTGGAAAACGCAGTCCATACAGCCCGTACATTTATTAAAATCTATTTCCGGAACGGTACTTGTAGATGACTTGGTGATAGCCCCGTTCGGGCATGAAAAAGCACAGGGATTACAGGCAAATCCATACAGGCAGTCGATCAGGACAAATCCTTTTTCATTTCTCCTTTCTGCGGATGGCATTGCAGCTTCCTCGATCACCCTGAGTGGATGTTGCTGTGAATCAATATACTCCTTTGATATGGAAAGGAATTTATCATAGTCGAAGCGTTCTCCCATTTCCTGCAGGATATCGTAAGCAACCTGCTGCCCTCTCAATACGGCACTTGTCCCCTCACCGATCCTTATGGCGTCGCCTGCCCCGAAACATTTTCTGCCAAAGATCTCATTCCCCTTGATCAGCAGCTGGTCGTCACAAACCAGTCCTGTACAAATGTTTATAGCATCTATGCCGTCGATCACCTTCTCGGTGCCCGGTACTGCCTTGAAGTTTTTACATTCTGCTACAACGGCTCCAACGATACCGTCATGAGCTTCATTCGGGATTGCCTTGAGCAGGATATGTGATGTTAGGATGGGGATGCCCAGCCTTCTGACACGGTTTGCCTGGACCGGAAAACCGCCTTCACCCGGCATGGCCTCGACAATAGCTTTAACCCTGGCCCCGGCCTGCATCAGCTGGTATGATGTAAGATACCCGATATTGCCGGCTCCTACAGTAAGGACATTCTTACCCAGCAGTGTCAACTCGTTGTTCATCATCTTCTGGACCACGGCGGCAGTGAAAACACCCGGCAGATCGTCGTTTTCGAAAGTAGGCATGAAAGGAACCGCCCCGGTTGCAACAATGAGGTACTCACTGTCAACATAATAGATCTCGTCGGTAAGAATATTCTTAACCGCAATCCGCCCTCCTTCAAGTATGTCCCATACCGTTGAATTCAGAAAAATTCCTTCATGATCCTCACCGGCCAGTGTGCGCGCAATATCGAAACCTCTCATGCCCCCGAATTTCTTCTCCTTTTCAAAGAAGAAAAACTGGTGGGTTTGCATCAGGAACTGTCCGCCTATCTTGTCATTATTGTCGATTACAATGGAATCGACCCTGTGCCTGTTCAGCTCTTCACGGGCTGCCAGTCCGGCCGGACCGGCCCCGATGATGGCAACATTCGTTTTGTAAACTTTGATGGGAGTATCTTTCTTCACATCCACGGGATCGGGTTCGTAACCGGATGGGATCTCCTGAACTTCATTTACCCCATCGACCCTGGTTATGCATATCCGTTTGATCTGTCCGTCGACAAGCATCTCGCAGGCTCCGCATTTACCAATACCGCATTCAAGGCTGCGTTCACGGTTTCTAAGACTATGGCTGTGGACAGGGAATCCTGCCTGGTGAAGTGCGGCTGCGATGGTAAATCCTTTTTCCCCTGTGATGGTCTTTCCTTCGAAAGTAAAACTGACTTTTCCCGGTTCGGGAATATCAAGAATGGGGTGTTTTGATATCTTATACATAAGAGAGAGCAGGTTAGTAAAACGAGTGCACAAAATTACAATTTTTTACCAGCGGGAGAATCTCCTGTTAGAATTTTCACAGGTGAAAATCAAAACCGATTGAGAGCAGGTTTTCCATTTTAAGTTGCCTGCTTACATCCTCATCATAAAAAAGTTTTGTCTGAAGGCTGGTCTTCAAAAACCTGTTGATCCTGTATGCAAACAAATTCTTCAGGCTAACATCCGGAGATACGTTGGCGGCCTTTACGAGAAGCAGGTCGAGGTTCCAATGCAGCCTGCTTCCCAGGGCCCTGTCGATCAGGAGGTGAAGACTTAATCCGTAATCAAAACAACTTCTTTTCCCCCGGGCCACTCCGTAAAATTGTTCAAGTCCTGTTTTCTCGAATATGCCGCGGTCATAAACGTAGGTAAGTTTGGCTGAACTGACACCAATATCGAGTATACCGGTTTTAGGCAAAATGAATCCAAATCCGCAGGAAAAAGTACAAATAAGAGGCGTCAGGAAAGAAGAACTCAGGGTCCTTAGCTGTGAGCCATCCTGTGCGGTCGCAATATCCCAGGCATTGAATATCCTGGTTTTCAGAATTGAAGATGCCATGAACTGCAGGAAGCCTGAAGCGTCGTAAGAAAGTCTTGTTATCAGGGTATTCTCATCAGTCTGAAATTTGCTTATGCTGTCGATATAATAAAGCAGCCCCAGGTCATGAGTGAGGTCATGTGAAAGATGAAAGCGCCTGGATGAGAAAGTGAATTTATATTTTAGCGTCTGATAAAAAGCAAGTTGCAAGGCCGATCTGTCCTTAGTTTCATTGACAGAAGAATATCCTGTGACGGCGACGCTGTACGAAAGCTCATTATTCAGGCTGTACCGGCCACTGAGGCGCGGCAGATGCGGTTTGAAGACAAGGGAATGCAGGGCAGGATCCCAGCTTAAGTCCTGTGCAGCCAACCGGGTGAAGAGCATTATTGAAAGCAATAAAACCGGGAAGACCCGGTTCAACCCTTGTTTCATTAGATTTGATCTTAATCATGGCAACCCGAAGATCAGCGAATGCCCGTATTTGTTCGTATCATATCACCCGACACACCCCAGAAATTCATGATGTCCATACATACAAAGATGAAATTGACTTTACCGGTCCTGCCGGCGTTAGAACTCATTGCCGATGCTGCAATAGCAAAACTTGCTTCATTGATCCTGCCCATAAATTTTGCCCAGAAAATCACGCAGGTATAATCGTATAATGCCGGATCAAGCTTTACCTTTTCCCCTATGGGATATATGCTTTTCCTGAGCTTTTCAAAATGTGTCAGGGAATCGATCCTTAAGGCCAGTCCTGGCCTGAGATTGCCTGCAAATTCAGTTTCAACACCTGAACAAAATGCCGAGTCCTGGGTAATGATCCTGTACCCTGAAGAATTGAAAAACAATGAACGCCCCGGAAGGCCGGTGTTCCGGAACCAGTCGACAAGTGCCGAGGAATCCCTGAAGACGCAAAGGCAGGAATCATATCCGCGGGAATAACCGTTAATCGATTTTCTCACCGATTCCAGGCTTTCGATTTGCGGCTTGCTTACACCGTACTTTTTCATCAGGGCCTGTTTGCAGGAAGTGAGTACAATGAAGACTGCTGCAATTAATAAGGTTTGTTTGCTGATCATTGACTTGCTTTTTACAAGGTTCCCGCAGATCATGGGATCCGCGGGAACCCGGATATGAATTAAAATGTAAATTTTACAGTGTAGGTGCGTGCAGCGGCATCGAATTCCACCGGATATGAGCCGGGCTTTATGGTGATCTGGCGATCTGAGCCGAGTTGTTTTGTCACAGCATCCGAAAATGTGTGGGGGTCTTCGATCGTGAGGGTTTCGTTCTTAAAATACGGAAGTGCAAATCCGTTCTCGTACTTCAGCAGATCCTCCTGGGTGACTGATAACTCAAGTTGTCCGGCTGCATTGATCCTTGCCTGTACCGGGCATAAGCCGGCTCCGTATGGTTTTGATAATCCGGCTTCAAAATCCAGGCAGATGCCGAAGCCTGACTGGCACTGCATCTTGGGGCGGTGGAAGTTGATCGTAATCTTGATCCATACAGCATAAGCAGCTGCAGCTGCGGGGTTTGCGTTAAGAGTGTTTGATTTTCCGGACTGTACAGCTCCGGTCAGCATGATAATGCTTAAAAAACAGATGGTAATAATTTTTTTCATGGCTTTCAGGTTATATTTTGTTTTCCCTCTCTTTCTGCGGGGAGGAGTTCCGCCGGTCTGTATGTATGGGAAGGCCGGTTCCCGATCCAAATAATCCTGTTTGTATTTTCCAGCTCTATCTGTCAGCTTGTATCCACCCTGACCTCCTTTCTTTTCTTACACTTAATCCGCCAAGAAGCCAAAAGTGATATGCTTTTTAAAAAAAAATATTTAATACAATAAGAATCATTATTTTAGGCTAAACGCTTGGAAATTATCTAAAAAATTTTTAGTATCTTTGCAGCCGGTTTTGAATCAGGATAAAAAAATCAACTGAAAACATGGAAAAAACAAAAGTTCTTTTTGTTACACAGGAAATCACGCCATACCTCAAAGACAGCCATATGGGAATGATCGGGCGTTATCTTCCTCAGGGTATCCAGGAGAAGGGAAGAGAGATCCGCACATTCATGCCCCGCTACGGAAACATCAACGAACGACGCAACCAGCTACACGAAGTCATACGCTTATCAGGGATGAATCTCATTATCGACGATACTGATCATCCGCTGATTATTAAAGTCGCCTCTATTCAGCAGGCGAGGATGCAAATCTATTTTATTGATAATGAAGACTATTTTCAGAGAAAGTACACCTTCCACGATAAGAATAACAAATTCTTCAATGATAATGACGAAAGGGCGATTTTTTACTCAAGAGGAGTTATAGAAACGGTTAAAAAACTCGGCTGGGGGCCCGACATTATTCATTGTCACGGCTGGATGACCAGTCTGGTGCCGCTTTACATCAAAAAGGCCTATAGTGAAAACCCACTTTTCACTGACACCAAGATCATTATTTCCCTCTATGACGACGACTTTCCTGAAAGCATGAACAAGAATTTCGCCGAAAAAGTTAAACTTGACGGAATAAATGCGAAGGACCTTAAACACTATAAAGCGGCAAACTTCGTTAGTCTTATGAAGTCAGCAATAGATTTCTCCGACGGGGTTATAGCGGGATCACCCTCAGTTAACCCTGAAATTATGGAATATGTGAAAAGCACAGATAAGCCATTCCTGAGTTTTCAGCCGATGGACAAGTATATCGATGCATTTTCAGATTTCTATGATGAAGTGCTTGTTGCTGAGCCTGTTTCAGTTGATTAACCGCAAGATCTTTTACTGCCTTGAACTCAAAACAACACTTTCTTCTATTTACCCTGGTTTTCTCTCTGCTGGCCGTCCTGATTCTTTTTTCATGTAAAAAAGATCCTTACGAGATAGGTATTGACCTGCTTCCTCCAAGCGATACGATCAAGGTTAAAACAACAGATACATGCACAGTCATTGCTTATTCCGAACGCGTTGACTCTATTGCCACAAGCAACTGTTCAGCTCTTTCACTCGGCAGTTTAGCCGACCCTGTATTCGGGAATTCAACCATAAGTTTATATACACAGGTTCAACCATCTTCCTCATCTGTGGATTTCGGGGTCAATCCGGTTGCCGACTCACTTGTGCTGATGCTTTATTACTCAGGTTATTACGGTGATACGACCTATCAGCAGAAAGTACGTGTTTATGAGGTTTCACAGGACCTGCATATAGATTCAGGATATTTTTCGAATCAGAATCTCCAGGTCTTTCCTAACCTGTTATCGGAGACAACCTTCAAGCCCAAACCAAGAGACAGCGTGAAGGTAGGACAATTCAATTATGCAGCACATGTAAGGATCAACCTGACCAAATACACAAATTACCTGGCCAACAAACTGCTTTATGGTCCGCCTTCAGTATACGCAACCACCGCCATGTTCAATGCATTTATGAAAGGTCTGTATATTGAAACCCAGGAGATAAATAACGGGGGGGCACTGCTGAATTTTGACATCTCCGACAAAATCTCCAAGATGATCCTTTACTTCCACAACCAGACCACTGATTCTCTCAGCTATCCCTTCCTGATAAATACAGGTTGTGCCAGGTTTCTTCATATTAATCATAACAATTACATCAATGCTACTCAGGAACTCAGGCAGCAGGTTATAAACCGTGACACCCTTCTTGGCAAGAACATGCTTTATCTGCAAGGGCTCGGAGGTACACGCATCAAGTTCAGGATGCCATACATGATGAACTTTGCAAAAAACAGCAAAGTTGCCATCAATGATGCCCTGCTGTTTTTAGAGAACCCCCAGACTGACACTAGCCTTGGCCCTCCCTCCCGCCTCATCCTTCTCCGTGACAGCGCCGGATACGTGGGCTCAGTCATCGACGAAAGCGAAGGCTCAAGCTATTTTGGCGGCGGATACAATACATCAACCCGCTCATATTACTTCCGCCTCACAAGGCATATCCAGAAACTGATCTCAGGTTATTATCCTGTTAACCGGGAACTGTACATCCAGGTAAATAATCCTCTGAACAGCATTATTTACCCCAACCGCGTAATGATAAACGGCTATAAACCAATCATTCCCGGCGCTACCCCCTCCAGGTTCAGGCTTCAGATAACATACACCCTGCTGAATTAAGTTTTTTTATTCTTTTTTACTATCTTTGAACATAAAAAAATTATTATGTGCGGAATAGTTGCGTACCTCGGTCCGAAACAGGCTTATCCCATTTTGATGAAAGGCCTTCACAGGCTTGAATACAGGGGGTATGACAGTGCAGGCCTTTGCCTTGTTAACGATGGTCTGAATGTATGGAAGTGCAAGGGTAAGGTTTCCGACCTTGAGAAATTTGTCGAAGGACAGGATCTCACAGGAACCATAGGCATGGCCCACACACGATGGGCCACGCATGGCGAGCCAAACCAGGTGAATGCCCATCCGCATTTCTCCCAGAGCAAACACCTTTCCCTGATCCATAATGGGATCATTGAGAACTACCTGGTACTGCGGAAGGAACTTCAGAAACGCGGCTTCGAATTTTCAAGCGATACCGATACCGAAGTCCTCGTACACCTCATCGAAGATATTCAGCAAAATGAGAATGTGCCGGTGGAAGAGGCGGTACGTATCGCCCTCACCCAGGTTATTGGCGCATACGCCATCGTTGTCCTTTCACAGGACCACCCCGATAAACTCATAGCTGCGCGAAAAGGTAGTCCGATGGTTGTCGGTGTAGGCAAGGATGAGTTTTTCGTAGCATCCGACGCAACACCTATAATTGAATATACCAATAACGTGGTGTTTATGGATGATGAGGAGATCGTCATCATCGAACGCAACCAGGAACTCAAAATGAGGACTGTACGCAACCAGGCAAGAACACCTTATATCCAGAAACTCGAAATGAGCCTTTCAGCAATTGAGAAAGGAGGGTTCGCCCATTTTATGCTGAAGGAGATCTTTGAACAGCCGCATTCAATCATGGATTCCATGAGAGGGAGGCTGCACCTCGACCAGGATGCAGTGACCCTGGGCGGGATCAGTGACTACCTTCCAAAGATACTGAATGCTGATCGCATCATTATCACTGCCTGTGGTACATCCTGGCATGCCGGACTTGTAGGCGAGTATATCATTGAAGATCTTGCCCGCATCCCGGTTGAGGTTGAGTATTCTTCAGAATTCAGGTACAGGAATCCCGTGATCAATGAAAAAGACGTGATCATTGCCATTTCACAATCAGGTGAAACGGCCGATACTCTTGCAGCCATCGAATTAGCCAAATCAAAAGGAGCGACTGTTCTTGGAATTTGTAATGTTGTAGGGTCCTCTATAGCCCGTGCAACCCATGCAGGGGTATATACCCATGCCGGTCCGGAGATCGGGGTGGCCTCCACCAAAGCATTTACAGCCCAGGTCGTGGTTCTGACCCTGATGGGATTGCTGATTGCAGAAAAGAAGGGCACTGTTCCCGAGTCGATGCTGCATAAGCTCAGGCTTGAACTCGGACTGATCCCGTCAAAAGTGGAGAGGATACTGGAAAGAGCCGATGAAATAAAGAAGATCGCCAATGTATACAAAGCCCGTACCAACGCGCTATACCTCGGCCGAGGCTACAGTTTTCCGGTTGCCCTTGAAGGCGCACTTAAACTGAAAGAAATTTCATACATCCATGCCGAAGGTTACCCTGCGGCTGAAATGAAGCACGGACCTATCGCCCTCATCGACAAGGAGATGCCTGTTGTTTTCATTGCACCAAAACGCGGTATTTACGAAAAGGTCCTTTCGAATATCGAGGAAGTACGTGCCCGCAAAGGAAACATCATTGCCATCATCACCGAAGGGGATGAAAGTGTGAAAAAGCTGGCCTCACATTTTATCGAAATTCCTGATACAGAGGAGATGTTCATTCCCCTGCTCGCTACCATCCCATTGCAGCTGCTATCATATTACGTAGCCGTCATGCGTGACTGCAATGTTGACCAACCCCGTAACCTGGCCAAGTCAGTTACCGTGGAGTAACAAGGTAATAAGGTAACAAGGTAATAAGGTAACAAGGTAACAAGGTAACAGGGTAACAGGGTAACAGGGTAACAAGGTAACAGAGTAACAGGGTGACAGGGTTTAATGCCTGAAACCCATTACCCAAAACTCAATAACATCGAAGCCTACAGCCTTGAGGCTACTGCTGACCAGTCAATGAGTTTCCAGAAATCTGCAATGTAATCTGGGCGGGCGTTACGCTTGTCGATGTAATAGGCATGTTCCCATACATCGCAGGTCAGGATTGGGCTTGCGCCGCCTTTCAGGGGATTGCCGGCATTGCTTTCCTGCACTATCCCGAGTTCTCCGTTTTCCTTTTTTATAAGCCAGGCCCAGCCTGATCCGAACAGGGTTGCAGCTGCGGTTGAGAATTTCTCTTTGAAATCCCCGAAAGAACCGAAGCTTTTATTGATCGCCTCTGCAAGTGCTGCTGTTGGCTCGCCTCCGCCCTGGGGTTTCAGGCAGTTCCAGTAAAAGGTGTGGTTCCAAACCTGTGCCCCGTTATTGAAAATTCCGCCGGAAGCTTTGCGGATTATATCTTCAAGACTGGCATTCTCAAACTCGGTGCCGGGAACCAGCTTATTCAGATTGTTAACATAAGCCTGGTGGTGCTTGCCATAATGATACTCAATGGTGGTTTTTGAAATATAAGGTTCCAATGCATCCCATGCATATGGAAGTTTCGGAAGTTCGTGTACCATATTAAATATTTTTTAGGTTTAATGCTGCAAATATACGACAGATCAGATCAAAAAAGAAATTATTTAGATTGATTCTTGATGACGCCAACGGCTTTCAAAAATCCAGGATCAATTGAATTCAGGATAGGATAAAATCCTTCGTTATCAAGAACATTCCGCCCTATGTATGCTTTGATCAGGACCTTCGTCCTGGCATCACTTTCAGAAAGGTTTAGTCCTTCATGCTTCAGCCCCTTTTTAAGGGCATAGGCCAGGAATTCCGAATACATGCCCTCGCTCACTTTAAATCCGTTCTCAAAATCATCCACATTTTTAAAGCGGTTCAGGGAAGCCCTGTTTTTATCGGTATAATCAAAGGACCACTGGTATATCAGTCCCTTGTTCACGGCCAGGTTATAAAACTTAAGGGTAGAGTCCTTTTCAATGGGAGTAAAGATATCAGGCATGATGCCACCTCCCCCGTAAACAATTCTCCCCGATGAGGTTTTGAATTTAAGTGAATCAGGGAATTTGATGCTGTCGGGATGCTCCAGTTCCCCGTTAAGGAACCTGTGGTAATAATCGCTGTTATACTTATCCAGGCCTTCTTTATACGGTTTCTGGATGCAGCGGCCGCTCGGGGTGTAATAACGTGCCACAGTAAGCCTCAGGGCGCTTCCGTCTTTAAAGTTCAGTTGCTCCTGCACCAGGCCCTTGCCGAAGGACCTTCTTCCCAGGACAGTTCCGCGGTCGTTATCCTGGATAGCCCCTGTCACAATCTCTGCTGCTGAAGCAGAAAATTCATCTATCATCACAAGCAGAGGGCCGTTTTCAAACACTCCTTTTCCGTCGGAATAATAATCCTCCCTGCTATGATTTGCTCCTTTGGTATATACGATCATCCTTCCTTTAGGGAGGAACTCATCCGCCACATCAACAGCAGCGGTAAGGTAACCACCACCATTCGAGCGAAGGTCGAGGATTAGTTTTTTCATCCCGTTTGCCTTCAGTTGTTCAAGCGCAGAATGAAATTCATCATGGGTCGTGGCCGAGAAATTATTCAGCTTGATATACCCGATACCAGGTTCAACTATATAAGCAATATCCATGCTGTAGGTAGGGATCACATCCCTGGTGATGGTGTAATCGATAAGACCCTTCATGCCCCTGCGGAAGATACTCACTTTCACCTCTGTCCCCTTGGGGCCTTTAAGCTTCCGCATGACATCGTTATTCGAGATCTTGATCCCCGCCACGTTCTTGCCTTCGATTTTAACAATACGGTCGCCCGCTCTTATGCCAAGCTTATCCGATGGTCCGTTTGCGATTGGCAATATCACTGTCACGGTATCGTTCTCGATCCTGAACTGAACGCCTATCCCCTCAAAGCTGCCAAGCAGGGGATCTGTGGCATCATGAAATTCCTCAGTGCTGATATAGGTTGAATGCGGATCAAGTCCTTCGAGCAGCCCTGTGATCGCCTTCTCTTCAAGCCTGTTTTTGCCGATGGTGTCAACATAATTCTTCTGAACATACTGGAGAACCTGGTTCAGTTTCCCTGAACCCTGGCTCCTGAAAAGGCCAAAACCTGATGAATGTGTATTTAACCAGAATCCCAGAAGTATGCCGGCAATCATTACAAGAGCAAACCAGATGGGGAGGTAAGGATTTATTTTCTTTTTTTCCATGATATCGAATATTGCCTTCAAAGATACCGATTTCCCGTATTAGTCTTCCCTCACCACCGGGCAATCAAACGTCACTCCCACTTTTTCGCCATCTTTCCTGAGATCGTCAACGATGGGTTTGATCAGTGGAACACCGTGTTTTTCGTTGTATTTCGCATAATCGAATTCCTTTTCCCCGGCGACCAGGATCTCATCCCGGCCAACGGCGATAGGAGAATTCTTGATCATTTCGATCATGCTGTCCATTGAATCTTTGAAATCCAGGAGCGGACGGAAGGCTTCAATGTTGATGGCCATGAAAAAGTGCGAAACGCCGGTGGGATCAGGTTTTCCAGGACCTCCAACCTGGGTAAGAAAATTGCCTCCCGAAAGCATGGAACACAATACCTCGACCAGTAAGGCAAGGCCGAAACCTTTATATCCCGCAGTGACATCCATCCCTCCAAGCGGAAGCAAGGCTCCGTGCCCGCCGGGTTTGATCTTTGAAGGATCATTGGTAACCTGTCCGTCTTCATCGATCCCCCATCCTATCGGGATATGTTCATGTTTTTTTTCATAGATCTGGATCTTCCCGTACGAAACGGCCGAAGTGGCCATATCGAGCAGGTAAGGATAATGCTTTCCCGAAGGAGCCGCCAGGGCAATTGGGTTGGTTCCTAAAACAGCTGTCCTGCCATAAGTCGGAGCTACCAGTGGCTGGGAATTCGTCAGGCTGAGCCCGATCATTCCTTCTTTCAGAGCCATCATGGCATAAAACCCTGCGATGCCATAGTGGTTGCTGTTCTTTACAGTGATCGCACTGATGCCCGAGGCTTTTGCCTTGTTGATAGCCATGCGCATTGCCTTATGCGAAACAACCTGTCCGAGGCCGTTCCCCCCATCGATCAGAGCTGTCGATGGAGTTTCAGTCACAATTTTAAACGGGGTTTTGGGATCCATCCATCCCTTGCTGATCCTGCTGCCGTAATATGATCCCAGGCGCTGCATTCCATGGGATTCAACTCCCCTGATGTCGGCGCAGATAAGCACCCTGCCAACAATTTTTGCATCCTCCTGCGACACCCCTAAACGGGTCATGTAACGGATGACGAAATCCATCAGGTCATTCCGCTGAAATCTCAAAACCGGTTCCATGTTAAAGTATTTTCTATTGATTTTTTACCAGTGTTACACTGTCGACATAATACTCTGTATCTCCCCTCCAGAACAATTTTCCGTTCTTTTCCTTATAATGAACGGTCACGAATTGTCCTTCAAGATGTGAAAGCTGATCGGCAACAGATTTTTCAAGGACTGAGAAATTGAATTTTTCAGACGCCAGGGCCACATTCTGGCTACTCTTGACACTGCTCAGGATCATCTCCCCTTCCCAGGTTTTAAAGATAGTGCCGCGATATGAGAACTTCTGAAGAAGTCCTGCCCTGTTCCCTTCGCTGTAAGTGAAAAAATATTTCCAGTATATAAATACTGCAAAGACCACCAGAATTATGAGAATGGCCCATGTGTAGAATTTTTTAACTCCTGATTTCATAATATTTTATTTTGGCATGCAAACATAAAAATTAGAATTGACAAAACCATCGATTCCAGTAATTCCGGGAGAAATAAGTTGTCAAAGAAAAAACTGCATAATTTCACGCATCCTGCAAACCGCAGTATCGAAGCAATCAGAATTGGAATCAGCTTGAATAAAGGTACTTGTTCAAAGCTGAATAAAGATTGTCTTTTTTTATTGGTTTGGTAATATAATCGACACAACCAGCAAGCCTGGCTTTCTCTTTGTCTTTGGAAAAAGCATATGCAGTTTGGGCTACAACCTTAACTTCAGGTCTCTGAGATAAAATTCTCCTTGTCACCTCTTCCCCAGTAAGATCGGGAAGTTTAAAATCCATAAGGATAAGCGAGACTTCGGGATGATCCATCGCCATTTTAATCGCTTCATTTCCATCCCAGGCATGCAGTATATTCAAATTTGATTTTTTCAGGATGATCTCAAGGAATTTGAAATTATCTTCTTCATCTTCTACAATCAAAATGGTGTTTCCTGAATAGTCAGCAGGAAGAATACCTTTATTTATGACAGGCCTGTTCAAACTTTTAACAGGCTGATAAGGCATGGTGAAAATAAATTCAGATCCTTTTTCCGGGGCTGAAATTACATGGATATCTCCTCCGAAAGTATTAACAAAGGCTTTGGAGATTGCGAGTCCAAGACCGGTGCCACGATAAATCGAAAACATGTGCTTTTCAACTTTCATGAATCTTTCAAAAATAGATTCGTGGTATTCAGGCGGAATGCCGATCCCGGTATCTTTCACAAAAAATTCCAAATGATCATTTACAAGTTGATATCCAAAATCAATGCTCCCCTCTGAGGTGAACTTCCAGGCGTTGGTAAGCAGATTATCCATGACCTGCCTTAGCTTTCCAAGATCAGCTTTTACACAACTTTCGCTTTCATTAAGGCCTTTCGAGACAAACAGTACCAATCCTTTTTTTTCAGCTTTTACAGCATATGTATGAAACAGAGCATCCATCAGGGAATTAAGACAAACATCAGAATAATCAAGTGAGATCTCTCCTATTTCGATCTTTGAAATATCCACCAGATCATCAATAATGCTGAGCAGTTGCTGGCAATTGTCATTGATAATCTTAGTAAAATTTTCGCGGATTTCATTATCGGTATCAGCATCATTCAGCATTCCCGAAAAGCCGATAATGGCATTCATAGGAGTGCGGATCTCGTGGGAAATGTTTGCGAGAAAAGCCGATTTCATCCGGTCTGATTCCTGTGCCTTGACCAGAGCAGCCTGGAGATTCGTTTCAGATTTTTTTCGCTGAATGGCAAGACTCAGCTGATGCGAAATGAATTCAAGGATTTCAACATCCCTAAGCGAGTAGGCATTCGGGTTGTCGTAACTTTGAACAACAAATGCTCCTGTAACCCTCTCTCCTTCCCTTAACGGTACACCAAGCCAGCATTCGGCAGTTGTTCCTATCAACTCCAGTTCGCCTCTTTCATGCGATTCCAGAGTCAGATCCTTTTTGGTAAGCAAAGGCTTATTCTGACTTATTACCATCCCGGTGAGAGAACCTTTGGCTGGCCAGGTCGGAAGAAAATCATTTTTATCCTCTCCGTATGGTGAGCTTAAAAGTCCGGTATTTTCATCATAGAAGGCAATGTAAAAATTCGTAGTGTCGACCAGTGTACCAAGTTCCTGTCTGATAACAACCATCAGATCATGGAAACTTCCGTCACTAACAACCGCATTGGAAATATTATAAAGAACCTTTTGAATCTGCTCAGAAAGTTTATGATCCCTCCTGGTCTGTGCATCAGAAAGCTCTCTTTCAATTGCAGGAACAAGTCTTGTAAGGTTGTCCTTCATAATATAATCCTGGGCCCCGGCTTTCATCATTTGAACTGCTGTCTCTTCCCCAATAGTCCCGGAAGAGACAATAAAGGGAATGTCTTTCCCGCTGCTTTGCAGAATCTGCAGGGCTTTCATCGCATTAAACTGCGGAAGGCTGTAATCGGATAGCACAATGTCAAAGTTACTGACTGCAAGAGCAGACGACATCTCATCTGCAGTCTCAACCCGGATTACATGAATAGCATATTCTGATTTCTCCAACTGACGGATTACCAGCAATGCATCATTTTCATTGTCCTCGATGAGAAGAATATTCAGTCGCTTCGCCATACATTTCATTTTGTTGGTGGTGGTTCATTGATTACGAGCCAGTACAAACCCAGCTGTCTAACAGCCTCGGTAAATCTTAAAAAATCAACAGGTTTTCTGATGTAGCTGTTTACGCCCAGATCATAACTTGCCGCTATGTCCTGTTCTTCCTTCGAAGAAGTTAGAACGACAACCGGCAGTCTCCGTGTTAATTCATGAGAACGAATCTGTCGCAAAACTTCCAATCCGTCAATCAAGGGAAGATTGAGGTCAAGAAGCACAAAAGTGGGTTGTACGGAGGTGTCCCTTCCTGCATATTTACCTGTCCCGAAAAGATAATCCAGGGCCTCGCGACCATTCTCCGCTACGGTTAATTCATTTGAGATCCTTTCTTTTTCAAACGCACGTTTGGTCAAAGCAATATCGCTTGGATTGTCTTCAACCAGAAGGATTGTCTTTGTTTCCATGATATTTTATTGAATTGTAAAATAAAATGTAGTTCCCTGATCAGGTATTGATTCCACCCAGATCTGCCCATTATGCCTGTTAATGATTCGCTTCACTGTTGCCAGTCCAATACCGCTACCAGGAAACTCGGTTTGTTTGTGCATACGTTGAAAAGCTCCGAAAAGTTTTTTCGAATAAACCATATCAAAACCGACTCCATTATCCCGAATATAATATGTCATTTTGCCATCAAGCAAGGTTCCCCCAAATTCGATCCTTGCTTTTGGATTTTTCATAGAGAATTTAACTGCATTATCAAACAGGTTGGTTATAGCGATCTCCAGTAACTGCTGATCGCCTTTAACATCAATCCCGGGTTCGATAATGATCTCGGCATGATGCCCGGGGTAGGTTTCTGTCAAACGGTTTACGATAATTAAAGCCATGGCCGATAAATCAACCCTGCTGATTTTCAGTTCAAGTCTCGTGACTTTTGATAACTTAAGCAAGTCGTCGATCAACTGGCCCATACGCTGGGTTTCATTTCTAACCCTGTCAACATATTCCTTTCCGGTGTTTCCAAGTTGCTCATAGTAATCTTCGACCAGGGCAAGACTCCAGCCATCTATGCTTCTCAGAGGGGCTCTCAGATCATGAGAAACGGAATATGAAAATGATTCAAGTTCCCTGTTTGCATTTTCGAGCTGGGAGGTCCTTTGCTGCACTCTCTGTTCAAGTTCCTTATTCAACATGTCAATTTCTTCCTTTGAGCGCTTATGTTCCCTTATCTCGTGTTGCAGAGCTTCATTTGCAAGGGTAAGTTCCCTTGTTCGTTCAAGTACTTTCTTTTCAATATTTTCATAGGCTTTGCGTAATTCGCGCTGAGTATTTTCAAGGTTGGACTTTTCATTCTGCAACTGGGTATTCAGATTTTTTAGTTGTGCCGGACTTGGCAACGATAACAATTTAGGCAGAATAGGCCATACGACGATCGCTGTGCCGAGTGATACGATCGCACATATTGAATCGACTAAAGCCTGCCACCAGTTTACTTCCCACCAAAGTCCTATAATGTGCATAAAATGCGTAGTTCCGCAGGCCAGGATAAACGCCCCGAACAGAAAAATAGCCCAGGTAAATGGTAAGTCCTTTCTTTTTTTAATAAATGCGATCAGAAATACAGGAATGGAGGCATAGGAAATAGCAACCATTCCATTGGCAATGGCCATTACCATCATCAGCAGGGGCGTCATGTTCCCGGTCTTCGCCCCCTTGATCTGCATGTTTCCCGGCATCAGGAGGAGAGGGAGAATGATGAGTACAGCCAATGCGGCCGCAGGTACAATTATCCTCGGGAGTGTAAGCATAGTCTGGTTCCACAGGGATTTCCGTTGTGTCAATGTCTGGAATTTGTACGCAGATAAACGAAGGCTGTTTGAAACAACGAAAACAGAGCTGAATGCCATGGCCCCGGCAGCGAACATCGGGCTCAGTAATCCATATGCTGCAATGGGTATGAGGGCGATATTGTATACCAGGGCCCAGATCAGATTCTGAGTAATTGTATCGAGGGTCCCTCTGGAGAGGGAAATTGCCCGGCTCACATTACGCAGATCGCCGCTGATCAGGGTGATTCCGGCGGCAGCTATCGCGACGCTTGTTCCGGTTCCCAATGCAATACCAACATCTGCCTCTGCAAGGGCAGGTGCATCATTTATCCCATCTCCGACCATGGCGATAACCGGACGATGCATCCCGCTGATAATTTCTCCTTCCCGTAAGTTTATTATTGCCCTTGCCTTATCAACAGGTAAAACTTCAGCCATCACCCTTTCTATTCCAACCTGTTTTGCAACAGCTTCAGCTGTAACAGGATTGTCGCCAGTGATCATTACAACCTCCATCCCGAGCATTTTCAATTCTGCTATCGCTTCCTTCGAGCCTGGTTTTATCGTATCTGCCACTGCAAGAATTCCCAGGATCGCATTTTTTGCGTTGTCTACAGGATCAGAGACAGCAAGCATTACAACAGTTTTTCCCTCTTTCTGCAGTCGGGTGACATCCCCAATGACACTATTTGCATCTATATTACCATACCGCATCATAGCCTGGTTCCCAAGAAGGATGCGTTTCCCGTCTACAGATGAAACAACACCGTATCCGCTTACTGCATGGAAATCCCTCTGCTCCGACAGCGCCAGCCCCTTTTCCTGACTGGCTTTGACGATGGCTTTTCCAATCGGATGTTCAGAACCCGCCTCCACACTTGCCGACAGGCGTAAAATCTCAGCTTCGGTATACCCCCCGAAAGGTAGAACATCCGTTAGTACAGCTTCCCCCCGGGTTATGGTGCCTGTTTTATCCAGTGCAATAATATTGATACGCCCAGCGCGGTCAAGAGCTTCACCATTCCTGAAAAGGATTCCGCTTTCAGCACCCCTTGACGTGCCAACCATGATGGCTGTAGGCGTAGCCAGTCCGATGGCACAGGGGCAGGCGATTACCAGAACAGCAACTGCATTGATCATTGCATTGGCCCATCCTGTATCAGCAACGACAAGCCATCCGCAGAGAGTTAAAAGGGAAATAAAGATCACTGCAGGGATGAAATATCTTCCGATTTCATCGGTCAGCTTCTGAATGGCAGGCTTTCCTGACTGTGCTTCCCTGACCATCCTGACGATCTGGGCGAGGGTTGTATTCTTCCCTGTTCCCGTTGCCTCAAACCTGATCAGTCCTGAACGATTCAGGCTGGCTCCAATAATAGTATCCCCAGGCCCTTTGTTCACGGGCATTGACTCACCTGAGATCATCGATTCGTCGAAAGCCGAATGCCCTTCACTAATGATACCATCGACAGGGACTTTATCGCCTGGCCTTACTAGTAAAAGGTCTCCGACCCTGACATCATTTACCTCAACTTCTTTTTCAAGTCCATTCTCAAGAACAATTGCTTTTTTGGGGGCCAGTCCCATCAACTCCTTGATGGCTTTGGAAGTTTTTCCTTTGGCTCTGGATTCAAAATATTTCCCCAGGCGTATGAGAGTAATGATCGCTGCTCCAGTTTCAAAATAAACGTTTGGGCTGCTGATCACCCCAATAGTCACAAGAAGGCTTGAAAAGTAAGCCGCAGAAGAACCCAGGACGATCAGAACATCCATGTTTGCAGTGCCGAGCCTCAGGCTTTTAAACGCTCCGGTATAAAACTGCCAGCCCACGACAAACTGTACCACCGATGCGGCAATCAACATGAAATAATTGTCATACTCAAAACCACTCTTCGTAAAATCCCTTGCCATACTGTAAAGGACCAGAGGGACCGTGAACCAAATGCCCAGGATAAGCAGGCGTCGCTGCCTTGAAAGTTCCTTTTCCCTGAAAATAGTTTCAACATCTTCAGCCTCTTCTTCCACTGCCTGCATCGGCTCAAAGCCTGATTTGGCGAGGACCTTGACGATTTCAGAGACACTTGTCGTGCCGGGAACATATTCGATAAATACATGTTCAGTCGTAAAATTCACTGCTGCTTTCAATATCCCGTAATGAGCCTTAAGGATTTTCTCGAGGTTCACAGCATCGCCATTATCATGCAGTCCGCCAATAGCCAGCTCGGTTTTCGCAGTAACTACATCAAAACCAATTTTCCGGATAAATGAAATAATGTGTTCAGGGTTGGTCACCGAGGCATCATAATTGATCAGAATTTTTTCATTAGACTGGTCAATCTCTGCGTTTTTCACGCCATGTAATTTCAACATCACTTTCTCAATAGAGGAAGAGCAACCGGAACAATACATCCCGGTCACTATAAAAGCGATATTTTTAATGTCACTCATCGATGTCCCTTTCAAATTTACGTATTTTTGTACTTATAATCAGCTACATGCGTCGATTTAATTTTTTTCTTTTTTTATTTGTAATTCTGATCTCATGTAATTCAAAGAAGGAACAACCCATGGCTCAGAGTTCCGAAGGGTACATCAGCGTCCCAGGCGGCAAAGTATGGTACCGGATCTCAGGCGCCAACAAACCGGGTATTCCCTTGCTTGCCATCCACGGCGGGCCGGGTGCTCCCCACGACTACCTCGACACACTTGCCTCGCTTGGCCTGAACCGGCCGGTGGTCTTTTATGATCAGCTGGGATGCGGGAATTCAGATAAACCTTCAGATACCAGCCTCTGGAATGTTGCCCGTTTTGTTGAAGAACTGGACCTTGTGCGAAAAGCCCTGAATCTTCAAAAAATTCACATCCTGGGACAATCCTGGGGCGCGATGCTTGCTGTTGAATATTTACTGCGGATGAATCCTCAGGGTATACAAAGCCTTACCCTTTCGGGCCCCCTGCTAAGCAGCCCGCGCTGGATCGCCGACCAGAAAGCCTGGCTGCTTCAATGTCCGCAGTCAATCCAGGATACAATCAGCAAATATGAGGCACTGGGAGTGTTCACCTCGCAATCCTACCAGGATGCCATGACCTATTACTACAACCTCCACCTTTGCCGCCTGAACCCCTGGCCTGCCTGCCTGAACAGGACGTTCGAGAAGATGGGTAAAGAAGTTTACAGTTATATGTGGGGCCCCAGTGAATTCACATGCACCGGAACACTGAAGAACGCTGACCTAACTTCCCGCCTAGGGCAACTGAATGTCCCCACCCTCTTTACCTGCGGACAATATGACGAAGCTCCTTACCAGACGATCAATTATTTTCACAGCCTGGTTCCGGGCTCAGAGATCTGCGTTTTCCCTGATGCTTCCCATTCCCATCATCTCGAAAAGCCGGTTTTGTTTATTTCGGTGCTCAGCGCTTTTCTTCAGAAGAATGAGTGATAGCCAGTCTTCTTACAGATCTCCAGGGATCGGTTTTTCCGCATGAATTCTTATCTTCGCCCGAAATTTAAACCCCTGAATTTACTATGATCAATGTTTTACTTACCGGAGGATGCGGTTTTCTCGGGAAATTCATGATAGTGGAATTGCTCTCGAATGACTCCCCTTTGCCCCTGAAACGGCTCAGGATATTTGATGCCGCCGATTATAAGGGGCCTGCTGATCCGCGGATTGAATTCGTGAAAGGCGATATCCTCGACCAGGAGGCCGTGAATAAAGCCTGCATCGGGATTGATGTCGTGATGCATTCCGCAGCTATTGTCGACTGGGGAACTCATCCACCCGAAGAAGTGTATTCGGTAAATACCAATGGTACTGCGAATATTATAAATGCCTGTAAGGCGGATGGCGTGAAAGCGCTTGTCTTTACCAGCTCCCTCGACGCGATCTTCGGCGGAAAGCCCCTGGTCATGGTTGACGAAAGCCTTCCCTATCCAACGGAATTTCCAAATATGTACTGCCAGAGCAAATGTGAGGCCGAAAAGCTTGTTTCTGCCGCCAACTGCGATAGTCTGAAAACGGTGAGCCTCAGGCCTGCCGATATCTGGGGCGAAGGTGATCCCTTCCATATAGGCTCCCTGGTCGACATGGCCAAAGGCGGATTTTATGTGAGGATAGGCGACGGAAGCGCAAAGTCCCAGCATATTTATGCAGGGAATATGGCTGTTGCCCATATACAGGCTGCAAAAGCCCTGCTCGACGGGAATAAAGAGGTTCAGGGGAAAGCTTATTTCATCACCGACTCCAAGCCCGCCAACTTTTTTCATTTCTACGACGCCATCGTTGAGGCAGCAGGTTTCAGGATATGGCCTAAGAACCTGTGGATCCCAAGGCCCGTTTCTTATGCATTAGGCGGAATGGCTGAGTTTTCGGCCCTGCTCATCCGCCCATTCAAAAAAGTAAATCCCAAATTCAGCCGGTTCGCAGTAACTTACACCTGCAGTGATTTTACCTTTACAGCGAATAAGGCGGTGAAGGATTTCGGCTTCAAACCCAAATACAGCAAGGAGGAAGCGTTCAAACGGACAGTGAAGTTTTACAGGGCGTGATGCGGGATGCGTGATGCGGGATGCAAGATTCAAGATGCAGGATTCAAGATGCGGGATGCGGGAAGCAGGATGCGGGATGCAGGATGCGGGATGCGGGATGCAAGATTCAAGATGCGGGATTCAAGATGCGGGAAGCAGGGTGCGGGATGCGGGATGCGGGATTAGGGGTTAGGGATTAGGGGTCAGGGATTAGTGGGACCAATTCGACATTCGACATTCGACATTCGATATTCGTTATTCGTTATTCTTAATTCTTTTTAAAAGGTTATTACCCGATATTCCCCTTGCAGATATTGCGTCAGGGCTTCGCCCATGTATTTCACTGCTATTCCAAGGGCTTTGATGGCTGAGGTTACTTTATACGCTTCGGTGCATCCCCTGCAGGCTTCTACGAGAATGCCGCTTTGCTGAACGAAATCGAGTTCCGCCTGAACATCCTTATCATGGGCAAGGAGTTTGGCCGAGGGGCCCCAGATGACAAGAACGATTTCTTCCCACCAGCCCATACTCTTTGCATCCATGAGATACACGAAGATCATCCTCATGGCTACGTCTTTTTCACTGGTAGACCAGACAACGCAAAGCTTTTTCATCGTTAAGGGAAAAATTTGGCCAAAGCAAATATATTAAAAAAGCTGATGCAGGTTCTTTTTTGATGACAGATGTCGGATCACGGATGGCAGATAAACAATCATTCGACATTCAACATTCAATATTATTCACGAATTGCTTATTCCTATCGTGTTTATTACGGCTTCGCCGAACGATATTCGCTAATCGCCCCCCCTTTACCTTCTTAGCGGCAGGTTAAAGTCTGAGTACAGCTGTTTCTCGGTATACTTTTTCTGCCTCGAAAGGGCTTGCAGTTCGACCTCCTGTTCAGGGGTGACGGCTTTCATGCTCATGAATCCTTTGAGTTTGGTTTCGAGGATGGAATCCCGCTTCATCATATCGAGGTATTCGGCATTCACGACCCAGTAGTAATTTTCCCAGCATTTCCGCAATTTATCGGAAGGCAGTACCTTCGAAAAGTACTGGGCCAGAAGCCTTCGTTTTCCCACCTCGCTGTTCATGACGACAATATCAGTTACATACTTGTCATACTGGGCAGCCTCCTTGATCCCCGCCGCCCTGTCGCGGAACCCGTAATCAATGATCATGGTAATTACCACCAAAGCCACCGATACGATGAACCATTTGATGAAATCAAGGATCATCTTCATTTTCTGAAGGTCGGGCCTGACGGCGGCTGATTTTGGGGTCTCAGATTTTGCTTCCATGTTTTTTGGTGATTGGTTGTTGGTTGTTGGTGATTGGTTGTTGGTTGTTGGTGATTTGTGATTTGAGGATTTTTCCTGTTCGTGCTGACGAAAATCAGCTGAAATGCCAGTCATTAAAACTCTGATCAGAAATGGTATCCGCAGATTTTCTAAGGCACTCACATGAAAAAATCCTCACATCACCCAGAACCCAGTAACCCGGTAACCCAGTAACCAATCACCAACGACCAGATACAAGGTACGACAAATATAAAGAGTAATGCAACAAAAATCAAGTCCTATAACCCGGCTACCAGCTGTTTCAGCCTTGTCTCGGCGACTTTCATGTTAAACTCGAAACTGTAAAAGCGCGCCAGGGAGTTGGCATAGCTTTCCTGCGCCTGTCTCACTTCAAGTGCCGTGGTTTGCCCGAGTCTGAGCCTTTCCATTGAGATCCTGAGGTTGTCCTTGGCGAGAACAAGATTCTCCCTTTCAATGCCCAGCAGGGTTTTCTGGTCGTCAAAATCGGTAAGCGCCGTTTTAAGATCGGTGTTGACTTGGAGCTTTACATTCTCGAGATTGAACTGTGAGGACTGTAGCTGGATCTTCGCGGTATTGATTTGCCTTCGGGCATTCCCGGCCTGGTAAACGGGTATTATAAGGCTTCCGCCGACCTGCGGACCGAAGGTGCGATTTTCAAGAACATTCGATGCGCTGCTGTTGCTCTGGTAATAGTTGTACGAGGCGTTAAAGTTCAGCTTTGGGAAAAGATAGGTACGGAATTCACCCAGGCTGAGTTTTGCCACATCCATTTGTTTCTGGAACGCCAGGACGCTGGTATTGCT
>SESF01013431.1_pt1 | contig 43953 bp, 33 predicted proteins | sample 3171521 | NCBI WGS metagenome assembly SESF01 (sample SAMN10866945, study PRJNA518727) | freshwater metagenome | biome: subpolar coniferous forest; feature: holomictic lake; material: water; isolation source: holomictic Lake 227, 6 m and 8 m depth | place: Canada: near Kenora, Ontario | collected...
AATCAGACGCATTCAGCCCGTGCACCTGCTTTTTTTCGAGCAAGTCGCTTCTTCGGCATCACTCCGAGTCAGCTTAATTATGATTATAGCCTTCTTCGCCGTGGTCAGCGATGTCCAGTCCCTGGGCCTCGCCTTCCTCCGTTACCCGGAGTCCGATTGATTTAGACACGATTTTTGCGATCAGCCAGGTCATCGCCAAGGAGAGGAGGATGCAGAGAGCCATCGCCATTAGCTGTCCTTTGAGAAGGCCTTTCGAAATCAATTCGCCGCCGGCGCTATTGGCTTGGGCACTCATGAGCAGGGCGGTGGCTAGGGCGCCGATAGTGCCACCTATTCCGTGCACGCCAAAGGTGTCGAGGGCATCGTCGTAACCGAATTTCGGTTTCAGCACGGAGCAGGCCCAGTAAGAAACGGAGCCGGCAAGGATGCCAATGAACACGGCCGACATTCCCGAAACAAAGCCGGCAGCATTCGTGATGGTGGCAAGCCCAGCGATCGCACCCGAGCAAAGGCCCAGCACCGAAGGCTTTCCGCGGTGGAGTTTCTCAATGGCCGCCCAGGCGAGCGTCGCCGCGGCCGCCCCGAGGGTCGTGGTCAGGAAAGCCTGGATCGCGACCCCGTCAGCCGCCAAGGCGGAGCCGGCGTTGAAGCCATACCAGCCAGCCCAGAGTAAGCCCGTGCCTGCGACGCAAAGCACCATGCTATGCGGCGTCATCGGGCGCTTGCCGAAGCCCGCGCGCGGGCCGACGAGGATGCAGAGGAGGAGGGCGGACCAGCCAGAGGTCATGTGGACGACGATTCCTCCGGCGAAGTCCGCGGCCTTGAAGGGCGCATCCGGATTGGCGAGCCCGGCGAAGGCCCCGCTCGCGCCCCAGACGGCGTGAGCGACCGGATAATAGACAAGGACGGTCCAAAGCGCCGAGAAGAATAGCACCGCCGAGAACTTCATCCTTTCGGCGACGGCACCAATAATAAGTGCCGGGGTAATCGCCGCGAACATCGCTTGGAAGAGTCCGAAGGTTGCACCGGAGATTCGGGGTTCGTAGCTGCTTGATCCAGCACCGAGTCCGGCAAAGCCGAAATTCTCAGAGCCACCGAAGATGTGCCCGAGGCCTGAACCTTTGAAGCTGGTACCAAAGACCAGGCTGTAACCGAAGGCCCACCACATGAGAACTCCCAGCGCGGTCAGCGCCAGGCATTGGGCGGCGATGGAGAGCACGTTTTTACTGCGCACCAAGCCGCCATAGAATAGGAAGAGGCCCGGAATACACATCATGAGCACCAGTGCCGTGCTCACGAGAACCCAGGCGTTATCGCCGGCAGTGGGGGAGGGGGTGGCAAAAATAAGCATGATGCTTTTTATTAAGCAAAATCTATGCCACTTTTTAGTCAGTCCAAGCAACTCGCTTGCTATCGGGGGATTACGGTTTATTTTAAATTTAACCCTCCTAAGGTATGATTAATTTTAAGCAAATTGCTCTAATTTTTGCATGCTATTCTTCGGCATACGCCGCAGATGCCCCCGCCGCCGCCAAGGATTGGCTGGTGATTACCGATTGGCAGTATCGGGGCGAAGATTTCGTTTCCCATGCGGGCGGAGTGTCGGGCGAATATGGCCGCTCACGGAGCGGTGCGGAGTTGATTTATCAGACGAATACGCAGGCGGTAGATTTGGAATGGTATCGTTACCAGAGCCGGTTCAGCGGCGCCATTGCTGGCACGGATCGTTCTTACGGCTCGGTTACCGACGTCATGCTCACGGGCTTCAAGCAGTGGGATTGGAACCAGAAATACGGCGTGGAACTCATTTACGCGCTTGAGGGAGCGGCCGAAGACGGTGTGGGCCTGGGGTCAGGGAAGCGCTGGGGCTTGGGGGGTGCCGTCCGCTGGCGTCCCGATGCGGAGACCGATGTCGCACTCGGGATTCTGCTCGAGGACCGGCTGGAGGCTTCGGTTCTCCCCATTCCTTATGTTAAGGCGATCTGGCGCCCATGTAAGTTCGCAGAAGTCGAACTCCGGGCCACGGGTCTGCAGAATGGCCTGATCATCCGGGGCTTCGTCACCGAAGATCGCGCGACGACGGTCGATTTCACCGTCGCGTATGAGACCATGAATTTCCAGCTCACCCCGAGCACGACCTACGGCTCGCGTGCGGTTGCCATCGGCGAGGTCCCGTTTCGCCTCGGCGTCACCCAGTTTCTCGAGAAGAGCGGAACTTGGTTCGTGCGCGGAAGCGCCGAGTGGGTGCCTTTTGCACGACAGACTTTCCGCCATGAAGGCCTGAGCGAGGCCGCTTTCCAGCCGGGAGCGAGCTGGGGCTTGGCGGCTCGATTCGGGGCCCGCTTCTAGTCATCGGGCTCAGAGCTGACGCGCGGATAAGGCGTGGAATAAGAGCAGGGCGAGGACGAAGCTCATCGGTCGATCGCCGTCAGGCCGCCCCCAGCCATTCGTCGCGTCGGGCGATGGCGACTTCCAGGTCATGCGTCGACAGCGAACGCCGCACCCGGCGCTTGGTGAAGTCGGGCAGGTGTTCGGTGTAGTGCAACCACCAGGTGCCGTTGTTATTCCAGAGGTGGTGCAGACGGTTTTCCGCGCTGACTCGAATGGAGATCCGGGCGGCGTTCGGCTGGTTGTTTTCGTGGGTGTTGATCATGGCGGCGGTGAAAGAGGCGCGCATCACGATTAAACCACGGGGGTCTTTTTAGCCTTTCGGCTCTCATCTCGATTCCTTGCGGTTTCGATTACCACCGTGACCCTTGGAGGGCTCGGTTGGTGCAGATTCTGGCTTTCGCCTGAATTGCTCGTGATGCGACTAATAATGAACTGACCTCACTGTGGGTCGTGGTGGGATGTTTTCAAGTCCGCATCGCCATCAACAGTGTCATAAGCTTTAATCGCGGGTATTTCGAAACTAAACGGGCTGGGAGGTGTTGGATAAAGTATACCCGCCCATGCTTTATCCCCTCTTTATATGTCTACTGTTGGCCGCTAAGACCACCACGACTGTCACGGGAGATAAGGCAAAGGCACCTCCCAGCAAAGAGGCGGCCGCCAAGCCGGAGATCGCTCGGGCCCCGGCCCCGGCCGCCATCCCGCCGGCTCCGCCCCGCATCGCGATCACGGCGCTGCCTGGCGCACCCTCATTCGGTATCAGGATTGATGCCCGCTCGGCGAAGGTGCCTACAGATAAACTCGATGCGACGCGCAAGGCCCTTGAAGCGGCGAAGCTGGATGCGTTGAGCACCTTGCACGGACATCTCAAGCCTCTCTATGACGCCGCCATGAAGGCGAGTACCGACGTCGATGCCGCCGAGAGAGAAGCCGCTCGGGAAAAGGCCAAATTGGATAAGGTAACCGAACAGGTCGATGCTGCGAAGGGTCAGTCAACCAGTCGCGGAAAAACCACGAGCGTCCCCACCGTTTCTCCTTCGATTAAGGCCAACGCCGATCGCGCGGCGGCCGTGGCGAAGAAGTTGACCGACGCCAGTAAGGCCGTCGGCGATGAATATGCGACGGCGCTCGAGGCTTATCAGAAGGCGCTGACGGAGGCTCAGCCTTTCATCGACACGATTCGCAGCGAGACAGGCTTGGCCGCGCAGTAGGCATCTACCTTCGCTTGCGCGTCGGCACGGGCGGCTTCACGATCTTCGCCATGGGGTTCTTTCGTTTTCGCAAAACTATCCCGCTTGGAAAATTTCTTCGCATCAACGTATCGAAGACGGGTGCCTCCGTCTCCGCCGGGCGACCTGGGGCGACCGTTAATATCCGCAAGGACCGCGTCGACGGTACGGTCGGCGTGCCGGGCAGCGGGCTTTCCTACAAGGAACGCCTTTCCAATCGCGGGTGTGTTTCGCTGCTGGCCTTCGTGCTGCTGACCGCGTCGTTGGTGGCGGGAGCGATAGCCTGCATCACCTGACGCGCACCTGCTACGCAGGTGTGTCGCGGCGAGTGTTCCGCAAGTGCCCGGGAAAGGACTCGAACCTTCATGCCTTTAAAGGGCGGCAGATTTTGAGTCTGCTGCGGCTGCCATTTCGCCACCCGGGCGGATTGCGGACATGCATTCATTCCGCGAGCGTCGAGCCCTGCAAGAAAAACCGTTCCGGATGCGTCGCGGAAAATCCGGACAACAAAAAAGGCGCTCCTTGCGGAGCGCCTTTTGGCGTGAATCTCGTGAGAGATTACTTGGCGCCGAGGATCGCGTCCTTGGCGGCCTTAGCCACGCGGAACTTCACGACCTTCTTAGCCTTGATCTGGATGGTTTCGCCGGTGGCAGGGTTGCGACCGAGGCGAGCCTTGCGATGGACGAGGACGAGCTTGCCGAGGCCGGGGAGCGTGAAGGAATTCTTCGCGTTCTTGTAGGCGAGGGCGGCGATGATCTCGAGAATCGCGACGGCCTGCTTCTTGCTGAGTTCAGCTTTTTCGGCGATGGCGCTGGCGATTTGGGACTTGGTGAGGGCTTTGGACATGTTGGTTATGGGTTGGTTGTGCAGTGATGCGGGTCTATTAAGTATCGAACCGTGCTCTGAAAACCAGCGAAAAATAAGGGCAGGGTGCAGGTTTCTTCGGACCCCCTCTCGTCGCAAAAAATCTTTTGCATGTGGTCGGCATCGGTCATAAGTCTCTGCGTAGACCTCACCCCATGCGCTCCTGTCCCATCATCGCCCTCCTCTTCTCCCTCTCGCTCGGGATATCTGCTCCGCTCCCCCAGGACGTGGTCGGACTCGAACCGGCCTTCCCCGAAATCACCTTCAGTCTCCCCGTCGCGATCGCGCCACTTCCGGGAAGCAAGGACATCGTCTTCGTCGTCGAGAAGGGTGATCCCGCTCCTTCGACGGCGCCGGACAAGTCTGCCGACGGAAAGAAGCAAAAGCCTACCGCCTTTTTCGGTGGCAAGGTGCAGATGGTGACCGGGCTGAGCTCTGGTAAATTTAATAAGAAGCAGGTTCTACAAATTAGCCCGAAGGACGGTAAATTCGAAGCCGGCGGCGAGTGCGGTCTCCTGGGTTTTGCCGTACATCCCAGGGTAGCTGATGTTAAGCAAGTCTTTGTCTATTATAGTCTTAAGATTGATGGTAAACTCCATCAGCGCGTTTCTCGATACTCCGTGAGCTCGCTGGAGCCCTTCGCGATCGATGCGGCCTCCGAGCAGCCCTTAATCACCCAACTGGACCCAGCTGGTAATCATAACGGCGGCGACCTTCATTTCGGGCGGGATGGCTACCTCTATATCAGCTGCGGTGACGGCGGTGGCGGTGGCGACACCTTCGATAATGCCAGCTTCATCGATAAGGGCTTCCATGCCGGAGTCTTCCGGATTGATGTAGACAAGAAGCCCGGCAACCCCGCCCCTAACCCCCACCCCTCGGTCATCACCGACGCCCAGGGGGCGGCCTTCTACTCCGTCCCTTCCGAAAACCCCTTCATCGGAGCTACCGCCCACCGGGGGCGTCCCTTGGAGGCAAAGTCTATCCGGACCGAGACCTGGGCCACCGGCTTGCGTAACCCCTGGCGATTCTCCTTCGACCCCAAGACGGGGACCTGCTTCGCCGGGGACGTCGGCCAGAACCTCTTCGAGGAGATCGACATTCTGGTGTCCGGTGGCGACTATGGCTGGCACGACGTCGAGGGGTATCACGTCTTCAACCAGAAGGATCCCTCCGGTAAGAAGGCACCGCCAGCGCTGGCCGAAGCCTCCGCCTTCAAGGCCCCGATCCATGAGTATGACCGCAAACTCGGCAACTCGGTGACCGGCGGCGTCGTCTATCGCGGCGACCGCGTGCCGGCCATCGATGGCGCCTATGTCTTCGCCGACTTCGCCTCCGGCCGCATCTTCGCGCTGCGCGAGAACTCCGGTAAATGGGAATCTCAGCAGCTCGCTTTGGAACACACCATCGCCGGCTTCGGCTACGACGTCAGCAATGGCGACGTGCTTGTCGCCACGCTCTCCGGCCAGGTGAAACGCATCATCAAGAAATAAGCCGATGCTCTCCCGCCGCTCGATGCTGGGTCTTTCCGGTTCGCTGATGGCGGGCGCGATGCTTCGTCCGGTGCTTGCGGCTGCACCTGCGCCGAAAGCACCTGAATTCAGCCTCTTCACGAAGCATCTGGTTGGCCTGCCTTACGACCAACTCGCTGATGTCGTCGCCGAGCTCGGTTTCACCGGGGTCGAAGCTCCGGTTCGCAGGGGCGGCCATGTCGAGCCTGCGCGCGTCGAGGAAGATCTGCCTAAGCTCGTCGAGGCTTTCAAGAAACGCGGCGTGGCGATCACGCTGATGACTTCCGACATCAACGACGTGAGTGAAGCGGATCGCTCCGAAAAGGTCCTGCGTACCGCCCGCGCACTCGGTATTCCGCGATACCGGATGAAGTGGTATCCTTATTCCGGCAAGAAGTCGCCCTGGGCTGAACTCGACGAAATTCGTCCCCGGCTCAAGGAATTGGTCTCACTCAGTAAGCAGGTCGGTATTTTGCCCTGCTACCAGAATCACTCTGGTCCGAAGAATGTCGGCGCTGCCATCTGGGATATGGCCACGCTGATGCGCGACTATCAGCCCGACGAACTTTCCTGGAACTTCGATTTCTTCCATGCGATGGTCGAGGGCGGCCTTTCCTGGCCGAACCATCTGGCGCTTGCCCGCGACCATATTTCGATGGTCTACTTCAAGAGTTTCACCTGGAAGGGGAGGGTGCCGGAAGGATGCCCGCTTTCCGAGGGGACGGTCGGCAAGGACGCCGTGGTCCTCCTGCGTAAGTCTAATTACTCAGGCCCCGTGTGCCTCCATGTCGAGTATCTCAAGGGTAAGGTCACCGACCCGGGGGCGTTGAAGGTCGCCGTCGACTCGACTCGTAAGGATTTTGCCACTCTTAAGGAGTGGTGGTCTTGACCTAGGGGTAGGGTGGGGTGTTCCTTTAAACTTAGGCTGGAACTTGTCCTGTTTGGGGGTGTAGTCATTTAACTCCCGCCATGCCCCGTCTAGCCCTATCCCTCCTGGCTGCTGCTTCCCTTTACGCAGCCCCCACGCCCCCTGCTCCTTACCAGCCTTCGGAAGGCGGTTCCGTCGCGCTCAATCTCTTCCAGCTTCCGGAAGGGCTCGAGGTCACGGTCTGGGCACGTTCGCCGATGCTGGCGAACCCGACGAATATCGACTTCGACGCCCAAGGCCGTCTCTGGGTCAATGAAGGCGTCAACTACCGCATTTATAACAAGGGCGGAAAGCGCCGCGCCGAAGGGGATCGCGTCGTTGTTCTGAGCGACACCAAGGGCAAGGGCTTTGCTGATTCGGTCAACACCTTCGTCCAGGATCCGGAGTGGACTGCTCCGCTCGGCATCTGCGTCATCGATAACGTCGTCTACGTTTCGCACGCACCGACAATCACCAAGTTCACCGACGTGAACCGCGACGGGAAGTTCGACCCCGCCGTCGACAAGAAGGAGGTCTTCCTCACCGGTTTCGGCGGCCAGGACCATGACCACTCGCTCCACGCCGTGGTGACGGGTCCTGACGGTAAGCTTTACATCAACTCCGGCAACTGCGGCGGCGAAGTCACCGACAAGTCGGGCAAGACGTTCCGCATTTCCAGCGGTTACGTCGACATGCGTGGTGGCAAGTGGCCTTATGATCCGAAGGCTGTTGCCGGCGCCAAGAGCGACGACGGCTTTGTCTGGACCTCTGGTTTCTCCGGCCGCCTCAATGCGGATGGCACCAACCTCGAGATTCTCGGCAATGGCTACCGCAATAGTTTCGAGAGCTTCCCGTCTTCCTTGGGCGATCTCTTCCAGGGTGATAACGACGACTCGCAGAGCTGTCGCACCTCCTTCGTGCTGGAGTATGGTTCGGCGGGTTACACCACGCCTTCTGGCGCGAGCTATAACTCCGTCAAACGCCCCGGGCAGTCGATGCCACGCGCTCACTGGCGCCAGGATGACCCCGACACCATGGACGTTGGCGACGTCTATGGCGGCGGCTCTCCCACCGGTATCACGGTTTACGAGAACGGTGCTCTCGGCGACGCCTGGGTCGGTACGCTCCTAAACTGCGAACCTTCCCGCAACACGGTCCTCGCATACAAACTCGTCGCACAGAAGGGCAGCTTCGCTCTCAATGCTGATACGCGCAAGGATCTGATTACCTCTAACCCGGCCCGCGAATTCGTGGGCACGGACTTTAAGCATATCACCGCCGAAGAAGCTGCCAAGCCCAACGAGCGCATCATGTTCCGCCCTTCCGATGTTACGGTTGGTCCGGATGGAGCCATCTACGTTGCTGATTGGTACGACTCCCGCGTCGGTGGCCACCAGACCCTCGATGATACCTGCACCGGTGCGATCTATCGTATCGCGCCCAAGGGATTCAAGTCCGTCATTCCGAAGATTGACCTCTCTTCTCCTGAAGGCGCCGCCGCTGTTCTGCGCAATCCTGCCGTGAATGTCCGCCATCTCGGATTCAATGCCCTCAAGGGCTTTGGCGCCAAGTCGCTTCCGGCGGTCGCGGAGATTATGCGCGACTCCAATCCGTATGTCGCCGCTCGCGGTGTGTGGCTACTTCCTTACCTCGGTGATGAAGGTGTCGCGCGCGTCAAGGCGCTGCTGAAAGATGCAAATCCTTCGCTTCGTCGCCTCGCCTTCCAGTCGTTGCGCCGCGCAGGACATGACACCGTCGGCATCGCCGCCGAACTTGCGAAGGACTCCGATGTCGCGGTCCGCCGCGATGTCGCCACCTCGCTGCATGCCGTTTCTGCGGACAAGGCAGTACCGATCCTGATTGAGCTCGCTCGCCATCTTGATGTGAGCGACAAGAACTCTATCGCTGCTTTCGGCATCGGTTCCGCCGGAAAGCAGGATGCAGTCTGGGCCGCGGTGAAGTCCGAACTCGCCAAGGATGGCTCCGAAACCTGGTCGCCCGCCGTCGAGCGTATCGCTTGGTTGCTACACCCCGCCTCATCGGTTTCCGAGTTCGTCGCGCGCGCTTCTTCCGCCAAGGTCTCGCCGGCGTCGCGCACGCTCGCGGTTGAGTCACTTTCGTTCGTCGAATCCAAGGAAGCCGCGCTCGCGATGATCAAGCTGTGCGCCGAAGGTTCTCCCTGCGCCTCCGAAGCCAAGGGCTGGGCGCTCATGCGCATGTCCGGCACCTGGTCGTCCTTCGATATTCGCGCGGAACTCAAGAACGCCGGAGTCTACGACGCCAAGAAGGTCGTGGTCTCGGCGATTCAGGTCGCCGACGAGCCCGCTCCTACGTTCACCGAGCAGGATGTCCTCGCGAAGACGGGTGACGTCGTGAAAGGTGCCGCGCTCGCCCAGCGTTGTATCATGTGCCACCAGATCAACGGTAATGGCCCCGCTTATGGCCCGGAACTCCGTGGTTTCGCCACCCGACAGAGCCGCGAGGCCGTAGTCCGCGCCATCGTCAACCCCTCGGCCGATATCGCCCTAGGCTTTGAAGGTACTTCCCTCAAACTCAAGGCGGGGGGTCGCGTCGACGGCCGCCTGCTGTCCAACAATGATCCGATCGTGATCACTTCCATGGGCGGCGTCACTCAGCTCGTCCCCAAGGATCGTGTCTCGGGGCAGTCTAAGATGACCCGCTCGTTGATGATGTCGGGCCAATTGCTTGGCCTGAGCGCCCAAGAAGTGGCTGATGTCGCCGCCTGGCTGGCCACCTATAATTAAGACGACCCGTAAATAGGCCTTTTGAGGGGGTTTTCCGAAAGGGAGACCCCCTTTTAATTTACCGCTTGCCTCTGGGGCCGGGGTTATCAATTTCGACCCTCCTTTCCCTAGGCAAGGCACGGCCGCACTACGCGGGTCCGCGACTTACTAGGAACCAAAAGACCTTATACCAACATGAAGCAGCTCAGTCTCACTGTCACCAGCCGCGAACTCCACGGCCGCGGCCCTGCCCGCCGTCTCCGCGTCGCCGGCTCCATCCCCGCCATCATTTACGGCAAATCCGGCAACCAGAGCGTCGCCGTCGCCCAGGAAGCTTTCCGCGACCTGATGCGTGCCAAGGGCAACGCCGCCTCGCTCATCGACCTCAATGTCGACGGGAAAAAGATGCTTTCCCTCATCAAGGAGTTCCAGCGTCACCCGATTACCCAGAAGTTCCTCCATATCGATATCATGGAGATTGACCCGAACTCCCCGATGACGGCCGCCATCCCGGTCCGCGCCATCGGCGAAGCCCATGGCGTCAAGACCGACGGCGGCACGCTCGCCATCGTCTCCCAGACGATCAATGTCCGCTGTCTGCCGAAGGACCTCCCGGAGTTCATCGAAGTCGATGTCACCGAACTGAAGGTCAACGAGTCCATTCACGTCGGCGAAATCAAGGCCCCCAAGGGCATTACCTTCCCTGGCGACCCTAAGCGAGTCGTCGTGGTCTGCTCCGAAATGGCCGAAGAAGAAGCCGCTCCCGAAGCCGCTGCCGTTCCTGTGGCTGGTGCCGAAGGTGCCGCCGCTCCTGCCGCTGGCGCCGCTCCTGCCGCCGGTGCCGCTCCTGCCGCCGGTGCCGCTGCTCCTGCGCCTGCAGCCAAGAAGTAATTTCCGCGCCGGGCGCCCCCGGTACCTGTTCTTTGAAGTCAAATGCCATTCTCGGTCTTCGCCGCCCTCGGCAATCCAGGCCGAGAATATTCCGCCACGCGGCACAATGCAGCGTGGATTGTCATCGACGCGCTGGCTGCCAAGGCCGGAGCGACATGGAGAGAGGAAAGCCGGTTCCCGGCTGCGGTCGCCAAGGTAACGCTCGGAGGTTCCTCCGTTCACCTGGTAAAGCCCCTCTCCTTCATGAACGACAGCGGGTCGCCCATCGCGGCCTTCCTCCGGTTTCACCGGATCGAGCTCCCCGAGCTCATCGTACTCCATGATGATATCGCGTTCGAGCCCGGTCAGCTTCGCCTCTCCTTGGGAGGTTCCGCCGCCGGACACAACGGCGTCGCCAGCTGCATCCGCCACCTCGGCGATCAATTCGTCCGCGCCCGTCTGGGTATCGGCCCGAAGAAGCACCCGGAACAAGACCTGGCTGACCACGTCCTCAGCCGATTTCCCGACGCGGACCTCACGACCCTGAATCAGCGCATTCCCGACTTCACTCGAAGCTTCGAAACCCTCCTTTCCCAAGGCCTCCCGGCCGCCCAAAACCTCACCAACAGAAAATCACCATCACCATGACCACCGCCACGATCCGCCGCGACTATCGCGCCAGCCTCATCCTTGACCTCCGCGGGTCCACCGATGCTCCTGAGACCGTCATCGAAAAGCTGAAGGAAGTCCTCAAGTCCATCGACTGCAAGGTCTCCGAGACCGAGAACCTCGGCCAGAAGGAGTTCTCTCGCGTCGTCGACCGCAAGTTCCCCTCCGGACTCTACGTCCAGTTCCACTTCGAAGGCCCGGTGACCGCTCCTACCGCCTTCCGCGAGAAGCTGCGCCTTGACCGCACGGTCAATCGCATCCTCGTCCAGGTTAGCAAGTAAACCTCCCACTTCTCCCCACCGTGGCCTCATCCTACAATCGCGTCATCCTCGCGGGCAACATGACCCGCGACCCTGAGGCCCGCGCCCTTCCTTCTGGCCAGGCCCTCACGAAGTTCTCGCTCGCCGTCAATCGCGCCTACACCACCAAGGAAGGCGAAAAGCGCGAGGAAGTCACCTACGTCGACATCGAGAGCTACGGCAAGCAGGCGGAAATTATCGCCAAGTATTGCGGTAAAGGCTCTGGCATCCTCGTCGAAGGACGCCTCAAACTTGACCAGTGGGAAGACAAGAAGACCGGCGAGAAGCGTTCGCGCCTCGGCGTCGTTCTGGAAAACTTCACTTTCATCGGCGGAAAAGCCCAGGGTGGCGAGGAGGGCGGTTCTGCCCCCCGTTCCCGTGGCGGCAACGACTCTCCTTCGCCCGCGCCCGATAACGGTGGCGACGACGTCCCCTTCTGATCTCACCCAACCTTATAACCCAAGAAAGAGCATAACATGGCATTCACCGAAGTTCTCCTCATCAAGCCCGTCGACGGCCTAGGCGCCGAAGGCGAGCAGGTCCGCGTCCGCGCGGGCTTTGCACGCAATTTCCTGCTTCCGCAGGGCATCGCGCTCCCGGTCAACCGGTCCAACACGAAGTACGTCGAGGCCCTCAAGAAGGCCCGCGAAGCTCGTGAGGCCCGCGACCTCGATACCGCCAATACGGTGGTCGCCAAGCTGGCTGCGGTGAAGCTCGTCTTCGCCGTCAAGACCGGCGAAGGAGGCAAGATGTTTGGCGCGATCAGCACTGCTGAAATCTCTGCCAAACTCGCCGAGCACGGCATCGAGATCGAGCGTAAGCGCATCCACCTCGGTCAGGGCCCCGTCAAGCTTCTCGGCAAGCACACCTCGAGCATCCGCCTGCACGGCACGATCATGGTCGAGCAGGAGTTCGAAGTCGTCTCCGAGAATCCGATTGAGCCTGCCGCCGAAGACGCTCCTGAAGTCGAGGAACGCGAGTTCCGCGATGACAAGAGCAAGAAGTCGCGCAAGCCCCGCAAGGAAAAGGAAGCCAAGTAAGCCTCAGGTCTTCCTGTCCAAACAAAAGCCCGCCGAATGGCGGGCTTTTTTGTGCCTAGATGATGCGTTTAGCGGGGCTTGATCCAGTCGACGCTGGAGATAGTGAACTCCAGGTGGCCTTTATAGAAATTGAGCTGCCCCACCCATTTCACGGGCTCACCTTTCTTGATCGCCTTCACGGCCTGCAGGAGTTTCGGATTAGGTACATAGACAGGGTAGCGGGTCTCTCCGATTGTAATCGAGGGCTTTGAGCCTCCATTGTTGGAGCCATCGAGGATGAACAGTTCACCGATGACCAAGCTGATTTGCTCGGCATTGAGGGAGGGAAGGGTCTTGGCGTCGTGCAGCTTGCCTCGGTCCAGTTCCGCTGGGAAGGCGGGCAGTCCTTCGGCTGGGCTTATTTCCGGGCGCGACAGTGGCGGGTTGGTCGGGGCATCGTGGACCATGAATTCTGCCTTCACGGGAAAGTGGTCGCTGATGCCTGCGCCTGGTCCGTAGCCGCTCCAGCGCCAAGGCATGATGGGGTAAGCGTGCGAGTTGAGGCCAGGGATCACGATGGGCCCGAAACTGCCTCCGACGTAGTCGAGGCCTATGCCGTCGGCCAGACCGCGCGAGATGATGAGATGCATGAGGGTTCCCCATTCGCCTTGGAACTCGTCGGATTTCCGTTCGGCGGGGGCGATATCATACCAGAGGTTATAAAGTTCGGCGCCGCCGGCCGCCAGCTTGCCAGCGTCACCTTGCGAGCCGAGGACGTCCTGGATGCCGGTCTTGAGCATGTAAGGGTAACGCTGTTTCTGATTGTAATGCGAATTGAGGTCGCCGCCAAAAATGATGTTGGCCTTGGGGTCGGCCTTGAGGATTTCGTCGAGGCGGGCACGGGCTACGCCGGCGTTCTGGATGCGGGTCGGTTCGGTCTGGGCGTTGCCGGCGCCGCTCTTCCAGTGATTAGCGAAGACGAACAGCGACTCGCCGCCGAACTCGACCTCGACTTCGACGATCGTTCGGGCCGCCTGCACGTGGTGCTGGTGCGTGCTCTTGATAGGCAGACGGGTGAGGATGGCGCAGTGGATGGCCTCCTTGGAAAGATCGAGCACGTCGCCGAGGACTATTTTATAGCCCGTAAGGCCTTCATCCTCCAGCGCTTTGATGAGCCAGGCTTCGATCGGCGCCCCGGTCAGCTCGGGGGTGAGCTCACCTTTGAGGATGTCGCGGTAGTTCCGGTCGCGGTGTGCGGCCACAAATGCTTCGGGAGTGATGGTGGTGCTTGGAGTGTGGTCGGCCTCGAGTTCATCGAGGATCAGCACATCGGGGCCTCGGCCGTTTTCAGCGGTCTTGAGCACTGATGCGAGGCGGCCTAGTTTTCCGGCCATTTTCTCCGGCGTCCAGCGCTCGGGGCTGGTGCCGGCGACTGGAAAGTCTTCGTACAGCGAGATCGCGTCCAGATCGAAGAGGTTCTCCACGTTATAAGCGATGACCGTCAAGCGCCGCGCCGCCGCTTTCTCTTCGCCGTAAGCACCGCTTGATACGAGTAGCGCGGCGAGGAGGGCGACGCTGGGCAGGATTTTTTTAAGAAACATATGACCCGTGACGATGGGCAGATGAGATGAGAACCCCACTGCGAACTCGGTGAAATCCGCGTGTCGGAACCGCGTATTTTAACGCCGCCGTCACCTGGAAGAAACCTTTAACCACATGACACTAAACCGACATTTATCCGACGACGAGAAGTCACCCATCCCGATTCTTTATTAATAGATAAGCCTTGGTGCCCGTGGAGGATGTCCGTGTGATTCCGCCCGCCCTCCGTCTCTCCTGTCGCCGCCTGATCCCTTTCACGGCGCTGCTTTCGATGGGTGCCGCTGTCGCCTCGGCGTCCGTACTGGATTTCGACGGGACCTCGACCTACGCCCAGAATTTCGAAGGCCTCTCTTCCACAACCTTGACGCCGGCGGCCACGCCCGGATCTGGTATGAATGAGTTGTCATCCATTTCCGGTAACAACGTGAGTTCCTGGTTTATTTATGGCACCGCTGGCTGGGGTCTCAAATGGGGGGTTACGAACGGATCCAGTAGCACGGGGAGTTTCTGGAGCATGGTGAATTCTAGCACGGCGGGCAGCGTCTCTAATCATGCGCTGGGCTCTCAGGCTTCAAGTGGCAACACTGGTTTTTTCGGCATGGTGCTGCACAATACCTCGGCGAGCACGATCAACAGCATCAGTATTTCGTACGATGAGGTGATGAATCGCAACCCTTCCACCACGGCCAATCCGTATCCGCTATCCTATCTCGTGAGTTCGTCGGCGGTGGCCACGGCATCGGGATCCATCGGTGCGGGCACATTTGCGGACGCCGCCGGAAGCTGGAATCTCTCGACGCTCGGCTTCACCACGCCGACGACAGGTGTCGGAGCGCCGAGCACGACGCAGACGACGTTGAACAATACGATTACCAAGATAGCCACGATCAGCGGTACGCTATCGGGGCTGAATTGGACCGCCGGCTCTTATATCTATTTGCGCTGGAAAGATACAGATGACGCGGGCGCGGACTCGACCGCCGGGGTTGATAACTTCAACCTAAGCGTGCCGGCCGGGGTGCGGAACCTCACCTGGGGGCTCGCCGGGAACGGGGTGTGGGATGGGGCCACGGCGAATTTCCTATTGGGTGCTTCGCCAGTCGCCTACATGGCCGGAGATAATGTTACTTTCGATAATATCGCCGGCGGTGCGGTCACTTTGTCGGGAGCCTTGGCACCGACCTCTGTCACGGTGTCGGCAACTTCTGGCACCTTTACCTTCAACGGACCCACCGCCAGCGACAAGCTTACCGGGGGCACCAGCATAGCCAAGTCGGGGGCGGGCACTCTGATCCTGACCTCAGACAATGATTTCAGCGGCGGCGTCACTATCACCGGTGGCACAGTGCAGATCGACGGCGCTGGTCGTCTCGGCACGGGCGGCATCAGCTTGAACGGCGCGAGCGCCACGCTGACCAGTACTGCCAGTTCCGCTTTGGCGATGGGATCGAACACCCTTTTGATCGGCTCGAGCGGCGGTGCGATTAATGCGGGCAGCGGTGGAATCGTCCTTGGCGCGCTCGGGCTGGGAGGACTCCTTACGAAATCGGGGACAGGTAGCCTCTCGGTGGGAACCGTTACGTCCGCAGTGGGTGGAGGATTCGTCGTCAGTGCTGGCGACCTCGCGCTGGGCCAGGCTTCTGGCGTGGTGAAGGTCCTCGCCAGCTCCTCCTTGACTGGCAATCTAGTGTTGAACGGACCGATTCGTTTCGACGTCGATGCCGGCAGCACGATCTCGGGCTCTGGAAAAATAAAAATCCTCACCTCCGGGGCGTTGATTTCCAATACCTCAGGTGATCAGGGAGGCGTTATTTCCAATGTTGAAATTGCGCTTAATACTAATGTCATCGCCTTCACCAAGGGTGCCTGGGCTGGTGCGAGCTACACGCCTTCGACGACCTTCGCCACGACGACCGGCGGCACGACCGGTGGAGCACTCAGCATCTTCAAAATTTCTGGGGACTCCGACGTCGATTTTTCCAATAATTCTGGAACGGGTGGCGGTGCCGGCATTCTAACCCTGACGGGTGCGAGCACGTATACGGGTAATACTACGATCAACGCCGGGACGCCGGTTTCTCCGGCGGTCAGCATCATTCTCGGCATCAATAACGCCCTGCCAATCGATACCGGCGTCATCGTCGGCACCAAGACAGGCCTCGGTGTGCCCGTATTGGATCTGAACGGGAAGAACCAGCAGGTCGCCTACCTCGCCGACGGTGCCAACGTCACCCCAGCCAAGTACCTGAAGATCATCAATAACAACGCCGCGGCTTCGGTGCTCACGTTAGGCGGACTCGCTAGCCCGGGTGCCGGTTTCGCCGGTTATATTTCCGATGGCTTGGGGGTGATTTCCGTCGTGAAGACGGGAACGAACACGCAAACCTTGGCGGGCTTTGGTGCATACTCGGGCGGGGTTACCGTCAACGCCGGGACGCTGAAGGTCGTGACCCCAACGAGCGGTGGCGTCAGCACCGCGCTCGGCACCGGGGCGGTCACGATCTCCGGTACTGGTCAGCTCTTTGTCTCTGCCACTATTGCCAATGCCGTGACAGTCAATTCGGGCGGGCGACTTTCGGGTAACGGTCAAACGGATGCCGTTAGTGTGAACTCGGGAGGCGTGCTCGCCGCTAATTACACGCTCGGTCAGCTTAACGCCGCCACCCTGACGATGAACAATGTCGCGACGTTGGCGGGCGGCTCCGTGATCGAATGGAAACTGAACGACGCATCGGCTGCGGCCGGCATCGGCTACGATACCTTCAACTTCACGACAGGGCTCGATCTGAGTACTGTTTCCTCGGCGAACAAGGTCCTTGTCCGCATCATCTCCTTCGCCACACCGGGCGATGCCGCCGCTGGCAATCCTCTGGCCATGGACCAGAAGGTCGTCAATAAATTCTCCTTCGCGACGGCCTCCTCCGTGACCAAGCCCAGTCTGGCGACCAATATCGCCGACCTGTTCACGTATGATGTCTCCCAGTTCCGATATTCTGACGGCACGTCTTCTAACGCCGGTCTCTGGGCGATGTCTTTCGACCAAACTACCCAGGCGTTGACGCTCACGGCCGTCCCTGAGCCCTCGACCTATGGCGTGGGGCTCGGAGCGATTCTCCTCGCAGTCGCGGCCATCCGCCGCCGGCGTCGCAAGGCCTGAGTCGACAGTCGGCTTATTCGCCGGACAAGCCGCCGCGCTTACCGTTGAGCAGGGAGGCACCGATAAGCGCGGCTGAGAGGAATGCCATGGACCACACGCCGAGGGCCGCGGCCAGCTGAGGGCCGTCGCCCAGCGCGCTCATGAGGGCGAACGTCGCCTTGGTGATCGGGAAGTGCTCGGCGCGTTGGGCGAGGATGAGGCTGTCGCTCACCTCGAGCATGGAGAAGGCGAACGCCAGCACGCCGCCGGCGGCGATATATGCCGCCAGCAAGGGCAGGGAGATGCGGCGAAGGGTCGACCAGGCCGATGCTCCCATGGAACGAGCGGCTTGTTCGAGAACAGGGTCGCACTGTTGCAGGCCAGCCACCGCCGCTCGCGTCACGTAAGGTAGGCGGCGGACCGCATAAGCGAGACCGAGGAGCAGGAGCGGACTGCCGCCGGCACCCACGAGGATGGCGAAGGGTTTGCCCTCCTGTGATAGAGACAGATAGCCGAAGGCCAGGACGAGTCCCGGTACGGCGAGCGGCAGCATCGTGAGGGTGTCCAAGAGGTGGCGGATGCGCAGGTCGGAGCGCGCGATCACCCAGGCGGCGGCGATCCCCATCACCAGCGCGATGGCGGTGGCGAGTCCGGCGTAGGACAGGCTGTTCTGGATGGAAGGTACGACCAACGCGCTGCCGAGCGCTTCCTGCCAGTGCGCAAGCGTCAGCTCGGCCGGTAGCACGGAGTTATGCCAATGGCCGGAGACCGACATCAAGATTACGCCGAGGTGCGGCAGGCAGGCCAACATGGCGATGCCGGCGAAGAGCCCGCTGCAGGCCCAGCCGCGCCATCCTTTCAGAGGCTGAGGGGTCGAGCGCAGGCTCGGGCGGGGCGCCGCTCCGTGCCGACCGCTTCCGAACAGGAGCTTCGACGCGAGGAAGACGCCGCCCGCCACGAGCAGCACGATGGTGGTGAGGGCGTAGGGCAGCGGATTGCGGTCGAGGTTCTTGATCCCGTCCAGGATCTGCACTGGCGCCACGCGCGGGAAGTCGAAGACGAGCGGTACGCCGAGCTCGGTGAAGGCCCAGATGAAGACGAGCGCTCCGCCGGCGAAGAGTCCCGGCGTGATGATTGGCAGGGTCACCCGCGTGAGCCGACGCCAAGGCGAGCAGCCGAGGTTCGCCGCGGCCTGTTCCATGGCCGGATCCATCTGCGCCAGGGCCGCGGCGAGGTTGAGGTAGAGAATCGGGTAAAGGTGGAGCGCGTTCATCACGATGATCCCGAGCAGCCGGTTCTCGGCCATCCAGTCGCGCGGGTGCAGCGGATTCATCCAGCCCAGGCAGGCCAGCACGGCATTGAACGAACCCTCAGTGCCGAGGATGCACTTGATGCCGATGGCGCCCACGAAGGGCGGGAGAATCATGGGTACGAGCAGCGCCAGCGCGAGGAAGCTGCGGCCAGGGAAGCTAAAGCGGTGATTGAGCAGCGCGAGGGGTAGGGCGAGTAGGCCCGCCACGACCGTGCTAGCCAATCCGAGGAGCAATGCGTTGGTGAGGCCGTCCCGATAAAGCGGGTCGCGCAGCACGGCGAGGACATAGCCGAACGTGAAGCCGCCGTCGCGCGGGTCGACGAACGCTTCGCGCAGCACGCCGAAGGCGGGGTACAGGAAGCCGACGGTGAGCAGGAGCCCGACGGCGGCGCAGAGGATCCAGGCGGTGCGACGGTCCATGTCAGCGTTTCTCTTGGTGTTGACGCGCGAGCTCGGCGGCGCGGCGGTAGTTCACGCGGAAGATGGCACCGAGTTCGGTCATGCGGCGGGCCGAGACGAGGGCGTCGCGGCTCTCGAGTCCGGGGTCGCCTTCGCCGCCGGTGCGGTAGGGTAGGGCACTGATGTCGCCCATGGCAGCCAAGGCGTCCGCTGGCATGCCAGCTTTGATGATCTCGGTCCAAGCTTCCTTGAGCTCCTCATGCGTATCGATGCACATCACGCGCACCGCACGGCGGATTGTCCCGAACGACGCCGCGGTGAGCTCCGGGCGGTATTGGAGATGGTCTGCGCCGACGTAAGGCGATTGGGCGGCGCGTTCCGGCGGCAGGGTCGCATAGCTGTCGCGGCGGACCGGCGGGCGGAAGAGCTCACGTTCGCGCGGGCCGTGGGTGGCGCCGACGGGCGAGCTCCAGAGAGCCTGGCCTTCGGGGCTGAGCGCGAATTCAACGAACGCTTGGGCGAGTTCCTGTTCGGGCGCACCGCGCAGGACGCCGATGGGGTCGCCGCTCACGGTCGTGCCGCCGGCGGGCGCGGTCCAGATCAGGCGCATATCGTCGGGTCGGTTGACCTGATGGGCGAAGGCTGCCCCGTAATAATCGACGCACATGCCGGCGACCGCGTTGCCGTCGGCGACATCGAGCGGAATCTTGGTAGAGCTGTCGGAGAAATAGCGAGCGTTGGCGGCCATGCGTTGCACGAGGCGGAAGCCGTCCGTCCAGCCCAGCGCGAGCCGTTCCCTTTCCAGCAGCGCAGCCCGTTCGGGCGCCTGCAGGCTGCGCTGGATCTCGGCCTGGATGATGAGTTCGAAGGCGCGCGCCACCGAGCCGCTCTTGGTCGGGTCCGCTAGTGCCAGCTGGCCGCGGAGCCCAGGGTCTGCCAGATCCGCCCAGCGGACGGGGTCCGGCAGTCCGTTGGCGCGCCAGCGCGTCGGCGCCCAGCAGATGCCGAAGCGTGAAAGGCACGAGGAGCACCATGTCCCGTCCTTGGCCCATAGGCGCTCACCAGTGAAGAACTCGGGAATCGGTCCGCCGCCGGCGAACCATTCGGGATGACGGCTGAAGGCTTTGAGGGGCACGAGGCGGCCCTTCTTAGCCTGGCTGGCGAAGTCCGGCTCGCCGCCGCCGAAGAATACGTCGGCGCCGATGCCCGCCCGCTTTTCTTCGTCCGCCGCCTTGTAGCCGGCGTCGAGCATCAGGCGGATCTCCGAGGTGCCACCCGGGCTGCGCCAGTCCACATAGACGTCTTCCCCGTGGCCTGCGCGCCAGTATCTGGAAAAGGCTTCTGAGAACTCTCGGCGGATGGATTCGCTGTGTGGCGTAAAAATTACCAATCGCCGCGCCCCCAGAGTTGGCCGCTGGTTCGTGTCCTTGCGCAGCAGCATCGGCAAGGCGACTAGGAGTGCCAGCGTGCTCAGGGTAATCCACCAGGTCTGGTTCGTCTTCATTTCCGTGGCAGCACCACGACGTCTTGAGTGGCGACGGCGACAGTGAGTTCATGGCCGGTCGACAGGTCGCCCGGCGGATTGATAACGACAATCCGAAGCGGCCCGAGCTCTGTCCGGAGCGTGAGCTGTGCTCGCTGTCCGAGGTAGACTTTCTCAATGACCACTCCGGTGAGTGAATTGGGTTCCCCGCGGGCGGCCGGTCTCCAGGTCTCTGGGCGCACCGAAAGTTCGACCTTCTCTCCGGCTGACGCCGCGTGGGTCGGGTCGCCGAAGATGCCAGTGAAACTTCCGGCCGCCGTGAGCACCGTGACGTCCGGCGAGGCTTGATCGCAGATTTCTGCGGCGAGTAGATTCGTCTCGCCGATGAAGCGTGCCACCTCCGAGGTGATGGGTTGTCGATAGATTTCCTGGGGTGTGCCCAGTTGGGCGACGCGTCCGCGGCTCAGCACCGCCATGCGGTCCGCCATCGCAAGTGCCTCTTCCTGGTCGTGCGTCACATACACGGCGGTGAGCCCGTTTTTCTTTACGATCTGGCGAATCTCCTGACGCATCTCGATGCGCAGCTGGGCGTCGAGGTTCGAGAGGGGCTCGTCGAGCAGCAGGCAGCGTGGGCGGACGACCAAGGCGCGGGCGAGGGCTACGCGCTGTTGCTGGCCGCCCGAAAGCTGGTCGATGGAACGGTCGCCCAGCCCTTCCAGGCGGACGGAGGCCAACGCCTCGCGGACACGCAGATCGCGTTCATCGGCGGGTATCTTGCGCTCCACCAGGCCGAATGCGATGTTCTCGGACACGCTTAGGTGGGGCCACAAAGCGTAGCTCTGGAAGACCATGGCGGTCTCCCGCAGGTGCGGAGCCAAGTCGGTGACGTCACGGTCGCCAAAATAGATCGCTCCGGCGGTCGGGAAGTCTAGGCCGGCCAGGCAGCGGAGGAGTGTCGTCTTGCCGCAGCCGGAGGGGCCGAGGAGGAAGAAGAGCTCGCCGGGGTTGATCGAGAAGCTCACTTCATCAAGCACCACAATCGGGCCGGCGGCGGATGGGTAGGTTTTACGGACGGAGCGTATGTGGAGCGTTTCCATGGGAGGGTTCAGACTTCGTTCGGCGCGAGCCAGCGGAAAGACAGGATGATGAAACGTCTTCCGAGCAGCACATTGATGGGGGACTTCTTAGAGTCTCGGAGCCGGTCATGGGGGAGGTTTGTGGGATCGATGTAATCCGGTGTGCGCTGGACGACGAGTTCCAGCACGGCCCCCTGACCGATGCCTAGGTCTTCGTTGGCCTCGCCGTAAGCCCTGATGCGGAAAGTGTCTGAGCGCGTCGCCAGCACGGGGCCCAGGGCCTGCAGGAGGTCGCCCTGGAAGAGGCAGCCGCTGGCACCGAAGCCGGTGTGCGTCCTGTTCACATTGTCCGTGTCGAGGATTTCGACATTGCGGAAGAATAACCCGGGGGGCATGCCGGTGCGTCCGCCGGCGACGCCCCCGTTGCTCCAGTTGTGCGAGACTGAAGAATCAATCGATTTCCCGCCGCTCGGAGTCTTGGCGAGCGTTTCAGTCCCCAGCGATTTATCGGCCCTAGCGATGGCGGACTCCAATGTTCCCGACCGGAACATCCACCGCACATTCTGCGCGGTCACTGGCAGGGTGGTGTCGGCGGCGGTGTTCTCGATGGGGTAGTAAGATCGACTGCTCGACGTCGTGGTGCTGACCATGGCTCCCGGGGTTTTGGTAGGACCGAGGTATCGGTTGACGAATTCGCACAGTCCTAGGAAGGGTGTGCCAGGGTTTTGCGCGGCGGGGAAGCCGCGGAAACGGCGGCCGGCGGGGCAGGGGGAAGTTCCCGGCGGATATTCCTGATCTCGTTCGGTGCGTTGCAGGAACTGGGCGCGGGCCTTGATCTCGGCTACCGTCGCGGTCGCCAAGGCACGAATCTGGGTGTCCGAAAGATTGGCGTAGCCGTTCCAGTAGGCGGCGTCCGCGATGTTGCGTGTGGTGGGTGCTTGCGTAGCTCCGCTAATGATCCGAGGGAAGCGCGTATTATTTGTCGCCGAAGGTGAGTTTGCCGCCTGAGAGCCGAGAGCCAATCCCTTGAGGGAGGCATAAAGCCCGGTCCAGGCTTCGACGGAGGTGGAGTTGACGTTAAACGCCCCCTGATTGAGTAGGTAGCTTGAAAAACGCCGGTAGCCGTCGGGTGCCGCACCTGTGCTGTCGGTGACGAAGCCGTCGGCGGTGATCGCCTGCCCGGCCAGATTATTGCTGCTCTGGTAGAGCGTTAGGCGTGGGTTCGCGGGGAGCGGAATGCCGCTCGCGAAGTCGGCCATCGTTTGGACGAGGCTCCTGCTGCGGACTGCGTTATAATTTCCGTTACGTGAGCTGCTATTCAGGCTGGGTGTTGCGCCGGAGAAGAAGAAGCTGTCCCAAAGGGCGTTATTCATGAGGTAGCTCATGTCTCCAAAAGTGTGGCCTCCGATGTAGCTCGCGTTGGTGTGGGGAGTGCCTTGCGTCCAGCTCTTGTCGAGCGGCACGACGAGCGAAGGGAACGAATTCCCCACGGTGCGGTAGGGCATCCAGTCCCAGGCGCTCAGATTGGCGTGCATCAGCTGACCGATGGATGTCGGGGCGGCTAGGGGAATCTCAACCTCGATCGCGGCGCTCAGTCCGCTGGCTCCATGGGAGGGGCCGCCGAGTGCGCTGGCGCCATTGGCTTTCGTCGGATCAGTCTGCAGGAAATTACTCCAAGATGTGGTGGCGCCGCTGAGCGCGAGTTCATCCCCGCCGAACAACTGCGTGCGCAGGCTCGCCATCCCGATTCCTGGCAATCCATTGAGCGCCGGATTGGAGGAGGTCTGCGGGAGCGGGTTGCTGAAGAGCCACGCGGGGTGGGCTGCCGGCACGGGGTTGGATTGCGCGGAGAACCAGGAAAGTGCTGAGCGGTCGTAGGTGGTGGTCCTGGCGGCGTCGGCCACGCGAGCGCGGGTGTCGAACGCCGCCACGACCGCCCCAGGAGCATTTTCGGTGATGGCACGCAGGGCGGACACCGGTCCGACGATCACCGGATTGGCGACGCTGCCGGCATCGCCGAGATGGGTGGCGTTGAAGCCGCTGCCACCGACATTGATATAGTGTGCGTAACTCGCCAGGGAATTACTGCGGCTGGTGCCCAAAACCTCGTCGGCACCAAGGTCCTGCCCGTCCGCGCTTACGGTGTCGTTTTTGAGGTGTTTTTTCCAGCCGGAGTTGAGGTAGATCCAGTGGTGCCAGTACATCGAGCTGGTCAGGTCGATGCAGCATTTCACCTGGTCGGCCGACTTGAACTTGTAAGGGGCGGCGACGCTCGAGGCGCTGATATCGGTGTAGAATCCTCCGGTAAAGTAGAACCCTCGCTGCATGTTGAGAATAGGAATCTGCGCTGCGTCGGTGGATTTTCCGAGTGCTGACGCGTCGACCAGATCTTTGGAGGTGAAGACGGCGAACTCGCCGGGCTCGAGCGTCGTTGCGGGCACTACGGCGACGAGATTCTCAGCGTTCGAGCCGGTGGAGGCATCTGAGGCGGCCGGAAAGTTGAAGAGCGAATCGACGATGCGCGAGGTCGCCGTGGAACTGATGGGCTGAGAGGTGTCGTTGCCCGTGTGCGTAAAGATCTGCAGCCGCATCTGGTCGAACTGGCTGAACGAGATTTTGAGCCCGCCTTTGACTCGGTTATCAGGTTCGGCTGACGTGGGCTCCTTCAGTTTGAGTCGCACGTTGTAAGGGTTGTGAATCACAAGCACCGGCGTGCACACGAGCTTGAGCGTATAGTCGGCGCCGGTCGAGACGGTGCGAAGTGAGAAGACCATCGAAAGTCTGTGCACGGTGGGCATGTAGGCTCCGCGGACCGGCCGCGGGATGAAGCGACCCACGCCGTGTCCCGTGAGATCGCCGCCCTTGAGGCCGTTGACCCAGCCCAGCGGGTCGGTGGTGCTATCGTAGCCGTCCGTGTAAGGGGAGGTGGTCTTGCCGCCGCCGGACCACAGTGCGTCGTCGAGGTCATAGCGCGCATACTTGCTCATTCGATAGCCGCCTTTGTCGAATTGATTGGTGTTGGGGTAGAAGGAACGGGCGCCGAGAGTGGCTTCGTTGGCAGTCCAATCCAGGTCCTTGTAGAGTCGGTAATAATCGCGCACGAGATGCCAGAGCGGTCCGACGAGCCGGCGCGGCTGCCGGTCCCAGGCGGTGTTCACGGTCGTGGTCGGGGGGGTCGAACTGGTGTCGACGAGCGGCTGGCCCATTTCATCTTCCCGGATGAAGACCGGGCTCCAGGGAAGATATTTGGTGCCGGTGGTGCCGAGGTTTCGGCTGGGATTATCGACGTTGATCTCGTACATCGGTACCCATACGCGGGGCCGGGGGTCGGGCGAGGTCACGGTGCCCGGGTTCACCTTGGCGGTCCCGTAACTCGGAAACCACGAACGGCGCTGTCCGAGGATGGGGTCGGCGGTGTACGCTTCGATGACGGTCTCGTGCCCGGCACCGGAGCCGAAGTCGGACTTGTCGAACTGCGTATCATCCATCTCGAAGGCCAGGGAGAGGTCGCGACGAAGGCCGCCCCGGTAGCTGTCGGCTAGGACGCCCGCCGTCCAGAGGGATTGCTGGTGGAAGGTTAGCTTGGGCGGTGAGAGTCCGGCGGCGGCGGGATCGTTGAGATCGTAGCCTGGCAGCATGGCGAGCTCCGCCGTCGAGAGCAAGGAGGCGAACCTGGGCTCCTGGATGTTAACGTTTTTCAAGCCGAGCAGCAGCTCGGTCCCACGTCGAACTGGTGAGCGCAAAGCGTTGACGGTACTCAGTTCATCCGGGGCCGCTTTGGTTAAGTCGCGTGAGTCGCGCAAGCCGATCACGGCCTTCACGCCCTCGTCGCCAATCCAATACGCGAAGTTTCCGGTGGTGCTATTGGTCCAGGGGCCGGGCAGGGGAATCTTCGGCAGGGCGATGCGTCCGTCGATGTCATCGGCCGTCCCCGTGATCCCGTCGGACCCTGGGTCGAGTAAGGCACTGCCGTTTCCGACCAAGGTCGCATAACTTTCGGCGTTTCCCGCCGCGAAACTGATTGGATAATCCCTTTGCCAGGGGGCCCAATAAGTGGCGTCGTAGTCGGCTACACCTGAGAGACTCACCGACTGCGCCATGCAGACGGAATTATTGGCTAAGGTCTTCCCGCCCTTGCCGCTGATCAGCCACTGCGGCGGTTCATCGGGCTTGTCGGTTCTCCAGACGCCAGTCCAGTAACGCTGTCCTTGACCGTACCTCAGCGTGACGGACAAGGCCGGATCGAAGGGACTGACGGGGGCGGCGGTGCAGGATAACTCTCCGGTCGCGGTGCTGCGCACATCCGGCCCCGCCGCCTGTTGCAGGTGGCCGAGCGCCAGCCTCGCGGCCATGGTGGCGTTGAGGCGCGCCCGGGCAGCCAGCATCGACCACTTCATGGCACGCGACTCAATTGTGAGGAAAGAGGTCAGCGCCAGCATCATGACGACGATCATCGCCATGATGGTCAGGGAAAGTATCAACGAAAACCCCGCCCGCTTAGGGGTGCGTCCTGATGGCCAAAAACTCACCTGAGGGAGATTATCTTGCGACCGGCGGATTTTTTATCGCCTCCGTGGGAGGGATTCGTCGGTGCGTTCGGCGGGGACTTGAGGTCTGCCGTGATTCTTTCTTCCACCCCGCGCACCTTAATCAATCCTTCTTCGCCCGGAGCGGGCATCAGAAAGAGGATGGAACGGATGTCTTCCATCTGCAGCCAGCGCAGGCCGCCCGCTACCTGCCAGTCGCCGCCTTCGTTCGGGAGGAAGAACTGAGCCTGGCCGTACTGCTCGGCTTTGACCTCGGGGTGCAAGGTGAGCTCCTGGCCTGAGGGTAGGACACGCCGCGTGCCGGGCATGCTGAGTCCGACGGGCTTGGGGCAGAGGTTGAAGAAGCGGATGGTGCCGGCGGCGGCGGCTCCGCCGTTATCCGGAATGAGGTTTAGGCGGGTGGAGCTCCCTGAACCGGAGATGATCGCGATGAAGCGAGCGCCCGAGGCGGGCAGGGGGCTGGAGGCCAGTGGGACTAGCGGTTCCTTCGGGTCTTCCGTCTTAGCTTTTTGATAGACGGTCAGGCGCCTTTCATGGCATCGGCTGTCGAGCGGTTCGGTCAGCGCATGGGAGAACAGGGTGACAGGTGCGGGCCGCCCCTCGGCGTTCATCATCGTGACCTCCATCTGGGGCTCATCGAAGCTCATGAGTTTAAGCGTCACCTGCGCGGCCCCCGGGTCGGGTGCCACCGCTCCGAGCATGAGCAGGTGTATGAGCATGCAGGGCATTGAGGTCGTCCTGCCCCGAGCGTCTACCCTATTGGAGGCCTCGGTTTTATTTTAACTTATTAGCAGTCCGTCCGCCGCCTGCTTGTCACGAGAAGCCCGTCTGGAGGGCTTTTCTGCGTCAATTGTGACAATTGCTTGCGTCTTTATTCACAGCAGGTTGCGTGTAACTTGCGTCTAATTCTGGCTATGCAGACGCGACCACTCCGAGCAAAGTCCACCTCCTCCATGACAGACTCCTCCGCTGGTCGCCACGCCCGTCCGCGCCGCCCCAGTCCCCCAAATTACGGCGACCGGGTTCCGCCCCACAACCTCGACGCCGAGCGCGGCCTGATCGCGAGCATCATCGTCGATGGCGGCGACACACTGCAGCGCTGTCTTGAGCAGCGTGTCACGCACGATTATTTCTTCGATCCGAAGCACCAGGATATCTATGAAATCGCCGTTAAACTCTCGCAGGCGAGTACGGGCATCGATGAGATCACCCTGACCGAGCAGCTCCGCCGCGAGGGGAAACTGGAGTCCGCCGGCGGCGCCGCCTACGTCAATGAACTCACGGGGCTGATCTCCTCGAGCGCCCATGCGCCGCACTGGCTGGCGATTATCCGCGAGAAGCACTTTCTCCGCCAGCTGATCTCCACCGCGGTTACGACCGTCGAGAAGGCGCACGCGCATGCAGAGGGCATCGAACGCCTGCTTGAAGACGTCGAGCAGTCCTTCTTCCGCATCAGCGAAGACCGCATCTCAGAATCGGCCGTCACCATCGACCGCCCAATCGACGAGGCGATGGAGCTCGTGCAGCGCATTATCCGCGACCGCAATTCCGTGCAGGGCATCCCGACGGGTTTCCCGGATCTGGATGCGATGACTTTCGGTTTCCAAAGCGGTCAGATGATCGTGGTGGCCGCCCGTCCTGGCATGGGTAAAACATCCATCGCCTTGAACTTCATCGAAGCCGCCCTTTTCCCGAAGCCCAGTTCGGATAAGAAGCCGGCTAACGTGCTGCTGTTCTCCCTGGAAATGCCGGCGCGCGAACTAGCGCTGCGACTCCTCTGTTCCCGCGCTCGCGTCAACATGCAGAAGTTGCGGACGGCGCATCCGGACGAACGCATGCAGCTCGATCTCGTCCAGGCGGCCAAGGAATATAAGGGTCTCCCCTTGATCGTAGATGACAATGGCGGGCAGAATATCCTCGAAATCCGCGCCAAGTGCCGACGGGTCCATGCCCGCACGCCGCTTGATATGGTCGTCATCGATTACATCCAGCTGATCAACGGCTTGGACTCCGGTCTGCCGCGCGAGCAGCAGATCGCTGAGGTCTCGCGTAGCATCAAGGCCATGGCCAAGGAGTTCAAAATCCCGATTATCGCCTTGGCCCAGCTGAACCGTAAATCGGAGGACGAGGCCCGCCAGCCGCGCATGTCCGACTTACGCGAGTCCGGCTCCATTGAGCAGGATGCGGATATCGTCATGTTGATCTCCAAGCCGCCCATGAGTCAGGGTAAGGCCGCCGAAGCCGAGGCCGAACAGGCCGGTCAGGACGGCTGTTATGCCCGTCAGCTGATTGTGGCTAAGAATCGTAACGGACCCACCTCCGACATCAACTTGCTCTTTAACCCGGGACTCACACGCTTCGAATCTCCGGCCAAAGAATACCGTAATGAATAACCCCTCCCTTCGCCGCAGCTGGCTCCGCGCCGCCTGCTTCGCCCTCGCCTTGACGCCGCTGGGCTCCCTTGCTCAAGCCGCCACGGAGGTCAAGGAGCCCAAGATACGCTCGATTCAGGTGAAGACCGACGGAGGCGTCGTCTCCGAGCAATTCGTCCTCGGCTATGTGGCTTTGCGCACCGGCGAGTCATTTTCAAAGGATGCTGTCGCTAGCACCGTCCGCTCGCTTTTCGCCACGGGCCGTTTCGCGCAGGCCTCGGTAGTTCCCACGTATGATCTGAAGACAGGCGAAGTCGATGTGACGATCTCCGTCGAACCGCGACCGATCGTGAAGAGTATCGATTACATCGGCGGCGACGGCCTCATCGAGAAAGATACGACGAGCTGGTTTGGCGGAACCAAGCTTGAGGATATCAAAATCGGTGAGCCCCTCGATCCCGCTGCCTTGCGGCGCGCTGAGATCAAGTTGCAGGCTGAACTTCGTAAGAAGCGTCCTTTCACGGTTGTCACCTCCCAGCTGGTGAATGTCCCCGGAGGCAAGCAGATCGCCGTCATCATTAAAGAAGGTGCGGAGCTCAGGGTGGATAATGTCGTCATTCAGGGCGCCGGCGCCCTCACCGAAGCCGATGTTATCGCCGGCGCCGACCTGAAAGCCAACAACTGGCGCTGGTGGAAGTTCTCATGGCTCACGAGCAGCGGACGTCTCGACCCAGAGGATTATCGGAAGGACTGCCAGCGCATCCGCGAGTTTTACCGCTCCAAGGGTTACCTCGACGTCAAGGTCGAGGACGTTGATCCCGACAAGGCCTGCCTGGTTAAAGATCTCTCCGCCGGCTCCGGCTGGCTGGACATCGTTTTCAAGGTCACCGAAGGCCGTCGCTATGCGATCGGGCCCATCACCGTGGAAGGAAACCGCCTCGGCGGGACTGATCCTGTCTTCGCCACGGCCGCCCTTCAGAAGGTGCTGGCGGAACCCTCCTTGCGGCGCGGTGCGCACCCCACGGAGTATGATCATATTGCGACGGGTGATGCGTTCTCGACTAATGCCGTCGAGGCGGCGTCCGATAAGCTCAAGGAATACTACGGGCAGATGGGCTATATCAACTCCCAGGTCCAGGTCGGCCGGAAGCCGGATCTGGCGACCGGGGTCATCGGCTTGAAGTTCACCATCGAAGAAGGCCAGCGCTTTTCTGTCCGCGCCGTCGAGATTCAAGGTAACACGAAGACGCGTTCGACGGTAATCGCCCGCGAGCTCGCGCTCGGGCCCGGCGAGGTCTTCGACTTGGCGCGCACGCGGGTCTCCGAGGCGCGTCTCCGCAACACGCAGTTCTTCGAACAAGTCACGGTCGCCCCGGTACCTACGTCGGTCCCGGGCCAGGATGACCTCCGCGTCACGGTCAAGGAAGGCCCCACGGGCCAGGTGAGTTTTGGCGCTGGCTACAGCACGGTCGAAGGATTGGTCGGATTCGTTGAATATTCTGAAGCCAACTTCGATTATTCCAATCCCGAGGGATTTTACCGTGGCGATGGACAGAAGTTCCGCGTCCGCGTCTCGGTCGGCAGCTTGTCGAGCTCGATTGAGCATTCGTTCGAAGAGCCTGCGCTCTGGGAGCGCGACCTGGCGGTCGGCTACTCGATTGAACGTCGTTATGCCGGTTACGCCTCCGCCAATTACTCCGTGTTGACGGAGGGTGTCAGTCTCTACGCCCGCCGCCGCATCTTCCGCGATATCGAAGGCCGCATCGCCTATAATCTTCGTCGCGTGAGCGTCGGTAACGTCACGGCCTCTGCTCCGGCCGACGTCGTCACCGAGAACGGGCACCCCAAGGTGATTTCCTCCGTTTCGGCTTCGTTGGTTTACGACACTCGTGACGAATACAATTTCCCCACCAAGGGATCGCGGGTCTCGCTGACCGAGGAACTTGCCGGCAACGGACTCGGCGGGAACATCAAATACTTAAAATCCGAATTGCGCGCAGGGCGATGGTTCCTGGTGTCGCCGACGGCGGAGCAGACGGTTTCCGTCATTGCCCGCACAGGCCTGCTCACGGGCAGCGGCGGCTATCTGCCCTTCTACGAACGCTTCTACCTCGGTGGCGCCTACGACATGCGCGGATTCAATTACAACGACGTGGGGGCTTATTCGACTTACGATACGCAGTTCGGGAATCAGCCCATGGGCGGCCTCACCTACGGCTATTTCAGCACGGAGTATACGATCAAGGCCGCGGATAATCTGCGTTTCGCCGCCTTCTATGACTTCGGCTTGGTGAATCGTTCTGAAACCGACTTCAGCACCGCTGAAGCCAATTCGGACTGGGGCGTGGGCATGCGCATCCTGCTGGGCGGAGCCGTCATGCGGCTTGATTTCGGCTTCCCGCTGAAGTCCACGCTCGTCCCGGCCAACCTGCCTACCGCCGGCCAGAAAGTGAATGCCGGGGGTATGAAGTTCAACTTCAGCTTCGGGACGGTCTTTTGATTGCCAAACCCCTTCAACTCCTGCTTTTCTTCCTTCCTATGAAGTCCCTCGCTTTCCTGCTGTTTGTTGCCAGTTCCGCTTTTGTTTCGGCGGCCGCTCCTAATGTCGGCGTCGTCGACGAGGCCGAAGTTTTCAAGAAGTACGCCAAGGCTGTCGATCTGCAGGCTGAAATCAAGAAATCCCAGGAAGCCGCCCAGGCTGCCGTGGGCGAGCGCGAGAAGGCGCTCGTGCAGTTGCGCGATGAACTGCAGGGCATCCAGAAGCGGGGCCAGGACCCGATGCTCAGCGAAAATGGCAAGAAGACCGTCGCCGCTGAATTTGAAGCCAAGAACAACACCTTCCAGCAGCGCCGCGCCGAGCTCCAAGGTTTCATTAATGATGCGCAGGGCGCCATCCAGCAGCGTGCCGGCGAGCTCAATAAGCAGATTTTCGCCGATATTCGCACCCAGTCGGAAAAAGTTTCGAAGGCCAAATCCTTGCAACTCATCGTCGGAAAGGGCGCCGTCTTCTTTGTCGACGCCTCTTTGGATGTGACCGAAGATGTCATCAAGGAGTTGAACGACGCTTATAAGGCCAGCCAGCCGGCGGCCGCCCCGGCCGCTGCCCCTGCGGTTGCCCCTGCCGGCGATAAGCCGGCCGCCAAATAAGACTTTCGCGCCCCTGCTTATCGCCGGGGCGCTTCATTTGCAGTCATGACAAACTCCTTCTCCATCGCTGAACTGACCTCCATGACCGGGGCGAAGTCCGTGGAAGGGCAGAATGTCGGTGTGATCACGGGGGTCGCTTCGCTCGCTGAGGCCACTTCTGCCGACCTTTCTTTTTTAGGTAACCCTAAGTATGCCTCCGAAGTATCTGCCACCAAAGCAGGGGCAGTTCTGGTGCCGATGGCTTATGTGGGGCAGCCTTCATCCGGACAGGTTTTTCTCCGGGTGGAAAACCCATCTTACGCGTTGGCCTTGCTTTGTTCGGTCTTGGAAGCGCGGCTTTGGCCGCGACCAGCGGCGGGCGTCCACACCTCCGCTGTTATTTCCTCCTCGGCCAAGGTTGCGCCCTCCGCGCATGTCGGGCCGCTTTGCGTCATCGGCGATCACGCTGAAGTCTCCGCCGGCGCGGTCATCGAAGCTCGTTGTTATATCGGTGCCCAAGCCCGCATCGGGGCCGACACGTGGCTTAAGCCCGGAGTGAGCGTCGGCGACTACTGCCAAATCGGTGCCCGCTGTCGCATCCAATCTGGAGCTGTCATCGGTTCCGACGGCTTTGGCTATGAGCCGATCAACGGCGAGATTCAGCGCATCCCGCAGATCGGCAACGTGGTCTTGGAAGATGACGTCGAGGTCGGCGCCAATTCGACCATCGACCGTGCTCGCTTCAGCAAGACCGTCGTCGGCCGGGGCACCAAAATCGATAATCTCGTCCAGATCGCCCATAATGTCCGCATCGGACGTCAGTGCCTTATCACCGCACAAGTCGGCATCGCCGGTAGCACAACCCTCGGCGACCACTGCGTCCTCGGTGGACAGTCTGGCGTGGCCGGACATCTCACCCTCGGCGACCGCGTGAAGCTGGGCGCCCAGACGGGCCTTTTCGAGGATGTACCTGCCGATGGCTTCATGAACGGCACGCCGGCCGCGCCCTTCGGTCTGGAACGCCGACTGGTCGTCCTTTCGCGTCGTCTGCCTGAGCTGTTCAAAAAGGTTGATTCGCTGGTCGCCTCCTTGGACTCTGCTAAACGTTAAACGACATGAGCCTACCTGAGATGAAGATTTTCACCGGCAACGCCAACCCGGCGCTGGCCAAGGAAATCTGCGAACATCTCGGCGTCCCGCTCGGCACCGCCACCGTGAACCGTTTCCCCGACGGCGAGACGTTCGTGCAGATCAACGAGAATATCCGCGGCTGCGATGTCTACGTCATCCAACCCACCTGCGCGCCGGCCAATGACCGCATCATGGAGCTGCTCATCATGATCGACGCGCTCCGTCGCGCCTCAGCGGCCCGTATCACGGCAGTCATCCCGTTCTTTGGCTACGCCCGCCAGGACCGCAAGGACAAGCCCCGTGTGCCGATCACCGCGAAGCTCGTCGCCAACTTGCTCACCGCCGCCGGTGCGAACCGCGTGCTGACGGTCGATCTCCACGCCCAGCAGATCCAGGGCTTCTTCGATATCCCCGTCGACCATCTCTACGCTTCGCCGGTCTTCTACGCTCACATCAAGAATAAACCTTGGCTCAAGAACGCCACGGTCTTCTCGCCCGACGTGGGCGGCCTCAAGTATGCCTCGGCCGTCGCCGATATGCTCAACCTTCCTTACGGCTTCGTGGCCAAGCGCCGTACCAGCGCCACGACGGTGCAGGCGACCAGCCTGGTCGGTGAAGTCGAAGGTCGGGACATCATTCTCGTCGATGATATGACGGAGACCGCGGGCACGCTGACGGCCGCCGCCGAACTTCTGAAGAAGAACGGCGCCCGCTCGGTCCGCGCCGTCGTCTCGCACTGCATGATTCAGGAAATCGCCTTTGAGCGCATCCGGAAGGGCGTCATTGATGAGGTCATTACGACCAACTCCGTGCCCTCCGACTGGCCGAAGGATCTGCCGATCACCGTCCTTTCCATCGCGCCGCTGCTCTCGGATGCCATCCGCCGCATTCACGGTAATAACAGCGTGACAGACCTCTTCCCAATCAAGGGCCACTGAGATTGTCGTCAGAGCGCAAAAAAGGCCGCATCGATTGATGCGGCCTTTTTATTGGAATAATCCGGTGGGCTTACTTCTTCTCGGACTTGAGGAATTCGAGGATTAGCTGGGCCTGGTCGCTGGTGTGGCCCTTGTGGTCCGCATAGACGCATTTGCCATCCTTGAAGAGGAAGGCGCTGCGGCTGGCCATGCCGACAAGATTCTTCACGCCGAAGGCCTCAGTAACAGCCTTCTTCTCCTTGTCGGCGAGGAGGCGGAAGGGGAACTTCTGCTCTTCCTTGAATTCTTTCTGCAATTTTTCGTCATCGGTGCTCACGCCGAGGACGTTGACGCCGGCCTTCTGGAGGTCAGCCCAGCCGTCGCGAAGTGAGCATCCCTGCTTGGTGCAGCCGCCGGTCTTGGCCTTCGGATAGAAGTAGACGAGCAGGTAACCCTTGGCGCCTTCCTTGGCGAGGGAGACGGGCTTGCCATCCTGGTCGTTGCAGGTGACGTCGGGGATGGACGCGCCGACGGGGAGCTTTTCAGCTGCGTTACCAAAGAAGGGGAGGAGGGACATGAGGAGGGTGGCGAAGAGGGTCTTCATGTCCCGTAGCGTGGGCATCGCCCGACAAAAAGCAAATGAGACCCGCGCTGTTTTCGTGTCGCTTGTCCGTCTTCCTGGGGGCAAAAATAGACCCATGTTGCAGGCCGTTCTCGACACCATCCCTCATCGCCCCCCGTTTCTCTTCTTGGACCGGATCGACGAGATCCGGGCCGATGGGACCACCTGTACCCGCACGTTTCGCGCCGATGAGCCTTTCTATTCCGGTCACTACCCGGGCAATCCGATTACTCCGGGGGTGTTGCTCTGTGAGTCCGTGTTTCAGGCCGGGGCGATTTTTCTCACCAAGAAATTTCAGGCCGAAGGCGGCGCCCCCGCTGGCAAGACCCCGGTGCTCTGCCGTATTGAAGAGGCTAAGTTCAAGGGAATGGTAAAGCCCGGTGACACGGTCTCGATCGAGGTGAAGCACGTCGAGACCCTCCAGCAGTTCCATTTCATGACGGGCACGGTGCGCCGCGACGGCAAGGCCGTCCTCACCATCCGCTTCGCCCTCGCCCTCATCGACCAACCCGCCTGACGTCATGTCCTTCCTCGGCCTTACCGGTAAGACCTATCTCGTCCTCGGCGTCGCGAACAAGAAATCCGTCGCCTGGCACGTCGCCAAGACCCTCGAGGCCGAAGGGGCCAAGGTGGTCTACTCCGTCCGCTCTCAGCCCCGTCTCGACTCGCTGAAGGGCCTGCTCGACGGCAAGCCAGTCTATCTCTGCGACCTTGAACACGAGGCGCAGACGCAGAAACTCGCCGTGGATGTCGGCCGTGAACACGGCTCGCTGGATGGCGTGCTGCATAGCGTCGCCTTCGCCAATTTCTCGAAGGGTATGCAGCCGTTCCATGAGACCGTGCGCGCCGATTTCCTGCAGGCCACCGCAATCTCTGCGTTCTCGCTCGTCGAGCTTTCCCGCGCGCTCAAGCCGTATCTGAAGTCAGATGCCTCGGTCGTTTCTATTGGGATTTCTTCACAGGTAACAGCCTCGAACTACGGCTACATGTCACCGATCAAGGCCGCGCTTGAATCCGCCAGTCGCTTCCTCGCGAAATCTTTCTCGGCCGATTCGCGCGTGCGCTTTAACTCTGTCAACGCCGGCCCGCTCAAGACGAGCGCGAGTGCTGGCATCCCCGGCTATCTCCACAACTACCTGCACGCCGAGAAGATGACATTCCGCAAGGAGGCGCTGAAGACGCAGGAAGTCGCGGATACCGCGGTCTGGCTGCTCTCGCCGCGTTCGAGCGGCATCAATGGCCAGGGGGTTGTGGTCGATGCCGGCATGGGCTGGAATTTCTTCGACGAAGAACTCGTGGCCGCTTCTTCCCGCCTTCCCGGATCGTGATCTTCAAGCGCACCGTCCTGTCCGGCCTCGTCGCCGAACTGCCTCCCGAGGTCTGGACCTCCGATGAGGTCGAACGCCGTCTGGCGCCCCTTTACGGACGCCTGAAGCTGCCTGAGGGCCGTCTCGAGCTGATGACGGGCATCCGTGAGCGCCGCTTCTGGCCGCAGGCAATCCGCCCCTCCGCCGCTTCGGCGTTGGCGGGCCGACGTGCGATGCAGGCCGCTGGAGTCGGCCCCGCCGATATTGATTTACTGATTCATTCCTCGGTCTGCCGCGATCGTCTTGAGCCTTCGACCGCCGCTTATGTCCACGGCCTCCTCGGCCTCGGTCCGCAGGCGCAGATCCTCGATGTCTCCAACGCCTGCCTAGGCTTCCTCAATGCCGTCGTGCTCGCTGCGGGCATGGTGGAGTCGGGGCAAATCCGTCGTGCGTTGGTCTGCTCGGGTGAAGATGGTCGTCCGCTCGTCGAACGCACGATCCGCATGCTGAACGAAGACCTTTCGCTCACGCGTGAGACAATCAAGCCATACTTCGCCAACCTCACGATCGGCGCCGGTGGCGCCGCCGCGGTGGTCTGCCGCGACGACCTTGCCGGACCTGGCTCGATCCGTCTCCTGGGTGGCGCCGCCGAAACCGATTCTTCCGCTAACGGACTGTGCGAAGGCGATACGTCGTCCGCCGAACTCGACATGCGTACGGACTCCGAAGCGTTGCTCGCCGCGGGCGTCGCGCTGGCCCAGCGCTGCTGGGGTCGCTTCAAAGGCGTCACGGGCTGGGACGAGTCCACGCCGCAGCGAGTCGTCACCCATCAGGTCGGCCGCCGTCACTCCTCATTGCTCTTCGAGAAGCTTGGCCTCGATCCCGCCAAGGATTACCAGAGCTTTGACCGTCTCGGCAACGTAGGCTCGGTCTCCGTGCCAGCTACGCTGGCGCTCGGCCTCGCCGAAGGCCGGATTAAGGCTGGTGAGCGCGTCGCCTTGCTGGGCATCGGCAGCGGCCTTGCCAGCATGATGCTTGCCGTGGAATGCCAATGACCGTCCCCCATCTTTCTCCCGCCGTGCAGGCGCTGTATCCGTTTGCGCCGCAGGACTTCGCCGCTCTCTCCGGGCGAATGAGCTATGTCGACCATGGCCCGCGCGACGGCCGTCCGGTCTTGCTGCTGCACGGCAATCCTTCGTGGTCTTTTCTTTGGCGCGATTTAATCCTGAAACTCGCCGCGCAAGGTCGACGCGTCATCGCACCTGACCATGTCGGCATGGGGCTCTCCGCCCGCCCTGACCGTTTCTTGCGACTCGCGGACCGCATCGCCGATGTCGAAGCGCTCATCGCCCACCTCGGGCTTAAGGAGTTCGATCTGGGCGTCCACGATTGGGGAGGCGCCATCGGCTTCGGCGTCGCGGGACGTCGGCCAGAGAGGGTGGGGCGGATTCTTGTCACAAACACCGGGGCTTTCTTGTCGGCCCGCATTCCGGCCCGCATCGCGCTTTGCCGCGCTCCGCTGGTCGGGCGCTTCATTGTCCAAGGTTTGAATGGGTTTGCCTGGCCCGCGACCTGGATGTCGGTCGAGAAGCCCCTCAGCCCGGCCGCCAAAGCCGGGTTCCTCGTTCCCTACGGTTCCGCTTCGGTGCGACGGGCGGTAGCCGACTTCGTGGCCGATATCCCGATGGAGGTCGAGCACCCCACCCGACCCGTCCTAGCGGCCGTGGAGGCCTCTTTGGAGGGGTTAAAGGGTAAGCCCATGCTCCTTTGCTGGGGAATGCGCGACTTCTGCTTCGACCAGTCCTTCTTGGATGGCTTTGTCCGCCGTTTCCCGGCCGCCGAGCAGCTCTCATTCGCGGATGCCGGTCACTACGTCCTCGAGGATGCGGGCGAGGCTGCTCTGGGTCGGATCGCCGCCTTTTTCGGCCCCGCCTGACCTCCATTCGGGACCCCCTCCCGACGGGTCGGAAAAGGTCTGTGGATAACGTGTGAACAACGGTTTCTAACACCCCTTATAAGTTTTTGTAAGGGCTTGATTGGTAGCCATTTCTGGGCGGCCAAAATCATTCACTATGAGGGTGTTTCCTGTTGCAGATACCCCTGTGTAAAACAGCATAAAAACACCCCTCCAAAGGAGGGGGAAATATCATTTATTTAAAAACCTAAACATGAGCGAAAATTCTGACAAATCACCTAATCGCGGCAAGCACGCCGGCAATGAAAGCTACGGCGCTGCGGACATCAAACGCCTCAAGGGGCTTAAGGCCGTGCGCGAGCGCCCAGGTATGTATATCGGTGATACAAACGAGACAGGCCTCCACCACTGCGTGTATGAAATCGTCGATAACTCGATCGACGAAGCGCTCGCCGGATATTGCAAGAGCATCAAGGTTGAGATTCATGCCGACGGCTCGCTTTCCGTCGAAGATGACGGACGCGGCATTCCCGTCGCGATGCATCCTGAGGAGAAAGTGCCGACGCTTGAGCTCGTGCTCACCAACCTGCACGCCGGCGGCAAGTTCGACAAAGGCGCCTACCAGGTTTCCGGCGGCCTCAATGGCGTCGGCGCGAAGTGCGTCAACGCCCTCTCCGATAGCTTCATCGCGGAAGTCAGCCGCGAAGGCGAGGTCCACCAGATGAAGTTCAGCCGCGGCGAAGTCACGCAGTCGATCAAGGTCATCGGCAAGACGAAGCGCACCGGCACGAAGATCACCTTCCATCCGGATCCGGAAATCTTTGTCGCCACGCAGGAATTCAAATATGACACGCTCGTGCGCCGTATGCGCGAGTTGGCGTTCCTAGTGCCCGGTATCACGGTTGAGATGAAGGATCAGCGCTCTAATCGTGCGGACAAGTTCGAGTTCAAGGACGGCATCGCCGAATATGTCTCCTTCCTCAACGCCAACGAAGAGCGGCTCTTCGAGAAGCCTATCCTTATCTCGGCCGAAGTCGACTTCACCGATCTGGCCAACCCTCGGGTGATGGCCGACGGCGAAAAGCCCAAGCCCGGCCAGCGCCGCATGACGCTCGACGTGGCCCTTCAGTATAACGACCGCTACGACGAGATGGTGTTCAGCTACGCCAATCTCATCAACCAGCCCGAAGGCGGCACGCACCTTTCCGGCTTCCGCTCCGCGCTCACCCGCGTGATTAATCATTACGCCAAGTCCAATAATCTCATCAAGGACAAGGATTCGAAGCTCAACGGCGATGACATGCGTGAAGGCCTGGTGGCCGTCATTTCCGTCAAGCATCCGGACCCTAAGTTTCAGTCCCAGAATAAGACGCGCCTGACCAATCCGGAAGTCGAGGGCATCGTGACCTCGGTCGTCGGCGAGCAGCTAAAATATTACCTCGAACGCGATCCGAAAACCGCCCGCCGCATCGTCGACAAGTGCCTCAACGCGGCCCGCGCCCGCGAGGCTGCCCGCAAGGCGCGCGAGACGGTCCGTAAGTCCGCCATGTCCTCCGGCGGCCTCCCGGGTAAGCTGGCCGACTGCTCCGAGAGCGACCCCTCCGTCTGCGAACTCTACATCGTCGAAGGGGACTCAGCCGGTGGCTCCGCCAAACAGGGTCGTGACCGTCGCTACCAGGCGATCCTTCCGATTAAAGGTAAGATTCTCAACGTCGAGAAGGCTCGCATTGACAAGATTCTCTCCAACGAAGAAATCCGCACGATTATCACCGCCTGCGGCACAGGTATCGGCAAGCACGAGGGCGATGGCGCCTTCGATGTCACGAAGTGTCGCTACCACAAATTGGTAATCATGACGGACGCCGACGTCGACGGCTCGCACATCCGTACGCTCCTGCTGACGTTCCTGTATCGCCAGATGCCCGGACTGATCGAGGCGGGTTATGTCTATATCGCTCAGCCGCCCCTTTACCGTATCAAGCGCAAAAAGCGCGAGCAGTACGTCGACAATGATCCGGAGCTTAATCGTATCCTTCTCGAACTCGGCTCCGAGGACGTGAATCTCCTCCGCCTGCGTGACAAGCACATCTTCCCCGGACAGAAGTTGGATAAGATCGTCGAATCCCTTGCCCGCCTTGAAACCCTTGGCTCCAGCATCGGACGAACGGGTTGTCAGCTAGGTGAATACCTCGATCAGCAGGACCATAAGAGCCACGCCCTCCCGCGCTTCATCGTGCGCACGCGCACCGGCAATGAGGAAACTTACGAATTCCTCGCCGACACCGACGCCAAACAGGTCTACCTGCGGAAGGCCGGCGTTGAGGATTTCCTCGCCGACAAGATCGATCGCGAGAAGAAACTCAAGGATGGCACGGTCGTCCAGGAGCGCGTCAATGTGATCGAGATCTTTGAAAATGACGCCATCACCAAGGTGCTGAAGGAACTCGAGACCCAGGGGATGGATGTGAAGCAGTTCAAGGCGGGCGAAGAACCCCGTTATAACCTTATTGATGGCTCTACCGCCGAAGAGGCTCCCGTCGTCGAAGGCGAGGAAGTCGTCAAAGGCGAAGAGAAGGCCGCGAAGAAGATTGTCAAAAAAGCCGACCCGATCCCGCTGGGTTCGATCCTCGAGCTCATCGGCCAGATCCGTCAGTTCGGCCGCAAGGGACTCACCATCCAACGATACAAGGGTCTGGGTGAAATGAATCCCAAGCAGCTCTTCGAGACCACCATGGATCCGGCCAAGCGCCGTTTCCTCAAGGTCGACATCGCGGATGCCGCCGAAGCCAACCGTGTGTTCGCGATGCTGATGGGCGAGGATGTCCCGTCACGTCGGGCTTTCATCGAGGATAATGCGCTCAACACCTCGAACCTCGACGTCTAAGCTATCCTCCTCACCCACCCTAGATTTTTTCGAAAATGTATTCTGACAAAGAAAAACTCACGTCCGCCAATATCACGGACATCATGCAGACCGCTTACATCGATTACTCGATGTCAGTCATCGTCTCTCGCGCCCTCCCGGATGCGCGCGACGGCCTGAAGCCCGTCCAGCGACGCATCCTCTATGCGATGATGCGCGAAGGGCTCGTCCACAATCGCCCGTTCGACAAGTGTGCCGGCGTCGTCGGCGAAGTGCTGAAGAACTATCACCCGCACGGTGACAGCTCCGTCTACGACACGCTGGTTCGTCTGGCCCAGAACTGGGTGATGCGTTACCAACTGATCGAACCCCAGGGCAACTTCGGTTCCGTCGACGGCGATCCGCCCGCGGCCTACCGTTACACCGAGTGTCGTCTCTCGGAGGTTTCCGCCGAGCTTCTCGCCGACATCGACGAGGACACGGTTGATTTTATCCCGAACTACAAGGAGTCGACGACCGAGCCGACCGTGCTGCCCTGCGCCTTGCCCCACCTGCTGATGAATGGTTCGACCGGCATCGCCGTCGGCATGACGACGAATATCCCCCCGCATAACCTCAATGAGCTCGTCGAGGCCACCTGCCTGATCATCGACAAGCCCAGTGCCACCGTCGAAGACCTCGAGAAGATCATCATCGGTCCGGACTTCCCGACCGGCGGCGTCATCAACGGCAAGGAAGGCATCAAGCAGTACCTCCGCACCGGTCGTGGCATCATCCGTGTGCGAGGCGTCGCTCACACCGAGGAGATGAAGAACGGCAAGGAGCAGATCGTCCTCACCGAGCTCCCTTATAACGTCAACCGCTCCTCCCTTGTGAAGCACATCGCCCAGTTGTGCACGGACAAGGTGCTGGATGAGGTTTCCGACCTCCGCGATGAGTCCGACGAGAACACCCGCGTGGTCATCGAGTTAAAACGCAACGAGAACCCAAAGGTCGTCATCAACAAGCTCTACAAGCACACGAGCTTCGAGAACTCCTTCGGCGTCATCCTGCTGGCCCTCGACAAGCGTCGCCCGAAGCAGATGAATATCCGCGAGCTGCTGGAGTGTTTCGTTGAGCACCGCCGAGACGTGGTCACGCGCCGCACTCGTTTCCGCCTTCGCAAGGCCGAAGACCGCGCCCATATCCTCGAAGGCTTCAAGATCGCCCTGCGCAATCTGGACGACTTTGTGAAGATCATCCGAGCCGCTACCAATCGAGACGAAGCCCGCGTCAAGCTCATGGCCAAATACGGCCTCAGCGAACGTCAGGCCGTGGCCATCCTCGACTTGCGTCTCTACCAGCTAACCGGACTGGAGCGCGATAAGATCGACGCCGAATACCGCGAACTGATGGCGATCGTCGAAGAGCTCCGCAGCATTCTCTCGAGTGAGTTGAAACTGCTCACGCTCATCAAACAAGAGTTGCGCGATGCCGCCAAGAAGCACATCGGCCCGCGCAAGACGAAGGTCTCCGCCCAGGAGGGTGACCTTTCGATGGAAGACATCGTCGCCAACGAAGGCTGCGTGGTCACGGTCTCGCACGCCGGTTTCATCAAGCGCACGCCGGTCGCCCAGTATCGCCTCCAGAAGCGCGGCGGCAAGGGCACCAAGGGGGCGGAGCTCTCCAAGGCCGCATCCGACGACGACAGTGACTTCATTGAGCATCTCTTCACGGCCAACACCCATGACCATATCCTGTTCTTCATGAACAACGGTCGTGTCTACGTGGAGAAGGTCTATGAGATCGAGGAGGCCAATCGCGCCTCACGCGGTAAGTCCATTGCCCGTCTGTTGGAATTGAAGGATGACGAGAAGCTGGCCGCGATGGTCTGCGTCTCGAATTTCGAGGAAGGTAAGTTCCTGATGATGTGCACCGCCAACGGCACGATCAAGAAGACCGAGATTTCGAAGTACGCCAACTACCGCAAGGGCGGCATCATCGGTATCAACATCGAACACGGCGACCGCCTAATCTCCACCAAACTTACGAACGGCGACAATGAGGTCGTGATGATTTCTCAGGCTGGTATGTCCATCCGCTTCCACGAGTCGGATGTTCGTTCGATGGGCCGTGATACCACGGGCGTCGCCGGCATGCGTCTGGAGGCCGGAGACTTGGTCAAGGCGATGGAGATCGTCGACCCGAGCTGCACGCTGTTGGTCGTCGGCATCGACGGTATCGGCAAGCGTACGCCCTTCGATGATCCCGAGACCAAGGAGCCGGTGTATCGTAAGCAGTCTCGCGGCGGTAAGGGGGTCATCGCAATCAGCACCGAAGTCGGCGTCGCCGGTGCACTCAGCGTCCAGGAAGAAGACGAAGTCATGCTTCTTACCAAGGGTGGTCAGTCTATTCGCACCAAGGTGTCCGACATCCGTTGTACGGCAGGTCGCAACACCAAGGGGGTCCGCGTCATGCGCCTGAAGGATGGCGAGTCGCTGCTCGGCATCTCGAAGGTCGAGCGTTCGGACGAAGAAGAAGAGAACGCCGCCAAGCCCCAGGCCTAAGCGGACGGACTCGCCAAACAGAAGGGGCGCCTTATGGCGCCCCTTTTTTGTGCCCTGGCAGCCCGTTTAGGCCCGTTCCAGCGCCGCGATGCACTCGACGTGCCTGGTTTGGGGGAAGAGGTCGAACGGACGGACCGAGATGACTTTCCAGCCCTTGGCGCAGAGATACTTCAAGTCGCGGGCCTGGGTGTCGGGCGCGCAGCTCACATAGACGATTCGACGCGGGGCGAAGGCGTGCAGTTGCTCGAGGAAGGCTTCGTCGCAGCCCTTGCGGGGCGGGTCGACGATCACAGCGGACTCGTGTCCGTCGACGGGGAGCTTCTTAAAGATTGATTCCGCCGAGCCTGCGATGAAGCGGCAGTTGAGAAAGTGGTTAAGCGTGGCGTTCTCGGCGGCCTTGCGGGCGGCCTCCGCGCTGACTTCGATACCGTTGACGGATTCGAAGAGCCGGGCTCCGGACAGGGCGAAGAGGCCCGAACCGCAGTAGGTGTCGACGAGATGCTTCGCGCCGGACTCGTGGGCTAGCTTGACGGCGTGGCCCACGAACTGTTCGAGCACGGAGGGATTATTCTGGAAGAACTCGCCGGCAAGGAACTTGAGCTGCACTGCACCGACCTTCTCGGTGACGACCTGGCGGGAGTCGGTGACGACGCCTTCCTCGCAATCGCGGAAGAGTAGGGTAGCGCCACGTTCGAAGCGCCCCGGGTTGGACTTGATGTCCTTACGGGAGCGGGCGAGGGCAGCGTTGATCGCATCCGTCGCGATCGGGCACTTCGGTACGTCGACGACACGGCGGGAAGTGCCGGCAGCGAGGAAGCCAATCGGGAAGTCCGCACGGCGCGGGGTCATGAAGTGCGGCGTGATCTTGGAGCGGTAGCCGTACTGCTTCGGCGAAGGATGGCACGCGTCGACCTTAGTCTTGATGCCGCCGAGGCGCTCGAAGGCTTCCGCGACCTGCTTCTGTTTCCACTCGAGCTGCTGCGGGTAGGCGAGGTTCTGATACTGGCACCCGCCGCATTCGCCGAAGAGGTCGCAGCGGGGCAGGACGCGATGGGGCGAGGGGACGACGACGCGGACGAGGTCGCCGCGCGAGAAG
>SESF01022721.1_pt1 | contig 43568 bp, 40 predicted proteins | sample 3171521 | NCBI WGS metagenome assembly SESF01 (sample SAMN10866945, study PRJNA518727) | freshwater metagenome | biome: subpolar coniferous forest; feature: holomictic lake; material: water; isolation source: holomictic Lake 227, 6 m and 8 m depth | place: Canada: near Kenora, Ontario | collected...
AATGATAGGTTTTCTTTGATGGTGTTTTGTTTCCTTTTTCAAAAAGAATGCTATTAAAAATAAAGTCTGCACTAAAACTTTCGTTCTGCAACTGAACTATTGCCTGTGTCTTAGTTGTCTTAATTGAATGGATAGTTTCGTAACGAAATTCAATATTGGAAAATGCTGCAGCTTTGTTGAGCACGGTTTCATAGAAATCAATTCCCCTGATCATTTTGTATTGATAAGGCGCCAAGTCTAATTTGCTATAGAAATCATCCGAATAAAAATGTACCTCCTTCCATTGATGAAAAACAATAGATTCAAATAAACCTGCGCCCCTTTCCCAAAAACACCAGGTACGATCGTTTTTGTTTTTCTTTTCCCAATCAATTACAAGAATTTTCTTATCCGCGAAAAACGGGTCCTCCATCATACGCATGAGCAAGGTCAACCCTGCACAACCGGCACCAGTAATAATATAATGATAATGATTAGGCGCCATGATCACAAGAAATAATTATTGGGGATTATTTTGAATAGACTCATCCCGGCGGATCTTATCCCAATATTTTTTTGCTACCATTAACATTCCAAAACTTTCGCCTTCTTCTTTACCGATATGTTTATGATGCATTTTATGTGCCCAACGGATGGCCTTAATATATTTACTATTTGATCTGGTAAATAATTTAAATCGCTGATGGATAATAATTTCATGTATCAAGAAATAAGCAAAGCCATATAAGGCAATGCCTGCACCAATGGCAACAACCCAATATACTTGGTTCATACTACCTAACATGATGCAGAGCCAACTGGGTATAGCAAAAATCACAAAGAACCAATCGTTTTTTTCAAAGAATCCAGTTCCTTTCTTATGATGGTCTTCATGCAAATACCATAAGAACCCATGCATTATAAAACGATGTGTTAACCAGGTTACACCTTCCATCATGCAAAATGTTAGAAGTGTAATGAGCAAGTAAGGGATCATAAAAATATTCTTAATGATAAAAAAAATAAGACTTGAATAATCAATAGGTCGAGCGCAAAATGATTCTCTCTGTTAAATTTGAGTTTACTAAACACCCAGAGTAAAAACATACTGATCAAAAACCAACAAACATAATTGTAGCCTGGCACTATTCCATCTTTCCATTCCCAAAAACCAAGTTTCATTGCCACTGGCTCCATAATCCAGTCATAGAAAAGTGCAATAGTAGCCCCATCAAAAACCAGACTTATTTTTTCAATAACTGGTGTCATACTAATGCCTGCGGCCTCATACTGCACTTTGATCCAATGATGCAGCTTCGTCATTACAATACCACAAGAAAACATTAGCACAAACCAATTCAGCCCAATTAACCATGGCACTGCATTGAATTTAGCACCCATATGATTGCCATAATGATAGTTTCCAAACAGGCGACCCGTATTCACTCCAATCATTTCAACCCCCATGCCTACTATAAAACTGATGAATAGAAACCCAAAAAATGCTTTGTTTTTTTCTGGCTGATTCCACAACAGTAAGATCGCCATTAAAATGAGGTTGAAGCTTGTATTCTGTATAAACCAGTCCTTATGATCGCTGAATAAAATCCCTATCACACCGCAGACATGAAATAAGATGGCAATAAAAGTTGCAATATTGTGTTTCGATAATTTCATGCTCCTGCGCTGCAGATTTTTTTATTTGTTCTTATAATCATGTGCAACCATTTTACTCATAATTGCAGCACTTTTCAAACACAAAGGTATACCTCCACCCGGATGTACACTTCCACCTACAAAATACAAACCTTTCATCTTATTCGAAAAATTTGGATGCCTTAAGAAGGCCGCCATTTTTGAATTAGAGCTTGTGCCATATAAAGATCCCATATAGGAATCAGTTCTTTCTTCAATTATAACCGGATCTAACACCTCTTCTACCTCAATCATCTCTGCAAGATCAACACCTAATATTCGATTCAGTTTTTCAATAATCGCATTTCTATAATGAGTTCTTAATCCTGCCCAATCCTGTCCCACATTTGCTGGCGCATTTACCATCACAAACCAATTCTCTTTTCCAATTGGCGCCTGTAAGTCGGGCTCTATTTTGCTAGTTATATTTACATAGATTGTTGGATCTGCAAATGCCGTTCTGGTTTTGAAAAGCGATACAAATTCTTCCTGATAAGATTTGCTAAAAAATATATTATGTAATTCCAATTCAGGAAAAGAATGATTGATCCCCCAATAAAAAATCAGGGCACTACTACTTCTCTCCTGTTTTAATACTTTGGTTGCAAGCGACTGGTTCATTAATAGTTTCTGATAAGTAAAATAGACATCCATATTACTTACCACCAGATCTGAGAATATATTCTTACTCTGCACCACTACTCCCTGCACGTTGGTTTCGTTTTGTATGATCCGCTCAACAGGTTGATCAAAATTAAATTTTACACCCTTCTTTAAAGCCAATTGATACAAGGCATTAGTAATACTTATCATGCCTCCTTTTGGATAATAGGTACCTTGATTCAATTCAAGATGTGGTATTAAACTTAGCATACCTGGCGCCTTATAAGGGTTACTGCCATTGTAGGTAGCAAAGCGATCAAACAATTGAATCGTTTGAGGCTTTTTAAAATGCTTGGCATTCAATTCGTGCATCGACTTGAAAAGGTATTTCCAACGAAAGGTTTTTAAGGCTTTGAAAATATCCGCGGAAAAAAAGGTTTTGAATTTGTGTAATGAATTATTTAGAAAAATTCCAGCGATATTTTGATATAATTTTTTAGAGGCTTCCAAATAACGCAATAATTTTTCGGCTTTTTCGCCTGTCTTAAACGCTAGCTCTTCGGCAAATGCTCGATTATCTGTATAGGCATTAATCACAGTGCCATCCTCATAAAAATATTTGAATGAAATCGGAAGGGCCTGATACCGAAAGCTGTCATCCATATTTTCACCAGCCAGTTCAAATAGTTCTGCTATGTTTTCGGGTTGGGTAAATAAACTCGGACCCGCATCAAATTGATAGCCCTGCATTTTAAATTCACTGATCTTTCCCCCGGGGTATCCATTCTTTTCAAAAACACTTACTTCAAATCCTTGCACAGCTAGCCTGATGGAAGATGCAAGGCCTGCAATTCCCGCACCGATAACAATGGCTTTTTTTTTGCTGCTCATAAAATTATAGATTGAAAATTAAGCTATTTTTTGTGCAAGATTCAATTGCCACCATTCCATCATTTTTGGAAACACAATTTCGAACCAGGCAGTAAATAATCCTTCCTTAGATTCGAGGGAATGCTGTATACTTTCCATTGAGCGATAAACTGTACCATTGACTTCTTGTGGATTTGGGTGAAAAGGACCATCATAATACCCTACAAATACATGATCAAATTCATGCTCTGTTAATCCATTATCGAAACTGGCTTGATATATAAAATCGAAGATTTTAACGAGTGGGGTATCGAAACCCATTTCTTCCATGAGTCTTCTTTTTGCGGCATCTGCAACAGATTCATTGGGGCGGGGGTGACTGCAACAGGTGTTGGTCCATAATCCGCCACTATGGTATTTATTAAGGGCTCTTTGCTGTAGTAATAATTGACCGGATCTATTAAAAACAAAAACACTGAAGGCTCTGTGCAACAAAGCTTTTTCATGAGCTTCCATTTTTTCCAATAGCCCTAGCTCTTCATCATGCTCATTAACTAATATTACCTGTTCCATATACTTGAATCAACTATGAATAATGAAACTACAACATATTCATCTGACTACGAATACCTGCTTTGGCCAGTATAAAAAATTTACCGTAGTCGGGTATGCGAATTCTTTGTTGCATTATTTTTTGTGGCTGTATTTTTTTTATCTTTTTGAAGAGTTGCAAATAATATTTAAAAGCAACGTATACCCCAAATCTTGCCTTGATTGGTAATTTCTGAATTCCTTCAAACGCATGATCAAAATCCTTTTGAATATCGCACTCGATCTCTAGTTTATCGACCTCTGTGAAGTTATTAAAATTGCATCCGGGAAAATATACACGGTCTAGTCCCTCAAAATCCGCCCGCAGATCGCGTAGGAAATTCACCTTCTGAAATGCAGCTCCCAGGCTTCTTGCGTAAGGCTTCAATTCTTCGTATTGATTTGGATGGCCTGCGCAAAATACATGAAGACACATTAAACCAACTACTTCGGCACTTCCATAAATATATTCCTCGTAACCGGCTTTATCGTATGTCTGCTTAACCAAATCCAACTCCATACTATAGAGGAAAGCATCGATTAGTTTATGGTCAATTTGAAATTCATTTACAGTAATTTGAAAACTATTCAGGATAGGATTTAAACTAATTTTTTTATCAATTGCTTCGTAAGTAGATTTTTTAAAATCAGCTAATAATTCTTCCTTGGCATGCCCATGAAAACTGTCTACGATTTCATCTGCGAAACGTACAAAGCCGTAGATATTACAGATTGGCGTTCTAAAGTCTTTATGTAATAGTTTAATGGCCGAGAAAAAGCTGGTGCTATATTTCTCAGTAGTAATTCTACTGCAATCCTGACTCACTTCATGAAACAGATTCATCATGCTGTTGGAAATTTTGTTTTATCATTATAATTAACAGAAATAGGAATGTATTGTTCAATCCTTACAATTTTTCACCAAAGTTCTTTATTACTTCTCCGGCAACCACTTCACCGCTAATTAAGCAGGGGGGAACACCCGGACCGGGAACGGTTAATTGACCCGTATAAAAAAGGTTCTTTAATTTTTTACTTTTACAGCTCGGTTTTAAAACAGCAGTTTGTAGCAAAGTGTTCGCTAAACCATAGGCATTCCCTTTAAAAGAATGATAATCTTTTATAAAATCGCTATTGGCGTAGGACCTTTTGTATACAATACTGTCTTTGATCGGTTGCCCTAAGTGTTTTTCCATCCGCTCGATGATCATATCGAAATAATAATCCCGCAAAACTTCGTCATCATTTGTTAATCCAGCCGCAACAGGAATCAACAAGAATAAATTCTCCCCGCCTACTGGTGCCGAACTAGGATCGGTAACAGAAATTGCACTCACATAAAACAAAGGATCGGTAGGCCATTTCTTTGATTTATATATTTCATTTCCATGTACTGCAAAAGAAGTATCGAAAAATAAAGTATGATGTAAAATACCTTCGAGTTTTTTATTCAGTCCCACATAATAAATCAAACATCCCGGTGCCATCATTCTTTTTTCCCAATAGGCATCTGAATAAGAGCGAAAGGCTTGGGGCAAAATTTGGGTTTCAACATGGTGGTAATCTGCACCAGCCACGATGGCATCGGCAAAATATTCTTTTTGAATAGTAACTCCCTCTTTCACAGCGTTTGCAATGACAGAACTAATAGATTTTTTTTGAATATTTACACTAATGACTTCTTCTTCAAATTTGAATTTTACGCCCAATTCAACAGCCAGGAGAAACATGGCTTCCACAATTTGGTACATTCCTTTTTCGGGATACCAAGTACCGCCTTTAATATCTGCATAGTTCATTAAACTATATAATGCAGGTGTATCTTCTGGTAAAGCCCCTAAAAATAATACAGGAAATTCCATCAACTCTTTCAACTTGGGATTGCTGAAATGCTTTGCCACATGCTCTTTGATAGAATTAAAAACATCTAAACGAAAAACCCCACTGACAATATCTTTGTCTAAAAATTCAGTCAATGATTGTCCCGGCTTGAAGACCAATTTATTTATACCAACCTGATATTTATAAGCAGCTTCACCAATATAATGATCTAGTCGGTCACCACTTCCTGGTTCAATACTGTCGAAAAGATTTTTGAACGCGTTGTAATCGGCAGGCACATCCATGGGACCATCATTCCAAATAATTCGATAGGATGGATCTAATCTGATCAGTTTGTAATAGTCCGAAACCGATCTACCAAATTGTTTAAAATACCGTTCAAAAACATCCGGCATCCAATACCAACTCGGACCCATATCGAAAGTAAATCCTTCTGCTTTAAATTGTCGCGCCCTACCACCAGGCTGATCGTGTTTTTCCAATACAGTTACGTCCCATCCAGCTTTTGCCAGAAAAGATGCAGCTGATAGGCCTGCAAATCCACTACCGATAATAATCGCTTTTTTACTCAATTTAATAGGGAAAGGTGAACAGCAATATACGTTTAATTAATGTCGTTCAATCTGCGACTTCAATAATTTGCGCGCAAAGTGAATCCTACTTTTGATTGTTCCCAAAGGTTCATGAAGCATATCTGCAATTTCATGGTATTTGTATCCATCAAAATAAAGTAGAAATGGATTACGAAAAATTTCAGGAAGCTTGTGAATGGCTTCATGCACTTCTTTCAAGTTCAATGTTGCAATAGCATCATTGGTTACAGTAACTTGATTTGTGTCGATTAAAAAATCATTTGCCGTATGATCAAATATGGTTTGTTGCTTTGATTTTCTGCGATAGTTATTGATAAAAATATTGCGCATGATGGTATACATCCATGCCTTAAGATTGGTGCCAATATGGTACTTCTCTTTATTTGCCAAGGCCCTATATAAAGTTTCCTGGACAAGATCTTTTGCAGCTTCCTGATCCCTTGTTAGCGTAAAGGCAAAGGGCTTCAAGAATTCTGTATTCTTGATTAATATTTGATCGAAATCGAGCGTTGACATATAATTGTTTAACTATTTACTTTGTAAAGCTAAACAAAATTATGAAACAAAAAGCTGTTTTTGTTTAATTTAGGAACATTAAAATTAAAACAAAGTGAATCAACGACTTAGCGTCAAATAAGGAGTTTCTACTCTTTTATTTGACCCGATTTTGCTTATTTAATTGCTCAGAGTTCCAATAAATGCTATCACATCTGCAAGTGATGTTTTGAATTGAATGTTTTGGGGTATCTTCTTTTTATAGTTGCTGGTAAGCTGTCCGGAAACCATAATCGTCTGATTTGGAATTCGAGCGCTGATCTGGGTTAAGAACTTCTCAAAATTAAAATTATTTGCAACTGATGTAAGGTGGGTATAAATGAAATCGGGCGTTTTTAATTGACTGATATATTCCATATCCTTGATGGGCACATTCGCACCAAGATAAATTACCTTAACCCCCTTTGTTTTGAGCAAATAATACAAATACAATAATCCCAATTCATGGTATTCTCCTTCTGGTAGGAATAGCACACATTGTTTTGAGCTTGTCAAAATATTGGAAGTAGTTTCGATACCCAGGATCAGTTTCTGCCTGATAATATTAATGATAACATGTTCCTGTGCTGGATTAATATGATTGGTGAGCCATAAAATTCCAACTCTCTCTAAAAAAGGAAAAATGACATGGCTAACCGACTTTTCAATTCCTCTGTTAAATATATGTTCGTCTAATATGGATTCGAATTGGTCAAAATCAAGATCAATCATACAATTAATCAACTCATTGACTAATCGCTCTTGCTGGGCATTCAAATGAGAAAGAGAAAGAATCTTTTCTTTCAATTCTGTCTCCGACATTTGGTCAATATGAGAAATCTTATAGCCGTACTTATTCAATAATGAAATATTGAGAACCGTCTTTAATTCATCATTAGTATATACACGAATATTGGTATCGGTACGATGAGGGGTAAGAAATGAATAACGCTGTTCCCAAATACGAATTGTATGGGCTTTAATGCCGGAAAGGTTCTCAAGATCTTTAATGGTAAACGCGTTCATAACTTTGTAACAGTTAAGATAGCATTTTGTTTAATCTTTACCCCTTAAAACTTAATTTTTCGGCAAAAGACTATTTCAATCGTCTTAAGTACTCCCCATATCCGCTTTTTGCATATTTATCGGCTATGGCCAATAACTGCTCGCGGTTGATGAATCCTTTACGGAAAGCAATTTCTTCGATACAACCAATCTTCTGACTTTGCCTTTTTTCGATCACGCGAACAAACTCGCAGGCATCTGCAAATGAATCGAAGGTGCCGGTATCTAACCAAGCGGTTCCTCTACTCATTACCCCAACATTCAATTTGCCAGATTCTAGGTAAACCCTATTTACATCAGTGATCTCGTATTCACCCCTTGGAGAAGGCTGGATATTTTTTGCAATTTCAACAACGGTATTATCGTAGAAGTATAAACCAGGAACTGCGAAATTTGATTTAGGTGCAACAGGTTTTTCTTCAATTGATTTGGCAATATTATTTTCATCAAATTCCACCACACCATATCTTTCGGGGTCGTTCACTTCATAAGCAAATACCGCAGCACCACTCACATCATTGAAAGATTCTACGAGCTTGCCAAAGCCTGCACCATAGAAAATATTATCGCCCAAGATCAACGCCACTTTATCGGTTCCAATAAATTGCTCGCCAATTACAAAAGCTTGCGCCAAACCATTCGGAACAGCTTGTACCGCATATTCAAATCGGCATCCTAGATCTTTACCATCCCCCAACAGTCTTTGAAACTGCGAAGAATCTTCAGGAGTTGTGATGATCAGAATTTCTTTGATCCCAGCCAACATCAGGATTGACAATGGATAAAAAATCATTGGCTTATCATATACTGGCATTAACTGCTTACTGATACCTCTGGTAATAGGATATAACCTTGTACCAGAACCGCCTGCTAGAATAATTCCTTTCATGCTATTTGAATTAGGATGATCAATTAAAATTGTAAACTATCTATTATTTCATTTATCGTTGGCAATACTTGATCCTTATCTGAAATCAACAATTGATCTGCAGGAAGGCCCCAATCAATATTTAAAGCTGGATCGCTATAAATGACGCCGCCTTCAGATGCTTTATTATATAGATTATCACATTTATAAAAAAAGGTAGCCGTTTCGCTCAACACCACAAACCCATGCGCGAAACCCCGAGGTACAAAAAACTGTGTTCTGCTCTCAGCAGAAAGTTCTACAGCAATATGTTGTTTGAATGTAGGAGAGTTTCTTCTTAAGTCAACCGCTATATCCAACACTTTTCCTTCTAACACGCGCACCAATTTTGCCTGGGCAAATTCTCCGTGCTGAAAGTGCAGACCTCTTAATACGCCCTTGCTTGATTTGGATTGGTTATCCTGAATAAAATTGATATCCATTCCGGTTTTATCGAAAAAGGTTTTTTGATTAAAGCTCTCAAAAAAATAACCCCTGCTATCACCAAAAACAGTATCATGAATAATGATGCAATCGGCCAATTTGGTCTGTTCTACTGTCATATATATTATCTGTTTTCGTACATCCCTGTATAATAATTCTGATAGGCCCCACTTGTAACATGCTGCAACCACTCCGTGTTACTCAAGTACCAATCGATGGTCTCACTCAAGCCCTGTTCGAATGTTACAGTTGGCTTCCATCCCAATTCACGACTGATCTTTGTAGCATCAATGGCATAGCGGCGATCGTGTCCTGGTCGGTCTTTCACATAAGTGATCAACTTCTCGCTATAGCCTTTTGCCCTGCCCAACTTTTCATCCATCTGTGTACAAAGCAATTTCACTAAATCGATATTGCGCCATTCGTTGAAGCCACCAATATTATAAGTCTCTCCATCTACTCCATTATTAAAAATGGTATCTATTGCCAACGCATGATCTTTTACATATAACCAATCGCGGGTATACAAACCATCACCATAAACTGGCAAAGGTTTTTCTTCAATAATATTATTAATGAATAATGGGATTAATTTTTCAGGGAAATGAAAGGGACCATAGTTATTAGAACAATTCGACACCACAGTACGCATATGATAAGTCTCGCGATACGCCCTTACAAAATGATCCGAAGCAGCCTTACTTGCAGAATAAGGGGAATTGGGATCGTAAGCTGTTGTTTCTAAAAAGAATCCTGATGCACCTAAGCTACCGTAAACTTCATCGGTTGAAATATGATAGAATAAATGATCGGCATAGTTTTCCTTCCATTTATGTCTCGCCGTGTTTAATAAATTCACGGTGCCGATCACATTGGTGTATACAAAATCTAATGGCGAAATAATGGAACGGTCAACATGCGATTCGGCCGCCAAATGTATTACATCAGTAATATCATGTTCCTCAAATGCAGCTTCTAATGCTGGTGCATCTAAAATATTGATCTTTAAAAAATGGTAATTAGGTAAATGATCAATGTCTTTCAAATTCTCTAAATTACCTGCATAAGTCAATGCATCTAAATTAAAAATTTGGTGTTCGGGATACTTAGTTACAAATAATCTTACTACATGAGACCCAATAAAACCGGCTCCCCCTGTGATCAAAATATTTTTTTTCATGTTTTCTACAATTACTAGGTCGGCGAAGTTACAACTATCTAAGTTATTTATAATGCAATCAAAGGTTAGTGTAGGTTAAAATTGTGTTAGCCAGCACGATTAAAATACAAGTTATCTTTTCATTTAAACCGGGCAATCCTTATCTTCAGGATTGAAATTATTGCCATGCAACAACGCTACTATTCGCTCGACGTTTTCAGAGGTGCCACTGTAGCACTCATGATTTTGGTAAATAACCCCGGAAGCTGGGGCCATATTTTCGACCCTCTGGAACATGCACCATGGCATGGTTGCACGCCAACCGACCTGGTATTCCCCTTCTTTCTTTTTGCAGTTGGTAACGCCATGGCTTTTGTTATGCCCCGTTTCGAAGCAGCCGGACCCGCTCATTTCTGGCGCAAAGTATTGAAAAGAACCATTCTCATATTTGCCATTGGCTTATTCCTTAATTGGAGTCCGTTTATAAAATACGACGGTGAAAACCTAATATTCAAGGTCTGGGAAAACGTTCGGATCCTTGGAGTACTCCAAAGAATTGCCATCGCCTATTTCTTTGCTTCAGTGATCGTATTCTATGCAAAAGCTAGAGGCGCATTCGTGATCGGCGCTATTATACTATTACTCTATTGGTTTGTTTGCATATTACTGGGCAACCCGGCGGACCCTTTCAGTTTAACCGGCTGGTTTGGAACTTCGGTTGATATGAAAATTTTAGGGATCACCCATATGTATAAGGGCGAGGGTGTTGCTTTTGATCCGGAAGGATTAGCTAGCGTAGCACCCCCGATTGTACAGGTGATCTTTGGATTCTTAGTGGGTCAGTATATCCAACAAAAAGGAAAAAACTTTGAAATGCTGGCGGGACTGATGATGGCGGGACTAGTGCTTGTTTTCAGCGGATATTGCTGGGATATGGCTTTCCCGATCAATAAGAAAATATGGACCAGCAGTTATGTGCTCTATACAACTGGACTAGCCACCCTAACTATTTCTTCGCTGATCTATTTGATCGAATTCAAATCGGTGAAAGGTGCTTGGAGTAAGTTCTTTGATGTGTTTGGAAAAAATCCGCTCTTTATCTTTTTCCTGAGTGGATTCTTGCCAAGAATTCTAGCATTACTCAGATGGGTTGACCATATAGATCCTGTATCCAATAAGAAAATATATACTTCTGCCTTTCCTTGGTTTTACGAACATGTCTGTAAGAATATTGCAGCTGATCTAAGAGTGGGCTCGCTTGTCTATGCACTGATCACTATTGCATTTTATTGGTCGATTGTGTATGTGCTCGACAAAAAGAAAATCTATATCAAAGTATAAACTAACGCAACTTACGGGCAGGGTTGCCTGCGTAAATACCAGGATTAGTTATGTTCTTGGTAACAACTGCGCCTGCGCCTATCACAACATTGTCGCAAATACTTACAGGAAGTATCGTTGAATTACTTCCAAAGTAAACGTTGTTGCCAATGGTTGTTTTTTTCCAAAGAGAAGGGTTTGCGGCTGGACCACCACTGGTAAATAAATCGTTCAGGAATATAACGCCGTGACCAACAAAACAATTATTCCCCATACTTACAAGCGAACAAATAAAACTATGCGATTGTATTCTGCAATTATTGCCAATCGTAACGTCTTTCTGAATCTCTACAAAGGGACCAACAAAACAATCATCACCTAAATTGCATTCATAAATATTGGAGGGTTCCACGATGGTTACATTTGTACCGAATACAACGTCACGTACACTAACTAGTTTCTGTTGATATTTCATGGTTCCAATTTTTAGCAGATCGATAGATATTTTCGATGACCTCAACCGCTTTCATCCCCTCAAAAGCTGTGGCATAATAGGGTTTTTGCTGCTGCAGTGCCTGAACAAGATTTTCATACACTTTATGATGATTACTCATCGAACCCCGATAACTGCCATAATCATTCGGCGGCTGTTCCGAAACAGTGTTGACTATTGAAAGCTTTTCGCCCTGTTCATAGGCGATCGTATTCAAATATTCTCCACCAATCTTTAACGTTGTTTTCTCTGCGATTATTGTTAGTGAACCTTCTACATTTTTTTGACTGCTATTGACCGAATAATTAATGGCACCAATGGCACCGCTCTGCATTTCTAATAACACCACGCCACTGTCTTCCCCAAGCATTTGATCTTGATGGGCAAAGTTTTTGGTCAGGGCTTTCACTTGAGCAACTTCTCCGAAAAGCCAATAGATTAGATCTATAAAATGGCTAAACTGGGTAAACAAAACGCCTCCGTCTAATTCGGTTCCATGCCAGGAATTCTGATAGTAATCGGCTGGTCTGTTCCAAAAACAGGTCAACTGAAACGAATATAATTTTCCAACCTGATTTTGTTCGATCGCATTTTTCAATGCAATTATTGGGGGATTGAACCTGTTTTGTTTTACCGTAAAAATCTGTTTTCCGGCTTCGGTTGCAGCTTGCATCATGGCTTCACAATCAGACACTGTAATAGCCATGGGCTTTTCAACCAATACATGAAAACCTGCTCTTAAGGCTTGAATAGTATGTGCTGCATGTAAGCCATTGGGAGTACAAATTACCACCACATCTAGGTTTGATTCAAGCAATAATAAATCCTCAATGGTATAAAATACTTTTGCCCGATATTTTTCTGCTAGTTCATCTGCTCTTTCTTTCAGTATATCACATACTGCCACTAATTCACCATAAGAGCTGGCATGTAGCGCATGCCTCTCGGCAATTCTACCACAACCAATAATGGCGAATTTGATCTTGTTCATTTCTTGAAATAGTTGATTACTGAAATAAGGTCGACGCCTTCTCTATATTTTCCGGTTTACCCACATCAATTAGAATACCCCCTGTATGATCAAAACTATTGATCTTATTTTTTTTCATCAAGTCAATATACACATCCACCATTGAAAATTTGCCCTCCTGTTTGATCAATGAAAAAATATAGGAACTAATGATATGAATACCACTAAATGCTTTTTCTTTTAGAAGCTCATAATCTTCAATCGTTACTTTTAAATCGGCCGGTTTTTCTTCTCCGGTTTGTACATTTCTCCATCCACATAATCCACCCAAATAATCAAATAAAAAATAGCGCGAAGATTTCCGTTGTGTAACTGCCAATGTTGCTAATGGTTTTTCTTGGCTGTGCGATCTGATCATTTCCATTAAATCAAGATCAGTGAGTATATCTACATTCATTACAACAAACGCTTTCTCGCCTTCAAAATAACTAGCCGCTTTTTTTAACCCACCACCAGTTTCTAATACTTCATCACGTTCATCTGAAATAGAGATGGTAGAACCCCAGCCATTATTTTTTTCAATCGCTTCAATAATCTGATCAGCAAAATGATGCACATTAATGATCACATCATAGATCTCAAATTTTTGCAGGTACAAAATATTTCGTTCTAATAAAGTTTTCCCATTCACTTCTGCCAATGCCTTGGGATGGCTATCTGTAAAGGGTTTCAGCCTACTACCCAATCCTGCTGCAAATATCATCGCTTTCATTTTCAAAAATTTATCCTTTAAACCAATTAGTCGTATTGGTATGTGTTAATACCAATTTCGTATTGTATTTGTTGCGTAAATGGCGTGCCGTTTGTTCGGCGGCATAGACGCTTCTATGCTGACCACCTGTGCAACCAAAATTAATTTGCAAATGACTGAATCCTCTTTTCAAATAATCTTCTACAGCGATATCGATCAAGTCCCAAACGCTATTTAAATATTCATTCATTCTAGTGCGCTGCTCCAAGAAATCTTGAACAGGTTTATCAAGTCCGCTCAAGGTTTTATAATCATCAAACCGTCCAGGATTTAATATACTACGCATATCAAAAACAAATCCTCCACCATTGGCAGATTCATCAACCGGAATTCCTTTTTTATAACTGAAGCTATTTACTTCAATTAACAACGGTGTATCTGCGTTTGCCTGAGGCGGTTCAAAGCGATGCATGATCTCATCTGATACTACCAAACGCAATACCCTATCAAATTCCGGCGTAACAATTCCCACTCGCTTATGCTCCAAGAAAAATTTCAGATTTTTTAAACCCAATGGAATGCTCGATAAAAAATGTGCTTTCCTTTCGAAGAGTCCTCTAAATCCGTAGGCACCCATCACTTGTAATAAACGGATTAATACATAGCCGTTATACTGACTCACAAAAGTGGTTCGATCAACAGGTCGCTCTAACAACTGATCAATTTCATTCATGTAGAATTCAAGCAGATCGTCTTTCCATTGTTCGCTTAGCTCGGCTTTCGCCTGCCATAATAAGGATGCCACATCATATTGCAAAGCACCTTTCATTCCGCCCTGAAAATCTATAAAATGAACTTCGTTTTTATTCACAATAATATTCCTACTCTGAAAATCGCGGAACATAAAATACTTATTCTCTGTTCTAGTAAGATAAGAACTGAGTGCTTCAAAATCATCCATCATCGCCTGCTTATCATACGGCAATTGAAGCGTATCCAAGAAATAGTATTTGAAATAGAGTAAGTCGCTCAAAATAGCTTGCTTACCAAACTCTTTGGCAGTAAGACAGATGCTGTAATCCAATCCCGCATCTCCCTTTATCTGCATTTTAGCTAGCGCAGATAAACTTTTCTGAAACAAGCCATAAGTCCTTTCACCATGCCCGTGCTGCTCCAACTCATTTAATAAAGAAGCCGTACCCAAATCTTCCTGCAGATAAATGGTAGCATCCTCATTCACCAAAAGAATTTCAGGAACAGGTAGTCCCTTGCTTCTAAAATGTTTACTAAATGCTAGGAAAGTGTGATTTTCTTTAACGTGTAAATTATAGGTAGCGATATATGTTTCAGCGCCTATATAAATCCTGAAATACACGCGGTCGCCCCCACTCTGAGGTAGTTTTTCAATTCTATCGGCCGCGGCTTTTTTGTATTGTTCAAATAGCGCTTCAATCGCTGCAATCACATCTTGCATACACTCCTAGTTTTGCGCGAATTTAATCTTAAGTATCGAACTAGCTACAAATTGCACAAGTATCCTTTTTCTTTAAATACATTCAGAATTTCAGCACAACGCATTTTTTAACAAATTAATTAGCGCATTTCTGCCATCTTCGGGCTGTATTTATTCCGAGCAAAGCATCAAGTAGATGATTGTTCCTATTTAAACCCCCAGATCATGAAATTTACAGGAATTGTTTTAATGAGTCTTTTAATGATGTCGTTCACTACATGGGAAACCAATTTTGAAAAGGCCAAGGCTACTGCAACGAAAGAACACAAATACATTTTGCTTAATTTCTCTGGTTCTGATTGGTGCGGACCCTGCATTCGGATGCATAAAGAAATTTTCGATAACGATGCTTTCCAAGAGTTCGCTTCACAGAAATTAGTGATGATGAATGCCGATTTTCCTAGACAGAAAAAAAATCAGCTGTCGAAGGATTTACAAAAGCAGAACGATCAACTCGCCGATAAATACAATTCAAAAGGTAGTTTTCCTTTAACCGCACTTTTAGACGCGAATGGCAATGTGCTTCGCTCTTGGGAGGGATTGCCTAAAGAAAGCCCCGATGAGTTTTTGAACGAACTGAGAGAGCTTACTCAACCCAATCAATAAAATTTCAGCGGCTTATGATGCAGGCTGCAACACAAATTTATTGATGAACTTATAGCTGTCAAACGCATGCGTTCTGCGAAGCAATAAGAGTTCCTTCACCTCAAATATTTCATGAAAACTACGATGCGAGAAATCTAGCATCGCACGCTGGTAATTGGTTTCGGTCAACTTTTTTGCCACCGACACCGTAGGTTTTGTATTGATGCGAATTGCCGGGCAATCATTGGTTTTTACATAATCATTCAACTGCACTAATTCGGCTGTGAGCTTTTGTATGGCCTGCGGCTCTGGTATTCGTAAGTAAAGCGTGTCGGGCGGAAATCCACTAAAATTACTCAGCGTAAAATCGAACGCTTGCTGCTGACTAAGAATGCGGTGCATCCATCGGATAAGGGTTGGCTCCATTTCCTCGCGAGCCTGAAAAGCGGCTAACTCTATATGCGGTTTCATCTTAATGGCAGTACGTTCTAAATAGTGCATCGAAAAATATTCTTGCTCGTCCAGGATCTTGTCATGTAAATCCTCCCCAGGCTGCGCCACCAATAAGTATTCGCAGAAATTAATCATCCCCGAAATACCATACCCACTTTGTTGTATTGTACCCATTTGCATAAATATTATTTTATCGTGACAACTAATTTAGTATAAATTTACTAAATAATTTAGCATAATAAAATTTATTTAGCATGTTTAGCGACGAAAAGGGCAGCGGCTCAGCCTATAAAGGCAGTAAAAATTTTAACCAATGGGAAGTACCTACTGCCAACGCCACGGGATTTGGCGCCGCAGCGGATGATTATATGGAACGGGGTATCGACCTTAATGAGCAGTTGATTCGAAACAAGCCTGCTACCTTCTTCTTTCGTATGAATAGCGATGCCATGATCGGGGCTGGCATTTACCATGGCGATACACTGATCGTAGACCGCAGCATCAAAGCCGTAAATGGAAAAGTGATCGTAGCCGTGATTAATGGAGAGTTATTGGTGCGTAGGCTACAAACACAAATAAAAGGCATCACACTGATTGCCGAAAACAAAAAATACGGCCATATTCAAATCGAAGAATTTAGTAATTATAGCGCATGGGGTGTAGTAGTATATTCCATTCACAGCTTATAAAAATCATGAAAGCCATTATTGATTGCAATAGTTTTTATTGCTCCTGCGAAAAACTTTTCAAGCCTGAACTAGAAGGGAAGCCCGTGATTGTACTCAGCAATAACGATGGCTGCATTATTTCCAGAACCGATGAAGCCAAGAAGATTGGTGTAGAAATGGGAGGCCCCTATTTTATGGCAAAACCTTTGATCGAAAAACATGGTGTAGCTACTTTTTCGTCGAACTATAACCTCTATGGCGATCTAAGTTGGCGGGTGATGGAAACACTACGCGGCATGCTTCCTCCGGGTACAGTAGAAGTATATTCGGTAGATGAAGCTTTTCTCGACCTCGCGCATATTGCACCAAAAGAATTGCAAGCATTTACTTTCAAAATAAAAGATACGGTTGAACAGTGGACCGGCATCAAAGTGTCGATTGGCGTGGCTCCTACCAAAGTATTGAGTAAGGTTGCCAACAGACTATGTAAGAAAAATAAGCAAGTCACCAACTGTGTATTGCTATTAGATAGCCCCAGAAAAATAGAACAAGCACTCGAAAGAACACCCGTGGAAGATATCTGGGGAGTAGGCCATCAATACGCAAAAAAATTGCAGCTATATCAGATCAATAACGCCCTCGAACTAAGCAAAAAAGATATCGCATGGGCTACCAAAAATTTAGGGGGCGTTGTTGGAGCTAAACTGGTTCGCGAACTCAAGGGAATACCCAGCAGAGAAATGGAAGATGAACGCACCACAAAAAAAATGATCGCTACCACGCGCATGTTTGGATCGGCCGTAACTGAGCTCGAACATATCAAAGAAGCCGTTGCCACTTATACTTCGCGCGCTGCCGAAAAACTGCGCAGACAACACTCGGCCGCTAGCTGCATCAGTGTGATGATGATTGCTAAAGAAGAACAGTTGCCCGATTCAAAACATTATCATCACGGAGCAAGCATCAGCAGTTATGTCAACCTTCCCATTGCCACATCGCTCACTAACGAACTCATTAAAGCCGCACTGCAATTAACAGAAAGGCTATTTGAAAAAGGACGGATCTACAAGAAAGCGGGCGTGATACTCAGTGGCATTGTACCCGATAGTGCGATACAAGCATCTTTATTCAAAGCCCCTCCTTCAGAAAAAAACAGGATGCTCATGAGTATGATGGACAATATCAATTTTGCCATGCGCAACGACGTGCTAAAGTTTGCAGCAGCAGGTGTGGAGCGCGATTGGAAAATGCGGCAGGAGCTACGCAGTCCCCGCTATACCACCCGTTGGGAAGAACTCTGTGCAATAAAATAGGCCCGCTATAAATAGACGGGCCTACAAAAAAATATAGAAAATTTATTTAGCAGGTACCGGGTATTTCTCGAATAATGATTTCATAGCCGCAGTAGCAACTTCATTAATTTTTGAAGCCTTGCTTGGTAGGATATCCTTCACAGTTCCTTTCCAGACCATGCTATTTTTAACAGCATCAACCACATGAACAGTTACAGTTCCTTCCTTATAATATCCGGTTACAATCTCTTCACTTTTCCAAGAATAGTTACGCTGACCGATATAAGTATATCTACCGTCGGTGCGCCAATCGGTTTGGCGTGTTTGCGTTTTTTCATCTACCTGAATACCGATGTTCAGTAGCAAATCTGGACTACTACTAGTTTGCGTATAGCCGCGTTTGCCAAGCTCTGCACTAATGGCAGATTTTAATACAGCCACACGCTCATCAAAGCCTTTTGAAACGGTATCTCCAGAAGCGGTAAGCTTATAAAAATCAAAAGTTTTATACTTTGTAAAATCCGCATTTGGGGCTGACGCTGTGTTAGACACTTTTACAGAAGAACAGGCCGCCAGGCCGCCAATCAATAGTATAGCAAGAAATCTTTTCATGAAAATATAATTTTTTCAAAAATAGTATTTTTTACTGCGCGATCAGTAGTATTACAATAAACCCAGTCAACCGAACAATCGCAAAAAATTTCTGTTTAGTTTCTTTGTACATTGTAACATAAAACTACCTATGCTAAAAAATATATTCCCCCTCGCTATATCCTTATTGTTGGTTGGCTTAGTATCTGCACAGAAAACAACAGCTATTACCTGCGGTAGGGTTTTGAATACCCGCACTGGCGAAATCTTACAGAATCAGGTGATTTATATTAAAGGAAATCTGATCGAGTCTGTTTCGCCGGCTGCGAGTTTCAAATTAAAGGCCGATACCAGCATCAATCTTGCTGCATTTACCGTAATGGCGGGACTGATCGACTGCCATACCCATGTACTTTTACAAGGCGATATTACCAGTGAGGACTACGACGTTCAGGTGCTCAAAGAATCAATCCCCTACCGCACTATCCGGGCAGTTCGCAGTGCCAAACAGAGTTTGCTAAATGGTTTCACCACCATCCGCGACCTCGGTACAGAAGGCGCGGGATTTGCAGATGCCGATATTAAAAAAGCGATCAATAAAGGCGAAATGGAAGGCCCCCGTATGTTTATTTCCACGCTTGCGATCAATACAACAGGTCACTATCCACTTAAGGAGTCTGACTATGCCTGGGAATTAAAAATGCCGAAAGGTTTGCAAGAAATTACGGGCGCAGATGAAGGCCGAAGGGCTGTTCGGGAACAAATTGCACATGGGGCTGATTGGATCAAGATTTATGCAGATCGTGGTTATACCAAACAAGCAGATGGGTCTTATAGAAGTCTCCCAAATTTTACAGCCGATGAAATCAACGCTATTGGTGATGAAACCCTCCGATCAAATAGAAAGCTATCCGCACATGCGGTAACCCGCGACGGAATCATTGCCGCCATCAACGCTGGGGCAAGTAGTATCGAACACGGATTTGGAATGGATGATGAATGCATCAAACTGATGGTGGAGAAAAAAGTATACTGGTGCCCTACCATTTACGTCAACGAATATGTGGCCGAAGGAAGGGCTAAAGCAGGAAGTCCCATCAACCTATATTTTACACAATCTGAACCAGATCTATTCAAAAAAGCCCTTAAAGCCGGTGTGAAAATCGCCTACGGTACTGATATTGGTGGGTACGACTGGAAGTTGCCTCAGGCGAGGGACTTTTCCTATATGGTTAGCTTCGGGATGACCAACCTGCAGGCCATCCAAACTGCTACCACCGTTGCAGCGGAATTACTCGGACAAACCAATAAAATTGGCGAAATCAAACCCGGCGCTTTTGCTGATTTGATCGCCCTCAAAGGCAATCCAGCCGAGGATATCAAGGTTTTGGAAGACGTAAAATGGGTGATGAAAGACGGGGCTGTGAAAAAATAACCCCTAAATTTCTTCGATACCCCTATTTTTGCGCAATTTCTAGAGCAATGAATCAACCTTTAAACTCAAACGAATCGATCCCTTCAAAGAAGAAAAAAATCATCGTATTAGGTAGCGGCCCTAATAGGATTGGTCAGGGAATTGAATTCGATTATTGCTGCGTGCACGGCCTACTCGCCATCAAAGAATGCGGTTTTGAAGCGATCATGGTGAACTGTAATCCTGAAACCGTTTCTACCGATTTCGATATGGCCGATAAATTGTACTTCGAGCCAGTATTCTGGGAACATCTTAGAGAAATTATCGACTTAGAAAAACCGGATGGAATTATTGTTCAGTTAGGGGGACAAACAGCCCTCAAACTCGCCAAAAAATTACACGAAACTGGCGTTCCAATCATTGGAACCTCTTTCGAAAGTATGGATATGGCAGAAGATCGCGGACGGTTTAGCGACCTTTTAAAAGATCTCAATATCCCTTACCCTGAATACGGAACTGCTATTGATGCTGATGAAGCTGTGGCGGTTGCTAATCGAGTTGGTTACCCTGTACTGGTTCGTCCGAGTTATGTGATTGGCGGACAAAGAATGCGTATTGTGATTAATGATGAAGATGTTGAGAAAGCAGTTATCAGTTTATTAAAACATCTTCCCGGAAATAAAATCTTGATCGATCATTTCTTAGATCGTTGCCAGGAAGCAGAAGTAGATGCCATTTTTGATGGAGAAAACTTTCATATCATGGGTGTGATGGAACATATAGAACCTGCTGGTATTCATAGTGGAGATAGTAATGCAGTATTACCTGCCTTTAACCTAACTCCGTTAATCGTTGAAACCATGCAATTTTATAGTGAGAAAATTGCGCGCGCTTTAAAAATTAAAGGACTGATCAATATTCAGTTTGCCATTAAGGGCGATAAAGTATTTGTGATTGAAGCTAACCCTCGCGCTTCTAGAACCACTCCATTCATTGCAAAAGCATACCAGATCCCTTACTTGAATATTGCTACTAAAGTAATGTTAGGTGAAGCTAAGCTGACTGATTTTGTGATGGAAAATAAATTAGATGGTTACGCTATTAAAGAACCTGTTTTTAGTTTCGATAAATTCCCTGGTGTGAATAAGGAACTCGGACCAGAAATGAAAAGCACTGGTGAAGCCATTCGCTTTATCAAAGACCTTCGCGATCCTTATTTCCGTACACTGTACAAAGAAAGAAGCATGAACTTGAGTAAATAAATTTTACTATACTCTTTGAGAGCCACACTAGTTTTAGTGTGGCTTTTTTATTAGGTTAGTACATGCCCTTGCAACCCATTAATAGTTGGCAAAGCGCTCCCTTTCTCCGGCTGCTGATCCCATTTGCTATAGGAATTGTATCGTCCTATTATTATAATTTATCTACCCTCACCATTCAGAAAATTGCCTTACCCGCGATACTTATTTTAATTGTCTTTTCACTAATCACTATTACCCAGAAATTTAAATGGATGGCCCTCGGTGGTTGGGCCATTCATCTGCTCCTATTTGTTTTCGGGGTAGGTATTTGTAATCATCAGGACCTACAAAAAAATAACAACTGGATCGGATACAACTATTCAAAAAAAGATACTATCCTCGCCATCATTCAAGAGCCCCTCATTCAAAAGAAAAAAACCTGGAAGGCTCTCGCAAATATTATATCAGTAAAACATCAAGGAAAATGGATCAAGGCAACATCTAAAATATTACTCTATCTAAAAAATAAGCAGCTTGCACAACAATTAGAAACTGGCGATGAAATTTTAATCACAGAACCACTTCAAAAAATTAGCAATAATTTCAATACAAGTGGTTTTGATTTTGTTCGATACTGCGCATTTCAACAGATCTATTTTCAAATATATCTACCCGATTCTGCAAAGATCATTTTCAGAAAAAATAATGCATCACTTCGATTTTATTTGTACAAAACAAGGGATCATATTTTAAACATTTTAAAATCTGCGGTCCCCGAAAAAACTGAACAATCTGTTGCTGAGGCATTATTGATTGGTTACAAAGAAGACCTCGATAAAAAGCTGGTGCAATCTTATAGCAATACCGGTGTGGTGCATATTATTGCCATTAGCGGATTACACTTAGCAATGATATATGGACTCTTAATTCGTTTGATGCAACCCTTTGGAAATAGTAGGTGGAACAATTATATACGCAGCTTCATCATACTTCTTGTTTTATGGGGATTCAGTTTTATCACCGGTGGTGCTGCTGCCATTCTTAGATCGGCAGTTGGTTTTTCTTTTCTACTTCTTAGCAAGTGCCTAGCTTATAAAAACAATACTATCAATGCTCTTGCCGCTTCTGCTTTTTTTCTGCTTGTATATAATCCATTTCTACTCTGGGATGTCGGCTTTCAATTATCGTATACGGCTGTACTAGGAATTGTTCTATTTAGTAAATACATAGAAAACTGGTTCTGTTTTAAAAATAAATTGCTGCAAATTGTCTGGCAAGTAAACGCCGTTACACTTTCAGCTCAGGTGCTAACACTTCCCATAATACTCTACCAGTTTCATCAATTCCCTAACCTGTTTTTGTTTACTAATTTTCTGGTAGTACCTCTTTCAGGAATCATTCTCTATGCCGAACTCTTGGTGTTATTGGTTAGCCCCTTCCCAGTAATGTTGAAATGGGCGGGAAAGATTACCGGCTTTTTAATTGCTCAAATGAATAATATCATTGAAAGAACTAACCGAATCCCATTCGCCCTTACCAGAAATATTTCCATCAATCTTGCCCAAACTATCCTGCTATACTTACTAATTGCTTCCTTACTTATTTGGCTCCTATTTAAACGTCGAAATGCATTTCTAGCCGCCCTAACAGTTATTTTTCTATGGGTATTTATCAGATCTCTGTCATTTTTTTAAATATCCCCATCCACAAACCAATGAAATTGCTTTGTGGAAAACAGACACATGGAAAAAAGCCCTCAAAAACTTACCTTCGCGGCTCCAAATCAAGCCCAAAAGGGTTTATTATCATCAACCTAAACAGGTTAAGAAAATTCATAATGCAAAAGAAAATTCAATCAGCACTCATTTCCGTATTTTATAAAGACGGACTAGAACCAATTGCCAAACAATTACAGGAATTAGGCATTACTATCTATTCTACTGGCGGAACCCAGACATTTTTAGAAGGCCTTGGCATTAAATGTGTAGCTGTTGAAAGCTTAACCACTTACCCATCGATCTTGGGTGGTAGAGTTAAAACCCTGCATCCTGCAGTTTTCGGGGGGATCCTTGGAAGAAGATACGAACCACAGGACTTGGTTGAAATGAAAGAATACAATATCCCAGAAATTGATCTGGTAATAGTTGACCTATATCCTTTTGAAGAAACCCTTCGCACCACATCTGAAGAAAAACTGATCATCGAAAAAATTGATATCGGTGGTCCATCCATGATCCGTGCCGCTGCTAAGAACTTTAAAGACTTAGTAGTGATCGCAGCAAAAGATGATTATGCTTCTTTAGAAAATTTACTCGCCACTCAGAAAGGCGAAACAAGTCTAGAGCAACGTAGAGCATACGCAGCTAAGGCTTTTGAAGTGGTGATGCATTATGATATTGCAATCAGTAATTATTTTAATCCTGGAATTAGTCAGGCTTTACGCTATGGCGAAAACCCACACCAATCAGCTGTATTCCATGGCGATCTTACCCAACTCTTTACTCAATTAAATGGTAAAGAACTTTCTTATAATAATTTAGTGGATGTTGATGCAGCTGTTCAGTTGATCAAAGAATTCAGTGCTTCTTCAAATAAAGTGTTTGGCATTATCAAGCATACCAATGTTTGTGGTATTGCAGAACGCGCTACTATCAAAGAGAGCTGGGATGCTGCTTTGGCTGGAGATCCGGAAAGTGCTTTTGGTGGTGTATTGGTAAGCAATGGAACAATTGATAAAGCAACTGCTGATGCGATCAATGAAATTTTCTTTGAAGTATTGATCGCACCTGCATTTAATGAAGATGCATTAGCGGTTTTAAAAACTAAGAAGAACAGAATTTTATTAGAGTTGAAACCAAATGGTGCTGCGATTAAAACTCCTTCAAAATCTTTATTGAACGGAACTTTAGAACAGGGTGCAGATGAAGGAAATTTTAGTAAATGGGATGAAGTGGGCGGACGTGTAACCACAGAAGATGAAAAAGAAAATCTTGTTTTCGCTAATATCGTTTGTAAGCATTTAAAGAGCAATGCCATTGCACTGATCAAGAATAAACAATTGGTAGGTAAGGGCTGCGGACAAACTAGCCGTATCGATGCATTGCGTCATGCGATAGATAAAGCACATCAATTCAAATTTGATTTGAAGAATGCGGTGTTAGCTAGCGATGCATTCTTTCCATTCAACGACTGTGTGCAGATCGCACACGAAGCTGGCATGGAAGCTTATATTCAACCAGGGGGCTCAGTGAGGGACAAAGACAGTATTGATTATTGTGTGCAAAATAACTTAGCAATGGTAATGACTGGCTTACGCCATTTCAGACACTAATCGGTTTCTATTAAAATGGCAGCGAACAAGAACAAAGCATATATCGCCTTATTAATTACCAGTATGGTCTGGGGCACTACATGGGTAGTGAGTAAGATTGGTGTGCAAAAAACGCCCGCTTTTGAAGTGGCTTCGATCCGTCAGTTTACTGGCGGTATTATTTATGTTTGCTTTTTTCTATTCAAGGGTTTACCGCTACCAACATGGAAACAATTCAAATGGCTGATCATTATGGCTGTGTTGATGTTCGTTTCTTCAAATGGACTAGCAACAATGGCGCTTAGGTATATTCCAAGTGGACTCGCAGCTTTAATTGCAGCCCTTTATCCGCTTTCTGTTGTGTTGATTGAAATGGTATTCTATAAAAACAACAAAATCAACTGGGGAACTTTTATAGGATTGTTCTTGGGCATCGCAGGTATTGCATTGGTGTTTTACGATAGTGCTTTTCATAACCATTCTGAGGGATATTGGTTTGGAATTGCGCTTTCACTAATAGCGATGATCACCTGGGCCATTGCAACTATTTTTATTGCTCGCAAGAAAACAGAAATGAATCCTTACTATGCAACTGGTTGGCAAATGCTGATCAGTTCAATCATCATGTTTCTGATTGTATTGATCTCAGGCGATAGTATTCCTATCAGCAGCATTCCTTTACAAACCTGGGCTGCACTGGCTTACCTGATTTCAGCCGGATCGATCTTTGCGTTTATCGCATTTATTTATTCAATGAAAAACCTAGAACCGGGTATCGCTTCCTTATACGCTTATATCAATCCGATCGTAGCCATTCTGGTAGGCTCTTTAATTATGAATGAAAAAGTAACCATGAATATTGTCATTGGTTCTGCAATTACTTTGGGTGGTGTCTTTCTTGTAAATAAGAGTCTAAAGGCCTTGAAATAACTAAGCAGATAAATTTTCTTTAAAAAATTCTTCTAGCATTTTTTTCCACTCTACCCATTCAGGTTGATCAGTTAAAAAATGATTATGGAAAATGCAGATCATTTCTCCCCTCACTTTTTTAACTTGATGGAAGAGTTCTTGCATTTCATTTTTCGCCTCATATACAGGCTGTCTTAATTCAAAAATACTATTAGAATCCATATAACAGAAAGGATGAATTTCCAGATCTGTTTGTACTTCATTTTTTAAATCGTACCAGTAGAAAACTGATGCAAAAGAAGCCCTGAAACCATTGCTGGTACCATATCCCAGGGTATACTCCTTTTTAATACCCGCGGCTATTAATTGGGGATAGGTTTCCGGGATCGTCATTCTTAAATAATGCTGACGCGATAACATAACCGGATTTTTAATTAAATTCGAAAGGGTATTTATTTCATCTTTTAATAAGGCCCTATCATCGCCGCTCTGCCAGGAGGGGTGAATCCCAACCTGATATTTCGATACAGTTTTAAGAATTAATTGCTGCAATGCTTTTTTTGATGGATGTATATTTTTGTCCACCCCCTTTCTTTTATTTGCGAGCAGAAAAAAATAAATGGCAGGTAAATGATGCCGCTCATTCAGCTGCGATAAAAAATCAAACTGATCGAAGGGATCTTTTTGATAACCCGAATAAACATTCCCGGATTCTGCAAATTTTTCAAACTTCCCGGTCAACAGATTTCTATAAAATCCAAACAAATTTTTAAAAAATGGTTGATTCAAATAACAAAAAGCAACATCAACATCGTAACTAGGAACAAAAGAGAATTTTTGGTTGGGTAACTGAAAATCCGGAAAAGATTCTTGCATTGTTTTCTCGAATTCTAAAAGCCATAACTGCACAAGTGGCAAGTGTAGAAACTGCTTATTATATGCCAGACTATTGGTGTGTGCATATCTGCCATATTGATCAGGAATAAACGGCAGCCACTCTTCGTAACGCGATATTAAATAAAATGCAGCAGAAAATAAATCAAACGGAATAGCCTCTTTATCGTTTTTAAAAAAAGCAACTAGTCCCTTCCAATCAAAGCAATGAATCTCTTGCTGTAGAATGTTTTTTTGAAACAATAAACCCTGTGGAATAATTTGAAGACCCTGACTTTCAAAAATTTCATCAGAATAATTAATCTTAGCAGTAGTGCAAGATTGGTAGATCAATTTATCATGCTCAATAGCAAACTCATTTCTAAACAGAGTAGCGCAGATATACGCTAATCTAGGGCTTGTTATAGGGCTATAAATTAATAACAAAGTATGTTTTAATTTTCTTGTTTATTGGCTTTCTGATCCTCCCACATTTCACTAAATGTTTTTGCGCTAAAATCTAATTCAGAGCGATGGGTGGTCCATCCTGTAAAAATTTTATTCACCATCCAATTCTTCAACTTGCCATTACCCATATTCATCATGGTTCTGTTCAAGCTTGCAGTTCTCCAGACTTTCCATGCAATGCGTTCAGCAATGCTACTGCTGCCACTAGCAACTGCTTCATGCCTGTTATCGAGTAATAGTTCATGGAGGTTAATTCTAACGGGACAAACCTCGGTACAATTACCACATAGCGAAGAGGCATAACTCAAATGTTTGTAGTCATCCATCCCCTTTAAATGCGGTGTAATTACTTTTCCAATCGGACCGCTATAAGTGGTTTCGTAAGCATGACCACCTATGTTTTTATAAACCGGACAAGCATTCAAACAAGCCCCACAACGGATACAGTAAAGTGCTTCTCTGGTTGTTGGATTTGCGAGTAGATTAGTACGGCCATTGTCAAGCAAGATCACATACATTTCTTCTGGTCCGTCTAATTCATTGGCCTGTTTTGGTCCGGTTACAATGCTATTGTAAACTGTTACACGCTGACCAGTGCCATAAGTAGAAAGCAGCGGCCAGAAAAGTGCTAAGTCGTGTATAGAAGGTATCATTTTCTCAATTCCTACCACCACAATATGGGTTTTAGGAAATGCGCAACTTAAACGGGCGTTCCCTTCATTTTCTGTTACAGCAATGGCACCAATATCGGCAATTATAAAATTTGCGCCTGTTACACCTACTTCTGCCTGCACATATTTTTCACGCAATTTTACCCTTGCAACCAATGTTAATTCTTCTGGTGATAATCCACTGGGTGTTCCTAATTTATCTGCAAAGAGCTTTGCCACATCTTCTTTGCTTTTGTGCATGGCAGGGGTAACAATATGATAGGGAGGCTCACCATCTAACTGTTGAATATATTCTCCTAAATCAGTTTCAACACTTTCAATTCCTTTTGATTCCAGAAAATCATTCAAGTGAATTTCTTCTGTAACCATGCTTTTGCTCTTAACGAGGGTTTTGCAATTTTTTGCTTTACAGATCTTCCCTATTTCTTCTAATGCTTCTTCAGCAGTTTCTGCCCAAATAACTTTTGCGCCTCGGGCTGTAATTCTTTTTTCGAAATGCTCTAGATGCATATCAAGATGTTCTATTGCATCCCATTTTCTATTCTTTGCCATTTCTCGGGCAAGCATATTATCAGAAAACTGTTGTTTGCCAATTGGAACAACCGCATTGTATTTACTAATATTAAAGTTGATCTTTCTACGATGTTCAAGATCTGCAGCTTTAATAGTACTCTTGGCAATAAATGATGCGGCGTTATCTTTCATAAGTCAGACTATTTCTTTCTATTCATTTCTTTGGCAGTTGCTTCTAGGGCTTCATAGAATTCAGCACCGTATTTTCTGATAATAGATTCTTTTAGAAAAACGTATACAGGCATTTTTAAATGTTTCCCTAAACTACAGGCTGCGGCACATAGATCTTCTCTAGGCTCGTAATTCAGATATTCAATATCCGGATCGCGTTTACTTTTTTTAATTCTTATGGGAAACAGGTGACAGCTGATCGGTTTTTTCCAATCAATTTTCCCATCGTTATATGCATCTTCAATAGCACACTTAACAATATCATATTTATCTCTATACCCATAAGCGCAGATTCTGCCTTCAATAGTAGGTGTAACCCATCCAAATTCTTGGTCGTATAAATATCTGCCTTGTTTATTTACCTCCTTGATCCCTTCGGGAGTCATATAAGGTTTAATTATTTCATAGAATTCGTTCAGTTTATCGAGTTCCCATTTTTCCATTGGTGCACCTGCGTCTCCATCTTCACAGCAGCCCCCTTTGCATTTGCTCAAATCGCAAACAAATTGCTCTTCAATAATTTCCTCGCTCACTAATACATTGTCAATTGCTATCATAATTTCCCAATTCTAATTCTACTCCCAAAGATAAAGGCTATCTGGGTTAATGGGTTACTTGCAGGCATTTGTTTTTAGATTAATTTGTGGTTAGAAACCTTTTCCAGATGTTTAAGAAAATTTTATTGCTAAATCTACTATTGGTTTTTACAGTTGGACTATTTGGCCAGTCAATCAAAAAAATCAATCGGAATTTAAAGAGAGAAGCTCCTGATAGCTTTCATGTTGTATTTTATACAAACAAAGGCGAATTTGAAATTGCGGTCTATAAAAGTTGGTCGCCCTTGGGAGCAACACGCTTCTACCAATTGGTAAGATCTAAATTCTATACGAATATTTATGTATTCAGAAGTACGAGCAGATACATTCAATTTGGCATTACCGACCATCCTGAATTGAATAGTTATATGAGTAAAAAAACTATCCAAGATGAGAAGCTGCTTCAATCAAATCTGGCAGGTAGGGTTGCATTTGCTACTGGTGGTGTAAATGACAGAACTGTACAAATTTTCATCAATAAGATCGATAATAAATGGTTGGATCCACAAGGAAATTACCAGACTTATACACCAATTGGAACTGTTGTAAGGGGATTAGAAGTTGTAAGAGAATTCTATGGTAATTATCAGGATACTATTACATTTAAACACCAAGATTCTGTTATGAAGTATGGCAATATTTATTTAGAAAAACATTTTCCGGGACTTGATAAAATTAAGAAAGCAAAGATCAAATAATTATTTGCGCCATTTGAAAGTGTTGATCATATGCTTCATGTCTTGCATCAAAAACTGATTCACAATTCCCAGAGAATCTGCATTGGGCGTAGCATCGAAATACATAGCACCTCTTAAAAAATGTTTCGTTGAATCGGTCAGATAAAATTGATTAGAAGTAGCCACATCCCCTCCTACTGAAAAAAACATGCCATGTATTTGATTGGGCGTATTGATCAAAGAATCATCGATAGAATAAGCTTTAGAGCTATGTTTCCCGGTTAGTATATAAGCGTGTTTGATTAGCGTATCAAAATTGTTTTTCCCGATTTCTTTGTAGCTAACATAGATCCTACCAGAAAACTGCGGAAAATCGATATTGATCCACCAAGGGTTCTCAGTTGTTTCTCCAAAGAAGGTACTATCCTTTAAAACTTTCGCATACACTGGATATTCAAAAGTATAAGGATAGTCAGGTTGATTAAATATTTGGTATTCGTGTTTTGGGAAATCGATATTAAAATAGCCCTGTGGTTTTGCAGTGAAATTGCTATTACAAGAAGCCAATAAAAACAGAATGGCGCTACAATAAAAAGCAACGAAGTATTTGTAAAATTGATTATTCTTAAAACGAATCAGAAACTGCGTCATTGATGGTGGGTCTAGTCTGTAGCCTGTGGCTTAATAGTAATTTTAACCTTATTGATTCGGTATTTTTCAACTTCGAGAACGGTGAATTGAAAGTCGCCCGATTGTACAATTTGAGATGCCTGCGGAATTTCTCCTGCCAATTCCAACACAAGGCCAGCCAAAGAATCACTTTCTCCTTTAACTTGATCAAAGATATCAGCCTGCAGATCCATGATCCTGCATACATCATTCAACATAGTTCTGCCCTCGAAAATATAATTATTATCGTCGACCTTTTTATAGCCAGATTCTTCATCATCAAATTCGTCTTTGATATCCCCGATAATTTCTTCCAGAATATCTTCTAAAGTAACGATCCCACTGGTTCCACCAAATTCATCTACCACCACTGCAAAGTGAATATGTTTTGATTGGAATTCATTCAACAGATCTTCAATCAATTTTTGCTCATGCACAAAATAAGGTTGGCGCATCAGCACTTTCCAATCATAATCATCTGCTTCATTCAAGAATGGAATCAGGTCTTTTGTATGAATCATTCCAACCACATTATCCAGATTCTCTTTGTAAACAGGCAGTCTACTATAATGCAAATCTTTTACCTGATTAATCAATTCACCATAACTAGCTTCTTCATTAATACCGTGAACATCCATCCTGGTTTTCATAATTTGCTTAACGGTAATATTCCCAAATTTTACGATCCCCTTAAGGATATTTTTTTCATTCTCCGAAGCTGTACTATCTGTTGTTAGATCTATGGCGTGATCTAACTCTTCTAAGCTATAAGCACCTCCGTAAGTCTTATTTGATAATTTTTTTTCAATGACATCCGAAAAATTCACCAAGCGCTTACTCAATCCTGCACAAGCATACGACACAGCTTGTACTACACCCCCAAAATCTTTTGCAAATCTGATATTGTTATTTGTTGCAAGTACTTTGGGCATTACTTCACCGAAGAGAACCAATAGAAAAGAAACAGAAATTACTTTGATCACAAACTCAATCCATACTGCATCGAACTTTTCGAAATTAAACATATCATCGATCAGCAAATTAGAAATGATGATGATCGCGATATTAATAAAGCTATTTGCAATTAGTAAGGAAGCCAATAAGGTTTTAGGTTCTTCCAGCAAGTCGACCACTCTTTTATAAGGAGGCTGCTGTTTTGATTTGAGCAGATTAATATCCTTGTAAGTAAGAGAAAAAAAAGCAACTTCTGAACCTGCTAACACAAATGATAGAAATAATAAAACCAATAGCACCATCACCAATACGGTTGTGCCCTGCGCTTGTATGGCAGATAGGAATGGAGGGGCATTTAAGAAAGGTTGCAATACCGAATAATAATCCAAAATAAAATTATTTAGTTAAAAATCAAAACCAATCAGTTCTAACAAATGGTTAGCTGCAAAAGTATCATTTTAAAATCATCAGAAAGGCAGACGTTCTCCCTGATCGCCCAAAGGAGGCAGATCATCTGTATTAAAACCATCTAGACTTTCTCCACCTGAACCGGGTTCACCTCTTTTATCGAGCATAATCAAATTATCTCCCACCACTTCTGTGGCAAATTTTTTATTCCCTTCTTTATCTTCCCAGCTTCTGGTTCTTAACCTGCCTTCCACATATATTAAACTTCCTTTGTGCAGGTATTTTTGGGCTAATTCTGCCAATCCACGCCAAAGAACTACGGTATGCCATTCAGTCTGTGAGATCAATTTGCCAGATCTGTCTTTATAGGTTTCAGTAGTAGCTAATGGAAATTTAGCAACTCCGATATTTCCTTCCAGATGCTGAACATCAGGGTCTTTCCCAAGATTTCCGATAAGCATTACTCTATTAACACCTCTCATACATTTGGTTTTTAATTCATCTAATTGAAATCTCTCTTAAAAATACCCTTTTTTAATAAATAAAAGAATGACTCTTCAAAAAATAACAACTACAATAGGGTCTGGTTCAAAAGGATCACAATTGGGTTTTCGAAAGCCATTCATTAATGATCTTCGGGAAGGGCAATGCAGCGATTTTGGGTTTCTGATACCAGTCTAATTTTTGTAAACTATCAGGCATTTCTAGCAATTCAATAGGTATAAACCTGGCTTTAATTTGTTGGTGTGTGAGTTGTTGGGTGAAGAGTGCTGATTGATCTTTTACGATTGCCCCATGAATGCCTAGCTGCGCGCTCAAAAAATCTAGGATCGCCAGTTGATCCCAATTAATCGATTCGTCTGATTCCAATAAATAAAATTCATACAAGTTTTCCCAGATATCTTTTCCAGTTCTTTTCTGAATGAGGAACTTTTTTTTGAATTCAAAAATGAAATAGTTGAAATTTCTTTTTTTCTTGGTCAGCCTTTTTTCTTTTACTGGCAAATGATTCACAGTGCTTTCTTTAAAAGCCCTACAATGCTGCTGCAGTGGGCATTCTATACAGGTGGGCGCAAATGGTTTACAGATAGTTGCACCAAAATCCATAATAGCCTGATTAAATCCTGCTGGATCAGTTTGGTCCAATGCGCGTTCAGCCAATTGTTGAAAATACTTCTTTCCTTCACTGCTATCAATGGGAAGCTGAACAGCAAAATATCTCGCTAAAACACGGTACACATTACCATCCACCACGGCATAGGGTAATTGAAAAGCAAAGCTTGCAATTGCGGCTGCGGTATACGGACCCACTCCTTTTAATGTTAAAAGATCTTCATAAGAATCAGGAAATTTTCCTTGGTATTCAGCTACAATTTTTCTGGCAGTTTCCAATAAGTTTTTACAGCGATTATAATATCCTAATCCCTCCCAAAGTTTAAATACCTCCCCATCATTGGCTTTGGCTAGATCAGCTATTTTTGGATATTTTTTAATAAACCTTTCATAGTAAGTCCACCCCTGCTCCACCCTTGTTTGTTGAAGAATAATTTCGCTCAGCCAGATCTTATAGGGGTCTTTAATTCCCTTCCAAGGCATTTGTCTGGTATTTTCACTTCTGTGCCAATGCATTAATGAGCGGGTGAAAGCAGATTCCATGGCACTGAAAATAGTAATAAATGACGCTAGAACAGGAAGAATGGCCATATATCTGTAGAAATTTGAATTTACTCCTCCCAAAATCTTGTTAAACCATTTATCAATCAATTAGTAACACCTATAAAATTTAATCTATCTTACTTGCATATACGAAAAATTTTATCGAATTTTAGTTCTCAACTCCCACAAAAACACAAGCTTATGCGTAAATCAGATCTCATCAATCAGATTTCAGATAAAACAGGAATCCCTAAGGTGGACGTTCTGGTAACCCTTGAAACGATGTTTAAAGAGGTGAAAGAGAGCCTATCAAATGGCCAGAATATTTATATCCGTGGCTTTGGCAGCTTTATCACTAAGAAAAGAGCAGCCAAAATCGGAAGAAATATCAAGAAAAACATAGCCGTAGAGATTCCTGAACACTTTATTCCAGCTTTTAAGCCTGCAAAAGAATTTGTTGCAGAAGTAAAAACCAAGCGGAAGTCGGGCTAACTTTGCACAAAATTATTTTGTGAAAAAACAGCAATGGATCATAGTATTAGCAGGTCTAATACTAGTAGTAGTGATATATATAGGAGGCAAAACAACGGGACCAAAATCTGATGCCCCTGCCTCTGCTGCTCCACAATCAGCTGGTGTTCAGCCGGTTACATCTGAATTATTACTTACAAAAGCCAAGCAAAGGCTATCCCCAGAGCAAGTTAGCCGCTTAACGGCTATTGAAAGTTCAGTGAAAAGGGGCGATGTAAAAGACCAACAATTACATGTGTATCATCAGCTTTCAAAATTTTGGAAAGACTCAGCAAGGATGTTCGAACCCTATGCTTATTATAGTTCTGAAGCAGCGAAGTTGGAAAATTCTGAAAAAAGCCTCACCTTTGCCGCCCAACTGTTTTTAGACAATCTATTATCAGAAGGAGATCCTGCCATGCAACACTGGTTGGGAGAGAATGCAAAAGTTCTTTTAGATAAAGCTTTGGTGATTAATCCGGCGAACGATTCTTCCAAAATTGGTTTGGGTATCTGCTATATGTTTGGCAATATTTCAGACAACCCTATGCAGGGCATTTTGGATGTTAGAAAAGTGGTTCAGGAACATCCTGAAAACCTATATGGACAGATGGTTTTAGGGATGGGAGGAAAGAAAAGCGGACAGTATGATAAAGCCATCGAGCGGTTCAAAATAGTCTTGAATAAAGAACCAGAAAATCTGGAAGCAATCTTTAATCTAGCAGAGACATTTGAATTGAAGGGTGATAAAGCCAATGCTGTTATTTGGTATCAGAAAGCCAGAGACATCATAAAAGTACCGGATGCAAAAATTGCGCTTGACAAGCGTATAAAGGAATTGAAGAAGTAACAATTTATTTTTTAACTATATAAAATTACTTGGGTATGCCTTGTGGTAAGAAGAGAAAGCGTCATAAGATTGCGACGCACAAAAGAAAAAAACGTCTAAGAAAGAATCGTCATAAGAAAAAGAACAAATAGTTCTTCGACTATCATGATAGAATCCCCGTTCCGTATTTACAGAACGGGGATTTAACACTTATCTGAATTTAGCCACGCACCTTTCCAACGCTGCAACTTTACCTTTTCCTTCCTTTCTCGTGGCGAGTATTACAGATATTGCTGTATGGATGTGTGCCCAATGTGGGCAAGTAATTGTGTATCTAAAAGTTGCGCTTTGTGAACAAAGAATTAATTATTAATGTAGCCCCAACAGGCGTTGAAATCGCTTTGCTGGAAGATAAAAAATTGGTGGAACTGCATAATGAAAAAGCAGATGCTAGCTTCGCAGTAGGTGATTTATATCTAGGTAAGGTGAAGAAACTCATCCCTGGCTTGAACGCTGCTTTCGTGGATGTAGGCTTTGAGAAAGATGCATTTTTGCATTATACAGATCTGAGTCCGTATGCCCGCTCTATTATCAAATTCACGCAGCTCGCGATGAACGATAAAGAAGAGAATGGATTTGATTTCGGTAAGTTTCAATCTGAACCAGAAATTTTAAAGACAGGAAAGATCAATGAAGTCTTAAATGGTAAGCCCAATGTATTGGTTCAAATTTTAAAAGAACCGATTGCAGCAAAGGGTCCACGTTTAAGCTGTGAATTATCATTACCAGGAAGATTTGTAGTAGTAACTCCATTCAACGAAATAGTTGCCGTATCTAAAAAGATCCACTCATCTGAAGAGCGAAAGCGTTTACACAAAATTGTGGAAGCGATTCGTCCTAAGAATTTTGGTGTGATCGTGCGTACTGCAGCAGAAGGTAAAACAACTGCTGAACTGCATCAAGATATGTTGAGTTTGGTAGCCATTTGGAATACCATTCAAACGAATTTGAAAGGTTCTGTTGCTCCTAGTAAAATCATGAGCGAGCAGAATAAAACTACCAGTATTCTACGCGATCTATTGAGTGAAGATTTCAATCGCATCGTGATCAACGATAAAAATATTTTTACTGATACCAAGGCCTATATCCAACGCATAGCAGCTGATAAGGCTGATATCGTTACTATGTATAGTCATACCGGATCGATCTTCGATCATTATGGTATTACAAAGCAAGTGAAATCTGCTTTTGGCAAAACAGTAAACCTTCCAAGTGGTGCTTATCTGATCATTGAACATACTGAGGCATTGCACGTAATCGACGTAAACAGCGGTTATAAGAGCATTAGCAACAATCAAGAAGAGAATGCACTAGAAACAAATTTAGAGGCAGCAGAAGAGATCGCAAGGCAATTAAGACTTAGAGATATCGGTGGCATTATTGTGATCGACTTTATCGACATGAAATTGCCTGATAATAAAAGGAAGTTACAAGAAGCCATGGAAGGTTTTATGAAAACCGATCGTGCACGTCACTCTCTTTTACCGATTTCAAAATTCGGATTGTTGCAAGTTACTAGGCAGCGCATGCGCCCTGAAATGAATATCAATACTTCGGAGGTTTGTCCGGCTTGTAATGGTACAGGAAAAATTACTTCTACATTGATTCTCGAAGATGAGATCGAAAAGCGTTTAAACTATTTAGTATCGCACGCGCACAATTCATTGACCTTAGCTGTGCATCCAATTGTATATTCTCACCTAACCAAAGGATGGTTCAATCCAATCATTAGACAGTGGAAACGCAAGTACAAAATGAATTTAAAAGTACAAGCCAACACTAATTATCATATCATCGAATTCCGTTTCTTTAACGAGCACGATGAAGAGATCAAGTTTTAATTTTCAAAAAATATTCGCATCAAATCATAAAAAAAGAGACAGCAATTACTGTCTCTTTTTTTTTATGATTTGGTAAAAGCCACAGAAGTAGCTTTTACCAAATTACTATGTTTAATAGTTAGGATTCTTAGTAGGAGCACTTCCTGTAGCAGCTGGATTCTTTTCAGTTTCATCACCTGGAACATCCCAGTAGTCCATAAAGTTGTAGTTGATCTTAGCATTGGTATACAAGATCTTGTTGAAGATTATTGTAGCACCATAACGGCCACCACCTACAGCTGTTCCATAAGTCCATCCCCATCTACGAGCATCGTAGTAAGAAAGGCCTCTAAAAGCAAGTGCAGCATATCTTTCATTGGTTAACTCGGTTAATGCCTGAGCAGCAGTTAATGAGGTACCTGTAAGAGGAGCAACAGCAGCACCCTGAGCAGTTCTCACTGCATCGATCTGTGCTAAACCAGCAGGAATATTTCCAGATCTGATATTTGCTTCAGCCAACATCAGTTGGTTCTCTTCGTAAGTTGGTCCGATATAAACTTCCAAACCACCAATTGCACGAGATCCTAAGATTGGAATACCGCTTAAACCAGCAGCAACTCCATCTAATAAACTCCAACGAGTAGTGTTGGTATTTGCATCACCGTAGAAAGTACCATTTGCTTGTGTGAAATTAGCTAAACGCTTATCTCCAGTTTTGAATGCTTGAATTAAACGCTCAGACACTTTATAAGTAGTGTTCTGGTTGTTGCTAGCACAAATTGCAGCAACAGTTCCACCATTAGGTGAGAAGAATGAATTAGCAGCACTTGTTCTAGCTGTAAATACATTCGCACCTTTCTGAACACCTGCATTACAATAAGTGATCACAGCAGACCAATCAGCAGCAGACATTGCAGGAATAGAAGCCTTGCTGATTGTTGCAGCAGGGTTGCCATTTACAAATGGAGCCAAGTGATTAAACAAAATGTTACGCGCTAACATAGTATTGATGGAAGCTTGCCATTCTGCATTTGAAGGAGGATTACCCAAACCAACTTTACATTGTGTTGGAATGATCTGTCCGATCATAGAAGCATAATCACCTTGATTACTGATTGCTTTCAATGTAGTTAATGCAAGGTTCAATTGCTTATTTGATTCTGCAATAATTGAAGCCTGAGGAACATAAGTGCTTACGATAGTATTTGAATGATCAACGATCAAACCAGAATAGTACAATGTACCGATCTGAGCATAAGCAAATCCTTTCCACCAATAAGCCCAAGCTTTAACAGTATTTGCTTTATCAGCACTTAAAGTAATAGTACCTAAGTTTTCTAAGGTAGTGTTACAAGAGTTGATCAAAGCATACATATTCAACCACTCGTAGTACAAAGCGTTATTACCTTGACCAGTAGAAGCTGCATTGTTAAAGCTTCTGATGATTGAAGCTGCTTGAGGTGCAGTGTTTGTAAAAGTTGTTGTTCCTGGATTTGCAGGATCAGCAATAAAACTATCTGGAACACCCATGGTTGTAGTCTGATTGTTTGAACCCTGACCACCACCAACAACGTCACCCATTAATTCATGGTAACCCCATGGTAAAGAGAAATAACTATCTCCCAACCAACCATCACCATAAGCAAATCCGTTAAAGTAAACGCTACCTTTTGCATAAGCGGCGATACCAGTTTCGTTTGTAACGTTACCACCAAATGTCGGATCATTTGGATCATTCACATCCAACTGCTTTTTACACGCAGTTGTTGCCATTACCGTAATTAAAAAACAAAGAAAATAGGCTCTGTGTTTTTTATTAAAATGTATTTTTTTCATTAGAACTAAATTGAAGATTAATAAATTAGAAGCCCAAATTCAAAGTAACCTGATAAGATTTCATGTTAGGAATTGAACTATGGTCAATACCTCTATCAAATGCTGAGTTTGAAGCACCTGAACTAATTTCAGGATCAAAACCAGGGTATTTTGTAAAGGTTAACAAGTTTCTTCCGCTAAATACCAATTGGCATTTTTTCAACCAAGCTTGTTTTGCATAACCAGCAAGATCAATACCCAAAGAGATATTTCTCAATCTTACAAAAGAGGCATCATAATAGAAATAATCTTTTGTTACGTTATTACCCACACCTTTTGCTGTATTACCCAATCCATAGTATGCAGAAGCATAGTATGCGGTGTAAGCAGCAGTAGTTCCACCAATAGTAACAGGCTTAGCGAAATCGCTGCTGATACCATCACGATACATCCACTCATTAGTTTGGTTATACAAGTGTGAACCATTGATCCAATCGAATTGGAAACCAAAAGTGATGAAGTTTTTGTAAGTGAAACTGTTGATGAAAGAAGAAGTCAAAGTTGGGTTAGGATCTCCTAAAGTAGACGCTTCGTCAGAGAAGAAGATCTGTTTAGAAGCTGTGTTAACCACTCTACCTTGTGTTATTTCATACTGAGATTGACTTGCTTTAGGGATAAACGGCGTAACACCATCAGCTCTCAACTGATCAACAGCTGTTAAAGCGTGGTAACCATAGATCTCACCAATTTTTCTTCCTGCAGCCAAAATAAGTCCAGAAGAACCAGCAGAAGAAGTTAATGGAATATCTCCACCTGCTACTGCATCAATGATTGAAGTTTGGTGACTGAAGTTAGTTGTCAGATCCCACTGGAAATTCTTAGAAGAATACACAGGAAGATTGATTCCCAACTGCCATCCTTTAGAAGACAATGCAATGGCATTAGTTAAAATACTAGATGCACCAGTTGATGGTGGTACGTTCTGATAGAAGATCGCGTTATCAGTATGTCTTGACCAATATGTGAAAGATGCAGTTGCAGTTCTGAACCAGCTGCTCTTATTGATATTAAAACTTAAGTCAGTACCAATTTCAGTTTCTGCAGAAACTTCCACACCTAAGTCTGGATTCTTCTGAGCTGAACGGTTAGCATAACCAAGGTCAGTTCCAACTGGACTAGGAATCAAAGAAGCATATCTGTCGAAAGGACCAGGCTGAATACCTGCCTGACCGTAAGCTGCTCTCAATTTGAAACCCGGAACAACACTTGTCATCTTATCCCAGAATTTAAATGCATCCACATTCAAATAACCGTTGTAGTGAGGGAAAGTAAATGGTTTAGAACCTGCACCGAATGCAGAAGAATAGTCAGTTCTGAAACCTGCGGTAACACCACCATAGTTTCCGATATCAAATTTTTGATTCACTAAATAACCATAGGTAACAAATGGTTCCACATAATCAGTAATGATATACTGAGATTGTGTTGCATTCATATTAAATGGCGGAGTCAAAGGAAGAGAATATCCACGAGTATCATACTCTGAATATTTATTCTTTCTAAAATCGTAACCAACTTGTGTTGAAGATTGAATTGGTAATTTCAAATTGAAATCTCTTTGGAAATCCAAATTGATAAACGCATTTGCTTGAAAGTTTTGTTTAGTATTTCCGTACTGGTAGTTTACTAACTCTCCAGTATTATCATCACCATTGTAAGCAGAAGCCCATGAACTATAATAGTTTGAGCTAGCATTCAATGACTGATTATAATAGGTCCATACATCATTTTCATTCTTATAGTTGATACCATATTTAGCATTCAAGGTTAAGATCTTGTTTACCTTGTAGTTCGCATCTAAATTTTGGTTAATGGTGTATTGCTTGCTATCACCCTGAGTATAATCCAATTGGTAGTAAGGGTTATATGCGTTTACTGAAACGAAGCTCGCTTTTTGGTAAGCACCGTAGTGACCACCAACGATTGTGTCAGTTAAGCTTAAGAATGGAGAAGTGTTCAAGAAACCGTAAACAGTTCCAACACCTGCATTGCTATTACCATAACCAAAACCTTGTCCACCTGGAGCTCCAAGACCTGGATGCATGGTATTATGAACGTATGCAATGCTAGTAATTGAACGCAAAGTAAATCCTTTAAACAATTCAACACCAATATTTGCAGTTACGTTTGTTCTATCTAAGTATCCATTCTCTTTTAAGAAAGGAGAAGTACTGTGGTTATTTGCAAAAGATAAGCTGAAGTCGATCTTATCACTACCACCACTTACGTTCAATGAGTTGTTGATAGAAGAAGAACCAGTTAATACTTGCGCAAAATGATCAACGAATTGTAAGTTGCCCTTATATTCCTGATCACTGATATTACGTGGATCCAAAATACCATAACGAGTATAGTTCTGAGTTTCACCAGGAGCATTAGGAGAAGTTCCTACGTTGCTACCATAACGGTAAGCTAAAGAACCAGAACCCAAGATACCACCAACAATTGGATCAGCTTTCAAAGCTTGTCCGGCAGCAAATCCACCAGAAGCATTAGCAGAAATAAGATTTCCACTTGCATCAGTTAAGTAAGGATGCAATTTAGCTTTACCAAAATTTCCAGCATTGATGAAAGAGTTAGAAGCGTATCCAGAAGATACATTAATGTTAATCTTTCCTTTTGTTCCTTTTTTGCTGAAGATCTGGATAACACCATTCGCTCCTTGCGCTCCATAGATACTAGAAGCAGCCGCACCTTGTACTACCTCCACACGCTCAACCTGAGTAAGATCAAGAGTAGTTAAGTTAGAGAAAGGAATTTCAGCTCCATCTAACAAGATCAAAGGGCGAGTACCACCTTGTACGGTGTTGATACCTCTAAGTACGATATTAACTTGGTCACCTGGGTTACCAGATACAGATGAAATCTGTGCACCTGGAATTTTACCGATCAACGCTTGGTCAATACCTGCAGCTGGAGTAACTGGTAATTTACTACCACTTATTGACTCAACTGCGATACCCAATCTCTTTTTTGAAGTTGCAACTCCAGAACCAGTTACAACTACTTCACTCAAGGCCTTAACATCAGTTGTTAAAGTAATTGCCAAGTTTGAAGAAGAAGCAGCAACGGTTTTATTTTCAAAACCTAAAGCCGAAATAACCAGACTAGCGCCAGTTTTCACTTTTAGAGAAAAAGATCCATCTACTCCGGCACTTGTACCGTTTCTTGTTCCTTTCTCTACAACAGATGCTCCATTTACAGGAGAACCTTTGTCATCAACAACCTTACCGGTCACTGTGGAACTCTGTGCTAAGCCGACCATAATGGTCATCGCAAAAGCACAAAAGCTCATTAGCATTTTTTTTCTCATGTTGTTTTTTTTGGGTTTGTTAACCTTTTGTCAATTGTTTTGACCGCCCAAGTAACGAAAAAGCTGCTCATCAACCTGAGACTTATATTCATTTTAAGTGTTTTTTAATCGGAAACACCTACATATTTGCACTTATTTTAATATTGTTTAACGATTTGATTATGTATTCGGGGATAAAGTATATATATTGAATTATGCCATGTGTTTGATTTTTCTAGTCGCCCCTTGAAATTGTAGCAATATGTTGGTTTTTTATAGCTAATTATAATAATATGAATAAATGAATAGAATTATTGCTATTTATTTAATATCTCTAATTCATTTTAAATATTATTTTTATTTACCATTAATTATTTTCAGCTATTATGGGCCTAAATTCAAAAATCGTATTTTTTTAAAGTCCATTTTTTTTCCGCAAAACACAAAAAATAATTTTGCCATCTGCCCCATTATTGTAATTTAGTGGAAGAATTTAATGGGTTAGTAAGTAAGAAGGGTCAGCAGCGATGTTGACCCTTTTACATTCAAAACCCTCCTAATTAAAACCTTTTTACTCCTCTTTTTTCGAACCGTTTTCTTTCTGATTTTTACAGAACAGTCCACTTATCTTTATAGTAATGAGTAAGATTAAAAAAGCATTTTTTTGTAGTAATTGTGGCTATGAATCTGCAAAATGGATTGGTAAATGTCCGGCATGTTCTGAGTGGAATACTTTTGTAGAGGAAATAATCGACAAAGGATCAGAAAAAGAAGATAACTGGAATGGCTACCATTCTGAAAAAAGAGTTGCCAAAACAATTGCGCTCAATGAAGTTATTACCAAAGAAGAAAAAAGGATCGATAGTAACGATGCCGAATTGAATCGAGTTTTGGGTGGAGGAATTGTTCAAGGAAGCATTGTACTCGTTGCAGGTGAACCTGGTATCGGCAAAAGTACTTTGTTCCTTCAGATTGGTTTAATGATGCAACAACTTTCTGTTTTATACATTTCTGGAGAAGAAAGCGAACAACAGATAAAAATGCGAGCTGATCGTTTAAAGATCTCCAACGAAAAGTTTTACCTGCTCACAGAAACTTCTACTCAAACTATTTTTCAAGAGATAAAAAAACTGAAACCACAATTGGTGATAATTGATTCAATTCAAACTTTGCAATCTAACTTGATCGACTCATCTGCGGGTTCAGTTTCTCAAATCAGAGAATGCGCTGGAGAATTTCAACGCTTTGCAAAAGAAACCGGCACACCAGTTTTTTTAATTGGCCATATTACTAAAGATGGATCAATAGCCGGACCAAAAGTATTAGAACATTTAGTAGATACTGTTTTACAATTTGAAGGTGATCGTCACTACGCATATCGCATTTTAAGAACACAAAAAAATAGATTCGGTAGTACTTCGGAATTGGGAATTTATGAAATGACTGGAGAAGGAATGCGCATAGTTTCAAATCCTTCCGAAATCTTAATTGCACAAAGAGAAGAACAATTAAGCGGCAGTGCCATTGCCGCAACACTCGAGGGATTAAGACTCTTACTAATAGAGGTCCAAGCCCTTGTTACACAAAGCGTTTACGGCACACCACAACGAACTGTTACAGGATTTGATTTAAGAAGATTACAACTTCTATTAGCTGTACTTGAAAAAAGAGGAG